>ERZ795056.6149-NODE-6149-length-11786-cov-6.297502_pt1 | contig 11786 bp, 10 predicted proteins | sample MGYA00375140_ERZ795056 | MGnify/ENA primary metagenome ERZ795056 (study PRJEB30185, sample SAMN05720227) | activated sludge metagenome | isolation source: Anaerobic digester | place: USA | collected 2015-03-09 ...
GCACCCCTTCGGGTGTCAGCCCGTCCGCCACCACGCGCATGATCAACCACCTCCACAGGCCCTCGTCGCTCTCGGCTATTCAACTCCTCTCCCCGCCCTGCACGCTCGGCATTACCGTCGGCTCAGAGCGCGGGAGTTATGTTCCACAGCGCCATGTCCTCCGCCATATTGGGCGTCCCCATCATGTCGTGAATCTGATGTTTCAGCACTACCCCGATATGAAGGACTGGCCTACGCAGGGCGTGAACTATCACGGCTTCTATCGGAACCGTCAGTTGAACTCGGGCGACGGGTACTTTCCGCTCTCTCTGGATTCCGACGGTCTCTGGGGGCAGGAGTTCGCCCGTCAGATCGCCGATGTCCGCGCCTATGGCTCGGAACCGCAGCTTACGCTCACTCTTCACGCCGACACACCGGACACCACCCTCATTCGTATGGCCGAGGCGCTCAGACCGTTCACGCCCATGCGCATCAGGATCAATCACGAATGCAACGGCACATGGTTTCACTTCAACGAGCGCTGGACCTATGCTCAGGTGTCAGCTCTCTTTGTGCGCTTTCACAATATCCTCCATCAATACGCGCCCGGGGTTCAAACGGTCGCCTGCTGGAATGGTAATGCCGAGAACCTCCACGAGCCTGCCGATCGCCAACCCCCTCGTGGCCGATTGACGGACGGCGAACTCGGCCCGGCATTTCGCGTGGCCGATATCGTGTCCATTGATCAATACGCCTCCCTGCACTACGGATGGCCGGACCCGTCCTTCGATCCGGCAAGTCCCTCTCAGTTCTTCAAGGTCGATCCCGAGGCTTGGTGGACCGAGATGGGAAACATACACGCGGCCATATGCCAATTGCGCGGCTCGGATACGGATATCGAGATTCACGAAGTGAATGACGATGCGGATATCGTGGGCGACGAGGGGCAAGCCGCGTGGATCCGCCGATTCTACCGCGAGGTCACCGAACGGGCGCTCCCTTGGCTCAGGAATATCACTTTCTACCAGTTTCGCGATCGCGGGGGGTTGGGACTCGAGCGCGAATCTCTCCCAGATCCGGACCGCTACGAAGACCTCCCCTCCCTTGCCGCTTACCGTCAAGCCATCGACGACAGCTACTTTGCCTTGCGTTCCCACACCCTGCCGGGGTCCGGCGGTGTGACACACGATCTTGAGCTTTCGTGGTCCGGGCCCACAGAGGCCACCGGCTTACGCGTGGCGTTCGACAACGTCTCCACCTCGCGCATCGATCTCATTCTGCCCACGCAGCAACACGTTCTGGTGCGGGATGGAGCCGTCTGGCACGCGAAGCCCGTGGGCAAAGATCATGTCACACTCGGCGGTGCTGCCCAGGACGACCGTTGTACGGTCGATATCTTCCTGCCGCCGCCGGATGGGCGGAATAACCGCAGCCATTCGTTTGTATCACGGCTGCAAGCTGAACCGATGCTGCGCATGAGCTGATGGCGGTGCGCTGCACAATGAAACAGAGATAGGCGTAAGGACTTCAAGACTGTAAACTGGATCATGAAGGAGATACGTGCCATGAGGATCATCATAACGATTGCCTGCCTGTGCGCCGTTGGATGGCTAACTCCTCTCGCCGCGCGGGCGGCCGATGCGGAGAATCTCGTCGCCAATCCCGGATTTGAGGAGCCGGCCGATGCACAGGAGGACGCACTGCCCGCGTCGTGGGAGGTGTTCACCAGCAAGGAGAGCAAGCTGGGCATCATCCGATCGGCGAAACGGTCGGGCGAGCAGTGTCTTCGAATCATGGCCCAGGGTTTGGCCAAGGGCTACCAAGGCGTGTCCGTGAAGATGGATGTCACCCCCGGGGAGAAATATACATTCAGCGCATTTGTGATGAACAACCGCGCCGCGCCCTTGGGCGGGACGGGGCACGGACAGCTTTGCATCGAGTGGCACGATGCGAGTGGCAAGGAACTCTCACGTCAGTACGGCACGCTCTGGAACAGTTCCCTGAGCAAAATGCGATGGGAACTCGTCTCCCTGAGAGATCAGGTGGCCCCCAAGTTCGCCACCACGGCAATCTTCGGCATTCACCTCAGCGAGGGCGATAAGGGTGGAGAGGGTTCCTATCTCGTCGATGACGTGTCCATAACCCGCTGAACCAATCTTCTATGCGTCCGCATGAATTGACAGCGTTGCCGCTGCTGCCTATCCTCTAGGCATGCTTCCTCAATGGATCATCGAGAAGAAGCGCGACGGCCTGCCTCTCTCCGAAGAGGAAATACGCTTCTTCATCAACGGCTACACGTGCGGCGAGATTCCCGACTACCAGATGTCGGCCATGGCTATGGCGATCTACTTCAAGGGCATGGCCCTCGACGAGATCGCTGTCCTGACCGATGCCATGATGCGCTCGGGTGATCTCGTCAACACCGCGCCAATCCGCAAACCGAAGGTGGATAAGCATTCGACCGGCGGCATTGGCGACAAAATCTCACTCATCCTTGCCCCCTTGGCCGCGTGCTGCGGCGTCGCGGTTCCCATGATTTCCGGACGCGGGCTTGGCATCACCGGCGGCACGTTGGACAAGCTGGAGTCGATCCCCGGCTATCGAACGAATCTGTCCGATAAGGAGTTCATCGACATCGTTCAGAAATGCGGATGTTCCATCACCGGACAGACTGGCCAACTCGCGCCGGCGGACAAGAAGCTCTATGCGCTTCGCGACGTCACGGCGACCGTCCCCTCGATCCCGCTGATCGTGGCCAGCATCATGTCCAAGAAGCTCGCCGCAGGCATCGACGCCCTTGTGCTGGATGTGAAATGGGGAAAAGGCGCCTTCATGAAGACGCCGGAAGATGCCGGGGTTCTGGCGCGCAACATGGTTGAGGTTGGCATGCGCATGGGCAAAGGCATGGCCGCCCTGATCACCGATATGAACCAGCCGCTTGGCCGCACAGCGGGCAATGCGCTGGAGGTCATCGAATCCGTTCTCGCCTTGCGCGGTGAGGGTCCTGAGGACTTGATGGAACTCACGATGGCACTCACAACACGCATGCTGATGTTGGCGGGCAAGGTGAAGGATTACGTCTCGGGTCTGCATCTTCTCCAGGAGCAGATTCGTTCCGGGAAGGCCTTGGAGGTCTTCTTTGAGATGGTTCGCCTGCAAGGCGGTGATGTTCACGCCCTGGAGGATTTCTCGAAGCTGCCGACGGCCCGCTTTCAGGAACCCTACCGTTCCCCCTCGGATGGCCACGTCTCCGGAGTCGACGCCGATCTCGTCGGCCGTGCTTGTATCGTGTTGGGCGCTGGCAGGAAGAGAACCGAGGATCGCGTGGACTTTGCGGTGGGCGTGTCCGATCTGGCGAAGATCGGCGAACCCGTCAGCAAGGGCCAGCCCTTGGCTACCATTCACGCCAACGATGCTCAGAAGTTGGAGGAGGCCCGGGCCATGCTGCAGAAGGCCTTCACCCTCTCTGATGAGAATGTGCCTCCGGTGCCATTGATCCGCGACATGATCCTTCCCGAGGGGATGAGCGATTGAACTACGAACTTTTCGAGAAAGCACTTGCCCATATCAAGAAGCAGTGGCCGGATGCGCGCCCCGCCTTCGGGCTCATTTGCGGTTCTGGCTGGAGCGATGTCGCTTCTGCGTTTGAGGGCATCGGCTCACTTGATTATGCAGGCATACCTGGACTGGGAGCAACAGGTGTTGTCGGCCACGCCGGGAAGCTTGTCCGTGCTCGCGTGAAGGGCAAGGAACTGATGGTCTTTCAGGGCCGACGCCACTTCTACGAGGGCGAAGGATGGACGCCGGTCGCCCTGCCCGTGTTCTTGCTGAAGAGTCTCGGGGCGTCGGCCTTGGTGCTGACGAATGCCGCGGGCGGAGTGCGCAAGGATCTGAAGCCCGGCGACCTCATGGTGATCGACGACCATATCAACCTTTTCGGCACCAATCCGCTCATAGGTCCGCACAACCCCGTGTGGGGACCGCGATTTCCGGATCAGACAAGTGTCTACAATCCGGAGCTTCGTGCCCTGGCTGTACGAGTTGCCAAGAGTGCAGGAATTGCCCTGGGCCATGGCGTTTATCTGGCATCCTCCGGGCCAACGTACGAGACGCCGGCAGAGATCAGGGCATACCGTAGCCTTGGCGCTGATGCGGTCGGCATGTCCACCGTCCCGGAAGCATCGCTGGCCAACGCGGCGGGCATGAAGGTTCTTGGTATCTCCTGCATCACCAATTATGCAGCGGGTATCAGTCCAACAGGGTTAACTCACGAGGAAGTTACGGCGACAACGCAGGCAACGATGCCGCTCATGCGGACGTTGCTGAAGAACATCTTTGAGGAGATGGCTCATGCCCAATCCTGACCCGCGGAAGCTGCTGGAAGCTGCGAAGGCTGCAGCAGAAAAAGCACATGCCCCCTACTCCAAGTTCCATGTCGGCGCTGCGTTACTGGCGGGCAAGGAAACAGTCTTCACGGGCTGCAATGTGGAGAACGCATCTTACGGACTGACAAACTGCGCCGAGCGAACGGCTATTTTCACGGCGGTTGCGGCTGGCCACAAGAGCTTTGCGGCTATCGCCATTGTTGCAGATGGTTATCAGAAACCATATCCCTGTGGCGCATGCCGCCAGGTACTCTCAGAATTCTGCGGCGCAGACATGCCCGTATATGTTGCGTCGATCAGCAACCTGGATGCTTTTGAGACGATGACTCTGGGTGCCCTTCTCCCCAAGTCGTTCGAGTTTTGAGGGCATTTGTTCTTGCACTCCGGGAAAAGTGCGCTATCCTTCAGCCCACGTTGCGACTGGAAAAGTGCCAGCCGCAGCTTGAATTGATTTAGACTGCGGGGTGGAGCAGCCCGGTAGCTCGTCAGGCTCATAACCTGAAGGTCGTTGGTTCAAATCCAACCCCCGCTACCAACGTGAAACGCCCGTCGGCCCTTGTGGCTGACGGGCGTTTCAGGCCTTATGGCCCGGGGTTCAGGAGTTGGATCAAGGCGCTACGCCTTGGTTCCCTACGAGGCCTCGGGGAGGCCGAGGAGCACGTCGCGCGGAGCGCGAGGCCCGTCAGGGCGAGGGTTGCGAGGGAAGCAACCCGAGTGCAATCCAACCCGCCTACGGCGGGCGAGCCCCCGCTACCAACGTGAAACGCCCGTCGGCCCTTGTGGCTGACGGGCGTTTCAGGCTTTATGGCCCGGGGTTCAGGAGTTGGATCAAGGCGCCGCCCGTAGAATGAGAAAGGCCCCCAGTCTCCTCAAACCAGGGGCCTTCAGCATCAGAACTTTGCAAGCTTGGATCAGTTGTTGAACTTGATCGCGGTGCCTTCGACCTTGGTCGCGAAACGGATAAACAGGATCCACCACTGCGCATAGCCCTCGACTGTTACGTCGATCAGCGCATCCCCACCCTTTTTCGCAATTGCCTCGCGAACGCACTGCGACGTCGAGTTGTGCGGCGTGATCGGAATCAAGCCCAACAGCAGGATGTTGCTGTCGCTCGCAGATGTCCGACCCAGTACCGTATAGCTCCGCCCATTGATCGGCGTCGTGGAATCACTTATGCCACCCGGCGTGTGGGCACAACCAACCAGCAAGGAAACGAACACACAGGCAACAACGGTCGACAACAACCCAGTCTTTGCACGCATACGCGACCTCCCTTTGTTGATGTCCCGAGGCTAGCAAACCCGTCGAGTCATGTCCACCGTTGAGCCACCATGCTTTACAGCTTGTCGAAACGGCTCCCGGTCACGATCATGTGCGAAGTATGAATCGCTTGAGAGCAGTCTCAGCCCTATGCCTTTGCGTTCTGGCCGGATGCCGTTCCTATCCCCCGCCAGGCGAGTCCGCCACGCCTTCCGATCTGGCCGTTCTGGCTGCTTCTGCCGCCATCGACAAGGAACCCTACTCGGCGGAGCCGTATCGCCGTCGCGCCAAACTCTATCAGGCGCGACATGAGACGGGCTTGGCCCTGGCGGACCTGAAGAAGGCAGCCGTACTTGATCAGGCTGACGCCATCCTGCTGACTGCGGCTCAAGAGCTGGATGCCAAGAACTACGCGGTTGCGATCTCGAACTCAACTGCGGCATTGAGGCTGAATCCCCGACTCGAAAACGCGTTTCATACACGCGCGGCTGCGCATCTCGCTCTGGGCGATCTCGATCAGGCCATTGCCGATGCAAGATCCGCCCTGATGATCGAGCCGGACTTTCCGCAGGTGCTCGTAATTCGCGCGCGTGCATTTGGCCGCAAGGGCGAGTTTGCCAAGGCGATTGCCGACTATGACCGCGCGATTGAGTTGAATCCTCGTATTGTCGAGGCCTGGTACGGACGCGGTGCAGCCTATGCGGCTACGGGCGAGCACCAGCGTGCAATCGATGATTGCACCAGGGCAATCCAACTGAACAAAGAGGTCGCCGAGGCCTACTCAGCCCGCGCAGAGTCCTGGGTTGCCTTGGAGCGGGTTGGCGAAGCCCTGGCCGACTATGACAAGGCTGTGGCACTTGCCCCGGGCAATGCGGAGTATCGCAGCAATCGCGGCGCTTCTCATCAGCTTGCCAAGGACTATGACAAGGCGTTGACCGACTTCGACGAAGCGTTGCGACTAAATCCCCGCCTCGCGCAGGCCTACCAAAACCGTGGCATGGTATTGGTTGAGCTCGGCCGATACGATGCAGCCATCGACGATCTCACCCGGGCGATTGACTTGGATCCCTCACTCACACTGGCGTGGTATCACCGTTCGGTGGCTTGGTTTCGCCAGGGAAATCTGGCCAAGGCGTGGGCCGACATCGGAGAGAGTCAGAAGCGTGGGCTGACGACGCCGGCATCTTATCTCCAGCAACTTCAGGCCGCCTCAGGCGGCAAGTGATACCGTTCACCAAGTGACAAACGCCCCCGTCCAGACAAGCTGAACGGGGGCGCAAACGAACAACCGGAAATCGAAGGCCTATTTGCCCTGCTTCTGAAGGCGCTTCTTCAAGTCTACAAGCGTGCCATTGTTTTCCGCCATGGCCTTTCGAACCTTCTGGATCTCTGGATCACTCGGTTCGCGGCCAATGCTGTCACGGTACGTCTTCTTGATCGCGTTCTCGCATTCCTGGCTGAGGATCAGCATATTGCGGATCTTCTTCAGCTCATTGCCCTGCTTGACGGCCAGTTCGCAGTTCTGAACGTCATCGGCGGTGGCTTCACGCCCCAGAATGTCCATGTACATCTGCTGGATGACCATCGTGTAACCCACGCGCTCCTTCATCCCCTCTGCCTTGGATGATGTCGCTGTCAACGTAACCACGGCCACCATCGCCACAAGAACCATCAGACTCATTAAGCGTCGCATGACTGCTCCTTTCGTTCTTCTCTCAATACTGCTTCTCATACTCACCGTGCCCCAGACGCTTCAGCTTGTGAAAGCCAGCGCTCTTTGCACGGTCATCGAAGTTGCTGGTCAGCTTTCCGAAGGAGGCGGCCGATATCTTCCGAACAATGGCTGCCCCACACTTCGGACACACCGACATGGGAGGCTGCTCAATCTTTTCGATCTGCTCGAATCCCGCCTTGCAGAAATCGCAGCCACCGCTCCCGTCTTCGCAGATATACTCGCGAATGGGCATATCAACCTTGCGCCCCGCTTGTTCTGGTTGCGCGGAACACGGCGGACTACTTGGCCGTCGCGGGGTCCGGCTCCGGTTCAGGCATTTCCATCTCCTGCCCGCCGGTTACCTTGGAGCCCTGTTGACTGCTCGAACGGATGTAGATCTCCGTCCGGCGGTTCTTCTGCATGTTCTCCTCGGTGTCGTTGGGGGCAACAGGACGGGTGAAGCCATAGCCCTTCCACGTCAACCGGGCAGCATCGATGCCGCCAACCTCGACGAGATAATCAACCACAGCCTTGGCGCGCCGCTCTGACAGCTTGATGTTGTACTTGTAGTCGGAACGCGCGCGCTTGTCGGCATGGCCTTCCACTCGCGCGGTCGAGCCGGGGTCGCGTTGGAGAACCTTGACCACCACATCGAGCTTGTCGAAGTACTGCGAACGCAACACGGCCTTGTCGTAATCGAACTCGATATTCAGCGTGAAGAGCTGCAGGTCATCCTTGGGATCAAGCGGATCGGTATTGTCTTCAATCACCTCGTGACCATCCGCCACGCCGCCCTTGTCCGTGTCGCGCTCCAGCGGACTTGTCTTGTAGGTAAGCACTTCGGCGCCATCCTTCAGCGCATCCCAGTCCGTATCCGGATTCAGCGGGTCGGTCTTGTAGGTCTTGACCTCTTCGCCATCGGAGAGCCCGTCCTTGTCTGTATCGGGATCATATGGATCGGTTCCGATCTCTGCTTCCTCCGAATCCAACAAGCCATCTCCGTCGCTGTCGATGTCACCGCCGGCCACGGTGAACACCGGCGGCACGGCAGCGCCAATGCGGTAGTTCACAGCGGCACTGATCACGGAATTGAACTCGGTGTTGCCGCCGGTTATGCCGGTCCGGAAATCGCCGCGGATGGCCCACTCGTCGTTGAAGTGAATGAACAGGCCGCCACCACCCATGAGGGCGAGATCGTCATGTCCGTTTTCAAGGGCCTCTCCGTAGTACGAGAACAACCCGCCAACAGCAAAGAACGGATCAAAATGCAGATCCTTGGTGTTGCGCAAGTGGAATAGAAGGTCGGCACCGAGGCGGACAACGTAGGTGTCGTCTTCGAGAGCAAAACGCCCGTCGTCGAACTCGTTCTTCTCCAGCTTCCAAGCATAGCCGATATCGCCTTCCACGGTCCACCGAGGCGACAGATCATAGCCCACCTTGACGTTGAGGAATGGCGCATCTTTGACGACCTCGTCGCCTTCATAGTTGAGATAGCCAAGGCCGACGCTGACATTCCACGGAGCGCGCTCAAACAAGTCATTCGGCTCCCCTGCGAGAGCAGACAGAGTTGAGACCGCCACGATGAGGACCACCAACGAGATAAGAGAGCGTTTCAACATTGTTCCCAGCCTCCATTTTTGTGCGAAAAACACAGTCCGTACGCTATCACGATCTCAACGGAACGCAATGAGAAAACGGGCGGGGCGCAGCGCGCTCCCGCCCGTTTTTGTTGCTCGTAGCCGTGTCGAAATCAGCCCACGCTGACGTTCACGTTCACCGTTGCGCCACGCCGCGCGGGCGGCACAACACGACCTGGGATGCTCTTGCCATTGACGCTCAGTTCCACCCGATTGCCCTTGCCGGTGCGCTGAACGCGTATGACATACGTTGCGCCCCGGAAATGGCGCACCATTTCGTAGGACTTCCAGCGGCTGGGCATCGCCGGACGAATCTCCAACCCCGCATGCGTGGATTGGACGCCCAGGATGAAGTCGGTCACGGAGCGATACATCCAGGCACCGGACCCCGAATACCAGGTCCACCCGCCGCGGCCGAAGTTCGACGACTCAGGCCCATCCACGTTGCCGGGCGTCACGTACGGCTCAGCCTGGTAGTGGTCGGGATTGCGGCCGCGATCGATCGGATTGAAGCTGTTGAAGACCCTGAACGCCCTGTCCGGCGTGCCCGCCACAGCTTCGGCGATGATCGCCCAGCAGCCCGCATGCGTGTACAGCCCGCCGTTCTCGCGCAGGCCCGGAGCATACTGGCTCAGGTGGCCAATGCCCGGATCCGGCTTCTTGAAGGCCGGGAAGAAGAGCAAGGGACCGAACTTGCGATAGAGATACTTATCCAGCGACTTGAGGATGCGTTCCTTCCGTGCCGGCGATGGGATGTCGTACATCAGTGCCCATGTCTGGGCATTGAGCCACACCTTTCCAATGCTGTTCTTCTTCGAGCCCAATACGCCATGCGCATAGGTAGCACGAATGTACCAGTCGCCATCCCACGCGTGCTTGTTGATGGCGGCCTTCAGTTTGGCCGCTGCGCGACGATAGCGGGCCTTGTCCTTGCTTGCCTCGGCGCCGGGCAACAGATCCAGCATCTCTGCCCACTCGGTCAGAATGCCGTAGAAGAACTGCCCCAGCCAGATGGACTCCGCCGTCCCGTCGAAGCCGATGCACGACAGACCATCGTTCCAGTCACCCTCGACCATGGTCGGTATGCCTCGCGGTGATGGACGTCCCAACACCTGTTCGATCGCTGCACGGCAATGCCCGAGCATCGTGGTCTGTCCCTTGTCATAGAAGGACACCTTCTCCTTCAGAAACGCCATGTCACCCGTCTCGCGCAGGTAGCGGATCATCACGAACGGCATCCACAAGAGGTCATCGCTGTTCTTCTTCTTGGCGCCGTCGTCGGTGATGGGATGCCACCAGTGGAATGTTGTGCCGTCGCTGAACTGGTGCTTGGCGGCGCGGGCAAGGTGCTCGCGACAGAGCTCCGGGCGCAGCGGAAGTGTTGCCAGGCTGTCCTGCAACTGGTCCCTGAACCCATACGCCCCACCCGTCTGGTAGTATGCCGAACGGCCCCAGAACCGGCATGCAATCGCCTGGTACGGTAGCCACTGGTTTACCAACAGGTTCACCGAATCATCAGGCGTGCGAACCTGAAGTTGGCCAATGAGATCCTGCCACATTTCCTTGACGCTGTTCAGCTCCTTGAGGGCCTGTCCCTTCTGACCGTACTTCTTGACGATGGCTTCGGCCTCGGCTGCGGTGCGCGTTGCGCCCATCAGGAAGGTCACCGTTGTGCTCGCGCCGGGTTTCAGCGTTACCCGCGTGTGGAGCGAGGCAATACCGTCGTTACAGCGGCCTTGGAGCCCTGTCAGTTCGCCTTTCTTCACGGCGGCCGGACAGCACGTTTCACCAAGCTGACCGAGGAACGCGCGCTGATCGCTGTCAAAGCCAACCGCCTTCGGGAAGGTCGCGTGGAATCCCTTGAACTCATACGGACGGGCCCATGGCCGTCCGCTCGGATCCGGCAATCCCCAGCGCGTCTTCTCCGCCCAGAAGATACCGGTGCGAGGATCGAACTTCGTGGTGATGAATATCTTGTCGAACTCCCGATGCCAGTCGGGCGAATTGCCAAGACACCATTCCAGATAGGTAAACAGGCTGAGATGGCGAGTCCGCCGCGACGTGTTGTGCAGCGTGACAAGCCAGACCTCCACGGGCGACTTCTGGTCGACGAAATAGGTCACGGACGACTTCACATCGGCGCGCGCGCCGGAGATGGTCGTGTAGCCCATGCCGTGCCGGCACTCGTAGTCCTGAAGTGCAACGTTCGTCGGCTTTGGCGCGACGGACCAGGAACGCCCATCATCGTCGTCGCGCACGTAAACGTATTTGCCCCAATTGTCGCGGGTCAGATCCTGATCCCAACGCGTGAGCCGATTGAACTGCGCATGATCGCGCCAGGAGTAGCCGCTGCCCGCCTGGGAGATCGTCATGCCGTAGGTTCCGTTGGAAATGATATTCACCCACGGCCGGGGTGTATCGGGACGCGTAATGACATATTCGCCGGCTTCCTGGTCAAAGTAACCGTACTTGTTCTGGTACAACTTGCTCATACTCTTTATTGCCTCTTTTGGGTTGGGATTCGCAGAAAACACTCGGGCTGCCTCAGCCCATCAACACCTCGACAACGTGAACGCCATGATCGCGGAACATGGGCAGCACCACACCTTCGATTCGCTGCCCATCGACCTTGATCTCCTTCACCCCGCGCGATACACCGCTCGGGTTTGAAATCCGAATATCGTATCTCGTTCCGCGGAACCGGCGCACAATCCGCGCCTGCTTCCACGACGCCGGAATGCACGGGCCAATCGTCAGCCCTGCAAAGCCGGGCCGTGCCCCCAGCATCCGCTCCGTCAGCGCGATAAAGAA
>ERZ795056.6150-NODE-6150-length-11785-cov-3.672549_pt1 | contig 11785 bp, 10 predicted proteins | sample MGYA00375140_ERZ795056 | MGnify/ENA primary metagenome ERZ795056 (study PRJEB30185, sample SAMN05720227) | activated sludge metagenome | isolation source: Anaerobic digester | place: USA | collected 2015-03-09 ...
GAACTCCGCGTCGAAGCCGTCCAGGATGCGCGCGAGCACCTCGCGCCAGCCGTTAATCAGGTTCGGTTGCATCATGGGCCCACTTGTGACGAAATTAACGTGCGCGCCCCATCGGGGCATCGCACGCTTTGAGACACATGATACCACGCGGGAGCCGGCTTGACAAACCCATGCGGACACCCTACCATCTCTACTGCGAGCATGATCGGGTGAAGCGGAGGTGATCAGGGTGCAGGACGCCAGGCGCGTGGAGATGGATTGGGCCGCATTGTGGCGCGAGCTGTGCGAGGTCTCGATGCGGTGCGAGGCCGCGCGGGATAGCCAGGACGCATGGGTGGGACGGTCGCAGAGGCACCACGCCAGGACCAACCGGCGCTGGGCCAAGCCGGACTCGAGCCGCCAGACGATTGCGGCCATGCTGGCGGCCGCACCCGGCGCGACCCTGCTCGACATCGGCGCGGGCACCGGCGCCTGGGCCGCCTATCTCGCGCCCTTCGCCGCCAGGATCACGGCCGTCGAGCCGTCGCCGGCCATGCTGGACGTCCTGCGCGAAACCCTGGCCGCTCAGGACATCACCAACGTCGACGTCCTGCAGGCGGCCTGGCCCCATGCCGAGGTTCCGGACCACGACTTCTCACTCTGCTCACATGCCATGTACGGGTTCCCCGACCTGCCTGCGTTCGTGCGTCGCATGGAGCAGGTGACGCGGCGCACCTGCTTCCTCGTCCTGCGCGCACCGTCGACCGGGAGCGTGATGGCAGAAGCGGCGCTTCATCTCTGGGGACATCCGCACGACAGCCCCAACTTCCAGATCGCCTACAACGTGCTGCTCCAGATGGGCATCCGTCCCAACGTCCTGTTCGAGGACGAGGGCCTGTGGCAGCCGTGGACGAGCGACACCCTGGCGGACGCGCTGGCCGAGGTGAAACGACGCTTTGCGCTGAAGACACCCGAGCACGATGCGTTCCTGGCCGACCTGCTACGGCGCCGCTTGCGCGAAGAGGACGGTCGGTTCGTCTGGCCGCCCGGCGTGCGCTCCGCGCTGGTGTACTGGCAGGTCGGGCGCGACTGATCTGCTATCTGTCAGGCGTCGCGCGTCGCGGGCACGGCCCGAAACCTCACGGTCGCCTCCCCCGGCACACACTGGGCGAGCAGCGGGATGTCGTCCCGGAGCACGGTCGCAATGATGGGGTATCCGCCGGCAGTCTGGCGATCCGTCATGAGAACGATGGGCTGCCCGTCCGGCGGGACCTGGATCGCGCCGAGCGCGGTTCCTGCCGATAGCATCTCGCCGCCCGCGCGGCGCTTCAGCGCCGGACCGCGCAGCCGCAGCCCCATGCGGTCCGATTGCGGACTCATCGCATAGCCCTCAGTCAGGAGAGCCGACACCGAGTCGTCTGCGAACCTGTCGGCGTGCGGGCCCAGCACGACCCGCACCGTCGGGTCTGGCGCATACGGCGGGAGGTGTAGCGGCTCCTCGGGCTCATGGCCGATCAGCATGTACGCGTCGCTCCGTGCCGGGCCGACCGGCAGCAGATCGCCCGCGGCCAGCGCCCGCCCGGCGTAGCCTCCAAAGCCGCCCCGCAGGTAGGTGGCCCTCGAGCCCATGACCGGCGCCACCGCGATGCCGCCGGCCACCGACAGGTAGGCCCTGCAGCCCCACACCGGCCGCCGGAACTCGATCCAGGAGCCCGGCCGCAGGTAGCAGGGCGTCCAGAGCGGGATGTCCCAGTTCGGAAGGTCGGGGGTGTGTGCAACGCAGCCCAGGTCGGCGCCCGTCAGTGCGATGACGGCGTCTTCCCAGAAGCGGAATGCCGCGCCGGCGAGCGTGATTTCGACACACGCGTCGGACGGCTGGTTCCCCACGAGCAGGTTGCCGGCGCGCAGCGCGAACGGGTCCATGGCGCCGGACACGGGCACCCCTGCGTGCTGGTAGCCCGGCCGGCCGAGGTCCTGGATGGTCGCCAGCGCTCCCGGCGACAGCACCTCCACCGCGCCACCGGGCGCAGACGGCAGAGCGGGCCTGGTCTTCGCGCCCTCCCGCACGCCTGCAGCCTCGGCGCTGGCGGGCACGAAGCGGACGCGATCCCCTGCCTGCAACAGCGCCGGCGGCTCCCGATGAGGGTTGAAGAGGGACACACCGGTCCGCCCGAGGATGCGCCATCCCCCCGGCGAGGCCTGCGGGTAGATCCCCGTCTGTTGCCCCGCGATGCCCACCGAGCCCGCGGGCGCCTCGATGCGCGGGGTCTCCAGGCGCGGCGTCGCGATGGCCTCGGGCACCGTCCCCATGTAGGCAAAGCCCGGCGCGAACCCAAGCATGTAGACGGTGTAGATGGCCTCACTGTGCAGCGCGACGACTTGTTCCGGCGCCAGGCGGTGCGCCGCGGCGACGCCGTCCAGGTCGGGACCGTACTCGCCGCCATAGACAACCGGAATCTCGTGCAGCCGCGTTGCCGGCCTGGGGACGGCACGCGCGGTCCCGGCAAATGCGAGCAGTTCGCCCGCCAGCGCTCCGAAGGTCAGGATGGCAGGATCGTACTGGACCAGCAGCGAGGCGTAAGCGGGGATGGTCTCGATGATGCCGTTCGCTCCTCCGCCCACACGACCGGAGGAACGAGCGGAGGCGAGGGCCGCGTCCAGGCCGCGCACCCGCTCGTGCGCCTCCTCACTGATTTCGTCGCCCACCTCGACGAGCGCGGCTGCGTCCCCCGCGGGGTGTATCCGCGGGACAGGATAGATCATGGAGGGGTGGCCAGCCGGCGGACCGCGACGCCCGCATCAGACAGCGCCTCCCGCACCGCACGTGCGTTGGCCAGCGCAGCCGGGTTGTCGCCGTGCAGGCAGATCGTCTCCGCTGCCAGTGCCACCGAGGTGCCGTCGTGCGCGACCACGTAGCCCCGCGCGATCGCGACGGCCTGCGCGGCAGCCTGCGCCGGATGGACGATCAGTGAGCCGGGAATGTGCCGCGACTGCAGCGTCCCGTCAGGATTGTAGGTCCGGTCGGCGAACGCCTCCCGGGCGTAGGAAAGGCCAGCCGCCGCGGCAGCCTCTGCCATTGCCATCGAATTCGCCAGGCCGACCATGACCAACCCGCCGTCCCAACGGGCGATGCCGCGCGCGAGCGCCGCGGCAACCGCGCGATCCACCGCGGCCGTGTTGTAGAGCGCACCGTGCGCCTTGACGTGGACGAGGGGCACCGAATGCGCGCGGCAGAAGGCCGCCAGTGCGCCGATCTGATACAGCACATCGGTCTCGATCTCTGCGGGCGTGAGGGCCATCGCGCGGCGCCCGAACCCGACCCGGTCGGGATAGCCGGGATGCGCACCGACGGCAACCCCCTGGCTCGCTGCCAGCGCGACGGTGGCGTCCATCACGCGCGGGTCACCGGCATGGTAGGCACACGCCACATTGACGGAGGTGACGTACGGCATGATCTCCCGGTCGGCGCCGAGGGTGTAGATGCCGTAACTCTCGCCGGCGTCGCAGTTCAGATCGATGTTCATCCGCCTGGTTTCTCTCCATCGGAAGCATCATCGCCCCCGGTCAGCACGCGGCGCAGCACCTTCCCGACCATCGTTTTGGGCAGCGAGTCGCGGAACTCAACGTGTTTCGGCACCTTGTACCCGGCCAGCTGTTCGCGGCAGAAGGCCCGCAGCTCGTCGACGGTGAGTTGATGGCCAGCGCGGACCACGATCCACGCCTTGACCGCCTCGCCAAGGTACTCGTCCGGCACGCCGGCCACGCTGACCTCGGCCACCGCCGGGTGCGTTGCGATCACCTCTTCCACTTCGCGCGGCCAGACCTGGAATCCGCCCGGCTTGATGAGGTCCTTCTTGCGGTCAACGATGAACAGGTATCCGTCTTCGTCCATGTAGCCCAGGTCGCCCGTGTAGACCCAGCCATCGCGGATCATCTCCGCGGTTTCGGCCGGATGTCCCCAGAAGCCGACCATGGTCTGCGGCGCATCGATGCATACCTCGCCCAACTCGCCCGCGGGCAGGATCTGCTCGCCCGTCTCGATGTCAACGATCTTCACGTCCACGTCCGGCAACGGGATGCCGGTCGAGCCTTCTTTGTACGCGGCATGCACGGGACAGACGACCGCCGCCAGCATCGTTTCGGTCATCCCATAGGCATCCAGCAGCGATCCACCCGTCAGCGCCTCGAATCGCCGCTTGGTCTCGACCATCAGGGGCGCGGCCCCGGCATAGCACACCTTCAGCGACCTGAAGTCCGCTTTGCCGGCCTTCACCCTCGGGTTGTTGAGCAGCGCGATGAACAGGGTCGGCACGCCATGCAGCACCGCGGGGCGCACCTTCATGATCGTGTCGATCAGGTCGTCGATGTCGCGCGGGTTGGGGACCACCGCCATCGGCCAGCGCGCGATGAGCGAAGTGTTCGCCGCCATGTTGCCGTAGACGTGGAACATCGGCATCACCAGGGTAATGGTATCGTCCCAATCGGCCAGCACCGTGCGCGCGTACGCATGGAGCTGCATCGCCGACATCAGCAGCGCGTGGTGCGTGCCGAGCGCCGCCTTGGGGATGCCGGTCGTGCCGCCGCTGAACAGCAGGATCGCCGGGTCATCGATCGCCAACGGAACGGCCGGCCGGGGAGCATCGGCGTGCTGGCGCACCAGGTCGCCCCACCACAGGTCGCCCGGCTGCAGGCTGACGCGGTCGCCCTCCTTCGCCTCCTTCGCCAGGGTATAGAGCACGCGGAGGTGCGCCGGCAGGTACTCTTTGATGTTCGTCGCGATCACGCGGCGGACAGAAGTGCGCGCCTGCAGCGCCTTGATCTTACCGTAGAAGCGGGTCAGGGCGACCACCGTCTCCGCGCCAATCTCGTTCAGCGCGGCCTCCAACTCGCGCGGCGTATAGAGCGAGTTCAAGGGACAGGCGATCGCGCCCGCCTTCCATACGCCTAACTGGGCGATGATGCTCTGCGGCGAGTTCGGCAACAGCAGCGCGACGCGGTCGCCCTTCCTGACGCCCTGCGCCACGAGTGCGGCGCCGAACGCGTTCGTCAACTGATCCAGGCGCGCATACGACACGCGCGTGCCTTTGAAGATCAGGGCCGTGTGGTCCGGCCGCTGGCGCACGGTATCGCTCATCACGTCGAGCAGGGTTTGCTCCGGATAGGGCCGCAGCGTATGCGGCAGGCCGGGCTCGTAATGCTTCAGCCAGGGTTTCTCACTCATGTCAGCCCTCCCGTGGTTCGTGTCCGGGTGATGCCATGGCCCGGGTCGCGGAGCCAACCCGCAACCGCCCCCAGGGGCGATGAATGGCATTATGACTATTGTCGCATCATGCCGTGGCCGTGGCAAATGAGATTCGTCGCGCGGGCGCGGCGCGGGTATAATGGGTTCTCATCCGTTGAGCGAGGCGACAAACTGGACCTGGAGAAGCTGTACGCCGATGTGCCAAAGCCACGGCACGTCTGGGTCACCGAGCGGCAGAGCGTGATGCCCGGACTGAGCATCGAGGCAGACGACGCCTGGGATACGTTCCTGGCGGTCTCGCCCGCGGGCCACATCCTGCAGACCGCCCGGTGGGCGCGGCTCAAGTCCGCGTTCGGCTGGACCGCGCGCCGCGTGGCCCTGCGCACGATCCCCAAGGCGGACGCACCCATCGAAGGGGGCGCCAGCATCCTCTTCCGCAGGCTGCCGTGGGGCCAGACCCTGGCTTACGTCCCGCGCGGTCCCGCGGTGGACTGGCATGACCCAGCCCAGGTGCACGCAGTGCTGACGATGGCGCGCAACGCAGCCGCCAAGGAGCATGCGGCCCTGCTGAAGATCGAGCCCGAGGCGCCCGAGTCGGACGAGCTGGCGGCCGTCCTGCAGGCGAACGGCTACCGGCGCAGCCCGCAGCGGGTGCAGCCGCTCAGCACGATCCACGTGGATCTCAGCGGCAGCGAGGACGAGATCCTCGGGCGCATGAAACAGAAGTGGCGCTACAACATCCGCCTGGCCGAGCGCAAGGGCGTCACCGTGCGCGGGGGCGGCGTGGACGACCTGCCTGCGATCCAGCGCCTGATGGAGGCCACCGGCGTGCGGGATGGGTTCGGGGTGCACAACGCGGCCTACCACCGGGAGGCAACGGACCTCTTCGCGCCGTCCGGGCTGCTGAGCTGGCGCCTGGCAGAGCACGAGGGCCGGCTCCTGGCCGCCATCGCGGTGTTCGCGCTGGGCGCCACCGCCATCTACATGTGGGGCGCATCCTCGGACGAGGACCGCAACCTCATGCCGAACCACGCGGTGCAGTGGGACGCGATGCGCTGGGCGCGCAGCCGCGGCTGCACGACCTACGACCTGTGGGGCATCCCGGACGAGGTGGGGGCGGCACCCGAGGCCTACGCAGAGCCCGACAGCTGGGGCAAGGACGGCCTGTGGGGCGTCTACCGCTTCAAGCAGGGTTTCGGGGGCAAGGTCGTGCGCTATGCCGGCGCGTGGGACCTGCCCATCTCCCGGCCCGGCCACGCATTGTATGGGCTCGCACTTCGTGTGCGGAAAGCACAGGCGCTACGATGAATGTCGCTCCGCTGCAGCAGATCGAGGTGACGGACCCCAAGATCTGGCGGTCGTATGCGCAGGCCATGCCCGAGCCGCACATCCTGCAAAGCTGGGCCTGGGGCCTGAGCAAGCGCCAGACGGGCTGGTCGGCCAGGCGGCTGGCCTGGGGGGAACAGGGCATGACGCCGGGCGAGGGCGACCGCTTCGTCGCCTGGGCCGTGGCTTCCATGTTGGTCCGGCGGGTCCAGGCGCGTCTTCCCGTCGCGGTCGCGTACGTGCCGAAGGGACCGCTGCTGGACTGGTCGGACCAGGCGCTGGCCGCGGCGGTGCTGCGCGATATCGAGTCCGCCGCGCGGCGCGCCGGCGCGATCTTCGTCAAGATCGACCCCGACGTGCGCAGCGACCGGCCCGAGGGTGCGGCGGTCGCGCAAGTGCTGGCGCACCGCGGGTGGGTCCTCTCACCCGAGCAGATCCAGTATCGCAACACCATGGTGTCCGACCTGGCGCCCGGCGAAGACGAGCTGCTGGCTGCGATGAAGCCGAAGTGGCGCTACAACATCCGCCTGGCCGAGCGCAAGGGGGTGGTGGTGCGCGACGGTGGGACGGCCGACCTGCCCCGCTTCCACGCCATGTACGTGGAGACGGGCGTGCGGGACGGCTTCCTGGTGCGACCGTTCGAGTACTACCGCGCGATCTGGGAGCCGTTCCTGGCCGATCACCTGGCGCACGTCCTGCTGGCCGAGGTGGCGGGACGCACCGTGGCCGGCCTGATTCTCTTCCGCTACGGCCCGACCGCCTGGTACTTCTATGGCGCATCCACCGCGCAGGACCGCGATCTGATGCCCAACCATGCGCTGCAGTGGGCCGCAATGCGCTGGGCGAAGGCGCACGGGTGCGCGCGCTACGATTGGTGGGGCGCGCCCGACGTGCTGGACGAGAGCGATCCCATGTGGGGCGTGTACCGGTTCAAGCAGGGGTTCGGCGGCGAGTTCGTGCCGCACATCGGCGCGTACGACTACCCGGTGAACAAGGGGCTGTACTGGGCTTACACGCGGGCCATGCCCCGCGTGCTCGACGCGATGCGGCGACGCCACCGCGCGTCTGCGGGCACGGCGGGTGGGGGACCGGAGTAACGCGCGGGACGCCAGACCACCCCGGTGCTCCTGTGCCGGTAATCCGGGCGCGACCCCCCCTCTCACCTTCGCCGCTTGGCCGACGCCCTGCGCCAACCGGGCCTGGTTCGCCTCCGCTCGGCGCGCGCAGCCGACTCCTCCTTATGAGCGATCCAGCGCGACCACCGTGTGGTACAGCACCTCCGCGCCCGCGACGATGTCCTCCGGCGAGCTGTACTCGCGCGGGTTGTGGCTGACTCCCTCCCGGCTGCGCACGAAGATCATCGCGGTGTCGGTGACCTCGGCCATGATCTGGGCATCGTGGCCCGCACCGCTGGGCAGCCGGTGGACGGGCAGCCCGGTCGCCTCGATGGCGCGGCACACCGTGCCAACCATGCGTTCCGGCAGGAGGACGGGCACATGCCGCGTGAGCTCCTGCAGATCGTAGGTCAGTCCGGCCTCTGCGGCGACCCGCGCGATCTTCGCGCGGATGTCATGCTCCAGGCGATCGCGCAACGCCTCGACGATGTCCCGCAGATCGAACGTCATGAAGACCTCACCCGGAATGACATTGATGGCGCCCGGGCTCACCTCCAGGCGGCCGACCGTGGCCACCGCGGTCGATGAGGCGCCCGCAGGGGCCTCCTGAGCGGCCAGCACGAGCCGGCTTGCCGCCACAAGCGCATCGCGACGCAGGTGCATGGGGGTGGCGCCCGCATGATCCGCGCGGCCGTGCAGCCGCAGAGCGAGGAAGAGCGGACCGGCGATGCCCGTCACCGCGCCGACCGGCAGTCCCAGGCTGTCCAGCACCGTGCTCTGCTCGATGTGAAGCTCCACGTACGCGTGAAACTCGTCCGGCGTGCGGGCTGCATGGCGGAACTGAGACGGATCAAGCCCTGCGCCGGCCAGCGCCTCGGCGATGGTCACGCCCTGGCGGTCGGCCCGGTCGCGTACGAACTCCTCGGAGACGTGGCCGGCCATGAACCGGCTGCCCAGCATGCCGGTCGCCCAGCGCGTGCCCTCCTCCTCGATGAACGAGATGACCTCAAGCGGGTGCCGGAGTGACACGCCGTCCTCGTGCAACGCCTGCGCCACCTCGATCGCGCTCAGCACGCCCAGCGCGCCGTCGTAGCGGCCGCCGCCGAGCACCGTGTCGATGTGCGAGCCCAGCGCGACTGCGGGTAACCCGGCCGCGCCTCTTTCCCGGCGCGCGATCAGGTTGCCCACCGCGTCGCGGCGGACGACCAGGCCCGCTTCCCTCATCCAGGCCGCGACGGTCTTCGCGGCTTCGAGATACGCGGGAGTGAAGGTGGGTCGGGTGACCCCGCCGTCGGGCGTCTGGCCGAACCCGGCGAGTCGTGCGATCCGGTCGTTGAGACGGGTTCCGTTGATGGGCATCAGGTCATCTCCTGTGTGGGCGGTTCAAGAAGGCCACCACTTCGCCAGGGCTTGTTCGGGCGTGCAGACTTCAACATCCGCGGGAGCGCGGTCCTGTTGCTCGCGATCGAGGGTGACGAGAGGGAGCGTCAGCAAGCGGGCGACAGCGATGTAAACGGCATCACAGCCCTTGATGCCCTGCAATGATGCAATCTCGCCGGCCTCGTCCCCCACAATTGCATCGATCGGCAGCACGACAAAGTCCGGCCGTGCGCGGAGTGCAGCAAAGAGTTGCCGGGCCAATGCGGGTTGGCCGGTCCGCCGCGTGACGGGCCCCTTGACCTCAGCTGCAATGATGGCCGGGGCGAGGCGTGCGACCTCCAGGCGGGCGCACGTCTGCAGGAATGCAAACGCCTCGCTGTGACTTGGTTCGTCGGCAAGGACCGCGGCAACAAAGACGCTGGCATCTACAACCAGTTCAGTCGGTTTCATGAAGCCTCGCGATCCTCGAAGAGCTGGTCCAGGGCACTCTTGCCGGGGGGCGTCGCCCTGGTGATCTCCCTGCCAATCTCGAGCAGCCGCGCCATATACTCATCAGCAGAGGGCACATCCCCGCGTGGCGCCTCTGTGAACGGCACGATCATTGCCACAGGCCGGCCGCGCAAAGTAATCACGTACTCAGTGCGCTCCTCGCGCACTGCACGCACGATCTCCGATGCCTGGCTCTTCAGTTCGCGAATGCCAATCTCCGGCATGATACACCTCGTCCCTTTGTGACCACCTCATGTGGTCACATTGTAGCACTGCCGGCCGCGCGTGTCAACGGGTCCAACGCTGCGCGCGAGTATCTGCCTTGGCGCGCGGCGGGTTTGCGATTACCATGATGGTTGCCACACGGAGAACTTTACCGAAGGAGCGACCTCATGAACCGCGACGAGCTGAAGCAGGCTGTTTGCGCCGAGATCGACCGGCGACGCGACGACATCATCGGCATCGCGCACACGATGCGCGGCCACCCCGAGCTGGGCTACAAGGAGTTCAAGACCGCCGCCCTGGTGCGCGACACCCTGGCCGGCCTCGGCCTGCCGGTGCGCGAGGGGCTCGCCATCACCGGCGTGGACGCAGTGCTGGCGGGTGGGCAGCCGGGCCCGGCCATCTGCATCATGGGCGAGCTGGATTCCGTGACGGGCCGCGACGCAGAGGTGTGCGACCCGGTGACCGGCGCAGCCCACCAGTGCGGCCATCACATCCAGGTGGCCACCATGCTCGGCGCTGCGATCGGCCTGGCAGGCTCCGGCGTGGCGCCCTCGCTGGCCGGCCGCGTTCACTTCCTCGGCGCACCCGCGGAGGAGTTCCTCGAGATCGAGTACCGCCTGGGCCTGGCGGACGAGGGCAAGGTGACGTACCTGAGCGGCAAGCAGGAGCTCATCAAGCTGGGCTACTTCGACGACATCGCCATGGCCATGATGGTGCACTCGGCCGCGAAATCGCCGGAGCCCGGCTTCTACTTCTCCGGCCAGGCGAACGGCTTCCTGGCCAAGTTCGTGCGCTACGTAGGCCGCGCCTCCCATGCGGGCGCATCCCCGCACGAAGGCGTCAACGCGCTCAACGCGGCGTGCCTCGGCATCCTGGCCGTCCATGCGCAGCGTGAGACCTTCCGCGACCAGGACGCGATCCGGGTGCACCCGATCATCACCAAGGGCGGCGACGTGGTCAACGTGGTGCCTGCGGACGTGCGCATCGAGACCTTCGTGCGCGGCCGCACCGTGGAGGCCATCCTGGACGCCTCCAAGAAGGTGGACCGCGCGTTCAGGGGCGGCGGCGACGCGGTGGGCGCGGAGACGATCATCCAGAACGTGCCCGGCTACCTGCCCATCTACCAGGACGAGAACCTCACCCGCCTGGCGGAGGCCAACGGTCGCGCACTCCTCGGCGAGCGGGGCGTGCTCGAGGCGCCCTTCCTGGGCGGATCGCTCGACGTGGGCGACCTGTCGCACCTGATGCCGGTGCTGCACCCGTTCGTCGGCGGCGCACAGGGCGCGCTCCACGCGGCCGACTTCAAGGTGCTGGATTACGAGGCGTCGGCCGTCGCGCCGGCCAAGCTGATGGCCATGACCGCGATCGACCTGCTGGCAGACGGCGCGGCCGCCGCGCAGGAGATCAGCGCCAGCTTCCGGCCGATGCTGACCAAGGCGCAATACCTGGAGATGATGGAGGGCCTGCGCCGCTGACGTTGGGGTAGGCGCGGATCTCGAGCGCGTGCTGAACCCGGTCCTGCGCGAGGGATAAGGCCGTGAGCAGAAATAGGGCCCGTGGCAGCTCTCAGCCGCCACGGGCCCGTGATTGCGCGACGGTGGAGGCTCAGACCAGCAGTGACTGGCTGCCCAGCCAGTGCTCGCCGGGCGCCAGCACCACCGGCGTGCCGACGGTTGCGCCCTCCACGCAGACGTAGTGCAGGTAATCATCCGGCTTGAGGTCCGGGAACGTCAGCGACTTCTGCGCGCCGGGGTTCCACACGACCGCGTCGGTGAAGCCCGCATGCCGGATCAGGATCATGCGCGCGCCGTCGAACAACTGGAGCTCGGCCGGCGCACCGAGGAAGAGCCGGCCCAACTCGCCCTCAAATCGTAGCAGCGGCTCGACCTGCACCGCCTCGGCCCCGCCCGCGGGCAGGTCGCGATAGGCCTGATCGCCCAACCCCTGGACGTAGGCCGCCCCCAGGTCTGCCACGCGGAGATAGGTATGCAGCGCGGACGTGAAGTTGAATGGCTCGTGGCCCGTGTTG
>ERZ795056.6152-NODE-6152-length-11781-cov-11.179686_pt1 | contig 11781 bp, 4 predicted proteins | sample MGYA00375140_ERZ795056 | MGnify/ENA primary metagenome ERZ795056 (study PRJEB30185, sample SAMN05720227) | activated sludge metagenome | isolation source: Anaerobic digester | place: USA | collected 2015-03-09 ...
TGCAAAATGCCACCAAAACCGGAATGAACCGGAAAATGTTTCCTTTGCAAAACCATCCGGTTCCGGTTTTCTACACTGCCCATGATAAAGAAATCTGTTTTCATCCAGACTCAGTTCCTCATTCTTTCCTTTTGGGTGATGTTTTCAGGCAGGTCTGGTTTTGCCCAGACTCCCGATTACGACAGTACTTTTCAGGCCTTGTTCCGCCAGCCGGATGATTCGGTGAGGGCAGAAAAGCTGTTTTACTACTTCGACGATATGTATCAGTACGAAGGCAGAGAAACAGCGGTGGCTTTTCTGCCCATGGCCCGCAAAATGCTGGATGAGGCCACACGGAATCACCATACCTTCGGAATCGCCAAAGCCAACCAGGCACTGGCTTATCTTCACAAAAACAACTACGAATTTGCCAAAGCCCTTCAGTTCGGTGAAAAGGCGGAAGCAGAATGGGTCAGGCGGAAATACTACAAAGGCATTGCCGAAATCAAATTCCTCAAAGCAACTCTGCTGGTGAGCAACGGGCGGATGAAAGAAATGGCGCAATTGGGAGAGGAGGCCATGCAGATTTGCCGGGAACACAAGCTTTCATCCCTCTTCATCGAAGTGGCCGGATTTGTTTGTGTGCAGTATTCCAGGCTGGAGCAATACGACAAAGCCATCCGCCTTGGCCAGGAAATTCTGAAAACCCCGGGCCTCAAACTGAGAAGGCGGTCGGCCATCCTCGCAGATCTGGGAATATCGCTCAAAAGAGCAGGCCGGTTCAAAGAAGCCTGGATGATGCAGGATTCGGCCCTGGCAATTGCCCGCTCATTGCATACACCGGTGGGCCCCATTCTGGGGAATATGTCAGAACTCGCGTATACCGAAAAGAAAACAGATCTCAGCATCCGGCTGGCCGAACAGGCAGAGGCAGAGTTCGAAAAGGAAGGTGTCCTCGAGTTTCAGTACTACAATTACCGGTTCCTTGCCCAGGTGCACACAGAGAAGAAAAATTTTGAGAAAGCACTGCACTATGCCCAGCTGGCTTCAAAATGGAACGATTCCCTCAATAAGCTTGAAAGGCAAAGTGAATTCAAGGAACTGGAGAAAAAGTATGAAAGTCAGCTCAAATCCAGAACCATCGAGGAACAGAAACACAGAATCGCAGAAGACGACCGGCAGAAACAATATCTGTTGCTGGGAATAGCCGGTTTGGTGGTGATTTCAGTTCTGGGTGCCTTCCTTTTTTACGTCAACCGCAAACGAAAGGAAGGTATCCTCAACCAATCCATCGCCGAAAGTGAAATGAAGGCGCTCCGTGCCCAGATGAATCCGCATTTTATCTTCAACTCACTCAATGCCATCCAGCAAATGGTGAACAACCATGAATACGACAACGCCTCCCGTTACCTCGATACCTACAGCAAAGTGACCAGGCAGATTCTGGAAAACTCCGAAAAAAAATGGATCACTGTCCGTGATGAAGTACGGTTTCTGGAACTCTACCTTCAGATCGAAAGTCTGCGGTTCGACGGAGCATTTGAATACCTCATTGAAACAGGTGAAGATGTGATGCCCAATTCGCACAAGATTCCGGCCATGGTCGTGCAGCCCATTGTGGAAAATGCCATCAAACATGGTTTGCTCAACAAAGTTGGAGACCGCCGTCTCCGGATTTATTTTTCGGCCGATGAAGATTCGGATCTGCTCGAAATTACGGTGGAAGACAATGGCATCGGAAGAGAAGCGGCCGCTGCCTTTACACGACCGGCCGATCACCACTCCATGTCACTGACCATTACCCAAAACCGGCTGCAACTCGTTGGCCGGAAGGGAAGTGGACAGATGGAAATCACCGATCTTCGTCATCCCGACGGTACCCCGGCCGGCACCCGTGTGCGAATCCTGATTACCCAGCCTGTGTAGGCATTCCATCGCCACTTGCCGTATTTCACATTCTGCGTACCGTCCTTTTATTTCGTAAAAACAAATCCGGAACATTCGGGCGGCAATTCCCACTTTCCGCTGTAGTCCTCGCCACTCCTTCGTCGTGTCTGCGGGCTGCCGCTTCAATTGGGGCCGCAACCTTTCGAAAGGTTCACTGCATAAATACTTTCCGCCGTTTGCATGCTGAAACCCGCCAGTCACGAAATGCCGGTTCAACGGACCTGCTTTCTTCCCAACATCGTGCTTTGATCTGAAAGACCATGCACATACTCATAGCTGACGACGAACCCCGTTCTGCCTTGTTTCTCCGGAAACTGGTGGCGACGATTCTGCCCGAAAACCAGCCGGCAAACATTCTGCATTCCTACCGGGAACTACTTCCTGCTTTGCAGCAACAGCCTCCGGACCTGCTTTTTCTGGATGTTGTACTTCATGGACGATCGGCATTCGATCTGCTCGACAAAATTCCGGAGCGCCCATTTCCCGTCGTCATCACCTCTGCGTCCAGCGAGTATGCCTACAAAGCATTTGAATACGGTGTGAGCGGATATCTGCTCAAACCCATCAACGCGGAAGAACTGTTCCGGATCTTCAAACGCCAGAATCTACTCCATCCGCAAACTATCTGATTCCCGCCGGAAACCGTTCAGCGACCACCGTTCCCTCAGTCGTCTCATAGCCGGAAGAGCTTTTCCGTAGCCTTGTTTATCATTTCAGGCTTCATCTCTTCAAGACATGAGAAATTATTATCCAACTCCCGTCCGGTTGCATTCCGATCCCGGACTCTTTCGATTCCATCCATTCCGGATCCCAATGAAAGAAAACCAATCAAGAAATTCCGGTGCCAATCACCGGATTGCCATGCGAACAGGATTTGCCTACGCGGTTTTTCTCCTGCTTTCGCTTTTGTTGTTCCTTTTGCTCAGTTCCGCAGGATTTGCTCAAACCCAGGTGGTTTTTGATACGCCCGGAAATTTCACATGGACACCTCCTCCCGGAGCCACTTCGTTTACCATCCAGGCCTGGGGCGGCGGCGCCGCTGGTGGTACATCCGGTGGTGGCGGTGGCAGTTATGCCCGCAGTGTTGTTTTGGATGCAGCCAACTATCAATCCGGATTCACCGTTCACGTTGGCAAAGGTGGAGGCGGCAACCTCTTTAGCAATGTTACTCTCATGAATGGTGAAACAAGCTGGGCCATCGATTCTTCCCTTTTTAAAGCAAGGGGCGGATTGCGGGAGACCCTGGTTCAATCCTTAGGTGGAGGTAGTCTGGTGGCGACCGAATTTTTAGGAGGAGTTGGCGGACGAACCTGTGATATTGTACTTGGTAAAGGTGGAGGAGGAGGTTCCGCTTTTCCTGACTCGGCGGGACGTGCCGGAAAAGCGGGGAATTGTCCCTTTTTTTCACTGCCCACCAACGGCTCCGGTGGAGCAGGTTTTGGCAATGGCGGTAACCCTAACAGTTCCGGAAATGTACCCGGTGGCGGAAGTGGCGGAGGTGCTCTCATCAGTTCATTTCCAGGAGCGGCCGGAAGGGTGATCATTACTTATACCTGCACCGGACCTGGCTCCATCGGAAATGCCCATACGGTAACCAGTCCAAAAGAAATCCAGCCCGACTATGTAACCAGCACCAGCGGATTAAGTGGTTATGGACTCCAGTACACCTGGGAAAAAAGTACCGACAATTCCACCTGGTCTCCCATGGATTCCACAGGTCTTCAATTGCAGATTCCCGGTCTCACAACCCATACCTACTTCAGACGGATCAGTAATACCTGCAACAACAGCAACACAACAAACTCTGTCTTAATCCGGTATCAACCCAGAAACGGAACGCTCCGTGGATATGTAAAAAGTAAAAACAGCCAGACCGGAGTTGCCGGAATCCGGATCACCGCTCATAAAAAAACCTCACTTCCCGGCAGTCCTGCTTCCTATCTCTATTCAACCACAACCAATTCGGTTGGTTTCTTTGACATTCCGGTGTACTACGGCGACATTGTGGAAACCGGAGTAGATGGAGCCTTAAGCACAACCTTTGTTCTGAGAGCATCCAAAGCGAACCATTCTTTCACCAACGATTCTCTCGAAAGCACACTGACCAATCTTGTTCCGATTATAACCGATCTGCTTTTCATCGATACAACTGTGCTTAGTATAACAGGAAAAGTGTACCAGGAATGCGTGGGTTGCCAGAACAACAGCAATACGGGTACTGAGACGATCGAGGCACCACTCGACAGCGTGAATATGTCGAAAGGAAACAGCTTTTTCATGAAAACGGGCTTCATCGCCAATCCTGCTCCGGGCGATTATGGCCGGTATGCAACGACAGTTCAGGATCCCGGCACCTATCAGATTTCGGCCAGTTACAAAAATCACAGTTTTGTTCCGGCTAGCCACTCGGTTGTGGTGACAGATAATATGGCCAATGTCGATTTCAAAGACACCACCACCCGGACCATTTCCGGCTTTCTTCTGGCAGGTTGCAATGATTACATCGGTACGGCTGTGCTGGAATTTCAGGATGTACTTCCAAATGGAACCAACGGGACGCCCCGACTGTCTGTTTTCCGGAAACGGGTGACCACCAATCCTGGTTCCGGCTACTACAGTGTTCGTCTGCCAGCCCGGAAGTATAAAGTACGGGTCATCAGTTTTGATTCTGATCCAAATGAAACAGAACCTGTAAACTCAGCCGATCTCATCGCGTTCCTCAGCGATAATGCCGATGGCACGAATCTCCCTTCTGCCCTTCCGTACGATTCTTTGGTGCGGGATATAACTTCTTCCAATGCCATTCTCAATCTCACCTATCAGCGGCCTCCAACCATCCAGGTATCGGGGCTAGATTCACTGGATTGCGAAGGAACAAAACTGCCATTTGCCACAATTGCCCAGAGTGCGAAACGAGGAATCCGATTCAACGTCTGGCAGGGATCCGCATCCAAAAACTGCCCCGTCAGTCAGGACTCCGTTCATCTCTACACCAATATTCCCGTCGACGATCTCAACATCAGCCGGGCGTACAAAGTGGTCAATGGTATTGTCAATGATACCCTGAAGGGAGGAATTCCGAATATTTTGCAACCATTCTACAAAACTTTTAATGCCCAGTACACGGACGGTTTCGGGCGGATCGCACCTGCAGCCAACCGCAATGTGGTGGTGACCGGTGTAAAAACCGATGCCGGAAGTTTTTCAACTGTGTCGCCTCAGATTCCGATGGTGGTATTGCATGATCCTCCGGGAGACGGAAGTTTCAGCTTCTGGTCTGTGAACAAGAAAAGCGAACGGGCTATGCGGTGGAGTGTAGCCGATAATACATCAACGGAGGAATGGGTGAATGCCAAAATTGGAACCCAGTTTGATGCCGGATTTGGTGTAACCACCGAAACGGAAATCTGGGGATCGATCAATGCCTCACTGAATGTGAGCTCCCGCACCAACAATGCCGATGAAAGCATCATTTCCACCACCACAACGCAAACAATCAGCACTTCGTCTGATCCGGATGTGACAGGCGATGGAGGCGATGTATTTGTTGGAGCAGCGGTGAACCTGTTGTACTCCATAGCGAATGAAGTGGCGATTACCAATTGCGAAGCCGGTAAAACCAAAAAGCTCATCATCGCTCAGGATGGATTTGCTACGGAATATGTGTATACGGACGATGCCATCCGAAACAATGTGATCCCGACCTTGCAAAGCTTTGCATCGAACCCGGGCAATACCCCGGCACAGACTGCCAATTATGAAAACCAGATTTCTGTTTGGCAACAGGTATTGGCCAACAATGAATTCAACAAAGCCAGGGCAGCCTTCGATAAAAACATCTCATTTTTCGGAAGTGCTGGTCCGATCAGTCAAAGCACCACAACGTCCTCCACGCATACTTCGACATTGGAATTTGATGTGGAGATTGATGCCGGAATTGCAGCCGAGCTGGGTTTTGAAATCGCGGGTTCCGGAGTGAGCGGTGGCGTAAACGTGCACATGAAAACCGAAACCGGTAAAAGCACAACGCTTACAAACACAATCGAAACAACAACGGGATACACACTCGATGACGACGATGCCCTCGACAATTTCACTGTGAATGTGAAGAAAGATCCGGTCTACAATACACCTGTTTTTCAGACGGTGGCCGGACAAACCAGTTGCCCGCCAGAAGCATCCACTCTGGCAAGAGATGCCATGCAGCTCATTGTTCCCATTCCGGTTGTCACAGGTGTGGCACCAGACGGAGAGGCCCAGTTTACACTTACTCTGGGAAATCTGAGTGTGGATGCCGGTGCAAAAACCTACAACCTGAGTTTTGACCAGTCGAGCAATCCCTTTGGAGCCACGATCACGATCGGAGGAAGTGTGGTGGGAAGTACTCCGGTACCGTACATTATTGGACCAGGGGCAAGTGTGAATGTGACGGTTAAGGTCAAACGCAACACATCCGGAAATGTATTTTCGTATGAAGGATTGAAATTCACTCTATCCGATGCCTGCACAGGTGACATCAGCAAGACCGCCTCTCTTTCGGCTTTGTTCAACAGTCCATGCAGCGGCATTTCTCTGGTCACACCGGAAGACAACTTCGTGTGCAAATCAACCGACAATCAGATTATTCCTGTCTTGTTCAACGGATACAACGTGGCCAATCTGACATCTGTATCACTTGAATTTTCCCAGGTCGGAACCAGCAGCTGGACCACCGGATTTTTTAAGAATGCGGCACAGATCAACAACTCTGTCAATGGAACTTCGGTGGACTGGAATGTGGCCGGGATTCCGGACGGTATCTACAACCTTCGCCTCAAACTGGTTTGTGCCAGCGGTGTTGTGTACACCAAAAGGGTAACAGGAATCATTGACCGTACTGCTCCTGCTTTACTTGGAAATCCTCAGCCTACCGATGATCATTTTACAGCCGGAGACGAGATTTCGTTCAGCTTTGATGAAGACATCAATACACAGATTCTAAATGCAGGAAAAGTAACCATGACCCGGATGTCCAATGGAAACCAGATTCCGGTTACCGTCACCGGTTATCAGAATAAACTGGTGATTGTTCCGCAAACCAATCTTCTGGCTTTTGGTGGAGAGCGGATCCGCGTTGTGGTGAAAGATGTGGAAGATAATAACCACAACATGAAACCGACAACCGACACCACCTGGTTTTCGATTGGGAATTTTGTAGCCGCCACCGGAGCAAAAGCCCTCCAGATATCTCTTTCTCCCTCTTCTTTAAATGAAAGTGATGCCGGAACCATGAACGCAACTTTTTCTCTGGGTTCAGCAGCTCAAAATGATGTAACGGTCAACTTCGGAATCGGAGGCACTGCATCTTTCACGGGTGACTATTCCGTTACGTTTGGAACCTCCCATGCACTGAACAAGTTCAATGGTGCACAGGGAACAATCGTGATTCTGAACGGCCAGACTTCCACTGTTCTGCGGCTTGATCCACAGACCGATGCCTTAGCCGAAGGAAACGAAACCATCATTGTCACTCTTTCGGAAGGAGGAGATTATGCCCTGGGCGCCAACTATTCGGTGGTGGCCACCATTCTGGGAACATCCGATCTGTCGTCTCCTCTTGTAGTGAGCAATGGCCCGACTGGTTTGTGTCCGGGTTCCAGTCTTACCCTGACAGCCAACCGGACGGATTCCAATCCTTCTTCGGCGGTTACCTATCTCTGGTCAAACGGAGCCACAACCCAGTCGATACCGGTAAACACACCCGGCACGTATTCCTGCACAATTACAGTAAACGACAACGGAAATCTCCTGTCTGGTTCCAGCCTTCCTTTTGTGGTGAATGCCAATCCTGCACCAGTGGTAAACGCAGGTGCAGATCTGGCCATGACGCAGGGTTCAGGCAATAAATACCTGGGTGGCGCCTCTCCTACTGGCGGAACCTGGTCGGGAACCGGAATTTCCGGCAGTTATTTCAACACGCTTCAGCCAGGCGGAACCTATTCGCTTCGCTACTGCGTGACCAATGCCTCTGGTTGTTCGGCTTGCGATAGTCTCGTTTTAACGGTGAATCCATCTCCCAGCAAAGCGGATATGCCTCAGTTTTCTTCCGGAACCGGAACCTATTACAGCACTCAAACCATTTCCCTCTCAAGCAAAACACCGGGTGCATCCATCTACTACACTTTATCCGGAAACAATCCTGTGATCGGAGCGGGCTACACAAGGCTGTACACCACCCCAATCCTGATCAATAAATCGGCAACCATCAAAGCTATGGCGGTGAAGTCTGGTTTGCAGAATTCTTTTGTGAATACATCCGTCATCTCCATCGTGGCCGCCGCTGATCCGGTGATCACGCCTGCAAACGGAGGAGTGTATCAGGGAATCCAGACCGTCACCATCACGTCGGCTACTCCGGGTGCCGTCATTTACTACACCACCAACGGCAACCAGCCTTTGTTTACCACGCCGAATTCGTTCACCAAATTGTACACCGGTCCGTTTACCATCGACCGTACCCGTACCATCTGGGCGTTGGCTACCAAAGCAGGTATGCAGAACAGTGGAAATGTGCGATCCTATATTTCGATCCCACCTGTATTTTTCAGTCCGTTGCCAGGCACTTACACGTCGGCTCAACTGGTAACGCTCACCAACATTACGGCTGGTGCCGTGATCTACTACACCATCGACGGAACGGAACCCGTGATCGGGGCGGCCAATACATTTCTGTACACAAGTCCGGTGAATGTCACCCAGAACCGAACCCTTCGTGCGATGTCCGTTTTCAACAGTGTGAAAGACGGAAACACCGCTGTGGGTGCTTACACCATCAACATTCCGACGGCAGCCAATCCGGCATTTTCTCCAGGAGCCGGAGCCTGCACCAGTCCTTGTTCCATTGTGATGACGTCGCCGACGGACGGTGCCAGTATTTACTACACAACGTCCGGCAATACGCCAACCATTGGAGCAGGATTTACCAAACTCTACACCGGTCCTGTATCGATTACAACCGGTACCACGTTCAAAGCGATGGCCGTGAAAAGCGGGCTGGTGAACAGTGGAGTGGTGACTGCCGTCTACACAATGGCTGCCGGAGGTGTCGCCAGAAAATCAGTGGATGAATCGATGATACCGTCTGAACTGACGCTGTTCCCCAATCCGACAAGTGGATCCTTTTCTATTCGTGGATTGCTGAAAGATAAACCGGCGATGATCCGGATCTGGAACGCAGCCGGAAAGATGGTTCTTTCAACAGAAATCCAATCTTCAGATCAGCTCACCCTGGATGCCGATTATCCATCTGGTTTGTATCTGGTGGATGTGATTCAGGAAGGAACCCGCAAGACTCTCCGTCTGGTGAAACACTAGAAACGGGGAATCATTTTTCAACCCGAGAACCTGCCGGTGGGAAACCCTGGCAGGTTTCTTTTTTCTGTTGATCCGATCCTGACTGAAATTTATTTCATTTGAAAATCAATCCATGGGCCGTTTCCTTCTCAGGAAATCATTCCGAATTAGTAAATACCTCCATTCCAATTGCCAATATGATCCGAACGATTCTGGTGGACGACGAAAGCAAAGGCCGGCTGTATCTCCGGCAGCTTTGCGAGAAAAATCTGCCACAGATCAAAATTGTGGGTGAAGCAGGAAATGCAGCGGAGGCCCTCTCCCTCATTGAGATGGAAAAGCCGGATCTCGTGTTTCTGGACATCGAAATGCCGGCTATGACCGGAATGGAAATGCTTCGTCAGTTTCAGGAAATACCCTTTGAAGTGGTGTTTGTCACAGCCTTCAACCGATATGCGGCCGAAGCCTTCCGTCTGGGTGCGGTGGATTACCTGCTGAAGCCACTAAGCTTGTCCGACCTTCAGCAGGCCGTAGAACGGGCTACGAAAAACCTGGCGATGAAAAACAATTCCCGTCAGCTGGTGCAGGTGCTGAGCAAAAATTACGGCCAGCCCTTTACGAAGATCACCATTCCGACACTCAATGGTTTTGAGTTTATTGACTTTAAGGACATTGTCTACCTGCAAAGTGAAAGCAACTACACTTCGATCCGTCTGCTGGGAGGAAAAATGGTGATGGCCACCCGGACGCTGGGTGATTTTGAAGAAATGCTGGAACCCTACCGCTTTTTCCGGGTGCACAAATCCTATCTGATCAACATGGCACACATCCGGAAATATGTGAAAGGCGAGGGAGGAACCGTCACCATGGAAGACGGTACGGAGATCGATGTTTCCAGGCGGCGCAAAGAAGAATTTCTGGCGAGTCTGAAGTTGTAAAGTGAGTGATGAATTATGCTTACAGTGGCACCAATAGCGCCAAGTGATAAATTATGAATGAAATGCAAGGCTAGCACTTCCTTTGAAACACACATAATTGAGTTGTCCGGGTCAAATCACAGTTGGGAATTATTTTGTTTGTTTACCTTCCGGACGGAGTCCCATTCCAGCCGGAATCTTTCAAAAAAATGGTAAAACGCAACCTCCCTTTTTGCATTCTGGTTTTGATGGATTCTGAATTTCAAGGAATGAGAAGAGTCTTCAAACCTATGGTTATTTCGTTTTATCCAACCAACAATTGATGACATCTCAGCCTTCATTTTTCTTCCTTACTTATATTATTATACCATCGGGAATATGAATTCAAAACTCCGTTCAATCCTTTTCACATTCATCCTGTTTTGCTTTGAGTTGAATGCCCAGACACCCAACTACGACAGCACATTTACGGCTTTGTTTAAAGCGGAAGATGATTCAGCCAGAGCTGAAAAACTCTTCTTTCTGTTTGATGATATGTATTTATATGAGTCTGAAGCCACGGCTGAGAAGTATTTGCCAACCGCTCAAAAGATGCTTGATCAGGCCAGGAAAAATCAACATGCTTTTGGAATCGCGAAGGCCAATCACGCATTGGCTTATTTATACAAAAGAATCAGGCAATACGATAAAGCTTTTACATACAGTGCTTTAGCAGAGGCGGAATGGAGGAGAACCCAAAACCACAAAGGTCTGGCAGAATTGATGTTCCTTAAAGCAGGAATGATGGTTGGAAACAAAGACAAAAAGGAAATTATTGCACTCTGTGACGAAGCAATCACCATTTGTAAAAAATATGGGTACAACAAATTGTTCGTAGACATTGCTGGATTTTTGGCCACGCAACATTCCAGGCTGGGACACTTTGACGAAGCCATTGCCCTGGGCTATGACATTTTAAAAACCCCAGGTATAAAGAAGACGCGTAAGGCATTTACGTATAATGATATAGGGGTAAGTTTAAAATTAGCCGGCCGCTTAAAAGAGGCCCGGATCGCATATGATTCTTCTTTGAAAATCACCAAAGAAATCAATGCACCGATTGGAGCAAGTCTGGGAAATTGTGCTGGTCTGGAATTTGCAGCCAACAATTTGGATCTGGCATTAAAACTTGCCCAACAAGCTGAAAAAGAGCTAAAAACTGAAGGTGTCCCGGAATTTAGTTACGGCAATTATCAGCTACTTTCTGATATATATTCTAAGAAGAAAGATTTTGAAAAGGCATTAAAATATTCAAAACTGGCTTTTAAATTAAACGACACATTAAATACTCTCGAGAGGCAAAGTGAATATATGGCGCTGGAAAAAAAGTTCCAGGCCGGACAAAAAGATAAAACCATCGCAGAGCAAAAGGCTGAATTGGCTGAAAAGGAAAAAAAGCAGCTGTTTTTATGGTTTTCCATTGCCGGAATATTGTTGGTTGCCATGCTCACAGGTTTCCTGTTTTACACCAACCGTAAACGGAAGGAACTGAAGCTCAATCAGAACATCGCCGAAAGTGAAATGAAGGCTCTTCGTGCCCAGATGAATCCGCATTTTATGTTCAACT
>ERZ795056.6156-NODE-6156-length-11779-cov-9.404384_pt1 | contig 11779 bp, 11 predicted proteins | sample MGYA00375140_ERZ795056 | MGnify/ENA primary metagenome ERZ795056 (study PRJEB30185, sample SAMN05720227) | activated sludge metagenome | isolation source: Anaerobic digester | place: USA | collected 2015-03-09 ...
AAGATTGTAGCTGTAGATTTCATGAAGATTTTCAGATCTTTCGTGAACGACGATCTGCTTGCCTTCAAAATAAAGATGTCTGAAAGGAGGCGCTGTATAAAGAACGCATTTAGGAACAGTTCCGTCAGGTACTGAGGAAGTTTCAACTATACCCTGAAGTATTCCGAGACCGAGACAGAAGAATCCAGCGTTTGCTGGGGCGATTGCGATTCCGTAGATATCGATATCGATTTGTCCGGCTTTGAAAAGAAATACAGCAAGTTCCTGATCTTTCATCCAGTCAAAAGTTTCTTTTTTTAGTCCGTCAAAACTCTTTCCGAATTTTTTTTCATAAGTCATTTTATCGGTTGGAAGAGAATCACCGATAAGCATGCTGTTCGGATCGCGTCTTCTCATGTACGGTTCGATGTAGTTTACAGCAATTCCGTTTTTGACGCGGCTTACAACGGCTTCGGCTATTTCGCCCTTGCCTGCTATATTATATGACACTGTCTGTGTGCCGTTTTTTTCGTCTTTAAGTGAAAGTTTGCTTAGATCGTTAAGATTATCCGCAATAATTACTTTTTTGCATCCCTTCAGAAGATCAGCCGCATGTGCGGGGAGTTTGATTTTCTGAAGAAGCTCATTGAGTTCCATTTTTTTCTCCTGAATAATAGATTAACTGACTTGCAGTTTGTGACCATACGAAATTATAGCTCGTTTCTGGCAATACAATTTATTTCAGGACGAAGTAGAGATTGAAAATTTTTTATTTATGAAACAAATCAATGTGAATTTGAAATTTCTTTTTTATTTTAATTATCAATTTCAATTTATTTAACTACTAAATATTTTAATAATTATTATTCCCGAGTGTCGGAGTACAATCAAAGACTTCGTCTTTGGAATCTCTTTCGTTTTGCCCGAGAATCGGGTGTATTTCAAAGGGCGTTCCACGCCCTTTATCTGGTAGCTGCGTGGTGTCACGCAATTACATCAAAAGGGACAGGGCTTCAGTCGCCAGCCCTGTCCCTTTTGAAATCCCTACCCGCTCTTTGTCGCGCAGAACTCGCCGAACCGCTTTCAGCGGATTCGGCTCAGACAGAACCCCTGCGCTCCGATCAGAGATAAATTTGCCTTCGGCAAATTATGTTTTTTGTTTTCTCCCAATCATCTCTTTCTGAAGTGCTTAGCGCACTTTTACGCGTAATTATTTCCTCCTCATGATATCTCAAGTTGCAATCAACTCAACTCTATTCATTTATTTCAAAAGTATACTTTGCCTAGAAATAAACGAACAACAGATTTAAAATATTTTATCACTTAACAATTCTGAATATTTTCAGAAAACAGTCTTTGCCCCTAGTCGTTAATCCGCTGATAATTCTATTCGAGTTTTTCAAGTAAACGTTTTGTTGTTGATCCCATTGTTTAGCATTAATGTAATCTGAATTTACTATATAAGAACTAAGCCAAATGAAAACGGATATGTTGAAAACGATAATAAGCATTGATAATACTTTTGTAATTTTTTTAAAAGATAATTTTCTTAAAATGAAACCTGATGCTATCAATATAAATGAAACGGATACGGAATAAAACAGAGTCCAGAAGATTTTATAATCATACCATCCGATCTTTGACCATCCGCCGACCCTTGAAAATGATTCACCAGTTTGATGCGGATAAAACAGAGGTATCCCCTTCCATACACCCGGAGGCTGAGGCAGATCGGCTATTAGATGAGATAACCCCGATAATAATATCAACGAAAATAAGAATATGACAAAATAATTAAGATTTGATATTTCTCTTTTATAAAACAAACGCTTTAAAAAAACTAAAACAACTACTAGAAATGATATCAGAGCCGACAATGCAAACACAAATATAACTGAATGAGTTATTCCTCTATGACCGGCATAAACATCAGTTGAAATATAATTTCCGAAGAATGAATCTGCATCAGGAATAATCGCAAAAATACCTGAAATAAATATTATAAACAAATACGGCAGATACTTTTTCTTAAAAAAAGTCTGAACTGCATAAAAAATATTTCCGATCGAAACACCTATAACTAAATGCTCTGGGGGCGTCATTTTTTCTCCAAAAATGTTTCAATAATTTCATCTCCGCTTCGCGGATGGAAAAGGAGATGAGGATGGGGAATATTATATTTATTAAATCAATAAGCTTCACCTAAAACTTGTAACTCCGATATGCATGTATCGTCATACATTGATCCGGGATAAACACTTTCAATATATAATGTTATCTCAATCGGTTTACCCGGACATCCATCCATATAAACATCACCAATCGGCAAAACATGATATCCCGGTTTATCTTCTAAGGTATATCTAAAAAAATAAGTCACCGGAAATCTTTTCGTATAAGATTGTTCACTTGTCCCGCAAGGATTATACTTTCTCATTACAATTGATTTTAAACGATTATTTTTCTTGAAGAGATCATAATTTTTACCATGTCCTGAATATATGATTAAATAATGAGGAAAAAATATTTTATTAAAATTACTTGAAATCTTCACCCATTCTTTGAATCCAAAATCTTTTGCACCTTCTACCCAAATGGTTTTTAAATCTCCATCCATCATATTAGATTCCATATAATTGCTATTACCAGTAGAAAGATGAGATGAAGCTGTTATTTTTACATTTTTATTACTATAAATGAATAGATTATTATCTTTTTTCATTTTTTGAATAAATTCATCAAATTGTTTTTGTTCATAGAATTTACAAGAATAATCATAAATATTATCTGTCATTATAGTTTTCTTGTTTTCGGTAATATCTTTAAGCTCATCAAATGTTATTTGTTTATTCTCAGCTTCAACAAAAACCGAGACCAAAGAAATACAAATAGTGAAATACAATATCTTTCTCATAAAGACCACCTTTAGTTTTCAGGGATATAATTCAATAATCCAGTTGAATTGAAATATATTAAAATATAGTCTATTAAATACTCATTTTTCAATTAAATCATATTCAGGACTAATCGAAATATATCTTCTTTCATATTCATACTTACAGCCGTCAGTTAAAGGGCACTTTTTACTTTTTCCCTTGATTTTATCATAGTAATACAAAGAAGCTGCATCCTCATCATCTGAGAGAAAATATAATAAATTCTTACTTCCTGAAATAACATACGAACTAATATCTGAATAATTATCACAAATTGTACCTACGTTATCAATAACAGTATTCAATTTTCCACTATTTAAATTTAGTTCAATAATTTTATGACCTTGGCCAAAACCCGCAGAAAAATAAACATAATTCCCATCATATGATACAATTGGTCTTTCATCACATTGATATGAGTTAAATGAAGTTATTCTATTTACTGTTTTTCCTAATACTTTATAAAAACTAAATTTCCCATACTCATCATATACAAAAATAAGATATCCTTTATTAATCGGCATTAACTCTAAAGGAACACTGCCGGATATAAACATATTAAATTTATCTATCAATTCTCCACTATACTTGTTTATATTGACTTCATAAGTGTTATCATTTATTTTATCGAATTTGTACTTACAAATAACAGAATCATTATCAAAAAAAACATTTTTTGAATCAATTTTAATAAAAATATTTCGTTTGTAACAATATTTGACTATTTTAGATTTATTTTTATCACAAAAATCTATTAATAATTCTGGTTTATTTTTGCTCCACTCAATCTTGTTTACATTTCCATTAATCAAAATATTTTTCTTATAAATTCCATTCTCATAAAAAAACAAACATGATTTATTATCTTTAGAATTATACCTTACATCGCAAAATATTTCACCTGCGATTATATTTTCAGTAATAATTAAAAATAGTAATATAATATATCTCATTTTCAACTCCACGTACAATATTCATCCGATATTACATTCTAAGTGCTTGGCGCACTTTAAATTTCAACTATCATTAAAATATTACTTTTTTTTCAATAAATTTATTGATAGAAAGCCCTCTCCCTTATTTCTCTTTCCGTTGGCTTCGCCAATTTCCAAATACATTTTGGGAGAGGGCGCGAGTTTCCGCACGGAGGCGGAAACATTGCCCGAGAGATGGTCGAAGACCATAGCGGGACAACGCAAGCGTTATCTCGGAGTTTATGGCGTAAAGCCAAATTTAAGTCATTACCGAAGCAGACACACGTAGAGCACACGATGTGCACCAGTTTGGCGCGCCCAAGGATGGGTTACGCGCCAAAAAGTCTGCTGAGAAAAAAATATTCTATTGATATTAACGATATATTCCCGCTCATCATACGCGTAATTCTTTCTTCTTCATGATATCTCAACTTGCAATCAACTCTGATCTATTCATTACTCTTTTTCTCGCGCTGGCGCTCGATGGAGATTTTTGATTTCAGTCGACAATGCCGGCATTCGTTTCATCTCCGCTTCGCGGATGGAAGTGAAGATGAGGAAGGGGAATGCCATCATTGTACACATTATCAACTGCAGAAGCATACCAATTACACACCAAAAATAGGATATGTCCGAACTCGTCTCATGTTTCGGTGTAATTTTTTTTCACCTTTTAATTCATATAATTTATTGTTTTCTTTTATAACAATATAATATTCCATTACTATATCTTTATATTTAACATATTCATAATCATAATTCATATAAATATCCCAGCCAAATCGAATTTGCTTTTCTTTCAATAAAGCATTAAACGAACTATAATCTTTTGCATTTTCTCCTACACCAACTGAAACATTATTAAAATTCATAATTTTATCATCATCAATTTTCATTTTGATATCGATGTTAACCAATTCAAATTCCTTTTCACTCCTAATCGAACAACTTGAATTTAGATAATACTTGGGATTTTCTTCTTCGTAGTAACTTTTATTGCAATATACATATTCTAATTCAACTTTTACATTTTCACTTAATTGGAAAATATTTTCTTTCTTGTCATCGCTATCTTTATACTCAATTACATCATGATAAGCACATGCTTCAAAAAAAATAATCACAGAAAAAATAAATATAATTCTTTTCATTTAAAAAACTCCTTCAATTTATTATTTTTTACATATTATAAGGTTCAAAATTATTTTCTTTTCCCTTCATTAGTATTTCCTTTATTTCGTTAATATTATTCTTCACTTCATTTACCTTGCGATTTATTTTTTCCTCAGGATTATAGATTGGACTTTTCCTATATTCATATATATTATGATTAGCTGTTTCTTTAGGGCCTTTTGATGGATCATATCTATCAAAATGAACTTTCGGTATCTTATTTCCATTTTTATCTTTACTATATTCAAAATGAATATTATTAAAGCGATAACTGTCATTTTTACCGCCTGTTTTTCTTGAGAAATGCGCCCAAGCTCCATCTCTTAAAATTCCTCTAGCATCACTTGTTTCATATTCTCCTTTTATGAATGGATCTTTATTCCAATCAACAGGAGTTTTATTGACATCAGTTATCTCTACACCTGTCGGACCAAAATATTCACTTTTACTTGTCCTTGTTTTTTCATCAGATACTTTATACGCTTCATTTACTGCCATAATTATTGCACAGACTTCTTTATTAGCTTTACCTTCCGCATTACATTTATTTTTTTCCAAATAATCATAGAGTCTTTTTGCCTGATTTCCTTTGACCCACCTTTTATCACATGTCGGAACGGCATTCTCCGGTTCGCATATCTCATAATACGTATTTCCACATGAATTATTATTAAGACCAAAACTGCTAAGACTCGCCCGTGTTGCTTCATCTGTTACTTCTTTATGTCCAGTCGGGTCTTTATATCTTACAGGATTACCTTTGCAATAACTGAATCTATTCCAACTCTGGGTACTATATTCCTCTGGAATAATGTTATCCGCCGTAACAAACCGTCCTATTTCCGCTTCGTAATATCTGGCGTTATAGAAATAGTAACCGGTCTCCGGATCAAGTTCCTGCGAATTGAATTTCGGTCTGTTTGTTTTGTCTCCTTCTTGTACCCTGCTCGGCGCTTTTGGACATCCTGTCCGCGCCTCGTTTAAAGCCTCCTGCTTCTGATATCGCCGTATGGTTTGTATTCAGTTCTCGTTACAGCATCGCCTTTATCGACATTCAAAGGGACGAGGAGCTCAGTCGCCGCTCCTCATCCCTTTGAGATCCCACTCCTGGCTTTTGTCGGGCGAATTCCTCGTACCGGCTTTGCCGGATACTGCGGTCGCCCGAGTTGAGTCCGACTTCGTCGAACATTTTAAATTATTTTTCTCCCATTCATCTCTTTCTGAAGTGCTTAGCGCACTTTGGAATTTCAACTATTATTAATCTTTTCTTAATGTTCAATAAATATATTGATAGAAAGCCCTCTCCCGCTTTATTCTTTCCGTTGGCTTCGCCAATTTTCAAATACATTTTGGGAGAGGGCTCGTCACACACAACAGCGCGGTGAGGGCAAGTAATTCTTTCTCCTTCATGATGGCTCAACTTTCATTCAACTCAGCTCTATTCATTCATCTTTTTCTCGCGCTGACGCGCGATGGAGATTTTTGATTTCAATCGACAATGCCGGCATTCATATCATCTCCGCTTCGCGGATGGAAGAGGAGATGTGGAAGATGGATGCCATCATTGTACACATTGTGTGTATTATAATTAAAATTTTTTTATTAATTTCAATGTCTCATAATCTGATTCAGAATTTGCCCTAAACATATAGAATATTGAGCTCTCTTCTCTTGCCATTTCAAAAACCTCACCACTCTCAAATTCTATAAATTGTTTAAACAAATTAATAAAATCATTTTCCACAATCCTTTTATAAATATCCTTTGACGCTGAAAAACAAACATGCCCTCTACCTCTTGTCATATATACATCATAATCAAAAGCAGCTTGTTTGAAATTATCCGGCAAAGAATATATAGATAACCAATTTATCTTATCTCCTTGTTCTATTGATTTGGACATCTTTTTCTCTGACTTATTCATTGTCATAACTTTACCTGTCTTCATAGTAGCACTTTCTATTGAAAAATAATTTGCTTTTAATCCCAACCCTTCAATATAATCCTTACATGATTTATACCATTTCATCCATATTTCTTTATTATCATTAATGGAACCATACAAACTCACAGTTTTCATTAAATTATTATTTCTCACATCAAACTCCTTATTATTCAATTTTTTTAATACGAATTTTTCCAGCTTTATCCCCTAAATAATCCTGCGTTTCTTCCATTCTTTTATATAATTTATCCAAATCATCTGTTTTACTTGGAACTTCAGTTTGATCTATTATGACCTGCCCCCGAAAGGTGAACCATTTTTAGAGGGAAAAACTCTTGCAGTAAAGAAATAAAAAAAGCAGGAGTAAAGAATGAAAAGAAAAAGATTTACAGAACAACAGATTCACGACATTTTAAAAGAGTCGGAAGCCGGTGCGAACTCACTAGAATTATGCCGGAAGTACGGAATAAGCAAAAATACCTTCTACAACTGGCGATCAAAATATGGAGGAATGGAAGTATCAGATCTCCAGAAAATGAGGTCACTGGAAGATGAGAATTCCAAACTCAAAAAGCTTGTGGCAGAGCAAGCGCTCGATGTTATGGCTTTAAAGGCGATGCTTGCAAAAAAGTATTAAGCCGGGAACAGAAGAAAGAAGCAGTTTCGGCGGCAAAGGATTATATCAGCGAAAGACGCTCGTGTGAACTCGCCAGCCTGCATCGAAATGTGTACCGGCATAAACGTGTTATAAAGGATGAAGAATTGAAATCTGAAATCCGGGAAATTGCTTTAAAGAGAAAGCGTTTCGGATATCGCCGGATATGTGAGGTTTTGAGGAAAAAGAGAATAGTGAATCACAAAAAAGTTTATCGAATTTATTGTGAGATGGACCTTAAATACAGGCGTAAACGCAGCAAGAAAAGATATTGCGGAGAAAAAATTCCAATTCTAATTCCAAACACAATCGATGAACGGTGGTCGATGGATTTTGTCAGCGATAGTTTGTATAATGGAAGGAAATTCAGAACATTCAACTTGATAGATGATTGTTCGCGTGAAGCTATAGTTCAACATGTTGATTTTTCTATAACCGGAAAACGTCTTGTGAGAATATTTGATGAGTTAAAAGAGAGAAGAATTTTACCAAAGCAGATTGTATGTGATAACGGAACTGAATTTACTTCTAAAGCTTTTAGAAAATGGGCAGATCAAAATCATGTCGAGATTCATTATATTGACAAAGGAAAACCGACGCAGAATGCGTTTGTAGAAAGTTTTAATGGAAAGTTCAGGGATGAATGTCTCAATGAAGAATGGTTCGAAAGTATTTCAGATGCTCGGTCGAAAATTGAAGCATGGAGAATAGATTATAATACGGAACGTCCTCATAAAGGATTAGGTGGATTATCTCCGTATGAATTTATTGCAAAAATTGCATGAGTTTTCCTTCATGTAGTGGTTCAAAAAACAGGGAGCACGTCAATTATTCCATTCATTTTTTCAGTTAATACATCCAGTCTTCTATTTTTTTGTCCTTTAGCCAAATCAACAACATTACTTAACCCTTTATTCAAAAACACTTTTTTCACTTCAGGATTCATTGCTTCTTTAATTCCAACATTAACTATGGTATCCCAATGACCAAGCGTTTTATTATTATGAGGAAGTTTCGATGGTACTATTTTCCTGGCAACATCATCACCATATTTTTCAGAAATTTGTTCAATCAGTTTTTGACCAGAAGACCAAACATTATCACTATTCTTGGAGATTTTTTTAGACGTATTAGTTTTTAATACACTTTCTAAAGCTTTCTCTGCATTTTTTACACCTTTTTTTGCTGTTTTAACAACAGCTGGATTACCTATAAACGCTGTCAAAAGAGCTAAGTCTATATCACTTCTATCTTCAGGAAGAAAAAATGATACTGCTTTGTTTGCCGCACCACAAAATCCCCAATAAGAAGCGGCAACAATATCGCCACTTGATGCAGTTTCTTTTGCTACGCTTAATTGACTATCGGCTGATTCTTCAAGAACTCCCTTAAGTTCACTTAGAAAGTTAGAAATTTCATCAGCTGGGTCATGCCCCGTCGGGTCTTTATATCTTACAGGATTACCTTTGCAATAACTGAATCTATTCCAACTCTGGGTACTATATTCCTCTGGAATAATGTTATCCGCCGTAACAAACCGTCCTATCTCCGCTTCGTAATACCTGGCGTTATAGAAATAATATCCGGTCTCCGGATCCAGCTCCTGCGAGTTGAACTTCGGCCTGTTTGTCTTGTCGCCCTCCTGAATCCACGTTTCACCGTACGGCTTATATTCTGTTCTCGTTACCGCGTCGCCTTTATCGACATTCAAAGGGACGAGGAGCTCAGTCGCCGCTCCTCATCCCTTTGAGATCCCACTCCTGGCTTTTGTCGGGCGAATTCCTCGTACCGGCTTTGCCGGTTACTGCGGTCGCCCGAGTTGAGTCCGACTTCGTCGGACATTTTAAATTATTTTTCTCCCATTCATCTCTTTCTGAAGTGCTTAGCGCACTTTTACGCGCAACTCTTTCTTCCTCATGATATCCCAACTTGCAATCTACTCTGCTCTATTCATTCATCTCTTCTCGCTCTGGCGCGCGATGGAGATTTTTGATTTCAATCGACAATGCCGGCATTCATCTCATCTCCGCTTCGCGGATGGAAGTGGAAATATGGAAGGGAGAATAGCATCATTGTACAATATTATCAACTATAGAGACAGTTTTTGATGATCACCTGAATCCTCTTGGTTGCTCTGTGGTTACTATGTAATTGTTTTTTAAAATTAAATCAATTTGTTCATCGATATTCCTTTTAATTCTTTTACGCTCCAACTCAATGAATTCTTTTGGATCATCTACTCTAACGACTCCTTTCTCAGTCACAGTTAAATATCCATCACAATTAGGGTCGGAGGCAAATTCCTCCACCTGCTCAATTCTTCCATCTAATATTACTTTGCGTACAGGTATTAGACATTCATAATGCCCATTCACAAGAGAATTAAGACGCCCATGTAACTCATTCGAAATTTTATCAACAATTTCTTCAAATGATCTTAACTCTAAATATTCATCAACCCAAGATGCATCATACTGTTCAACAACAAGTGGCAAATTATATATCACATTTTCATGAACAATATCCCTAATTATTTCTTTACTCTTTGTAAAATTATATGGCTCAACATAAAAATCAATCATATTATATTTTCTGTTAATTTTGATCATTAAATATATATTGTCGTTTTTAAAAATTAACAACTGTATACTTGCATCAGATCTTGTTCTCAGGTATCTAAAATTTGGCAATACATCTTTAAACTTCAACACAACATCTTTTCGCTTTGGAATATTCATTTCTCCATATACCCTTTCATTTTTTTTAATTCATCACTTGATAGTACTGGAAATTTAATATGTAGAAATTCACGTCTACCTTTCATCTTCTCAACAGTTTCCTTTTCAACTTTGTAATTTTTCATTTTCTCCCGATCTTTTGGTGAACGAGATTTATCTATACCAATATCAATAACGTTGTAACCTTGTCGGATTTTTCTCTTCACCCAATCAGCATTTCTATTACAACTTAATTCAACATGTACAGGATTATCATTACTATATCCTGGTATTTTCCATTGTCCTGTATATAGAGCAATCTTAAAATCTTTTGGAAAATATTCAGCTTGAAACGATTTCGCTGCAAAACGAACTCTTTCCATATTTTCTCCAATAATAATCCACTTCTTTGGATCTGATTCCTTTTTAGAACTTGCTTTAGTTTTAGCTTCAGCTTTTGACTTAGTAATTGAATCTGCTTCAGTATTCGCAATAACTCGCGATCTACCTGTACCGATTAATGCTTCGGCGGCATCTGCGGTACCAGTCTTAACTCCTTCTAAAACACCTTTCCCTGTTTGACCTACAATTTCCGGCATAGGACGGATCAATGGATCAAGCACGGTATCATTTCCAAAGAACATGAACTCAAGAAAATTCCCACTTGGATCCTTATACCGCACCGGGTTATTCTTCACATAACTAAATCTATTCCATCCCTGCGTGCTGTACTCGCCATCGATAATATTATCCGCAGTGATAAATCTTCCTATTTCCGCTTCGTAATATCTGGCGTTATAGAAATAGTAACCGGTCTCCGGATCAAGTTCCTGCGAATTGAATTTCGGTCTGTTTGTTTTGTCTCCTTCTTGTACCCACGTTTCGCCATACGGCTTATATTCAGTTCTCGTTACCGCGTCGCCTTTGTCGACATTCAAAGGGACGAGGAGCTCAGTCGCCGCTCCTCATCCCTTTGAGATCCCACTCCTGGCTTTTGTCGGGCGAATTCCTCGTACCGGCTTTGCCGGATACTGCGGTCGCCCGAGTTGAGTCCGACTTCGTCGGACATTTTAAATTCTTTTTCTCTCACTCTTCTTTATTCTAAGTGCTTAGCGCACTTTGGAATTTCATCTATCATTCATATCGAAATTTCATTACGCGAGTTTCCGCACGGAGGCGGAAACATTGCCCGCGAGAAGAGCTTTAGCTCTTAGCGGGACAACGCAAGCGTTATCTCGGAGTTAATGGCGTAAAGCCAAATTTAAGTCATTACCGAAGCAGACACACGTAGAGCACACGATGTGCACCAGTTTGGCGCGCCCAAGGATGGGTTACGCGCCAAAAAGTCTGCTGAGAAAAAAATATTCTATTGATATTAACGATATATTCCCGCTCAGCAT
>ERZ795056.6161-NODE-6161-length-11773-cov-7.547363_pt1 | contig 11773 bp, 8 predicted proteins | sample MGYA00375140_ERZ795056 | MGnify/ENA primary metagenome ERZ795056 (study PRJEB30185, sample SAMN05720227) | activated sludge metagenome | isolation source: Anaerobic digester | place: USA | collected 2015-03-09 ...
AGTGTAATTTGCCAAATGACCATACAAGTACCGGCAAAAGGTATTGTGTACCTTGAGGCACATACAGATATGGAATTTATATACAATCCTGCCAACATTTACCCCCTTAATACAGAATTAAAACTTGACGAATATAATGAACAGGGGAACTACCTGGGGACCTTAAAAAAACTCCCATTTAATGCTATCAGCAATTATATCTACCCCTCTATTTACGGTTCCGTTTCATTTAATGATGCAGGAGCTAGAGTCATCAAATTTATACTATACAAAAACGGAAACAGTCATAAGGCAAAAGGCACTAATCATACAATAAAAGCATGGTATTTTCCTGCTGCCTTACAAGTATACTGATAAATGCAACCATTACAAGAATGAGAAAAAAAATCGCGATACTATCCATTATTATTACATTCATATTGCAGGCCCATGCGCAGCAAAAGGTAGGTATTGGTACCAACACGCCCGAAGGTGTTCTGCACCTGCGCAGTACCCAATGGATAAAAACTATTTTTGAAAATGATGCAGGACAACCCCGGGGTTATATTGGATCCGATCAGAATGGAACCATTACCCTTTCATCCAACGCCTATTGGAGCGGAAGCAATTGGGTGTATCCCCAAAGTGGTGCTTCTATGTATTTGCTATTGCACAGGGTAAATAACCGTTTTGAATTCAGGGTACGACCCGACGGTGGTGTTGAGAATACTGCGATGGTTATCAATACTTCGGGGAATGTGGGTATTGGGCTTTCCAATCCCGAACAACCCCTAAGTGTAAAAGGGGGAATAGTAATTGACCAAACAAATCTGAACACCGGTACACAAGCCAATATGCTACGGTTTGGCAGTACAAGCGGCGAAGGGATTGGCTCAAAAAGAACGGCGGGTAGCAATCAATACGGGCTTGATTTTTACGCTTCCAATGCCTTGCGGATGAGTATTGGAAACAATGGCAATATTGGAATAGGTATGATGCCTTCAACCGGAAGTACGCGCGTACATATCAGCGCACCGGCGGGTGGTGATGCCATCTCGCTGTTTAACGGTGAGGCGTATGGAGGCACACTCAGGGTTACTGACTCCACCTTTCAGATTATTGCACCTTATGGAAACCTTTTTTGCTTTCCCCAGCCCTGCCTTGCAGACAAGCCCCGTCACCTCGTATTGATCCCACCGGCAACAGGCCTTGGGGTAGCCGGCAATGTGGCCATTGGTGTAAATAAGCCCAATGCAAAGCTTCATGTAAACGGGCCTGTACTGATAGGGAACCAAAATGCCCTGCCTGCACCGGGTTATGACCTGAGCGTTGATGGAAAAATAGTGTGCGAAGAAATGAAGATTGAGTTATCCGGCGGCTGGCCCGATTATGTGTTTGATGAAAAATACAGGCTGATGCCCCTGCCTGAACTCGAAGCATCTATCCTTAAAAACAACCACTTGCCAGGTATTCCATCCGCCGTTGAAATTACAAATCAAAATGGGTTTGAACTGGGAAACATGCAGCAAAAGTTCCTGGAAAAAATAGAAGAACTCACCCTTTACATGATACAGGCAAATAAGCGGATTAATACTTTGGAAACTGAATTGACCCAACTAAGGCTGGAAAAGAAAAAGTGATCCCGGAATACGAAAACCACCTAATGAAAAGAAGTATTTTCCCCATAATATTCCTTATTAGCGTCCTGGTAATTTCTTTACACCCCTATGCGCAGATTCCTGACGCCCTTGGCAAGCAACTGACAGGTAAACGAAAACTTACCGATATTATGAAAACGGTTACTGCGTATTACCAGGATACAGATACTGTAATAAAGAAAATGCAAACCGGTGAGCCTGAGCCTGAAACGAACATGCTGCATTGGGCGCGCTGGGCCCTGTATATGAGCAGCCGAACCGATAGCAAAGGCGAAATACCCGACATCAGCACGAAAACCATCCTGGCCCAAAATGAACTGGACAATAGGGTAACCAAACTTGGTACAGAAGGCACCCACTGGAATGCCATAGGTCCTCAAACTACTTTTTATGGTGTTTATGCAGGTCGCGGCCTTGGCAGGGTCGACAGGCTGGCTTTCCATCCATCGGACCCTGATATTATGTATGCCGGCACCCCTTCGGGAGGGTTGTACAGTACCTATAACGGAGGAGGAAAATGGGTAAATATTTCGGCCTATCTGCCGGTTTTAGGTATTGCAGGTATTGTGGTAAGTCACGCCAATGCCAATACCCTGTATATTTTAACCGGCGATGGCGATTCACATTTCTCCAGTTTGACCACAAGCCAGGGATTTGTAGAATCTTTCGGCTATGCCAAAGCAAGCAACGGGGTTTGGAAAACCACCAATGGTGGCGAAACCTGGTTTCCGTTACCTGCCCTGGATACCCCCGGCACATATATTGGCTACCACCTCGTTCAAAATCCAAAAAACGCCAATGTTTTGCTGGCAGCCACCTCCAAAGGTATATTCAGAACCGATAACGGGGGCAATAGCTGGACTAAGGTATATGATACATTAACTACCTCGCTTGCTTATCAACCCGGCAAAACAAATCCACGGCTATATGCTGCCGGGCAGCGTGTTGCAAAGTTCAGCACCGACGATGGCATAACCTGGCAACAATCGTCATTAAACAGGTCGGTACCCGCTACGGTACGAAGGCTACGACTGGCAGTTAGTAAAGCAGATTCCTTACTGGTTTATTTTTATACCGGCGGAAGTTTGGGTTATGTTTACCGGTCTCTCGATGGTGGGGTTTCCTACACAGAAAGAGGGTATAATTCATTAGCCAAGCCCGATGCCTACAATGCAAGCATTGCGGTTTCGCAAACCAATACAGATAATGTGATTGTTGGGGGAACATCCTGTTTTCGAAGTACCACAGGTGGAACGGGTATTTTTCGCGCTACCAATTATTTTGAATCAGATGACCCCGGTAACGACATTTCAAAATATGTGCATCCAGATATTCACGATCTTGCCTATAACCCGCTTAATAATCATCTCTTTGCAGCAACCGATGGTGGCGTATGGAAAAGCACCAACGACGGCGCAAACTGGACCGATATTTCCACCGGGATTGATGCAGCGCAGGTTTACCATATAGCTGCCCGTGCTACCCATGCCGATACCATTTTATGCGGAAACCAGGATAATGGGGTTACCATTCGTGAGGGTGGCAACGATGCTTTCAGGCATTTGGCAAGCGGTGATGGTTATGGAGTTGCTCTTAGTCCCGGCATGCCGGGCGAAGCTTTCACGAGTATTAATACAGGTATTCACCGGTTTTCAGGTAATTATGCCGTAAGAAACCGGGTAATCAATATTGATAATCAATGGTTCCCAAATGTGGTTTCAAACCCTGCAGATCCAAACATGGTTTTTGCAGGCTATAGGTCTATTTATAAAAAATCAGGTAACAGTAATGCATTCCTGATTGCAGGCACCAATTTTTCAGGAAACCATGCGATGGCTAATTGCCCAAGCAATGCCAACCGTTATTATGTTGCCGGTAGTGTGGATGCATGGGATCCGAATAGCAGGCTTGCCCGTACAAACGATGCGGGCAACGACTGGGTTACCATTTCAAACAGCCTTAAATTTCCCAAATACGAAGGCAGGCCTAAAATAACCGATGTGGCGGTGCACCCTGCCAACAGCGATTATGTATGGGTAAGTTTCGGCGGCTACGATACAGTGAAGGTTTACTTTTCGCCTGATGCAGGTGATAACTGGATCAGGATGGATGGTGATCTGCCCAATGTACCCATCAATTGCCTGGCCATTGACAACAACAACAATGCCTACGCAGGCACCGATATCGGCATATTTTTCCTGGCAGGTGGCGATGATGAATGGATACCTATAAATAATGGCTTACCCAAAGTGCCTGTAACTGATATCCTGATACATCAGCCATCCAATTCGCTCACAGCCTCTACTTTTGGCAGGGGCCTATGGCGGGCAGCCATGTACAATAGCTGCCCTTCCCTGTTAAACATTAACTGGCAAATGCAGGGCGATAACTTTTTTACAGCCGCCGGAAACATAACCGCCAATAGTGCCATCAACGGCCAGATAAGCGGCACAACAGTAGTCATGCGGTCTGCCGACTCCATTAAATTATTGCCGGGATTCCAGGTAAAAGCGGGCGATAAATTCAGGGGTTATATTGGCAATTGCAGCAGCGGCGCACCAATTTATAAGGCAGGTGCCACCAACCCGGCTCTTCATCAAAGCGTGGAGGTTCTTATTGATAATACCACTGCTGATATGGAAGCGGTTATCCAATCGGTGACCTTTGAAAATAGGGAGGCCCTGCTAAAATGCCATTCTAAAAAACAGGCCACCGTAAATTTTATTCTTACCGATTTGAACCGGAATGCTGTAATCAGCACCGGAGAACTGGAAAAGGGAAAAGGAAAGTTTGAAGAAAAAATACCTCTCCACCAATTGAAGCCGGGCAAGTATTACCTTCATTTGGTAATGGATGGAAAAATAACGCATTACCAGGAGCTTTTGGTTCCATGAAAATGAATTACTCCCGTACCAACACTCTTTTTAAAGCTTATGATGAAAATCTCCCATAGCCGCCGATGCGTTGTCTTCTGACCAGCATATCCTGTGAGTAAGCGAAGCCGATAACTTGATGCCGGAACTTGAACCATTCATTTCCTATGCATTATCCTATTCGTAATGGGCTTTTGCTGAAAGCACGATTACAGTTTTTCCTCAACTTCGTAAACCAGCCTGTGTTCCCTATTAATTCTCCTGGACCAGAGGCCGGCCAATTTAAACTTCAGCGGTTCGGGTTTTCCGGTTCCTGTAAATGGATGCTCGGTAAGTTCTTCCAACAGAATGAGCAACTTGTTGAGTACGGGCTTGTTGCCAGACTTCCTGTGGCTTTCAATATCCTCAAGTGCCTTGTCAGAGAAGTCAAGCGGATAACTCATTGAAGTCCAAGCAGGTTTTTAAGATTCTTTTTCTCAACCCTTGTAACTCTCCCCAACTTTGCCTGTTTGCGGCTCTCGATCACTTTAGCTACAAAAGAAGGGTCATATTCTTTTTCCCTGGCAACTTCAAACTTTATCTTCAATGCCTTCATAACAGCCTTCAGCGCTTCGGCTTGTTCGGTTGTCGACGGGTGTGCAGTAATTGTACTCATCGGATTTTAAGATTATCAGTTGAACAAAAATAATGAAACCGCCCTGTTTATGGAGAGAAATTTCCCATTACCAGGAGCTATTTGTTCCTTGAAAAACCAATTATTCTTCCACCAATACCCTTTTTACCCGCTGGCTTATGCCCGTCATCAATTCGTAGGGAATGGTATTGCAAAGCTGTGCCAAAAAGCCTACCGAAGTGTGCAGGCCAAACACTTCTACTTTATTGCCAGGCAACACACCGCGAACATCGGTTACATCAAGCATGGTCATATCCATACATACATTGCCCACCACAGGCGCACGGTAATTATGGATCCACATGCTGCCAACCCCATTGCCAAGTTGCCTGCGGTAGCCGTCGGCATAGCCAATGCGAACAGTGGCTATGCGGCTATCCCGTTGCAAAACAGCATGGCGGCCATAGCCCACTGTTTGCCCTTTTTTTACTTCTTTTACCTGTGCTACCGTGGTAATTAACCGCGTAGCGGGTTGTAACAGCAGCGTTCCTTTTCCTGCCTGGCTCACCCCAAAAAAACCAATGCCCAACCTTACCATATCATAATGCAGAGAGGGGTGCCTTACAATACCCGCCGTATTGGCCGCATGCCGCAGGAAAGAATAGGGAAGGGCTTCGGCAAGTTTTGCACAAATGGTATCAAATATGCCGGACTGTTCATAGGTAAAACCATCATGTTCCGGGGTTTCTGAAGCTACAAGATGGGTAAATACGGTTGAAACTTTAATGGCGGCGGCGGATTTTAAAAGTTGAATCAAATCATCGGACTGATTGGGTAAAAAACCAAGGCGGTGCATGCCGGTATCCAGTTTAAGGTGAACCGGGTAGTCGGTAAGCGCGTTATCGGAGGCAAATGCAATAAAGGCCTTTAAAATATCTGTTGAAAACAATTCCGGTTCAAGCTGATTGGCCACCAATGTTTCAAAGGAGGCCGGTTCGGGGTTCATTACCATTATGGGCAATTGCACGCCACCCTGCCGCAGGGCCACTCCTTCGTCGGTGTAGGCAACGGTAAGGTATTCCACTCCCTGATGCTGCAGCCAGCGGCCGAGTTCGGCATCGGTACTGCCGTATCCAAAGGCTTTTAGCATGACCATCAGGCGGGTGCCAGGCTTAAGCAGGCTTCGGTAGCTGTTCAGGTTATAGGCAAGGGCCGATAGGTTTATTTCAAGATGTGTTTCGTGCTGTTGCTGCTGAAGGGCTGCCGCTATTTTTTCAAAACCAAATACCCGGCCACCTTTAATCAGCAGGGTGGTTTTTTCCACTTCACTTCTGTCCCACTGTTCCAAAAGAGCGGCTGTTGTTGGAAACCATTGGGTTAAAATTCCCTGTTCGGTAAAAATGGATTGAAAGGCTGCCATTTCAGATCCCACACCTACAAGGCGGCTAACCCCTTTTTGCGCCAGCAGGTGCGCAATGGTTTGATACGCCGGTTGATCGGCAGAACCCGGCAAATCACTTAAAATGGCCATCAGCCTACTGTTGCCTGCCTGCTGTTTCAACTGGTTCAGGGCTATTTCAAGCGACGAAAGGTCGTAACTGTAACTATCATTGAGTACCAGGCTGTTGTGAATGCCCTTTTTCCATTCGAGCCGCATTTGCAGGGCATGCAGGTGCTGTAATTTATCGTTGAGCATAGAGGGGGCAAGTCCAAGGTGCAAACAACAAATGAGGCAGTGCAGGGCATTTTCAATGGAAGCAGGGTCGGAAAACGGAAGCGAAAACGACCAGGTTGTATGCTGGTATTTCACGAAGACAGCCGTGGTGTTTCCCGGTTTTTCGTTGGTTTCAATCCGGTACAATGCATCTTCCTCTTTTCCCCAGCTAATAATGGGTTTTGCAGAGGTCATTGCTTTTGCTTTAACCAGGGCATCATCAATACGGCAAATAATGGCATCGCAGCCATTAAATAGCTTCCACTTTTCGTCCAGTTTTTGCTGCCGGGATAAAAAATTTTCATCATGCGCGGTACCCAGGGTGGTAAAAATGCCAAGGGTCGGCCTGATCATTTTCTCCAGGTGTTCCATTTCGCCCGGTGCCGAAATGCCCGCCTCAAAAATGCCGAGTTGGTGCTGTGGCGCAAGTTGCCAAACACTTAATGGAACCCCGATCTGCGAATTATAGCTTCGGGGGCTTCTGCAAACAAGGTATTCGGGCGACAGTAATTGCGAAAGCCATTCTTTTACAATGGTTTTGCCATTGCTGCCTGTTATGCCAATTACAGGAATACAAAATGCATTCCGGTGAAATTTTGCCAGGTACTGTAAGGCTTCCATTGTATCTGTTACAAAGAAAAAAGCCGCATCAGGATAATCTTCCAAAGCCGGTTTTTCTGAAACAAGAAAGGCCCGTACTCCCTTTTGGTAGGCATGCGGTATAAACTGATGACCATTGCGCCGCGGGGTTACCAGGGCAATAAACAAACTTTCGGAAGGGAAACTGATTTGTCGGCTATCAGTAAAAAGATAACGGATAATGCCATCATTTACGGTGCCTTGTGGCAAAATGCCCAATGCAGGGCCGATATCCCGGTTGAGCATGGCCATTTTTGTTATTCCTTTCCTTTCTCAAAATCTACCTCAGTTACCGGCTGATTTTTTGCCCTGTGCAAAGAGTAGGCTATTGCGCCGCCAAGGCAAACTACAATTACACCCAGCGATATTGAGATCGGGATTTTAATATGGAAGAATTCGATCAGCATTTTTATCCCGATAAAAACCAGCACAATGGCAATGCCCTGCTGCAGGTAAGAGAACTTGTTTACGGCGCCTTTCAGCAAAAAGAATAATGAACGAAGCCCGAGCACCGCGAAAATATTGGAAGAATAAATCACCAGGATATCGCTTGGGCTGAAAGGTATTTTTGGATCATCGCGTACCAGCGATACCACGGTAGGAATACTGTCGAGGGCAAAAACAATATCGGTTGCAGCCAGCATTACCACCACTACGGCCAGGCGGGTAAAGAATAGCTTGTTGTTGTTTCTTACATAATAGCGTCCGTTGGGTTCAATATCCACCACCCTGAATACGGAGGTAAACATCTTGTAGATTTTTGAGTCGGCGGGTTTAAAGTCGCCCTCTTCTTCCTGTTTGGCAAACATTTTTATACCGGTGTACACCAAAAAAGCGCCAAAAATATACAGCAGCCAATGAAAGCGGTCAATCAGGCCGATACCTACGGCAATAAAGGCAATCCGGAAAACGATGGCCAGCAGGATACCAATCAGCAAGGCCCGCCCCGCATCAATTTCGGTAACTTTAAAAAAGGAGAATATCAGGATAAAGACGAAAATATTGTCAATGCTCAGACTCCATTCCATCAGGTAGGCCGTTATATATTTCAGCGCTACATTGGGGTTTTCTTCCCACCATAAAAAAGCGAAAAAAACCAATGAAAGGGAAACCCAGAAAATGGTTTGTTTGGCGGCGGTTTTTATAGAAATGGCCTGATTTTTTTTGGCCAGTAAGCCAAGGTCAAAAATAAGCGCTAATAAAATTACCCCACCAAAGGTGAGGTAGGCGATCTGTGTGGTTGTCATAATATAGTTGAAAGAAAAATAAGTTCCCCCATTTTACCGGGCTGCAAAGATAAGCATCCGGCATCAGGCGGCAAACCTTTTGCGTCTTACGGTTTGTGAAATAAATGCTACTAAAAGCAATATTACCAGAGGCAGGCCAATATTAATCCATCGCCATGTTGCCGCTTCCTGCTCAAGTTTTTTGGGGTCGAGCAGGCGCATCACGAAGTCGCGGCTGCGTGTAGCCATTATGCCGCTTTCGTCGGTCATAAAGTCCACAGTGTTCAGTAAAAAGTCGCGGTTGGCAAAGGTATATTGGGTAAAAGGGTTGGCTCCCATGGGCAGCATGCCCTCCCGGCTTACGGCGTTCAGCACCCAGTCGCCATCTCCGGTTACCAGCACTTTACCGGATTTTTGAGCTTCGGGCAAGTAGGGTTGCCCCATCTCTTTTTGTAATGAATCCATTATTCCCGCCATTCTGCGCGCATACAAACTTTTAAAATTGCCTTCCAGTAAAACCGCTATGGGTACATAGGCATCTTTAAAGGCGGAAGCATTTTCCAGTTGTTTCAAAATTTCAACGGTTACAATTACCGGTGTGCCCACCCGCCGCGAAGTATTGCTGCTTGCCAGCAGGATGTCTTTTTTGATACCATCGGCTTTTACTGTATCCACACTATTAGGAAACTGCATCACTACCGCATCCAGGTTTTTGCTGACAGGGTGGTTGCCCGATCCGTAAAGCAGCGGAAAATAGGGCCATGGAAGGAGTTCAATTTGAGGTTGCCCGCCAATGCTGCCCACATTTTGCGGCAGCATATCGCTTTGCCGGTCCTGTACCAGGTCGGGGTTAATGCGGGCGCCATAACGGAAAAGCAGGTCATCGAGATTGAGGTCGCGTGCAAAGGCGGTAAATTCGGTACCGCTGCGTACCAGGCTGTCCATATCGGCATTAAGGGCATCGGTTAGAAACAGCAGGTTGCCACCGCGCATCAGGTATTGGTCCAGTTTCAGTTTATCCGCTTCGCTAAAGGGTTGGGTGGGTTTTACAATCAGGACCGCATCAATACTGTCGGAAATATGGGGCTGCTGCTGCAGGTTGAGCAGGTAAAAATCGTATTTTGATTGAAGGGTTTGGCTGAGGTCGTAGGTATTGGGGCCGGTAGGTTCGCCATGACCAACAAGGTAAGCAACCCTCGGCGTGGCGGTTCGGGTAAGGTCCTTTATGGCCGATGCAAAGCGGTATTCCATTTGCGCTTCTCCTTTGTTGATGATCTCGCGCTGAAATACTTCGGCATCGGGGTTCATAAAACCTGTTTGCCCCTGACCCTGCAGCAGGTTAACGGTTGCGGAGTATTCGCCCGCCTGCACCAATGCAAGCGGATACACAAAGCTTGCTTTGGTTCCGCTGTTGGTAACCTCGTTTTGCTTGATGGCATTGGCCTTCAGCCATTCAGCCTTAAGGGTATCGCTAAAGCCGCCGAGGCTGCTGTCGGCCATAAAATCGTCGGTTGACATAAACCGGTAACTCACACGCCCATTGCTGTAATCGCGGAAAGTGCGCAGCAGGTCTTCGGTGGAAGCCCTGAGTTTTTTAAAGCCCGCAGGCAGGTTGTCGCCATCGAGCAGTATGGTAATTTCAACGGGTTGTTCCAGTTCGCGCAGCAATTTTTTGGCCGGTTCGCTTACGGTATAGCGGCTGTCGGCGGTAAGGTCGAGCCTGCCGGGCAGCAGCGATGAAGCAAGGTATAGCCCCGCCATGCACACGCCAAAAACCAGCCAGCCATATTTCGATTCAAGCAATTTCCGCATTATCTGTTTTTCAGGATCCTTTGGGTGGCTACCAGGAAAAGGCCTGCCACACCGGTGAAATAAATGAGATCGGGCCATTCAATTACCCCGCGAGCCATGCCGGTGTAATGCGATTCGATGCCGAGTTGCTGTATCCAGTAATCGGGCCCGCCCTGGAAAACCGGGATAGCGCTTATACTTTGAAATCCAATATAAATGACAAAACACCCGAAAGCGCCCAGCAAAAAACCGATGATGGGGTTAGCTGTAAGCGAAGAGCAAAATACCCCGATTGCGGCAAAAACGGCCACCAGCATCAGCAGGCCAATATAGGCCCCGGCAATACCGCCCGTGTCAATGCTGTTGTTGAGGCTGAGTTGCCGGATGGTGATTACGTAAATCAGGGATGGAAGAAGCGCCAGAACACCCACCGCAAGTGCCGCCAGAAATTTTCCACCCACAATTTGCCCGAGGCTGAGCGGGCGGGTACGCAGCAATTCCCAGGTGCCGGTGCGAAACTCATCGCTGAGGCTACGCATGGTGATAGCGGGTACGAGCATCAGCAAAATCCAGGGGGCGAGTTCAAAAAACTTATCGAGGGTGGCGTAGCCGTAGTCGAAAATGGAGGTATCGGGAAAAATAAACAGGAACAGCCCCATCAGCAGCAGAAACAGCCCGATGCTGAGGTAGCCCGAAAGCCCGCTGAAAAATTGACGGAAGTCTTTTAAAAAGATGGAACTCATGAATTGGCTGCAAAGTAAAGGAATGGAAAGGAGAACGGGGAAGGGGAGGGAGATATTGTGGGTGTTAAAAATGGGGAGGGGGAATTTTGGAATGATTGAAAGGATTATTTTTGGGAAATAAATGTGGTTTTGGAATAGGTGAAGAATTAAATTCCAAATTCCAAATTCCAAATTCCAAATTCCAAATTCCAAATTCCAAATTCCAGAAAATACAATACCTGAATTACAATTAGATGAAATCTCCCAATCTTATAAGCAGGCATGGCAAAACAGCGGCGAATTTTTTAGTTGCAGGTGACGTATTCCACCCGGGTGAGTTTTTAAGTGAGGAAATGGAAGCAAGGGGGTTAAAACAGGTTGATCTTGCTAAAGAACTTGGTTTGTCGAAAACAGAGATCAATTTGGTGGTCAATGGAAAACGCGGTATTACGGTACCCCTGGCAATAAATTTAGAAAGGGTTTTGGGCGTAAGTGCAGAGACGTGGATGAACCTGCAGATGAAATTTGACATTGATTTGGAAAAGAAAAAGAACAGGG
>ERZ795056.6168-NODE-6168-length-11759-cov-21.882861_pt1 | contig 11759 bp, 7 predicted proteins | sample MGYA00375140_ERZ795056 | MGnify/ENA primary metagenome ERZ795056 (study PRJEB30185, sample SAMN05720227) | activated sludge metagenome | isolation source: Anaerobic digester | place: USA | collected 2015-03-09 ...
GGGGTGAGCGCGTCAGCCCCAGTTCCGAGCCAACCATTGTGCGGGGCGAGCTCTCGGAGTTTCACATTCCGCTTGGCACGGATCAGAGAGTCTGCATCGATGCCATCTACTCCAGTGGAGCGCACGGAGTGGACTGTCGCGAGCGCAGCTGGCGCTTAACCAACCCGGACCCTTCCCATCCTGTGGCATCCATTGATGAAACAGGAATGGTCGCCGCGCTGTCGGTAGGGAAGGCAACGCTATCGGTAACCTATTTCGGGCGCACTCTCTCGACGCAGTGTATAGTCGCTGCGCCAGAAGTGAAGAAGCTCCGTCTGTCGCCTGACTATTCAACGATTGATGCAGGAAGTAAGGAGTCCCTCCGCATTACTGCCGAACTTGAGCGTGGTGCGTGGAAGGAAGTGATGCGTGGGGTGCGCTGGACCGTGGCCGATGTCGCGCCTGCACGGCAGGTCGCTGTCATCGATCAAGCCGGTCAGGTCACAGGCCTTCATCCGGGAATGGCCGAGATCCAGGCGACATGGATGGGGCAGACTGCATCCACAATCCTAAGCGTGGTCTCGCCTTTGAAAGCGGCTCCCGCCCCTGCTCGCATTCCCGGTTTGCGGCCTAAGACCTGGCGGCACCTGTGTCTGGCCCGGCTTCGCCACGTCTGGCTGCCACGGCTGCGTGCGCTGCCCAAAGCAGCAGTGGCAGTCAGGAACATCGGCGACCGGCATTCCGGCGTAATCACTGTGGCCGTGCGACAGGGCGCTCTGGAGCGGGAGATCAGCATTCACTGGGACCCCGAGGAGTGCGATGCCGGTGCCCCTAACAGCGGTTGGACACCGACGGGCTTTGACTGGCGCTCGCCATCTACCCAGCTTGAGATCATCCTTAGTACCGCTGGCTATGACTGCTTAGCCTACATTCCTTAAATGTAGCGTGGTCGGTAGCAGCGATGGCTGCAGCGGTCTAGGAGTGTGCGCCGCTGGATCAGGGGATGCGTGCGTGTACTTAGCCTGTTGCAAGTTACGAAGAACGCACCACACCAAGTCCGTGCAACTGTACGCAAAAAATGAACCAACTAGCCGCGGCCAAAAGACTGTGATTTCCAGCCGTTAGCACGCTTGACCGATTGGGAATGGTAGTCGTAGCATCCACTGCATGTAATCGCAGCTCACCTCAAACCACAGGAGTTCCCATGAGCAAGATGATCGGTGCAGCACTCCTCTCCTCGGCGATGTTCCTGATCTCGGCCAGCGCGTTTGGGTCGCCCCCTACCGCGGTTCTTAGTACGGTGAAGACCTACAGTCTTGGTGAGAGTCCGGAGTCCATCGCCATCGACAAAGCAGGGAACTCCTTTGTTTCGATCGGCAACACCATCCGCAAGCGGACCCCAGCCGGAGTTGAGAGCACTTTCATGACGCTGCCAATCGCGGCGTTTGTGCTGGGGGTCAAGGTGGGTCCTGACGGCTGCGTCTACAACACCAGCACCAGCCTCGATCCGGCAGTGGTCGGCGCCTTCATCTGGAAGACCTGCACCGCGGGGGCTCCGACGATCTTTGCGACACTTGACCCAAGCGGTGGTCCCAACGATCTCGCCTTTGATGACAGGCGCAACTTGTTTGTCACCGACCCGTTTTTGGGCAAGGTCTACAAAATCACCACTGCGGGTGCCGTCAGTACCTGGCTGCAGCATCCACTCCTAAACGGCAATACTGCTTCGCCTTATCTGCTGTTCCATGCGGTCGGAGTCGACGGCCTTGCCTTCGATGAAGACAAGGAAAACCTCTACCTTGGCAACCTTGACTATGGCCGACTGATTCGCGTACCGGTGCGGTATAACGGCAGCGCAGGCACGCCAGTTGTCGTCGCCAGCGATCCCAAACTGGCCGGCATCGATGGCTTTGCCTTCGATCATGACGGCACCATCTTCGCGGCAATAAATGGCCAGGACCACTTTGTCTCCATCAGCAGCAGTGGTGTGATTACGGATCGCTACGCAGGTCTGCCACTTGATGGCCCATCTAGCGTTGCTTTTGGCACCACGCCGGGTACCCAGAAGACTCTGTACATCATCAGCGGCGCCTTCCTACGGACCTTTGGTCTGCAGTCCGGTACTCCGCATCCCGCGATGCTGTCGACTCCCACCGAAGATCGTGGACTCTGCCTTCCCTAGTACGTTAATCAGCACCAGCTACGCGCCACAGACGTAGCAGCAAGCGACCGTGAAAGCGGAGTCGTTAGGAATGTTCTTCCTAACCGCGACTCCGCTTTTTTTGTGAGCGCTTTCCTGGGCGCTGCAAGGGTAGGCGAATAACGGTTAGAGATACGCAGAAGCTGGCGCGCTGCTTCGACGAGAACCGGCGGTCTAATCCGCTAAAACCTGCAGGTCGATGGGAAAATTGGCAGCGGACAACAAGCTCGCGAAAAAATTGGTTATCACTTTGGCAAAGCTCCCTATAGTAAAGGGGCGTCCTTGCTACCAATGCTCCCTGGTACCGCGCTTGGGTAGCTAACCCGATAGAGCCGCACTTGGCCAGCGGCTTATGGAGTCTTGATGTCCGCAGTCCACTTCGCGCAGACCACTGACTTTGCTTTCGTTGAGGAACTCCTAACTTTCGGGGAGGACTATCCTCCGCAGCCGGGAGACGTGATCGAGTTCGAGGAGCTTACGACGACCAGCGGGAAGCCGTTTCCTGGAAAGCGGGCGACGGTGCTCGCGAAAGGTGAGGAGATGCTTTTGCTGCGCGAAGAAAAATCGGGGCAGGAGCTGGAAGTGGTGTCCGATGGCTGGTTCCACATTGCCGAGTCCCCCACGATGACGGCGACTTGGGAAGCGCATCTGCGCCGCTCCGCTCCGGACGGAGTTGCCTTTGCGGACGGACTTGTGGACAGCGCACTGGTGGAGCGCTTGCGGGCAGATGTTCGGCAGCTAATAGACCATGAGCCCATCGACTACCATCCAGGTTCCGGAACCAAGGTCCGTGATCTCGTTCATCCTTCCCTCTTCCCTTACATTGAAGGGCGCTCGGTGCTGCGTAGCCCTGGTCTTAAGCGCGAGAAGCCAACCCACGACCGCTTCGGTCGTCTCTTCGAGACTTCTGCTTACCAGTGGCTGCCCACGCCATTCCACGTATCAGCAGAGGGAAAGGTCACCGCCAAAACCTACATCAACAACCTTGATCCGACACGGTATGCAGCGACGTACGGCGATCTGTCGGCACTGTTGGAAACCGCGCTGCCGCTTTTCGAGAGCGTGGTCGGCTACGTGGACAGCACCCAGTTTTGGCGCGAGGAGTGCGACGACATTGAACATGAGGGCGATCTCCCCGAGTCCGCTGACCAGACCCAGCGACCGGCTCCGCCAACTACGCTGCGCGGGCGTGAGCTGCTGGTCATTCCTAAGATCGTCGAGTACCGATTGGGCGCCGGAGAGTCCCACGAGGGAGTCTGGCACGTCGAGGGAATGAGCCATGAGCACATCATTGCCACGTGCGTGTACATCCTTGACCGCGACGACTCACTTTTAGGCGGTCTGCTGCGTTTCAAGCGCGCCTACACCGTCGAAGAGGCCGGGCGCTTGTTCTGGAATATCGATCAGTGCCGGCCCTCTCCGGTTGCGGAGCTAGTCGATGAGGGAATGATTCCTCTGGGCAGCGTAGAGACGCCTGCGGGTCGGCTCATCGTCTTCCCAAACTCACACATCCACAAGCTAAGCGAGCTGTCCGTTGCTGCGGGCGCGACCGAAGGACGCCGCCGTGTCATCGTGTTCTGGCTGGTCGACCCCAGTGTCACCATCCCATCGACCCGCGATGTACCGCCACAGCAAGGAGTCATTCCGCACAAAGACGCGCTGGCCATCCGGCTTGAGCTAATGGACGAGCGCCGACGCCACAAGCAGTCGCTCAACGTGCGCGCGGTGAGCCTGTGCGAGCACTGAGGGTCGACCTGTGACCTCGCTGCTGCGCGCGTGGTCTTGGTAGTTAAGGAGTCTGGCTCCTGACAGGACCCGCGCGCTGGGATGCAGGCTCTCCCACGATGTAACGCGTACGCGCTTTGGCGAATAACGCTTGTCTCATCGCTGGCATGGATCGGTTGTCAATGGGGGGAGCCTAATACTGATACCATACGCCAATGCTATTGCCCGACGGACAAATCGATCTGCGGTATGCGCTGAGCCGCCTGCGTGGAATCGCGCGCCCACCTGTGACGATCACTCCTCCACCTCGCGGTGTGAGCTTTGAGCGGGATGTGTCGGTGCGCATGCGTGATGGCACGGTGCTGCGGGTAAACGTCTTCCGACCCGAGGGAACGCAGCGTTGTCCCGTGATTATGAGCGCGCACCCATACGGCAAGGACGGCTTTCCTAAGCCCGTGCTTGGGGGATATCGGCCCTCGGTTCAGTACCGCGTGATGCGCCAGCCCCGACCTGTCCAGTTCTCTGCGTGGACGACCTGGGAGGCGCCGGATCCAGCCTTCTGGGTGCCGCGCGGCTACGTTGTAGTCAACGCCGACCTGCGCGGCTTCTTCCGCTCAGAGGGAGAAGGCAACCTCCTAACGGCAGCCGAAGGGAATGACTACCACGACCTCATCGAGTGGGCCGGCACGCAGCCGTGGTCGACGGGGAAAGTCGGCCTGAACGGGGTCTCGTACCTGGCCCTTAGCCAGTGGCGTGCGGCAGCGACCCAGCCGCGGCACTTGGCCGCCATCTGCCCGTGGGAAGGTTTTTCGGATATTTACCGCGACTTGGCGATGCGGGGCGGAATCCGCGAACAGGGCTTTTTTCACCTGTGGGCAAGTGCGGTGCCCAAAAGTGGCCGCTACTTAGTCAACCTGCGGGCCGAGCAGGAGGCGCATCCTCTGCACGACGATTTCTGGGACGCACTGGTGCCGGATCTCGCGCGGATCGAGGTTCCTGCGCTGGTCTGCGGCAGCTTCTCCGATCACAACCTCCACAGCGGAGGCTCCTTCGATGGCTTCCGCCGCATCGGCTCACAAGAGAAGTGGCTTTACACGCACGGCGGCGGTAAGTGGGCAGAGTACTACTCGGAGGAAGCGCTGAATTTCCAAGCCCGGTTTTTCGACTGCTTCCTAAAAGGCGAGGACAACGGCATGCGCCAGCAGCCGCCAGTGCGCTTGGAGATCCGCGCTTCAGGTAGCGAGATCTACGAAGTGCGTGGTGCGCGTAGCTTTCCGCTACCCGATACCCGCTGGAGCGAGCAGTGCCTCCATCCTGACGGCACACTTCGTCGCGCGCCGGTCGCAGAGCCCAGCCAGGTGAGCTTCGATGCCAGCACCGGAAGCGCGTCATTCCTACTGCGTTGTGATGAGGACTTCGTGCTTGCCGGGCCCATGGCGCTGCGGCTGTGGGTGAGCGTTGCCGGAGCCAACGACGCCTGCCTCTTCGTCGGGTTACGCAAGCGTGATGCCCGTGGACGCGAGGTATTCTTCGAAGGTTCCTATGGGTTTGGTCGCGACTTTGTAAGTCACGGCTGGCTTCGCGTTTCGCATCGCGAGCGGGACGAGGCACGCACCGAGCCATTCTGGCCGGTTCACCTTCATCGCCGTGCGGCACCGCTTGCGCCGGGGGAGATCGTACCGATCGACATTCCCCTCCTACCAGCGGCGGTGCTGGTGCGCCGGGAGGAGTCCCTAGAGCTGTGCATACAGGGGCGCTGGTTTCACGCCCGGAATCCCGTGCTCGGCGGCGCCGCTGCCTACGAGCAGAGTCCGGGCGGCATCGTGATCATCCATCTGGGAGGCCAGTACGACGGGCGACTGCTGATACCGATGCTGTCGCCCTGACACACGAATCAAGCGACCAGTATGGCCTTGTCATTTTGCCCAGCTAGCACCCAGCACAAGCCTTGAGCGCAGCAGCGCCACGTACTCGCACATGACCAAGCGCTCTACGCCTCCACCCCACACGAGCTGCTGCGCACAACTTCCATCGCTAGACACAGGCTAGGGTTGAATGAACAGAGCTCCGCTCATCTGCAAACCTAAAGTAGTCCGCTCAGCTTCAGAGTCTGGAACCTGGATTTCGAGCCAGTCGGCGAGCTCGCGATCTTCTTGGAGCTTCCATGGTGCGAGCAGCGCTGCGATCTCCTGAGGACTTCGCACATGAGGCGCAACGCCGGTGAGTGTTTTGTACAGCTGGGCCGCTTTCTCCGTTGCGGCAAGGGTCGACTTCTCGCTTGGACGTACAACGTAGGTCACTGCCATTGGCGAGCCCGCAGGACAGAGATCATAGAAGCACTTGGCAAGCTCACGCAGCACGTCATCCGATAGAAAGTAGCTGATGCCAATAAATCCCACTGCGAGCTTCTGCAGTCCCGCCAAATACTTAGCGGCAGCTGTTGCCAGTGCCTGTGGCTGGCGAATGTCAGCCTCGACATAAAGGTGAAGAGGGCGCTCCTTTAGGATCTCGGAACCATAGGCAACTGAGAGCGGGTCATTGTCCGAATACAAAATCCGCGCGGCTGGTAGGTACTCACTAAAGTGCCCCTCCGTTGGGAGTCCACTGGCAATGTCGACTACTCCCTCGATGCCTGCCTCTGCCCACCGCTGGGCTACTAGTTGTAGGAACCAACGATTAAGCTGTGCAAGTTTCTTGGCTCCTGGCACGTACTTGAGGAACTGTTGGGCGGCCTCCCTATCCACCTCGAAGTTGTGATGGCCCCCCAAAAAGTAGTCATATATTCGCCCGATCGAAGGGCGACTCTTGTCGACCATCATGATTTCCTCCGTGGTACTTCATCAGTGGCAATGCGCTGCACACAGAGCCCTTTTGCGCGCAGCGCGAATGCCAGAGCACGCTCAAGGTTTGCATGCGTGCTTAGACTCCCGACTTCCAGAGTACTACTTGCAAGCGCTAGGGCTGCCTCCGCGCGGATTCCTGCCAGTATGCAGGTTGCGCCCAGAAGTTTCGCGGCGCGAGTGGTACGAAGCAGGGCCTCCATGGCCTCACTATCGAGCTGCGGCACACCTGTGATGTCCAGAATGACAGTGTGCGCGCGCAGCGCGACAATGCTTTCTAGTAGGCGCTCTGTAGTCAGTCGTGCACGCTCCAGATCCATCTTCCCTACCAACGGAAGCACGATGATGTCTTGAAAGATGGGAATGATCGGAGTCGACAGCTCGCGAATTATCTGGCGGAGCGCAATCTCCCGCTCTTCGTTGACTCGATCTACAGCGGCTTGGATCGCATCAGACTGCTGTACGTGTCGCTGCTCTTGCAGCGTGACCAGTCCATCGAGCACGGCGGTTAGGTACTCTTGGGTCTGCGTCACGATTTCCGTCAGGACGGGTGATGACTCTTCATGCAGCTTTGCAGCAACCTGTGGCACCAGCGAGCTCTGTATGGCTAGCAGGGAGCGCAAACCAAGACCCTGCTCGGCCAGCTGCTTGCCCTGCGCTACAGCGCGCGACAAGTCTTTTGATTCAGCGAAAGTGAGCAGTCCTTCTACCATGCTCTGCGCGAGCTTTGGGAAGCGGAACGGCGGCAGAACGGAGCCATTGTGCATCGCGTTCTTCCTGAGCGTGGAGAGCACGGTTTGCACGAGACTGCTCTGTTGCGAGGTGAGCCACGCCAGGATCGTCACTACCTTTCAGTTTAGTGGTCTGCGATCTTACGTTGCAAGCAGTCTTGAATGAAAAGCTGACGGTGCTGCGTCCGTGAGATTCCGTGAGGCAGATCAGCGGCCTGAGTTTTTGGCAGCGGAGCAGCGTCTTTCGCAGACGTGTGAGTGCCAGGGAATGGTTCCGGGGAAATGGACTCTGCATGCGGATTGCGGAAGCCCGATGCGCTCTAACCGCGTGGGCTCTGCGCTGTAGCTACTGTGCGTATGTGTCTGGGCAGGGCAGGGCTGCGGGTATTCCCTTGACTCCGCGCAATCAGCGCAGCGGAGCCAACAGCTTTCCGCTACTGCTGCTAGTCAAACGAAGGCAAGCGACGCACGTAGAACGGCAGGTCGGGCTTCATCGGCCCAAACAGTTGGTCTAGCTGGCCTTCTGCGACCCAGTAGCTCATTCCCACTTTGACCAGCGAGGTCGGCGAGTCCAGTCGGTTGCTCAGGACCGTTCCCGCAGCCGTCTTGCCCGCAACATTGAGCGCCAGCCGTGTCAGCCGTCCTGTACCTGGAATGTTCTCGACAACCACGAGAGTATTTTGGTTGAGCAAACGCATGCCGTCAGGTGAGCTAAGCGCAGGGGTCACCGTAAACTGCTCGACGGTGCCAGCAGAACCATCTGCATTGATAGGAATCCGCAGCAGCGTGCCTTTTTCAAAGTTGTTCACGTACATGCTGGACTGCCCATCCCAGACGATGCCGTCGGCTCCAAAGCCCATCGCCGTTGCTGGTGCAAGTGTTGTATCGCTTGACCAGACAGCAAAGGCCGCGCCTCCCATGGACAGCCGATGCACCTTACCGATGGAGTCAGCCATGTAGACATTGCCGCTACCATCCTGCACCAAGTCGTTGCAAGCCACCGGTCCCGTAAACGTATAGGTCTGCTTGGCGCTGCCGTCACTTAGTCCATACGTCCGTACCGTCGCAGCACCACCACCAAAAAAGTCATTGGCGCATAGGTACAGGAGGCCGGCCTTCTCGTCGACCATCAGCCCATTTACGTTCTTGAGCCCTGCGGCGGCGCCGACAAAAACCGTTGGTACTGCCGAGCCGGGCGTGGACGCATACACCATGCCCATCCCGACGCTGCCGATGTAAAGTGTGCCATCGGACTTGGCGGCGATGCTCTCTGGGTAGAAGTTTGCACCGGGCAGCCCGATGTCCGCCAGCGACGTGCCCGGCTGCCCATTTGCGCCTGGCTGCCCATTTGGACCCACTGGTCCAGCGGGACCCGGCTGTCCCATTGGACCTACCTGCCCACCGTCGGTGGACTGTACGGTTCCACAGGCCGTAGCAGCCAGTACCATCGCCATCGAAAACGCTCTCACTGCCTTCATTAAATGCCCCCATTGTGGCTGCGGTGGGTCTTGGCCCGCAGCACAGTCATGTCCCTACGACACGACCGCAGCAAACCCAAGCGTCGCGACCAAGTCCCCACAGCCCCCTCAGGCTTGGCCGCACTTTGCGTAGCCATTAGTTTGATGCTGGCCGCAAAAATCGCAATCCACGGATTTGCCACCGTGGGTCAAACTGCACCAGCGGTAATTAGTCGCGAAGGTGCGGCTGTTGTTCTCCCGCCAGACTCGCGCCCGCGTGAGCGCTCAGCCGTGAGGTCCCAGCAGAGCTTGTGTGTGCGGGGTGCGGATACTTTTCCGAGCGTTAGGGGCGCGGAATGGCACAACGTTCCGCAGCCCGCAGGAAATAGCGTAAGGGAGTGAAGTTTTGGGGGGGTCTTTAGGAGCGTGACCGCATCGGAAGCAAAGACGCTGCTGTGCATACACTGCCCAGAGTTTCGTTACTCCGCCCACAGCACTTGCGAACCTGCGACTCCTAGTACAAAAGGACCCGCTTGTGACACAATTCATCTACCGCACATACTCCGAGATGACTGCAACGGACGAGGGCGGGGAGGGGGACACATGTCGATCATTGCGAATTCAGTTATGAATCGCGAAAGTCACTCGCGCAAAGCTGGCCAGAAGGCCGCGCAAGAGCTTCGGCACGCCTTCGGTGCAAATGCGATCCGTGGCGTTCTGGTCTATGCCAGCGTCGCTCACGATAGTGATGCACTGCTGGCTGCCATCGAGGCCGAGCTGCCGGGAGTTGCGCTGTGTGGTTCCTCAACGGCGGGCTTAATGTGGAGCGGAGGGTTTGCCGAAGAGTATGGGTATCTTGTCGGAATGATCGGCTTTGGCGGCGAGGGGCTGAGTATCGCCACTGCCTCGGCGCTAAAGTACCAGGAGGATTCACAGATCAAAGCCAAGGAGCTGGCCAGCAAACTGCGGAATGGAGTACTCAGTCCGCCCAAGCTGGTCATTCTATTTGGTGATCCCCTCGCCGGAGCAGATCTAGAGTCATTTGCGCGCACCATAGAAACAGAGCTCAGCTGCCCGGTGATAGGGGGAGGATCGGGACAGCCCTGGGGTGCGATGGTGGAGACGTATCAGTTTAGTGGGGCCCAGGCGCATTCCCATTCCGCAACAGCACTGGCTCTTGCGGGGGACTTCTCGGTCGCCATCGCGACCACGACGGGAACCCAGCCGACGATGGCCTCTTCGACGGTGACCAAGAGTGAAGCGAATGTGATCTTGGAGCTGGATGGGCGCCCCGCTCTCGATGTGTACGCGACCTTTGTCGGAGTGAATCCGCTTACAGAGCTGACCAACGAAATCAACTCACGCATTGCCCTGGGCTTTGAGCTAAGGGTGCAGGAGCAAGCGGCGGACTCGCTATCGCCGTATGTGGTTCGCGGGCCCTTTGGACTTGACCTCGCGCGGAAGGGGCTGGTGATGGGCGCCTCTGCACCGGAAGGCACGCGAGTGGTCTTGCATCGTCGCTCGGTACAGACAACCTTGGAGGGAGCCGAGCAGACAGCAAGAGCGCTGCTGGCACGACTTGAAGGACGGACCCCGAAGGCTGTGCTGGGATTTGAGTGCGCGGCCCGTACCGCACCACTGCTTGGCGCTCAAGTCAGCAGACAGGAACAGGAGGTCGTACAGAATATCCTGGGCCGCGGGGCTGCTTGGCTGGGCATGCTGGCCTGGGGTGAGCTGGCGCCGTATGGCGGCTGCACGACGTATTTTAACTACACCTATCCCATCGCCGTGCTCACCGACTAGTTCAAGGTCAGTCTTCCTATGCCTACCCCAGAGGAGATCATTTGGCACCAAACGACGGAACTGCTGCAACGCGACAGTGAGCTTGCTGCTTTGCGGCAGCAGCAAACGCGGATACTCAGCTGGTACGATGTCTCCCAAGAGCTGGCGCAAGCGATTCGCGAAGACTCGACGGTAGAAGCCGTACTAGAGAGCTGGGCCGACGCGATGGTTAGCAGGATGGGTTTTCATGTGGCGCTAGTCTTGCGCATCGAAGGAACCCTGCTGCGACGCGTCTGTCGTCGCCCCAGCCTTGATGCAGAGTCTGCGGAGCCAGTGGATGAGAGCTGCGCCGCGTTACTTAAGCGCAGCCCCAGCGGGCGGGTAGAAAACGGAAGTACGGAGGTCCCTGTACTCGCGCGGCTTGGGCGCATCGAGCGCTTCTTTTATGGCCAAATCGCAGCGGGCCGCTCTCACTCGTATCTGCTGGCCGTTGGCTACGACGCACGCGGAGTGCGGTTAAGAGCAACGCTGCACACCCAAGATCTGGAGCCATTTTATCGCGCGGCTCTGCAAGTGGAATCGCTGGCCAAGAACGTGCTGCTTGTGCAGTCCCTGGCGCATCAGGAAGAGCTGAAGCGCCTGAGTGCTGAGCTGTCGGAGCAAAAGGAAGCGCTGCAGCAGCAGCTAGGGCTCATCATATCGCAGGGCGCTCTGATTCGGCGGCTATCGGCACCAGTTCTGCAAGTATGGGATGGCGTCCTGGTGCTACCCATCATTGGCGAGCTTAGCGCGGACCGTGGCGAGCAGGTCACGATGGAACTCCTAGAGCGCATCAGTACGACCCGGAGCCGCTGCGTGCTCATTGATGTCACTGGCCTTGAAACGATGGACTCGTCTGCTGCGTCGTGGCTCCTTCGGATGTGCCGTGCCTCAGCGCTGTTGGGAGTGACATTGATTCTGACGGGGCTACGTACCAGTGCAGCGCAAACGCTGGTGAACTTGGGAGTTGATCTGAAGGGCTTACAAGTCTACCGAAACTTGCACG
>ERZ795056.6171-NODE-6171-length-11758-cov-6.759634_pt1 | contig 11758 bp, 7 predicted proteins | sample MGYA00375140_ERZ795056 | MGnify/ENA primary metagenome ERZ795056 (study PRJEB30185, sample SAMN05720227) | activated sludge metagenome | isolation source: Anaerobic digester | place: USA | collected 2015-03-09 ...
GGGGACGCCGAGCTGTTCCAATCCGGCGGCGAGCCGATACATGCCTGTGCATGCAACAAGCGCCAGGGCGGCCCCGACAGTCAGAGCAAACCGTAACATGATCGAAGCAAAGGAGAGCCACCCGCCCGTGATGACGATCGGTCCGATCGCGGCCATTGGTTGGTGGTCCATCAGGGGGTTGAAGATGCCGATGATCAGGGCGAAAGGCGCAGCAATAAGCATCTTCTTCAGAATATGCCGTGGCGGGATGTGTCCCCAGGAGATCAGGGCGATCGGATAGAGCAGAAAAGGCGTCAGCGCGGATATCGCGTAGCGGGGGAAGGACATAACGATGGCAATGAAGGCGAATGTGACGATGGCTTTCGCCCGCGCGTCCAAGCGATGCGCGGGCGTGTCCATTCGCCCCAGCTCATCCATCGTTCCGATCTCAACCCAGTCCGCTATCGACACGATACTCCTATCCGGGCGTGACCCGTTTCCGTGGGTGCGCCTTCAACACGAATCCGATCAGGCATGCCAGAAGCAGCGTCATTAATCCACCTACAATGCCAGAAATGGATGTCCCGGCGTTGACGTCGGGCCACGGTTGCGGATCCGCTGCGGTCTCGTCTGTGGCCGATGTTTCATCCTCCCCGGCCTTGAATCCGTAGTCGGGGAGAACGGCCGTCCTTTCCTGCAGCTTGGCCAGGCTTCGGTGGGCGCCCGTTTCTGGACCTGCCACCTCCTCGCTGCCTGAGACTCTCGCGATCGACCACTCCAAGCCGTCCGGGTGAGTGGATGCAAACCAGCTCGCGATGCCGCCCACGATGGCTGCTGTAATCGCAAGTCCGATCAACACAGGACGCAGGCTTACAGACACTGCGGATGTCGGCAAAGCCTCGGGACGCGCCCGGGCGACAAACGAGACCACTGCGGCGGTGGCCACGCCCTCGACCACGCCGATCGCCAGATGGATCGGCAGCATCATGAGAACGAAAGTGCGGAACGGCAGTTCGGATATTCCCGAAGCCTCTGTTTCCAGGACCACACTGAGGGCGCCGAGCATCAATCCTGCGACGGCGGCTGCAATCGCGGCCGCCCATGCACGCGGGGTGGTGCGCTGACTCCCGGAAAGAACGCGGTAGATCAGCGGGTAGGCGATGAAGGCCGGGAAGAAGCCCAAGTTGAAGATGTTGCAGCCCAGAGCCAGAAGACCGCCGTCGGCGAAGAAGAAAGCCTGAACCGTCAGGACCGACGCGATGACCAGAAAGGCTGCGTAGGGTCCCAGCAGGATGGTTAGAATCAGTCCTCCGCCAAGATGCCCGCTTGATCCGGTTCCGGGGATCGAGAAGTTGATCATCTGCGCAGCGAAGATAAACGCCCCGAGGACGCCCATCATGGGAACAAGATTGTCCCGGAGGCTTTGCTTCACCTTTCGGGCGCAGTAGGCGAGCAGCCCCCCGGAGACGGCCCACATGGTTCCGCCCACGGTGGAAGAAATTAACGCGTCTGCCATATGCATGATCTGTCTCTCCTAGTTGTTTTCGCTGGCGAATCCGAATTCCCACGTGAGCCCGAGCGTTGCGATGAAGTCTGGCGCTTCGTTGCTCAGTTTTGAGCCGGCGGCAATGTCCAGCGTCAGGCTGTCTGCCGGATTCCATCGTAATCCCGTGTTAAATTGCGCCACGGTGTCTGCATCGCCGGTCAGTTCCTTTTCAGCGAATGCTTCGCCAATCCATTGGACTGAATCCTTCAGTTGGTAATCCAGTGCGAGACCGTAGTGCAGGATGTCTTCTTCCGGGCCGCCGATCCAGGCGTAGCCAAGGTTGAGGTGAACGCCGGTCTTGTCACCGATGGATTTGGAAATGATCCAGGTGAGATCATAGTCGGTCTTGCCGCTGCCCATTTCTTTCTGGTCATCCGCGGTTGGGAATTTCACGGCGGCGGCCAGCGCATGGCGGGTGCCGAGTGGGCAGGACTCCACAGCCCGCCATTTGGCTCCGAGTGATAGATCGCCGACGTCGGTCTCGTTCTCGGTGTGCTGACGTCCCGTGTCCTCAGAGAGTTCGGTCCGTTCCTCGAACTGACCACCAAAAGCGGCGCCAACATCGAGTTTAGGTGCAAGCCCATAGGTCAAACCAAAGGGAACATCCCAGTGTTTGTATCCGGCATCCTTCTCGTAGGCCGTTCCGATATCGAATTGCAACTGGCCGCACTCGAGGGGGTCCGCGTCGTCGACGGCCAGTGGACGCCCTGCCAATGCCGATATGGAGATGGACAGTATGCCGATGAACAGTCCTGTTTGCCGCGAGAGTCGATGAACCACGCCTGTCCCCTTTTTGTTGAATCGCGATATCTTGTGTGTTGCGGCGTATTACTTATCCATAAAACGTAATACGGAACAAGAAAAAAACAAGAGGACTGGATTGGTTGGCTACGAGAGGCGCTGGCCGGTGGTTGCTGCAGCGAGCGATACGTGCTTCAGACCTTTCACGGCCTTCAGACGCTTAACGATGGCGTCGATGGCGCGCGGTTTCCCGCGGACGGCAACGATTTCGAGGCAGTTATCGTGGTCAAGGTGGACGTGTTGGGTGGAGATGATGGCGTCGTGACAGTCGTGTTGTACGTCGGTCAGCTTGCGTACGATGTCGCGCTTGTGATGATCGTAGACCATCACGACGGCGCCGGCCACTTCGTCGCCGGCGCGCCACTCGGTCTGTACGAGGCTGGACCGGATCAGATCGCCGATCGCCTTGGAGCGGGTGGGGCAGCGATCGGTCTTGATCTTGGCGTCGAAGCTGCGTACGAGCGCGTCATCAAGCGATATGCTGAGTCGTGTCAGTGACATGGTTGTTGGATGGACGTTAGCAATTCCGCTGAACGAACGCAATACGAGGTGCCGGTCAGGTCCGGGAATGGGCAATGCCTCCGGTGGTTCCGCGGATGATGAGTGTGCCGCCGGGCACCAGCTTGTGGATGGGTGTGCCGCTGGGTTTCTTGAGCAGTTGGACCATGATCTTGGCCGCCTGAAGCCCCTCGTCACGGACCGGGGCGAAGACAGTTGTCAGGTTATACCCTCGCGGGCCGGCCAGCTTGGAGTCGCCCAGCGTGGCAACGGCCACATCGTTGGGCACGCTCACGCCGAGCCGCGTCAGGATATCGATGGCATCGAAGGCCGTGTCGTCGTAGAGCGTGAACAGAGCGTCAGGTGGTTGCCGGCTGACTTTGAAGAGTGCGGTCAACTTCGGCGCCATGGCCTCGCCCGGGTTGCTGAGGATGAAGTGGGGGGTATCGGCTGACAGGCCGTTCTTCTGGAGCGTCATGCGGACGGAGTCGTTGCGAGCGCGGGTGATGAGGCGCCGGTCGTTGCATCCCAGGTATGCAATCCTCTTGCGTCCAATATCGACGAGGTGCTGAACAGCGAGGCTGACATCCTTGGGGTCCCATGCGGCAGAACTCACCTCGGGAAGCTCTTCCAGCGTATCGCCGAAGAAGACGAGCGGGACGCCGTTGTCGATAGCGCGGCGATAAGAAGCCGTGCTGTCGGCCAGCGGGTTGCAGATGATGCCTTCCGCCCGGCGTTGGATCAAAAGGTCGATCTCGCGCGACTCCTGTTCGGGGCTGTCGCGATGGTTCACGATGAACGGCACGAGACCTTCCTTCTCCAGCACGTCGTACATGCCATCCATGATGTGGTGGGCCCAGTCGTTTCGCAGGTGGGGGAAGATGACGCCAATGATGCCAGATTTCTGGTGGCGGAGGCTGCGTGCCATGGCGTTGGGCACATAGTTCAGTTTCCGTGCCGCTTCCCGGATCTTCTTCACGGTGGCGTCGGCGATGCCGTATTGCTCGCCCAAATTGTTGAGCGCAAAGGAAACCGTGGTGACGGAAAGTCCGAGGTGCCGGGCGATCGTGGAAATGGTGACTCGTTTCTTTTCGCGTGCCATGGCGCAACTATCCTTTCATGCCGGTCAACGTAATGCCTTGGATGAAGTACTTCTGGGCGAAGAAGAAGACCAGGATGACGGGGAGCGTCATCAGAAGCGAGCCGGCCATCATCATCCCGAAATCACCGCCCTGCTGGACGTTGAGCGCGTACAACCCCAGTGACAGGGGATAGAGCCGCTGGTCGCTCAGGAAGATCAGCGGGCCCATGAAGTCGTTCCACACGCCCATGAACGTGAAGATGGCGATGCATGCCAACGTGGGTTTGATGAGGGGCATGATCACGTACCAGTAGATCTGCAGGAAGCTGCATCCGTCGATCTTGGCCGCATCCTCCATGTCGCGCGGGATGCCTTTCATGAACTGGCGAAGGAGGAAGACGTTGAAGGCGTTGGCGCAGCAACTGGCAATCCAGAGCGGATTCAGTGTGTTGTACCAGCCCAGCGATTTCATGATGAGGAAGTACGGGATCATCGTCACCTGCGGTGGGATCATCATGGTTGCCATCATCACCCCGAAGCTCAATCCGCGGCCTGGCCACTGCAGCCGCGCGAAGGCATAGGCCACGATGGAGCAGGAGAAGACAGTGCCGAGGATATTCAGCATGACCAGCAGCAGGCTGGTCCCGGCGTAGCGCCAGAAGGGGACATAGTTCAGGACGTTCCGATAGTTGCGGCTGCATTTCGCCCACCAGGCAACGGTTTGCGAGCTTTCGCGCAAGACCATGGTCACCTTCACCTTGTCCGGCCGCGACTCGAATTCGGGTCCACGGGCCGCTTCGCGATAGGGCAGCCACAGCCGGATTCTGCTCGAATCTGCGGCGTCGGCCGGGCCGAATTCCTGCAGTGTCACGACCTGTGGTTGGAAGCGGCCGGTGTATTCAGGGCGCACGCCTTGGTAGCGGACGCCGTTCTTTTCAACCGAGAATTCGATCGCATGCCATGCGTCATCGGGCGTCAGCGATATCTGGATGCGGAACAGCCGATCCGCAGGGAAGGGGAGGTCGATGGTACGCTCAATCGTCACGTTTTGTCGGCCGGGTGCGGAAAAGTCGTAAGCGAGGTCGGCGCCCGGTATGGCGTCGTCGCGTTCGACAAGGTGGGCAGGTCCCGCGGTCACCTGCCAGAAGTCTGAAATGGGTTGTCCAGCGGTGACTTCCTTCTCCTGCACGTCGAGGCTTCTCACGCGGACGGATCCGAACGCGAGATGTCGAAGCATCTGGCGGGTTACTTCCGTGACCAGCGTTGCATCGACCGCGTTGGAGACTGCTGCCCGCAGTTTGGCCGGCGACGCAGTCCATGCCGTGCGAGGAAGTGTCTGTTCCAGCCGCTTGAAGATGCCGGGGGCGAGGGTTGCGGGCACGTCGGTGTTTTGCGCCACGGACGTCGGCAGGGGCGCATTGCGAAGGGCGGGAAGATCGAGAAGGAACGGGCGGAGTTCCCTAAACTTCGGATGGCCGGCGATCTTGAAGTAGGCGGCATCGAGATAGGGGGATATTGGCGCAGGGATGGGGCGACCGGGCATGAGCGTGATGCGGTCGCCGAACATTTCGCGGTCCACCTTGAAGCTGCTGCCGATCATCCAGATGAACGGCAGGGCAAAGACTGCGGAGCCGGCGATCAGCAGCGTGTAGATCAGCAGCGTGCGCACCGTGCTCAAAACTGTGGTTCGGACAGACATGCTTCTCCGTTAATCCCCTTCGTAATGAACCCACTTCTCCGAAAGCTTCATTTGGATGGCGGTCAGTATCAGGACGATGAGGAAAAGGAACCAGGCCATGGCTGCGGCGTAACCCATGTTCAAATAGCGAAACGCGTTGTTGAAGAGGTGATAGACGTAGAACAGGGTGGAGTTCACGGGACCGCCCGCGGTCATGATGAAAGACTGCGCGAAGACCTGGAAGGTACCGATGAGACCCATGACGAGGTTGAAGAAAATGTATGGCGTGAGCATGGGCACGGTGATGTAGACGAACTGTTGGAACCCGCTTGCGCCGTCGATGGCCGCGGCCTCGTAGTAGGATTGACTGATGCCCTTGAGCCCGGCGATCCAGATGATCATGCCGCCGCCGGCGGTCCACAGCCCCATGAGAATCAGCGCCCATTTGCTGGTCGCCTCATCCTGCAGCCAGAGGGGGCCTTTGATGCCGACCAGGGCCAGCATCTGATTCAGCAGGCCGGCTTGTGGATTGAAGATCCAGATCCAGAGAATGCTGGCGGCCACGATGGGCACAATGCTGGGGAGATAGAAGAACGTGCGCCAGACGGCAACTCCGCGGACTTTCTGGGTGAGCAGGATGGCGATGCCGAGACCAACGGCCATACCGATCGGCACGCCGGCGACCATGAACAGCGTGTTGAAGAACGACTTGGCGAACAACTCGTCGCCGGTGAACATCACCTTGTAGTTGTTGATGCCCGTGAAGACCGCGTCATTCAGTATGTCGAACCGGCAGAAACTGATGATGAGCGAGAACAGGATCGGGCCCCCGGTGAACAGGATGAAGCCGATCAACCACGGCAGGGCACAGATGAGGCCCTCCTTCCACTGCGAGCGGAAATATGAGCCGGAGCTTCCTTCGAGCACAGCATCGTGATGGACTCTATTGCCGAGCCTTTTGCGGAACGCCCGATTCGTATCCCAGAGATAGACGAGCGCCACGGTGAGCGCGAGGATGGCCCCGTACAGCCAGAAGAACCACGTCCAACTCCGAATGGTCTTGCCCTCGACAGGATGAAGCATGGCATTGAGGTCGCGCTGGACAATGGCGGTATAGTAGTCGAGTGATTCCTGTGCGGTCTTCTTGTGAAAGATAGCATCCTCCATGGCCCATATTTGTGCGTTCCAGAGCTTCTGGCCCACCGGAGTGACGGGACGATAGCGCGAACTGGCCAGCAGGTCGTTGAAGGTGGTCATGACCTGCTTGAACTTCGGCTCCAGCGTCGGGTTCTCCATGATGTACTTCTGATGCAGCCACTCGTTCTGTGCGCGATTCGGACGCTGTCGAGGGATGAACGGCCGGCCCTGCGCCGCATAGGTGTAGTCCTCCGACGTCGTCATGATCTGTAACGCCCGCCAGCTGCCAAGGAATCGGATCAACTCCCATGCCGCATCCTTCTTCTTTGAGGAAGAGGGGATCGCATAGGCCCACCCGCCGACCCAGGAAATCGGCTTGCGACCCTTGTTGAGTTCACGTTGCGGCATGGGGGGTGGGGCGGCTGCGACGCGAATGTCTCGGCCATAGAGCGCCAGGGATGACATGATCCAGACACCATCAATCTTCATCGCGACCTTGCCGAGGATGAACGGATCGAGCGAGTCACCCTGGAAGGCGCTTTGAAAAGCATAGACTTCCTTCGCGCCCCCGAGCCGGTCATAAATGCGCGTCATGAAATCAAGGGCGTAGGTGGTATTCGAGTTGTTCAGTGTGCAACGAGTGCCGTCCGCGCTCATGAACTCTGCGCCGGCTTGCCAGCCGTACAGATAGAGCCACGAGTTGCCGTAGTTGGGGATGAATCCGATCGTTTTGACGTTGCCCTTGGCATCGCGCTCTGTCATCGCGACAGCCATCTCTTCGAGTTCCTCCCATGTGCGCGGCGGGCGCGCACGGCCCTGTGCATCGGTGAAGCCATTGCGGATGAGGATGTCCTCGTTGTAGAGCAGGACGCGATCGTCGGCATTGTTTGGGATGCCGTAGAGATGGCTCTCGCCGGTAGTCGGATCGGTATAGATCGCCTCACCCCAGCACGACTCGTAGAAGTTTGTCGGATCGATCGGGTCCACGGCCGCCAGAGGCTGAGCCCCGGGTGCGCGTGGCGGTTCAGGTAGGGCGCCAGGCCACGGCGGCGGCGCGTTGGGACTTGCGGTGCGTTCGCTCTGCCATTTGGCCCAGAGGTTTCTGTCTCGGCTGAGGTAGTCGTCGAGCGGGGTGAAAGCTCCGCGTGAGGCCCACTCGCTGATGGCAAAACGGTCAAAGAAGATGACGTCCGGGGGTTCGCCGCCGACGAGACTCAGGAGGAAGCGGGTGGGATCCTCCACCTGATTGCGGGAGGCGTGTTGGCCGGCAACCACGCGGTAGATCGGGTAGGCGCCGCCCGTTTCCTCATGCCGTTGCCGGCTGAGGAATTCGAATTCGCGGACGGCATCTTCCATGGCGTCCTTGAGCGGTCCGTCGGGCGCCATGTACATGATCTCGACGGCGCCATCACCGGTTACCTGAGACGACGGGCGGGGGGCGAGGATCCATACGGCTGTGAGAAGCACAGCTCCGACGAAAGCGCCTTTGATCCATCCACTCATGCTTCCATTACATCATTAACGACAACGCGGGCTCGTCCAAGTTCTATTGCCGGGCAAGGGCAAGGTGGTCTTGTGCGTCTGATACCTCTCGACGTATCATGCCCGGGTCTTGGTTGACTTGTCATGGCAGGCAGATATCATACTAAAAGGTTTTAGTAAAGTATGCAGAAAGTGCCTATGCCGCGATACCTCAGGATTCATGGATTCATCGGAATTGCCGCGGCGCTGATCTTGGGTGGGTGTGGCGTGAATCCACAGCCCGAGCGGCCTACATCAACGGCAGCAGAAGAATCCCCTGTGCAGGAAGTGCAATGCGCCATGCACGCTGTTGTCGGCGGGCTTGCGGTGAAAGTTGCTCAGGCTAGACCAGGCGTCTTCCGCTTCGATGTGGGTCCCGCAACTGAGGCCATTCATGAAGAGCGCACGCTGGATGTGGTTTCGCTGGATGCGGCATCGGGAAGATTTTCTCTCAAGGATCGGGACGGGCATCCGTGGGTTTGTCAGATCACGAAGTTGGAGAAGTTTGGGCGAGCCGGTGTTCCCGGGCTGGAGGTCTCGTGGAGTTCTCGGGAGGGCGAGTCGCTCTACGGTTTGGGCGAGCGGTTTGACGGTCTAGATCAGGTTGGCAAGGCTGTCGACATGTGGATCGAGGATGCGCCGGGGCAGGGCGACGCTGGTCTGCAAAGCTATTATGTCACGCCGGTTCTTTACAGCACGCGCGGTTACGCTTTCTTTGCGGCACAGAATCCGGAAGGAAGCTTCGACCTCAATTCCAAAGGTGATGGGTTCCATCATTATCAACGCGCTGGTCAGGTGATGACGTTCTACGTCGCCTTTGGCGATTCCCTCAAGGAACTCGTCGGCAAACGCGAGTCTGTACAGGGCCCGCATAGGAGCATCCCGGATTGGGCATGGGGGCCATGGATCAGTCGCAATAGTTTCGAGAATCAGGCCGAAGCCGAGGAGGCCATCAACGGGATGGTGCAGCGGGGTCTCCCGGTTGCGGCGATCGTGCAGGAAGCGTGGAAGGGATCGAGCGAGGTGGGGAACTTCAACAACTTCGATCCCGGCCGCTGGCCCGATCTTTCGCGCTTTTTCGATCTCTGCAACCGGCACGACATCAAAAACGTTCTCTGGCAGGTTCCCGTGATTCATCCATCGTCACCCGAGTTTGCGATTGGAAAAGAGAAGGGGTACTTCGTCAAGAAGCAGGACGGGTCCATCAGCTTCCGCCAGAATTGGCTGAAGGATTTCGCGAACATCGACTTTACGAATCCGGACGCTGTGAAGTTCTGGCAGGACCTGATTCGCCCGACCCTGAAACTCGGCGTCTGGGGTTTCAAGGCCGATGACGGTGAAGACATCAAGCCTGACGACCTGTTCTCCGATGGCCGTCGCGGTTGGGAGATGCACAACGAGTATTCGACGCTCTACAACCGCGCACTGACCGAGCTCATGAAGCAGGAGGGAGTGGATGGTCTGCTTTGGGCGCGGAGCGGAAGCCTTGGCAACGAGCAATATCCGGCGCTGTGGGCCGGCGATCAGTATGCGCGATGGGGTCAGCTTGCTTCGCTGGTGCCCGCCGGTTTGTCCGCGTCGATGAGCGGCATGCCGTTCTGGGGTCACGACATTGGCGGTTACATGGAGCAGCCAACGCCCGAGCTCTACATCCGCTGGGTGCAATTCGGCGCGCTGAGTCCCTTGATGCAGTACCACGGCGTGCTGCGCCGCGAACCTTGGGAGTTTGGCCCGAAGGCCGAGGCCGCATACAGGCTTCTCGTCAACCTGCGGATGAATCTGAAACCAGCGCTGATTGAGCTTGGCCGAGAGGTGGAGAAGACAGGTCTGCCGATCATGCGCCCGATGGTGATGGAGTTTCCCGGTGACCCACGTTTCCCTGGCATGGATGACCAGTACATGCTCGGCTCGGATATGCTGGTCGCGCCGGTCTTGCGCGAGGGGGCAACGGGGCGTCGAGTAGAGTTTCCCGAAGGCGTATGGCATCACGCGCTTTATCCGATCGCCTTTGTCGGGCCCGCAAGTATTGATGTGCCGGTTGGGCTGATTGATGCCCCGCTGTTCTTTAGAGAGGGCGCAACGCCGAAACTTCAACTGGCAGAGGGGACGGACTTGGGCGCGTGGTCAGCCGATGCGCCGCTGCGCGAGGTGAAGATTGCATCGGATCGAGCGGCCATTCTGAATCTGAAAGCTCCGCCGTTGGGTAATCCTCTGGCCCGCTCGATGCAAATCGAATTTGATCTGGCACCGGGTGTGGTAGCGGGGGGGATCAGTGTCTACTGGTATTTCGGCGATGATGATGGAGTGAGAACGCCAGCGGTCGTTTCCAGTAAGGGTTCGCATGTAACGGTGGATATCACCCCTCCGCTGAAAGAGAATCTCAGCGATCGGCTTCAGACTTATGTGATTGAGATCGTGGATGGAGCACTGGTTCGTCGCGAACTGTTCCGAGGCAGTTTGCGATGGCGGTCTCCGGTTACGCTGCAGGTGAATCGGGAGACAATTGGCGTTGCCTATGGAGGACAGACAAGTCTGAAGGTGTGTCTCGTGAACAGCTCGGATGTCGCGGTGGATGTTGGTGTGAAAGCCGAGGCAGGTGCGGGTACGCAGGTGGATGGGGCGTTACGAGCTGTTGTTGTGCCTGCGCGCGGCGGTGCGGAAATGGATTGGGACATTAGGTTCGATCGTCTGGATGTGGTCGGTGACAGCCGTGTGCGGTTTTCGGTTGGATCGGGCGGTACGCTGCTGGATCGTAAGGTTGTTCCTTTTGTGAGATCGCCGCGCTGGGTGGTTGCCGGTCCATTCCCGGCGGCATATCGCAAAGCATACTCAACATCATTCGCGCCCGAGCGGTCGCTGTCGCCGGATGTTGCCTTCGACACAGCGGATGGCAGGGTTGTGTGGCGCCAGGTGGACGAAGGGCATGTCGAGCGATACGCAGGGCTCGACTTCAACGAGTTGTTTGGAAAGCGCGGGCAAGCTGCGGCGTATGCGATGACGAAGATCATCTCGGACTCCGCCAAGCCTGTTGAGCTCCGTTTTGGTTCTGATGATACGCTTACAGTGTGGTTGAACGGCGAACGCATCTACAGCGTGGAGGCCTATCGCTTGGCTGCTCCGGATCAGGAGATCGTGAAGGCCACGTTGCGGCCGGGGAACAACACGCTGCTGGTGAAGGTGGCGCAGGACGAGAATCCCTGGAAGCTGTATTTTCGAATAACGGCGCCTGACGGGTTGCCCGTGACGGGGCTGAGAGATGGGTTTACGGACTACGCCGCGTTTGCGCCGGGTCGAACGATCACCAGATCCTTGCCGGCAACCCAGTGAGTCCGCCTTCGCTGTCTCGCTGACGCTCGACTGGCTACGGCGTGACAGCCTTCGCTCTCCGCAGAGCTCCGAGCGTCACGAGTTTATTCAACCCTAGAGCTGGCTTGCCAAGCCGTAGCCTCGGAGCGGGTGTGGGTCCGCCTTCGCTGTCTCGCTGACGCTCGACTGGCTACGGCGTGACAGCCTTCGC
>ERZ795056.6172-NODE-6172-length-11757-cov-7.829516_pt1 | contig 11757 bp, 10 predicted proteins | sample MGYA00375140_ERZ795056 | MGnify/ENA primary metagenome ERZ795056 (study PRJEB30185, sample SAMN05720227) | activated sludge metagenome | isolation source: Anaerobic digester | place: USA | collected 2015-03-09 ...
ACCTAAAGCCTAGCAAATGCATCAAACCAAAGACATGATCGGTAAACCCTGCTGTGTCTGTGTAATGTTCCTCAACTCGCAAATCAGACTCATGGTATAACAATCCATCAAGCACATAGGTGGAATCGCGTACACCCACATTAACTAATTTGGTGCTGAACGGGGCATACTGATCAGAAATGTGAGTGTAAAACAATCGACCAGGTTCACTGCCATATTTTGGGTTAATGTGACCGCTACTTTCGGCTTTACTTCCTGCCCGAAAGCGCTGTCCATCTGACGATGAGGTTGTGCCATCACCCCAGTTCTCAGCAAAAGACTGTCCAAACTGCGCATTGACTATATCTGCCAGCCCAATCGAATAGGTTTCATCACGAATGTGCCATGCTTGGAGCCATGATAATTTTGCGTAGGTTGTTCCAGGGCTGGATTCGGCCATTTTGGTTAAGCCTAGGTTGATCGCATCAGCAAGTATGGCCGATAGCAATAACGTCCTATCTTTGACAGGCTCACCACCCTTTAGGTGTACGAAATGTCGTGTAAAACCAGTCCAGTCATCAACGTCCATTAAGAGTTCGGTGATTTTGACGCGCGGCAATAACATACCAGTCTGGTCTATAAGAAATTGTGCTGCTTCAGGTACAGCAGCATCTAGTGGAGTAATCCTCAATCCAGAGTCCGTGAATATTGCATCAGGTAGTTCGTTGGTCAGTGCCAGTCTGTTGACCGTGGCTAGTTGTTGTTCCAATAGGGTTAGCCGATCATGCAGATATTGCTCGCAGTCTGGATTGATGGCAATTGGCAATTCCTTTGCCTGTTTGAGCGCGCTGAATTTATCCAAGGGCAACAGATATTCATCAAAGTCTTTAAACTGGCGGGAGCCTTCTACCCATATATCGCCTGAGCGAAGCGCATTTTTAAGTTCGGATAATACGCAAATTTCATAGTAACGACGGTCGATACCATCATCAGTCAGCACAAGTGGCTTCCAGCGTGCTTTGATAAAATCTATTGGCGCATTTTCTGGAACTTTACGTGTGCTGTCAACATTCATGCCGCGCAGCACCTCAATAGCATCCAGTACACTTTTCGCTGCTGGCGCCGCACGTAGCTTGAGTACTCCTAAAAACTCTGGCGTGTAGCGGCGTAACATATTAAATTGTTCACCAACCAAGTGCAGATGATCAAACGATTCTGGCTGAGCGAGTTGTTCGGCTTCGGTGACGCTCTGCGTAAAATCATCCCAAGGAATGACAGCTTCAATGGCCGCATAGGGATCGCTACCCGATTGCTTTGCCTTAACCAAGGCAAGCCCGATTTTTGAATATAGTCTTACCTTATCGTTGATTACCTTGCCTTGTTTTTGGAATTGTTGCTGATGTTTGTTTTTGGCTGTGCTAAATAGCTTAACTAGTATGCGATCATGCAAATCAATCAGCTCATCTGTTACTGTAGCCATCCCTTCCAATACCAGCGCGACCAAAGTGGCATAACGTCGCTCCTTCTCGAACTTGCTCAGGTCTTGCGGTGTCATTTGCCCACCTTCACGTGCTAGTTTCAGTAGGCGGTTCTGGTGAATATAACGACCAATTCCTTCAGGTAAAGCCAACTTTTGGAATGCTTTTAGTCGCTCGATATGCTCAAGCATGTGCCGAGAATTTGGTTTAAGTGGTGATTGGCGTAACCAGACTAGCCAGGTGATGCTGTTATCTGGTTTACGCTTCAGTAAATCGTCTAGCCGAGACCGATGTTGCTCTGTTAATGGTTCAGTTAATGCGCGATAAATCCGCCGATTAGCATGTGTAACGGCTTCTGCGCATGCTCGCTCAATCACGCTAAGAGCTGGCAGAATAACTTGCATATGGCGAAGTGTCTCCAATGCATGTGCAGCCAGTACAAGCCCCTTGTCAGTTTGCATGGCAAGATTAATTAAGTCATGTAACAGAAATCTAAAATCTGATAGGCTAAATGGCAATAGATTCAGGTAGCTACGCAGTTCTTGAAGGTGCTCTCGCCGCGTTTCATCACGCTCACCATATTTTTCCCATGCATCTGCGTCAGTCTTGATTTGGCTGGCAGCCCATTGAATTACTGGTTTTGTGGCGACCATGTCGTTAGCTAAGCCATATCCAGGATAGCGCAACAAACAAAGTTGTACGGCAAAACCAAGTCGATTGGCATCACCACGCCGTTGTCGAATTAAGGACAAATCTGACTCATCAAAAGTGTAATAGCGAATCAAATCATCCTGATTCTCTGGCAATACAAGCAAATTTGTGCGTTCAGTGCTGGATAATATAGAGCGACGTGGCATAGATGATTTACCTTCTGAGTGACATAGACAGCGTATTTCTACATTTTAGGTGGCCAATTGTGAGTTTCTTTTTGACAATCTTTGCACCATGAGTAGAGTGCGTCATACAGCACCATGCCATGCTTGAGCATTTCATGGTCATCTGTAAAGTTACTAGACAGCCCTAATGAAATTGCATACAAGCCTGCTGATTGAGGTGTAAGGTCAAGTCTTGAAGTATCTGCGCCCCTTACAATTGCAGCCAGTTGTAGCAACGCAGGATCTGTAAGTTCGTATTTCTTCAGAAATGCATCAAAACTGCAAAGTTCACCGATATGTGAGAACTCAACATTAGGTATGTCATAAGGAACCGCACCTGTTTGTTCTGCAGCTTTGAGTACATCACCACTTGGCACATATAAAAATTCTGGTGCTTTATCAATGAACTTAGCGATTAACCAAGGACATGCAATGCGGTCAATTTTTGGACGTTCACGGGTGATCCATTTCATTGTTGTTCCCCCTTTATTTTCATGTTTGCCTTAAACACCTGAAGGATTTGCGACTTGGGTTCGCACAGAAGTTCCTCCATGATGCCGCTTTCCTCAATGACGCCTTGATTGAGGACAACAGCTCGTTGACATAGGCTGGTGGCTTCTAGCGGATCATGGCTCACAAGAACGAGTGTGATTCTCTTCGTCTCGGCAAGAAGAGAGATTTCTTCCAAAAGCTTGATCTTTGTGACGAGATCAAGGCCTGAAAACGGCTCATCGAGAAACAGAAAAACAGGCTCAGCAGCCAATGCTCGGGCAAGAGCCACACGTTGTTGTTGTCCCCCTGAAAGTTTTTCTGGTTTTCGGTCGGAAAGTGCTTCGATCTTGCAAAGGGTCAAGGCTTCGATTGCTTTTCGATGTTTTTCTTGCTTTGAGAGGGGGTGAGCCGCCAGCCCAAAAAGAACATTATCCAGAACGGATAAGTTCGACCACAGTGCCAGATCCTGGAACACCATGGCAATCCCTCTTTGATGCGGTGGCAAAATAACTTGACCTGCCTTGGAGATTAGTGAGCCATCAAAGAGAATCTCACCGCTGGTTGGTGCTTCAAGACCCGCAAGCAGTCGTAGCACGGTCGATTTTCCACAACCAGAAGAACCGATAATAGCAAGATTTTCGCCTTGGTTAATTGAAAGTGAAACATCCGAGAGCGCTATCACACCATCATATTTTTTCGAGACTGAACGAAACTCAAATCCAGATTTCATGTTGTTGTCCTTCTGCCAGCAACCAACCAGCCCATCATTAAAAGACTGGCAGCTCCTACAATATAGAGAAAGCATAATGCAGCAACCAGAGATTCGGGGGCGTTTGCCATGACCGTGAATATCTGCACAGGAAGCGAGTCTGCGCCTGGTGGGCGAAGCAACAAAGCCGTACCCACTTCTGCGGTTGAAAGAAGGGCTACGATCAGGCAAGCAAGCACCATTGCTGGAAGGAGTATCGGGCCAAGGATTCGCCGAATATAAAGAGTGAGAGGGATGCCATGAACCGAAGCTACCAGCGTTTGCGATGGCGATGTCGACCCAAACGCACGCATGGCGAGAATTGTCGCGATAGGCACGAATCGGAGTGCCGATGCCAAGCCCACAGTAAACTTGCTTCGCAGCAAAGGGTCAAGCCATGCGGGAATGATAGTTCCGATCTTGATAATACCTAAGGCGTTGATAGATGGTGGCAGAGATATAAGAAGAAAGAGGCCAATCAGTACAATGCGTCTAAGGCGATTCTCTCTACCAGCCGCAATCGCTAGGAGAAACCCAAGCATCGTGGCAATCAATCCAGCCGTAAATGCGTAGATAAACGTATTACTGATGGTGCGGCTCACTTCTTGTAAGGCACGCTCTAGTGGGAACTGTGCAGTGAGCGGACGGATGATACCGACCATTGGCAGAATAGTCGTCATCAGGATAATGGTGCCAAGCAAGAGCAAGCCTAGCCAGCCAGCCCGACTGTGCTTTGCCAATGGAGCCGATTTAATGTCTCTTCCGAGAAGCCCTGCCGCGACGTTCGGTGCGATAAGTATGGCAACGGGAATTGAAATGAGAAGCACCATGCCCGTCAGGAAAGCGCTCTGCTTTGCTGCCAAACCAAAATCATATAGCGCAGAAAAGCTGAGCAGAATTTCGTAAGGCACGCCTGAAAATCCCAGAATTTGTCCAGGGCCAGGGTCAGAAAGGGTTAGAATTCCAGCGAGTATTCCCGTTAAAAGTGCGGCAGGAAGCACCGCTTGAGCCGTATAACGAAGAAGCAAAACTTCACCACCGACAAGCCTTGCCGCCTCAAGTTGACTTTTAGACAAACTACGCACTGATACCAGTGTCATGTAGAGGACTAAAGGAATTGCTGTTGTAGCAAAAGCTAGGATAGTTCCAGTTTGGCCAGATAATAAGCTATCTGGTGATAAACCAAGATAAATGTGGAGCTGCGATAAGCCGATTGCTACAAGAAATGTAGGAACAAGTAACGGGGTTGCTATCAGGGCAAGTAGTATGCGTCGTCCTGGAAATTCGTAAAGCGCACTTAAAAGACCTGCTGGAACTCCAACCAGCACGGCAATGACCGCGACTGCTATGGCCACGCTGAGGCTATGGAATACAGCAGTGCCAAACCCGCTTCCAAATAAGCTATCAGCAGATAGCTCAACGAGAACTGTCCATAGCAGCGGGAACGCTGGTGAAAAAGCAAGCAGGAAAATACTCACCATCACCATGCTTCGCCATCTGCCAGGTTTTTCGAGGATGCCACAGGAAATCATCGGTTGCTCTTTGTCGCCCACTCTTTAAGAAACCCATGAGAAATCTCGTCAAGTTTGGCAGCGAGCTTTCCGTAATCCACTTTCATGGGGTGGAGTTTATCCAAAGTACGAACGTGAGGCGGCACCTTCAGCCCTGTACGAAGCGGAATCTGCGCGGCATCGCTTTCGGCAAGTGCCTGTTCCGTTTCTGGGCTAAGCAAAAAGTCGATGAATTGTTTTCCGCTTTCTGGATTGGGGCCGCCAGCGATCAGAACGGTTGCGTTGGGAATCATTAATGTCCCAATCCCGTTCTCGTCGGGATACACAACGCCCACTGGCTTTTTATCTTTCATGGTTTCATAGGCATCATCCGAATCTGCAATGCCCACTGCGCAATCGCCTTCAGCGACGCGGCGGCGAATTTCACCGTTGGATGAAACCATTCTGACACCGTTTCGCGTCAGCCCATCAAAATAATCACGTCCACCTTTGTCGCCTAAAACGACAAAGAGTGCTGCCGCCTGCATCGAAGTCGTGCCAAAGAGCGGATTTGCAATACAGCCCTTGCCGCGAAAGTCAGGATTATTTGAAAGATCAAGAATCGACTTTGGTACTTTTTCTTTTGGGATGAGATTGGTGTTATAAAGAATGACTCTTGCCCGCGAGGAAAAGCCCGTCCAGTAACCATCGGGATCGCTATAGATTTTCTGGAGTCCTTGGGCTTGAGGCGAGCGATAGGCAGCGGATACCCCTTTGTTTTTCAGAATTGCCGCGCGCACAGGATCGCCGCTCCAGAAGACATCGGCCTGCGGGCGTCTTTTCTCGGTTATCAATCGATTCAGTAGACCTGTGCTTTTTGTTTCTTCGGTGTCGGGCACAAGTTTTACAAGAATGCCCGTCTTTTTTGTAAACTGCTCGGCAATGGGTCGGGCAAAAACATCATCGACCGAGGTATATACGACCACCTCGCGCGGCGCTCCGGTTGCGCTGGTCGTCATTGAAATAAGCACCGCCAAAAGTGCAACCGGGCTTACGACCTGAAGCAGGCGTAACCTCATCGTGTTTCTCCCACGACTGGTGTTGCCTGGACATAGCCAACTGCTAATCTCTTGGGTGCTTTCACGACAGGTACATTCTTTATCAGCAACCGTTTATCAACGTCGATCAGACTCACGTCATTCGATGACGTGTTGCTCACGACGGCGATTTTGCTGTCAGGAGTGAATTCAATCCAGTTGGGGTTTCTTCCGGCTCCAAGAGTGGCTATCGTTTCCAACGTCTTTGGATTAATAATGGTGATCTGGTCATTGAGCTGAGTCGTGAGCCAAAGCTCTTTTCCGTCGGGAGTGACACGAAGGCCATGCGCGACCATGCCATCTTTGGGAAAGGCTCTAGGCTCAGTCAACGCAATCCGGTTCACCACCTCCTGCTTATCGAGATCAACCACAAGCGCTCCGTTCATCCAGCGAATGGTCTGAAAGAGGGCTTTTCCATCCGGCGTGATTGCAGGCACCCTGGGCCAGGTAAAAATGGCAATGTCTTTCACGACCTGATTCGTTGCGCCATCCACAACCACCAGTTTTTCATCTCCTTCGCTGGTGACATAGATTAGCTTTGAAGTCGGGCTGGCAATGATGATGTGAGGATTTCTCCCAACGGGTAGTGTGGATACTACTTTTCGTTGTTTGATGTTGACGATGGCAACAGCGTGATCCCCATTCAGAGGCACGTAAAGTGTTGCGCCATCCTGAGAAACGGCGAGCTGCTGGGGATGGCTACCGACTTTAATGGTCTCAGTGACCTTGTTCTCCTTGGGATCAATGAAACTTAATGTGCCATCGCCTTCATTGGTGACGAAGACTTCGGAGCCATCGGGAGCAATCGCAACACCGTGGGGATTCTGTCCCGTGGTGATTTGTGCAACTTCTTTCTGATCCAGCAGATCAATGACAGAAATCTTCTCACCTTCAAAGTTCGTCACGTAAGCGCGAAGCCTGGACTCGGCGGCATGGGCATTGAAGGACATGGCTCCGAGACTGAAGAGTAAAGAGAGCGCACCGAGTATGATCGAATTCATGCGGTTCTTCATGGTTTGCTCCCCGGCTGTCCATAACTAAAGTCATCAAATATCGTGACACTATCTGCCTTGGTCCAAACGCCGACGGCGCCGGATTCTTTAAACGTGTCGTCAGTGGCTTCAATGGCGACCTTGCCGTCAAAGGTAACTTTAAACTGATTGCCCACAAAATCTACCCCCAACGTGTGCCATTGATTAGGAGCAACTTTTATATTGACGTTCTTAAACTGACGGCGACTGCCATCGACCGTGTGGTAGATTGTCACATTGTCCTCCAGCGCGTTGGCGCGAGCGACGTAGTAATTGTTACCATTCTGCCATCGCCAGACGATGCCGCCCGCCTGATCTTCGTTGCCTGAAATCGGCTTAAACTTGACCTCGACGTGGCCATTTTTTAGCGAAACATCCCTTTTAACACACCACAGGTAATCCCCCTCGCCGGACTGTTTTAGCACATTCGGTTTGCTGGGCGCGGTTGGATCAGATTCAATCGTCCATTTGGGTTGACCATTACCGGTTACTCCCGCGAGCCATCCATGCGGAAGTGCACCGGGTTTTTCCTGGTCGAAGTTAAGAGTTTCAGCAAATGCGTTTGTCGCTATAAATAGTCCTAGAATAGTAAACGGAATAGTAAGTACATTTAGTTTCATCTTGATCTCCTTTTATTTCAAATTATGTGACGAACAGAGTCCCAATCTCTTAGCCAGTTTGCTGTATTTCAATCTCTATCAATTTGATTGCGACATCATCACGGTAGTGGACGTAGCCACGCTTCAGATACCGTTACACCATCGCGACGGTATTCAACCTGATCTTCCCGCAGCCATATTTCGAAGCAATTCGATTCTGGTTTTTTTGTCTTAATTTTCGTCACCATACAAATTTCACCGTCTTTGGATAGTTTCCACGAACCTGTTTGCGCTTGGCCAAGTTGATGACCACCCATAGCGCCGTCTGCAAGAAACTGGTCTGCCCAATGCGATTCATCTGTGACCACCTTACCAACGAGCGTTGAACGAATTTCGGCTGCCCGCATCCGATGAAACTTTTCTTCGGCAATGGAAGGCACTGCTATCGCAAGCACTGATACCCCCAACATCACTAATGGTGCAAGCTTCATAATTAGCGAATCGCCCAATCAAATCGTGCCGCTACCGTTTCCCAGTTGATGATGCCAAATAGGTTGTTGACATACTCGGCTCTGCGATTTTGATATTTGAGGTAGTAAGCATGCTCCCAAACGTCCAGCACTAAAATCGGGACAACGCCCCAAGCTGTCAGTTTCTGGTGATTTTCGCATTGCAATACCATCAGTTTTCCACTGGCGGGTAGATAGCCCAAGATGCCCCATCCAGCACCTTCGACAGAAGTGGTCGCGGCTGCAAGATGTGCCTTGAGTTTGTCATAAGACCCAAAGAATTTTTCAATCGCTTTGAGTAAACCTCCTTTAGGAGCGCCACCTTTAGTGGTTAAACTTCCCCAATATAGGGTATGTAGAATATGGCTGGATAAGCCCAATGCCAGTTCTTTTTCATAATGTTTTACTAAGGTAAAGTCACCACTCTCACGTGCCAGTGCAAGATTATCTTCAGCTTTATTGGCGGCAGCCACCGCTGGTTTATGATGAAAGTTATAGTGCAACTCTACGGTACGAGCATCAATGACTGGCTCTAGTGCATCATAGGCATAGGGTAATGGCAGTAAAACATATTTACCTGATGCATCCGTCAATTTATCTGGAGCGCTAGAAGCCTGCGAGCTACTTTCCTTCGCTTGTGCAAGATTGCTGGCTAAAGCCAGGCTGCCTGCAATAGCCACTGTGTTTTGTAAAAAATCTCTACGTGTGGTCATGGTTTATTTCTCCTGTTGAAGTGTTATATGGAATGTCGCTGTTGGCGACGGGTTTCAAACATCATGGTAATGCTGAGGCAAAGGGCTATCATTACAACAAATCCAGCTGCCAGTACGGGAAACGAAACAACGCCATACGCTAAAGGTTTTGCAACGCCTAGAAATGCGCCATAAATCCAGCACGCCACATTAACTGAGGACGCCAGTAGCATCGGTAACCGAATACCTGCACGGAACTGTGCAACGGCATAAAAGCGCATCGTTTGGGTTGAGATGAACCAAACAGTAATGAGCAAGACCTTTGTCCAAAGTTTTGGGTTGGACACATACGGATTAAATCCAGCGAGTACAATGCCAAAACCAATAATCAGAACACCAGAAAGCCATAGCTGCAAATCTGCAGAACGAATCACGCTTGTGCCGAGAGGGCTATGACCACCTTTAAACAAAGTTTGGTATGCGTGAAATACATAAACGCCACCTGCGGCAAATGCAAAGGTGTGCCATAACACTGCGAGTGTTAGTAATACTTTTAGCGTGAGTTGAATATTCACATCAACAACTTCCAGCCCATGCCTAGCACACCACTGGCAAGAATAACGGGGATTACGCCTACCTTGAACCTAAAAATGGCCAGTGTAGCTAACGCAGTCAACACAATTGATGGCCATTCCACCACATGACTAAACCCCGTTGGCCAGAACACATGGTAAGCAAAGAATAAGGCCAGATTAACAATCACGCCGACCACGGCGGCCGTAATCGCCGTTAAAGGTGCGGTCAGTTTCAGATTGCCATGCGTAGTTTCAATGAATGGCGCACCCATAAAAATAAATACAAAACTGGGCAAAAAGGTAAAGAAAGTGGCAATTGCCGACGCTATAAAGGCAGAAGCAAACACGGCATCGCCTCCAAATACCTGCTTGACCCAGCCACCGACAAAGCCAACATAGGTAATCACCATAATCAGTGGGCCAGGTGTGGTTTCCCCTAATGCTAAACCATCTATCATCTGAGTAGGTGTTAGCCATTGGTAATGCTCAACCGCACCTTGATAGACATAGGGCAACACCGCATACGCGCCACCGAAAGTAAGCAGTGCTGCTTTGGTAAAAAACAAGCCCATTTGTGTGAACGTGCTATCCCAACCATAACGCATAATCAAGCCAGCCATGACCGCCAACCAGATAGCAATTCCAATCAACAGCACACGTAAGAGTTTTGACCAACTAAATAAAGCATGCTCAGGCGTAGGGGTATCATCGTCAATCAATGCAGCGCCAAACTCCTTATTTGCAGCGCCGTGTCCACCACCTGCTTTGAAATACTCAGGTGTAAACCGTCCACCAAGGTAACCCAATACACCTGCGCCAAGCACAATAGCGGGAAATGGCAGTTTGAGTGCAAATATGGCGATAAAAGCGAATGCTGCAATCATCCATAGCACTTTGTTCTTTAAGGCTCTTGAGCCAATGCGATAGGCCGCAAACAAGACGATGGCCACTACGGCGGGTTTAATCCCATAAAGTAACCCAGCGACCGCAGGCATTGAACCATAGGCCATATACACCCATGCCAGCCCGACCAGAATAAAAAATGACGGTAAGACGAACAGCCCGCCCGCCACTAGTCCACCCCAAGTACGGTGCATCAGCCAGCCGATATAAGTAGCTAATTGTTGGGCTTCTGGCCCGGGTAACACCATGCAATAATTCAATGCATGCAGAAAGCGCTTTTCTGAAATCCAACGCCTTCTTTCAACGAGTTCCTGATGCATGATGGCAATCTGTCCTGCAGGGCCACCAAAACTGATAAAGCCCATCTTGAGCCAGAACAAAAACGCCTGCCAGAAGCTGACGGGCAGAGGTGCTAATTCGGTGGATTGAGTAATTTGAATATCCTGCTTCATGCTTCTGGAGTTCCTTTTTCAAACGTAGTGAGTAAACCGTTAAATACATTGCTTGCTTGTGTTAATAATTGATCATCATCGGTAATTGCTTCACGCAACCCAGCCAGCACACTTTCAATGCCTGAAGCTTCAGGTGGTTGTATGCCACCTACATCAAGATAATGTACTAATGCCCCAATACGTTTGAGCGCAGCTTGTTCAAGACCAAAACTTTCCAGTAAAACTTCAAATGTCACGCGCGCGCCTACATGACTAAACACTGCTCCATCAAAATCAAAACCGAGTGCATCTGCTGGACAATCGTTGACTGAAGCCAGCCAGCGTAGTTGTGCTGTTGGGTCAATGAAACGTTTAATCAGCCATGCACTGGCCAGACGATCAACCCAAGGGCGTTGTCGTGTTGCCCATATGCGACCTTGGTATTCACTAATCAATAAGCGCTGAATTGCTCCATCGATGGCATGGGGTTCATCTGGAGACAAGATGCGCGCTGCCGACAATTCCAAATCCTGTAATCCAGCCTCTGTTTGTCGTTGCACTTCATTAGGATAGAAGTCAATATCCACTAGATTAGCAAAAGCCTTCCGTAACTTGCGAGACTGCTTGAGTACCTCTTGTACGGTTTCCACGGATAATGTATTACGTGTTTTTTCAATATCGACCAATAAACTTTTGTAATCCTCACTACGGTCAAATAACTGCGGGAAGTTAGCATCCTCTGGCTCTTCTATTGGCAGCACATAGGCCATACCGCCACCTGCAACCACATCGGTAGCGACAGAATTTAACGTGTCACGGCATCCATTAAGATTAGGCATCAGGTAAACACCATCACGC
>ERZ795056.6178-NODE-6178-length-11747-cov-10.132569_pt1 | contig 11747 bp, 9 predicted proteins | sample MGYA00375140_ERZ795056 | MGnify/ENA primary metagenome ERZ795056 (study PRJEB30185, sample SAMN05720227) | activated sludge metagenome | isolation source: Anaerobic digester | place: USA | collected 2015-03-09 ...
GAAGAAGAAAAACTAAAGCTCATCAAACTCAATCCCCCTCCTGCCAATAGTTAGTTTCAGAGCTGGAATTGCTCTTAAGGAAAAAGCAAATAATCCGAAAACAATTTTAGGAAATCGATGGTTAGACTCTGAAATTTCCATCAACCATTTATTTTTACAACTTTCACCAGGAACTATGAAAAAACTACTTCTGCTCAGTCTCCTTACCGGAATGTCATTTTTCGGAGCGAAAGCTCAGTCGCCAACTGTGTATTGCACATTCTGGAACGGAACTTCAGAATACATGGCCAATCTGAATTTCAACACGTTGTCGGTTGATTCAGTAGGTAAAATTCCAGGCAGCACATCGTTTCCTGTGGCTCAGGCCAATGGCTATGATTCGTACCGTAACCGCTACTACACCATTTCAAACATGGGTCTGGTGGCGATTGATGCTTCAACAGGTATTCCGGTCTACACAGCGTCACAGTTTGCCGGCGACTTCAAACACCTCAGCTACAATCCAACCACCGATTTACTATTCGCCACCCGTTACAATGGAACCGCAGAAGAATTCGTTCAGATTTCACCTGTCACATTCCAAATTGTAAACCAGGGTACCCTCAATCTCGGAATTCCCATGTTTGTGGTTGGCTTTTACGGTTCCGATGCATTTGCCAATGAAGTCATCTTCCAAACCAGTGAATCAGTCGGTGGTATAAAAACGGTGAATATGGCAACCGGGCAAGTCACCCGCACCATCACAAAGCCTTCTTACCTTGCCAACATACTTCTGGCAACCCATGATCCTTTAACTGATTTCTATTATGCCGTAGGATTGAGGAATACAAAGATCTATTTGTTGCAAATCAACAAAACCACAACCTCAGTTGACACTGTTGGCGTTATTCCAGGAGCAACTGCTATCGCTCTTGTTGGATCTGCGATCGATGCGGTGAACCGTAAATTCATTTTTGTTTCCAATCTTGGGATTACCGTCGTGAATCTGGACAATCCAGCTGTTACTAGTGTCATTCCTTATCCTTCAGGTGTGTCAAACGTAAAAGGATTCCAGACCAATTATTTTTCAGCACCCATTCCACGTCCTCAGGGTTCCTTCATCCGGTCGCAGTTTAAGTACGTAGAAAGCTGGATCAAGGACGGAATCGATGTGCCGAATTCAGCCACACAGGATTTCACCCCAACCGAATCAGGAAACTACAGCTACCGGATCCGTCGTCCGGATGGCACGACATCCGTAAGTTCTGAAGTGGCTTTTTCCATCACCAATACTCAACCAACACTTCGTACGCCTGGTGTTCTGTTTTTTCAGGACAGGGATCGGAATACGCTTAGTCTTCAGCTGGAAGCAACAGAATCTTCCGATGTTCATATATTCAATTCCAATGGTACCCGTGTGAAATCGATACGGTCATCTCAAAAAGAAGTCGACATTCAAACTCTGCCCGCCGGTGTTTACCAGTTGGTTGTCAATCAGGGAAACCGTCAGTTGAAAGGTCGGTTTATCCGTTAAAAACTTCAGAGTCCGGTTTGGATTCAATAAAGTATCCCTTCTGCTCCAAAATATAGGAACGGAAGGGATTTTTTTATTCCGAAAACTCTCCTGAAGCACTCTGGTTTTGTTTCGGCCACGAACTTACCTTTGCCAGCCATGTCCGATCTGAATCCGTCTGCCCAATCTGCTCTAGAACATCTTTTTGGTGACCGCTTCCAATCCGATGCCATCACCCGGATTTTGTATGCCACCGATGCCTCTGCCTACCGCGAGAAGCCTGCAGGGGTAGTCTTTCCAAAAAACACAACGGAGATTCAGTCTTTGGTCCGGCTGGCTTCGGAACATGGATTTTCTTTAATCCCGAGGGCAGCCGGCACATCATTAGCCGGACAGGTCGTTGGAAATGGACTGGTGGTGGATGTGTCGAAGTTCATGACCGAAATTCTGGAAATCAATCTGGCCGAAAAGTGGGTTCGTGTGCAACCCGGCGTGGTACGTGACGACCTCAACCGTTTCCTCAAACCTTACGGACTTTTTTACGGACCCGAAACTTCAACCGCCAACAGGGCGATGATCGGAGGCATGATCGGCAACAATTCCTGTGGTTCCAATTCGGTGGTGTATGGCTCGGCCAGAGAACATTTACTGGAAGCAGAAATGGTGATGAGTGATGTCAGTGTTCACCGGTTTGGAGTTGTGAATTATGAATTAGGAATGATAAATGAGGAATCGGGAGCCAGCCTTAGCGTGGCGTCTTTAGCGCCACGTCAGGAATCAGGTGGTACAGATGCATTTGTTAACCGCATTTATTCTCAAACGCAAGCATGGCTTTCGGATCCGGAAGTGGCGGAAGAAATCCGTTCGCAGTTTCCGAAAGGGACCATTGCCCGGAGAAATACCGGCTATGCGGTGGACATGCTTTTGCAACAAAAACCCTTTTCAAAGAACGGTCCGGATTTCAATTTCTGTGCCCTGCTCGCCGGTTCGGAAGGAACATTGGGAATGTTCACGGAGTTCAAACTCAATCTCGTGGATCTCCCACCGGCAAATGTGGGTTTGCTTTGCATCCACTGCCATTCGGTGGACGAATCGCTGCGGGCCAATCTGGTGGCACTGGAATTTGACATTTCCGCGTCCGAACTGATCGATCATTACGTGCTGGAATGCACCAAAAACAATAAGGAACAACAACAAAACCGGTTCTTCGTTCAGGGCGATCCGTCCGCCATTCTGGTGGTGGAATTTGCTCGTCATTCTATGTCTGAAGTGGAAGCCGAAGCCGCAAAACTGGTTGCAAGGCTGAAAGAAGAAAATCTGGGTTATCATTTTCCACTTCTCACAGGTGCCGACACACCAAAAATCTGGACATTGCGAAAAGCGGGTCTGGGTCTGTTGAGCAACATGCCCGGTGATGCAAAACCGGTGGCGGTGATTGAAGACACAGCCGTGGACGTCCGTGATCTGCCCGCCTACATCCGCGAATTCAATGAGATTCTGGGGAAACGTGGATTATACTGTGTGCACTATGCTCATGCTGGTTCGGGCGAGCTTCATCTTCGTCCGATCATCAATCTGAAAACCAAAGAAGGCCACCAGCTTTTCAGGACCATCGCTACAGACATTGCCCACCTGGTGAAAAAATACGACGGTTCTCTCAGCGGTGAACATGGTGACGGGCGGCTTCGAGGCGAGTTTATTCCTCTGATGGTGGGCGAAAAAAACTACCAGCTGTTCCGCCAGATCAAGCAACTCTGGGATCCGAAAGGTATTTTTAATCCCGGGAAAATTGTGGAAACCGCACCGATGGACAGCCACTTACGGTATTCCGGTGAGGCAGAAGCAAAATCGGCAACCACCTATTTCGATTTCGGTCCGATGAGCATGCAGCAACATGCTGAGCAGTGCAACGGTTCGGGCGATTGCCGAAAAACTCCGGGAGCAGGAGGAACCATGTGTCCAAGTTACATGGCCACCCGTCATGAAAAAGAAACGACCCGGGCACGTGCCAACATGCTCCGGGAAATGATGACAACCTCCCCGGCCGACGCCCTTTCGCGTCCGGAAATCAAAGAGGTGATGGACCTTTGCCTCAGCTGCAAAGGCTGTAAATCCGAATGCCCCTCAAACGTGGATGTAGGTAAATTGAAAGCCGAATTTCTGCAACATTATTACAACCACCACGGCGTTCCGCTGAGAAGCCGGCTGATTGGACACTTTTCGACTTTGTCGTCAATCGGGAGTCTGGTGCCTTCGCTATACAACTGGGGAACAGGTGATAATGTATTGGGGCGCACCGTCCGTAGTTGGCTTGGTTTTGCGCCCAACCGCAGCCTGCCCAAACTGGCATCGCAAACGCTACGGAACTGGTTTGAGAAAACAGGGCGCCGTCAGCAACCTTCGCAGCCAAAGAGTGCAGTCTGGTTTTATGTGGATGAGTTCACCAATTTCAATGACACGGAGATCGGTATCAAAGCCATTTCTCTGCTGCAGAAACTGGGATATCAGGTCGATGTAACGAACCATCCGGAATCGGGCAGGGCTTTCCTTTCCAAAGGAATGCTGAAAGAAGCCACCATACTTGCTCGACGGAATGTGGCCATTTTTCATCCCATCGTGTCAGCAGACAAACCATTGATCGGACTGGAACCGTCGGCCATTCTGGGTTTTGTGGATGAGTTTCCGGATTTGCTCCGGGGTGAAGAACAGGAAAAAGCCAGAGAACTTTCACGCCATTGCCTGCTGATCGACGAGTTTATAAGCCAGGAAATGGAAAAGGGAAACATCCGGGCCAATTCCTTCACCACGCAAAAAAGGACGGTCCGTCTGCATGGACACTGCCACCAGAAATCGGCGGGTCGACTGGTGGCGAGTAAAAAGATGATGTCCCTTCCGGAAAACTATGAAGTTCTTTTGATTCCGTCCGGATGCTGTGGCATGGCGGGTTCGTTTGGGTACGAAGAAGAGCATTACGAGGTCTCGATGCAGGTGGGCGAACTGGTTTTGTTTCCGACGGTTCGCAGTCTGGATGCCGAAACCATTGTGGCCGCACCCGGCACCAGTTGCCGCCATCAGATCAAAGATGGCACACAGCGGCAGGCTTTGCATCCGGTGGAAGTTTTGTGGGAGGCGTTGGTGCCTTCCGTCTAATTGATTGCTTTTTGAATGAAGGATGTCTGAAAAAATATCCGGATTTGATTTTGGGAAAAACTTAAATTTGTCTGACAGAATTTTATGACATCATTTTCAGTAGATACCAGGACTTTGGGGAACGATTTTATCGAAAAGTTAAAATCACTTTTTCCCAATCAGAAAGTTGAGATTCAGGTTATTGAATCGGATGCAACTGATTACATCACCAGTTCGGAAGAAAACAAACGACGTCTTGACAAAGCTTTGGAAAGAATTGAGAAAATGGACGAATTGATCGAAGTAAAACCGGACCAGCTAAAGTTTTGAGACGCATTCATTTTGATCCGGATGCGTTTATTGATTTTCAGAACTGGAAAAAGAGAATCCCAAAATTGCCCATCGGATTTCAGATTTGATTTTAGAAATCACGAAAACTCCTTTTACCGGAAAAGGAAAACCTGAACCTTTAAAGCATGCCTACAAAGGTTGCTGGTCCCGAAGAATCACAGATGAGCACAGGTTGGTTTATAAAGTAACCGATGAATCAATTTTCATATTGGCATGCAAGCATCACTATTAAAACTATCAAAGTGTGTTTGCACCAGTTGCCGCCATCAGATCAAAGATGGCACACAGCGGCAGGCTTTGCATCCGGTGGAAGTTTTGTGGGAGGCGTTGGTGTGATGGAAGTTATCCTCTTTTCGGGAGTTTCAGGCAACTTTCTTTATCGGCCAATAGGTGAGATTCCTCTGGGTTATTCAATTAAATAACTCATTTAGCCCCAGATCCGGGACATATCCAACTGAAAGCCATTAATCACAACAGAGTCTATGCAATCGTCGTGCTTAAACCGGTGTTTCAATTCATAGCGATCACCTTCCAGAAGGAATTGTTCGATGGTTTGAATTTCAGGATCCACAATCCAGTACTCAGTGACTCCGTGAGCCGCATAATCCTGGAACTTTACATGGTAATCGTTCTTTCGGGTAGAATCTGACAGGATTTCCGCAATAAAATCAGGTGGAGGAAACAGCAATTGTTCTTTGTGAAAGGTATCTGCTTTTTCTTTTTTGAAGAAGACTATATCGGGTTCGTATTTATTGCGGCTGCAGTCGATCATTACTTTCTCGCTACCAACTATTCCCAGATCATTTTCCTCAACAAATATTGAAAGCCGTGAAGTGATCTTATTGGAAGCCACCCAATGTCTTTTCATAACGGGCGAATGCATCACAATTTCTCCGTTGATAAACTCCGCTTTCATGTTTTCATGAATCAGATTCATAAAATCACTGAGCCGGGATCGTTCTTCCTGAATTTTACGGTGGTATTCAGCCACAATCAGTTCTGAATTGGGTGTGGCAAGTAAGGTTTCAAGAATTGTGGAAGTGCCCATTCTTACAGATCGTTTCTGCAAATTTCAACCTATTTGTGAATTTTAAAAACCGATTTGAAATATGATGGGATTTATTGGATCGGAAGTTTTCATTGGAAAAGTCGAAATTTCCCTATTCACCCCAATCCGGAAAATCCTTTCTTTGCACAATGGCATTGTCTTTTTCTGAAATCCGTTCAAAGCCAACCTTTTCATTCTACCTTATTTATGTTTCAACGACTTATTTTCCTGTCGGTTCTCTGCCTGTTTTCAGAGGCGACTTCTTCACTTGCCCAGGCTCCTAAAAAAGTCATGGCTCCAAAATCCGTATCCAAACTTCCTGCCAAGGGTTCGGTTGATTTTAAGGTCGATTCGGTCCTGAAGCTGATGACTTTGGATGAGAAGATCGGACAGCTCAATCTGCTCACCAGTGATATGGATCAGACAGGAGCTTCGATGCGCCCTCAGTACAAAGAGGACATCCGCAAAGGGTATGTGGGTGCCGTGTTTAATGCATATGGAGTTGATTATGTGCGGAAACTACAGAAAATGGCGATGGAAGAAACCCGTCTTAAGATCCCGCTGATTTTTGGATACGATGTCATCCACGGTCACCGCACCATCTTCCCAAGCCCTCTGGGCGAATCCTGTTCCTGGGACCTGGAAGCCATGGAAACATCGGCCCGCATTGCGGCACTGGAAGCAGCAAGCATGGGGTTGGACTGGACATTTGCCCCAATGGTAGACATAGCCCGTGACCCTCGCTGGGGACGTGTTATGGAAGGGGCAGGTGAAGATACATATTTAGGAAGCCTCATTGCAAAAGCCAGGGTGAAAGGATTTCAGGGTTCCAGTTTGTCCGATCCTACCCGGGTGATGGCATGTGCCAAACATTATGCAGCATATGGAGCCGCCCAGGCCGGACGGGATTACAGCACCGTCGATATGTCGGACCGCACCCTTCGTGATATTTATCTGCCGCCTTTTAAAGCCGCATCGGATGCCGGAGCCGCTACATTCATGACCAGCTTCAATGAACTGAATGGAATTCCGGCCACCGCCAATAAGTATCTGATGGATGAAATTTTACGGAAGGAGTGGGGATTCAAAGGATTTGTGGTCACTGATTACACTGCCATCTGGGAATTACTTTTCCATGGCATCGCAGCCGATTCGGTGGAAGCGGTGAAAAAATCCATTCTTGCAGGTGTGGATATGGACATGCAGGCCAGTATGTATACCCACCGGCTTCCGGGTCTGGTCAAAAGCGGAGCGGTTCCGGTTTCGGTGATTGATGAATCTGTACGTCGGGTACTCCGTAAAAAGTTTGAGCTGGGTTTGTTTGCCAATCCATACATCCGGATGGATGCAGAACGGGAAAAGAAAAATGTGCTGACTGCGGCCCACCTGAATATGGCCCGTCAGATTGCCGCAAAGTCGATGGTTCTGTTGAAAAACGATCACAACACACTGCCTCTGAAACTGACGGCGCAGAAAATTGCTCTTGTCGGACCTTTGGCCGATGCTGCCCGTGATATGATGGGTGCCTGGTCTGCCGCAGGTGATGGAGACAGGAATGTGACGCTTCTCACCGGATTGAAAGGCTCACTGACCTCCAGTCAGGTAGAGTACAAAAAGGGATGCGAAATCAACGATACCGTCCGTTCGGGATTTGCTGAAGCGCTGACTGCTTGTGCCAATTCTGACATTGTGATTTGTGCCATGGGCGAAGGTGCCTGGCAGTCGGGTGAGGCAGCCAGCCGCTCGGATATTAAACTTCCGGGTGTTCAGGAAGCCTTCCTGGCAGAAGTGAAAAAGCTGGGCAAACCTGTTGTATTGGTTCTGTTTAATGGACGTCCGCTTGATCTCACCAATGTTCTTCCAAATGCAGATGCGATTCTGGAGGCTTGGTATCCCGGCTCAATGGCGGGCTGGGCTGTGACCGATGTACTGGCTGGTGTGGTGAATCCATCTGCCAAAATCACAATGACCTTTCCGAGAAATGTGGGTCAGGTGCCGATTTTTTACAATATGAAAAACACGGGTCGCCCTTATGATGCCAACAATAAATACACCAGCAAGTATCTCGATGTACGCAACGATCCTTTGTTTGCGTTTGGTTATGGATTGAGCTACAGTACGTTTGTGTATTCCAGTCCGAAATTATCCACTCACAGCATCGGGATGAAAGATACCCTGAAAGTGACAGTGAACGTAAAAAATACCTCAACCCGCCATGGAGAGGAAATTGTGCAGTTGTATGTTCAGGATATGGCAGGTTCTGTGACCCGTCCGGTGAATGAATTAAAGGGATTTCAGAAAGTGCTGATCAATGCTGGCGAAACAAAAACTCTGGTCTTCAAGTTGACTTCAAACGATCTGAAATTTTACAATCAGGACATGAATTTTGCGGCTGAGAAAGGTTTGTTCACTGTCCGCGTCGGAGGCAGTTCGGATGCAACACAGAGTGATGAGTTTGAACTGAGGTAGTGTTAGTTCAAAGTTCAAAGTTTTTAGTTCAAAAGTTTGAGTGTCAGTGGTTAAGAGTTAAGAATGAAAAGTTAAGAATGAAATAATATTTGGTGGGCTGGGAGTGAATTCCAGCCCACTTTTTTGAAGTTCTCAGGCGGACAACTTTCCAATCTTTTTGGTCGAAATGAGAATTACTGAATTTCCTCCGAAACCCTTGCTTTCAAACTCTTCCATTCCTCTTCTGTGAGAACAGGATTTGACTCAAATGTCTGATCACCGATCTGTTCCAGGATTTCTTTTGAACGCACATCGGAATCAGGATGTGTGCTGACGGAGAAAATTCCAGAAGGATCTTCGTCCTTTCCTTTTGGCATCCGGGCAAGAAAACGGGCGAAAGGCTTTGGGTCAATTCCAGCCTTGGTTAGATACAGAACTGAAGTCTGGTCGGCTTCTGTTTCCAGTGAACGGTCATAGGCTGCCGACGACAAAACACGGACGGTTTCTTTCAGAAATTCACTGTTGTGCTGGCTGCCAGTTGTGGCCGAAACCAGTACCGAAAGTCCGAGTTCTTTGGCGAGTTTTTTCATCACGTGCTTTCGCTCGATATGAGCAATTTCATGTCCCAGGACACCCGCCAGTTCGGCTTCATTCCGGCAATCGTTTATTAATCCGGAGAAAACAATAAGGTGTCCGTCTGGCAAGGCAAAAGCATTGATTTCATCTTGTTCCAGGAGATGGATTTTCACATGGTTCGGATCAATTCCAGAAACCGATGCCATCCGGTCTGTCAGTTTTTTCAGAGCCCGGACCGGCTCTTTGCTTTTGATCTCATGACTTGTGTTGCGGATTAGTTCCCATGACAATGCGCCAATTTTCTCTTCGGTTTTCCGGCTCACAGTTTCTATCTGAAACAGATGCAGCCAGTCAATCTGACGGAGCCCAAACAAGGTGGCGAAGAAAAGCCCTGCGAGTACCAGAAACTGGAAAAAAATTTTTACGATGGAAGCTGAGTTGGAGGGCATATGAGATCAGTTAAAACTCCAAAAAAGAACCATTTTACATGTATGCCTTTCCTTGTCTGAATGGCTGCGTAAATAGTGGAGCCAAAGTCCAGAAGGTTGAAGATAAGTGCGGTTATCAAATACGCAATGTATCCGGAGGTAACTTCTTCCCCTCTGAAAATGATGGAAACCGTCCACCAGAATCCTGTACTGTTGATGAACAGCAAAGAAAACTGAGAAAGAAGTGTCTGCGTGCAGTGCCAGCGGACAAAGTAGCCCGCTTTTCGATTGCCAAAATAGAAAATGAGAGAAGCAATCAGGTTTACGATGGGGAGAGGAAGACCGGCCATGATAAACACAAGTGACATCAAATAACTGTTGGATGCTTTTTCAGCGTCCTGCTCGCCAATGGGGTGGATGTGCATTAGGAAGGGTCAGTTGTTTTTTACAATGTTCCAGATCCAGTTGGCCACTAACAGAGCAATCAAAGGAATGGAAACTACGCGTTTCTGTAGTGTTTTTTCAGTCAGAGTATAGAACCGGAAAAGACTGTCACTTCGAACGAAAAGATCCCGGAGAATCCAGATTGGCACAATTAGTAGGAAAGCAAAGAGCAGAAATCCAAGTGGATTCCAGAAAAGGGCTTCCTGCCAATGGCCTTGTAAGAGTGTCATCAAGGACCTTGTCGATCCACAGGCCGGACAAGGAAGTCCGGTTGTGGATTTGAAAAGACAAGGGCTGAAATCATTGGCTGTTGAAAAGGTGGTAAAGGCAAATGAGTAACCAAGCCATCCAAGTGCGGCCGCCGAAAGGAGAGCCAGCAAAATGTACAATTGGTTTCTGCCCATCACCAGCTTAGTACAACATGGTCTGAAGTTTTGCCAGGTTTTTTTCGCGGGTGGCATCCATAATCAGGAACCAATCAACCAAAGCCCAGATGCCCAGCCCTCCGCAGGTGAGGAGTTTTCCGATGCCAAGACCAGTATCACCAATCATAAAACGGTCGATTCCAAGACTTCCTGCAAGAATGGACACAATGATGGAGGTGGTGGGATCTTTGAATTGCAGAGTCTGAATAACGGCCCACTTGCTGTCGTCCAGAGACAGTAGTCGTTCCCGGATCATTTGAAGCTGATGGCTTTCAAAAAATTTGCCGTTTGCCAGAATGAACATGTCGACTTTATTCGCTTCCATTGTTGTATAAAATTGAGGAGAGGATGATTTGAAATGCTAGAAAAAACAATAATAGCGGAAAACGTGACTTCGGTCAGATAAAATTTCAACTCCACCGATGAATGGCATTAACCGATGATGAAATGGGGATTGGCCTCATAAGTGGAAAATGGCAGGTACACAACAATTATAAAATGAAGACCGTTGGCAGAATTAGGTTTTCCCAGCTGTCTTATTTGCCAGGTCTTCACTGCCAGGCACCAGGAAATAACTTGCTTTGGGCAATCCGCATCCTTGCTGGTGGGTAGATTGATAAAGTTTAAATTGATACGTGAACAGGGAGATTCGGATGTGCCTGACTTTAATGGATTGTAACCCTGGAAAACAATCCCATAACCACCTGGATTGTGACTTGCTGATAGCAAGAGCCAAAGGAATCAGATTTATTTTTTTTCATTATTTTTAAACCCTCATTTCAAATCGTTCGTCTACCTATAATGCGCAACACCCTATTACTCCTACTCAGCTTTTCACTTTTTGGTCCCGGGATGCTCTTTGGACAAACCTATGCTAAATTTAACGGCACTCAAGTTACCAATTTTGCTTCGGCCTCGCCAAAACGGTACCAGCTCCTCTATTTGCCCTCTGACATTGAAAATGCACCGACCACAAACGTCAAAGCCATCTATTTCAGAATAAATGGCTTTCCAGCGTCTACCATCATCACAAATTTTCAGGTTAAATTGGGATGTATTTCGGCTACTACATTTCCTGGAAACGGAACAACTTTATTTACCAACTTAACCCCGGTAATAAATAAGGCAACCTATACCACACCTACCAACGGCAGCGAGTTTTACTTACCGATTGAACCCGCTTTTACCTATCAGACAGGAAAAACCCTTGTGGTGGAAGTTAGTTACAGTTCCGGAACGCCCAATTTGCCGGTACGGTACTCTTCAGGCCCAACCGCTCCGAACAATAAGCGACTGGACGCAAGTTCTTCAAATCCAAATATTGGAAATCCTTCACAGGTCTGGCTTGATTTTGCTTTTGACCCCGGTTTTGACGAACAACCACCTGTGAATGATTTATGTACCAA
>ERZ795056.6186-NODE-6186-length-11740-cov-3.692512_pt1 | contig 11740 bp, 9 predicted proteins | sample MGYA00375140_ERZ795056 | MGnify/ENA primary metagenome ERZ795056 (study PRJEB30185, sample SAMN05720227) | activated sludge metagenome | isolation source: Anaerobic digester | place: USA | collected 2015-03-09 ...
GGAGGTCGGGCTGATGGTAGACCGGCTGATGGACTACAATATCAACATTCTTTTCTGCATCGGTGGCGACGGTACGCTGCGTGGAGCGCAGGAAATTTACGATGAAATCACGAAACGCGGTCTTGCCATCTCGGTGATCGGTATACCCAAAACCATCGATAATGACATCGGCTTCATCGAAAAAACCTTCGGTTTCGAAACCGCCTTTACGCACGCCGTCGACTCGATCAGAACCGCACATGTCGAGGCCCGCGGCTACCAGAACGGAGTTGGCCTGGTCAAGCTGATGGGCCGCCAGTCTGGCTACATTACCGCCAATGCTTCGATTGCCTCGCAGGATGTGAATTTTTGTCTGATTCCCGAAATACCCATCGATCTGGAAGGCGAGAATGGATTTTACAAGCATCTGTTAGACCGAGTTCAGCGGAAAAATCATGCGGTAATCGTCGTGGCGGAGGGGCTTGGTGACCGTTTCTGCGCGATGGATGAAAAAGACGTTTCCGGCAATCGCAAGTCTGGTGACATCGGTGTGTTTCTGCGCGAGGGCATTGCAAAATACTTCAAGGAACGCAAAGTCCCGGTGTCTCTCAAATACATCGATCCGAGCTACATAATTCGCAGCTCATGCGCGATTCCTTCAGACAGCATTTTCTGCAACCAGCTGGCCCAGAACGCTGTGCATGCAGGCATGGCAGGCAAAACCGGCATGCTGGTCGGTATCTGGAACAACTGTTTTACGCACGTGCCAATAGATATCGCCATTCGCAACCGCAAGTTCATCGACCCCGAAAGCATGTTCTGGCTCAACGTTCTCGAAAGTACCGGCCAGCCGCGCTGGATGCAGAACGCCCCACGCGTCTAGGAGGCGGCAGCCTCAGACCAGTTTTCGCTCAGCAGTCTGATACATTCTGCGTGCAGTATGCCGTTGGTTGCCAGCAGCTGGTAGCTGTCGAGCAGCATGTTGCTGCCATCATATTTAGACACTCTGCCGCCGGCCTCGCTGACGAGAAGGCTTCCGGCCGCTATATCCCAGGGTTTCAGGCTGGTTTCCCAGTAGATCGAAAAAATGCCGCGAGCGATGTAACAGAGGTCGAGAGCGGCTGAGCCGAGGCGGCGCACACATTGCACATGCTGCAGCATTGTGCGCAGGTGCCCGAGCAGGTCGTCGAGACATTCGCGACGGTTGTAAGGATACCCGGTTACTGCCAGCGCTTCGTTGAGCCTTTCGACTTTGCTGACGAAAATGCGATCGCTGTTGAGCCATGCGCCCCCGCCCTGCCAGGTGCGGTATATCTCGCCGTTCATCGGGTTAACGATAGCGCCGGCCACCGGCTGCCCGTCACGGCAGAGAGCTATCGATACACTGAAATGTGGCAGCCGGTTGGCAAAATTAGTTGTACCGTCAAGCGGATCGACGACCCAGACCTCCCCATGGCGCCAGTCTTCGCCGCCGTCTTCTTCGCCATGAAAGCGGATATCAGGAAATCGTTCGAGAAGAAGCTTTTTGATAAGCCGTTCTGATGCGATATCAACTTCAGTGACCAGATCAACTGCGCCTTTGAAAGTTATCTGGTGTGTGTCGTCAAAGTGTTTTCTGATAAGTTCGGCGGCGGCAACGGCCACTTCGGCCGCTCCATTACTGAGATTCTCGAGGTTGTGCATCGATCGGCTGCCCTTCTGCTTTTTGAATTCAGGCGATTATATCACTGACAACACCGGCTGTCATCAGTCTGAGTTTGCTCTCTTTCAGTTGCTGGCGAAAAATGATATATTAGCCAGGCTATGAAAACAGATCTCTCAATGAAAATCATACGTGCAATGACCGCAGCCTGTATTCTGCCGGCTATGATAATGACCGGTACGGTAACCTTTGCGCAGCCAGACAGAGTTAAAACTACCGAAGAACTCATCGCTGAAGTAGAAGCTGAAGCCAGAAAACCCGCTTCGGCTCCTGCCGGCGTGCCGCTCGCGAATGAGCCAAAGAGCGCCGCCGAGATTCTGGCCGAGATCGAGGCTCTGTCAACACCAACCAATGCAAGTGCAGCCGGCGCAAACCTGGATGCAGCATCAGGAACAGAAACAGATATCGCAACAGATACCGATACCGTGGCAGAACCCCATGACGTTAAAGAAGTTAAAGAAGAGAGCGAAGAAACAGCTAATGCTGATGAAGCCGGCAGTGCGACTGAAGAACTGCCCGTCGATAATTCGCCTCTGCCTGACGAAGTTATCGGCGAATACGCAGTAGATGAAAACGACGACGATGGTCTTGACCTGGAGATCGTAGACGAGGCAGATGCCGGTGCGATTGCTTCTGCAGCTCTGCCGCCGCTGCCGGAGGTTGCTTCGGAAACCCTTTACGAAAAGGCTGACGCGCTCGAGCCGCAACTGCTGCTCTCGGGAACTCCGGTTGAAGAAGGCGTTGAGGGGCAGGTCAGCGAGAAAATCAGCGGCAGAATCGTGGCCGAAAAGCAGCCGCTTGCCCGCCGTCGCCACCTTTTTCGCTGGGTTCTGAAGGCAGATGATGGCCGCAGAATTCCGCTCAAATCAAACATCAAACTATTGCAGGAAGTGCGGCGCGACAACATTCTCGATGGCAAGGTCGCCCTGACCGGCCGCTATATTCGTTCAGGTCTGAATGACAAGCTTCGCTATTTTGTGGTGGAGTCTCTGGTCGCGCTGGATGATGAAGCGGCTGAGGCCGCCGCTGATAAGGCTGCTGGCAAGGCCTCTGAACGTAACAAGAACAATGCTGTTGCTGATTCAGAAGCCAAAAAGGCTGTGCCTCTGAAAGAAAAGTGAGGCAGTTGCAGGCAACTGCCTGAATAGCTGACAACAGCCGATGCAGAACGAAAAACTCGAAAAAATACTGGCGCTGATGCCTGCCAACCCCGGCGTCTATCTGATGAAAAACCGGGTCGGCGAAATCATTTACATCGGCAAGTCACGCTCGCTCAAAAAGCGCGTCAGGTCTTACTTCAACCGCCAGCACGACAGTCTCAAGACTTCGGTTCTGGTTTCAGCTATCGAAGACATCGAGTTCATCGTTACCGGCAACGAAGTCGAAGCGCTGATTCTCGAGAATAACCTGATCAAGAAGCACAAACCCCGCTATAACGTGCTTCTCAAAGACAGCAAGACGCACCCATACATTAGGGTGACACTCAACGAGAAGTTTCCGCGGCTCGAAAAGGTGCGAAAGGTTTCTTTCCGCGATGGCAATTTATATTTTGGTCCGTTTCCCAATGAATATGATCTGGCCCGGATAGTCGATCTGCTTTCGCGTAACTTCAGGCTGTGTACGGTTAAACGCAAGTTCACGCCAAAGCAGGGTGTCCGCCCCTGCCTGAAATACCACCTTGGTATCTGTCAGGGCGTCTGCCAGGGCGACGTTAAACCCGAAGAATATGCAGTATCGGTCAACAAGGCCATAGATGTACTGGCCGGCCGGGTAGACCCGGATTTTACCGGGCTCGAACGCCAGCTCAAGGAACTGGTCGACCAGTATCGCTACGAAGAAGCTGCCGAGGTGCGCGACACCCTGTCGGCGCTGGTGCGCTTTTTCGCCAGCCAGAAAGTCGAATTTGTCAAGCCGGTCAACCTTGATTTCTGGGGTATCAGCGAAGCCAGCGACCGGGTCGTGTTTTCCGTGTTCTTTGTCAGAGGCGGCAAAATGCTGGGCAATCGGATTATCGATGCAGGTCTGCCCCCCGATTTTGCCCTCGATGAGCTGCTTTCAGAGGTTATGACAAGATTTTACGACGCCAACCTGATACCTGCGTCCATCTATTGCCGCGAAGAGCCAGAGGCCTGTGACTCTCTGCTTGCGGTTCTCAGTGAACAGAGCGGGCGCCGTGTATCTTTTCACCGGCCGCAGCGCGGGCAGTTTCTCAAGCTGCTCGAAATGGCTGACGCCAACGCTCTTGAAGTGATGCGCAATATCAAGTCGCAGGGTAATGAACGCATCGATGAGGCAGTTATCGACCTGCAGAAACAGCTGAATCTAAGGCAGCCACCGGTGCGAATCGAATGTGTCGATATCTCGCACATTCAGGGTACAGACCCGGTGGCCTCGCTGGTCGTGTTCAAAAACGCGCGGCCGCATAAAGGCGAATACCGCCTCTATCACATCAAGAGCGCCCGTGGCGGCGATGATCCGGCTTCGATCGGCGAGGTCACGCGTCGCCGCTTTACCAGGCTTCTGCGCGAACAGGCAGGTCTGCCTGATCTGTACATCGTCGATGGTGGTATCACTCAGGTGCGCTCGGCGCTGCGTGAGCTCGAACAGCTTGAAATCGACATCGAGATCTTCGGGCTGGCCAAGCGCGAAGAGATACTGGTAAGACCGGATGGCAGCGAGTTCAAGCTGCCGTTCAGCAGTGCCGGTATGAAAATGATCATCAAGCTGCGCAACGAGGCACATCGCTTTGCCAATACCTTTCAGAAGAAAGCGCATGGCAAACGTGTACTCAAGTCGGCATTGCTCAATCTGCCTGGTGTCGGGCCAGCCACCATTCGCAAGGCACTCTGGGAATTCGGGTCGACAGCCAATCTGGCGCGCACCAGCCCGGAAGAACTGCGGCAACGCTGTCAGATTCCCCTCAAAACGGCTGAGCTGATCATCAACTCGCTTAAGGAAAACAACAATGAAGAATAGGCGTTGTTCGTTGCTGTTGTCGCTGCTTTGTCTTTTGCTGGCTCAGTTATCGCCGATGGTGTCTGCATCGACAGAAGACTCAGAAGCCATGCAGCCAAAACTTGAGTCAGCTTTCATGCGCGCTTTGAGTGACCCGGCCGAGTTTCGTGATACCGGAATTTTTCAGCTGCTCGGCTACAGCAATGAAGAAATCGCCGAGATTGGCAGAATCACGCCGCGCCCGGTTGCGCTGAAGGTTCTGGCTGATTCTGGTTCCGAACCGGGGCAATTTGTTAACATCAGGGTCGACTGCACAAAGGTTTCGTATTATAACCTGACCATCGACCGGGTCGTTTTTGAGTTTCCCGAATGTCACCTGTGCCTCGAAGAGCTTGCACAGGGGCGTCTGCGCTTTCTCGGTTCACAGCAGATCCGGCTGAAAACTGAAGTTTCGGCCGCTGATATCGCCAGAGTTTTCGATCTGGTAGCGCGGGCCCGCAATCTGACCAGTCTGCGCATCAATCTCGAAGAAGACCGGGCCAGAATACATGGTCGCGTCAAGCGTGGCCTGTTCGTGGTCGATTTTAATCTGATCGGAGATACCGAACTGGTTGACCCCAAGACCGTCATTTTTCGCTGCGAACGCATGTTTCTCAATCGGACGGTCGTGCCAAGAAATACCACTAACGCAATTTTCAAACAGATAAACCCGGTTTTCGATGCCAGAAAGACCTGGCTCAATCTCAATATTGCCAGAATCAATATCAGGCGCGGCTTCGTCGAAACCATCGCCACCATAGAACGGAGAAAAAGTTAACATGCCAACAGCCAGACGCTTTTATCGAATAGCCAGAGCAATTCATCAACGACAGCTCGATATAATTGTCGCTCTCGACAGTGTACACGATCAACACAACCTGTCGGCGGTGTTGAGATCGGCAGATGCAACCGGTATAAATCGCGTTATCTGGTTTCCTGATCTTAAAAAGCCCGAAAAACTCAACCCCGAGGTTTCGAAGGGTTCTGAACGCTGGGTGCAGCTCGAAACTGTCGACGCCCTGACTCCACGACTGCTCGACCTCAAGAGTCAGGGGTACAAAATCGCAGCGACCCACATGGCACATGCGGCAGTCGACTTCAGAAGCATCGACTGGACAACTCCATGGGTCGTTGTCTTTGGCAACGAGCAGGGTGGCTGCTCTGAGGCGACGCTGGAGGTGGCTGACGCCAACATTTTCCTGCCGATGATGGGTTTTGTACAGAGCCTCAATATTTCCGTCGCCGCAGCGGTAACCTTTTATGAAATACAACGACAGCGCGAAAGTGCGGGGCTGTACAGCCGGTGCGCGCCGGAAAAGCAGGTGCGCGATCTGTACAGTCAATGGGGACTGCTTGACGACCGTTTCAATATCGATGAGCTCATGGAACCGCCGGCAGGCGAGATTCCGCCAATCGACCACCCGCACAGCGATGGCCGCTCTGTTCGCAAATTTCCCAGGGTAAATCCAGCTTCCTGAGCTGACGTAATTGCTGCTGATGTACCGCGAATTGTTTGCATGCAGCCGGGCATGGCTTCGCCGGCGTACGAAAAAAATAATAAAAATCGTTAAGAAACGCGCGAACCTTTCCGAATAAAGGCATAACATCAAACAAATGACCGAAAATGGAGTTGGTCGATGCAGAAAATTAAACAGGGACTAAGGGACTGGACGAAAGATTTCGCAAGGGCGCTCGTGTTTTTTCTGGTTTTGCAGACGTATGTGGTACAGGGTTTCGTTATCGAGGGAGCCTGCATGGAACCCGAACTGCATTCGCGGGAGAAGATAATAGTCAACAAGATGATTTATAAGATTCAGGAGCCAGAAGTGGGTGAAGTCGTAGTTTTTTCTTACCCGCTCGAGCCTGAAAAAGACTTCATCAAACGCGTCGTTGGTGTACCTGGCGATGTTATCGAGATCAGAGATGGCTATCTTTACAGAAACGGCAAAATGATGAAGGAACCTTTTGTAAAAGAATACGTGTTTGGTTCTTATGGCCCGCAGAAGATTCCGGCCGGAAAAATCTGCGTAATGGGCGATAACCGCAACAATTCTCATGACAGCAGGTCGTGGGGGCTTCTCGATCGTGAAATGGTCAAGGGGCGGGCCGAAGTAAAATTCTGGCCGCCTTCGGCAGCCGGTAGAATCGCAGCACTCAAAGAGTAAATCAGATTTGACAACCCCCGATCTTAAGGATATATTCTGACCACAGTCAGGAGAAGATACAGTGGTAACCTCGTTCAAAATAAGTGGATTTTCGTGTCCGGCCTGCGGTTCAGTGTTTGACGCCAGAACAGTGACGTCGATCACGCACCAGGGCCAGGATTCAGATTTTCTGCCTCATTATCTGGGCGAGAATCCGCTGCCGTATTTTCTTGTACAGTGTCCAGAATGCAGTTTTTGTGCATATCCTGAAGACTATGCCGATGCAGAGGCTTTTCAAAGCAAAATCTCGGTACCGGGAATAAAGAAAATTCTCAGTCTGCCGATCTGCCGAAAAATTCCCGAAGAAGCCCAGAAATTTTTCATTGCCGGCAAGATTTATGAAGAAGCCGGTCGCAACCCGTATCACATTGGCAATCTGTATTTACGTGGTTCGTGGTGTTGCCGTATCAGCGAAAACCGTAAGGCAGAGATCGAAATGCAGCAGATGGCCGTTAAATTTCTGCGCATTGCTGTCGAAAAGTCGACTATCAACAATCCCGACAATCTGCCGGTAGTGACGTACCTCATAGGGGAGCTTTATCGCAGGCTTGAAGACCGCAAATCTGCCCGCGAATGGTTCAGTGCCGTTGAAGAAGTTTTGATAGACCAGGAACAACAGTGGATTCTCGAATTAACACAAAAACAGGCTGAATTGAATGAGCATTTCATCAACTGAAAGCTCACATTGAAAGGGAGTAAGGGTTCTCTGTTGTCTTGAGCGATCCTGAAATTTCCTGATAAAGTTTGTGATTTCTGTTAAAATCACATAAACTCTTAAATGGAAATTTTGGGATCGCTTTATTCAGGGGAGTGTCGATGCATAGAATCAGAGTCAGATATGCCGATGAACAGGGGCGCACCCGCGAAGAAGTTTTTGAGACCCGTTCTTTGAGCGAGTTGCGGGCGGCCTTTAATACCAAGGGTTATTATGTGCTCTCTGAGGTAGTCGAGAAGGGCAGTTTCAGCGAGCAGCTGCGTGAGGCGCTTACTTTCAAGGCGAGCGTATCGGTCAAGGAACTCAACGAATTTACCAAACTCCTGCGGACCTTGCTCAAATCAGGCATGGCAATCACCGATGCTTTTGAAGTTCTGCTCGATGATGCCGAAGATACTCAGTTGAACATGGCTTTACGCCAGGTCAACAGTGACATAAAAGAGGGTGTGTCTCTCAGCGCAGCACTTGGCAGGCACTCAGACGTTTTTCCTGATATCTATATCAAGACTATTGTTGCCGGCGAAAAGGCCGGAGCTCTTGAAAGTATTCTCAAACGCCTTTCCGAATATTTTACCAGCTCGATAGCGGTCAGGCGTAAAGTCGTGGCAGCGCTGATCTACCCGGCAATACTGCTGGCGGTTTCGAGCCTGGCGGTTACCTATATGATCGTGGCGGTGGTTCCTGAATTTGCCGGCCTGTTCAAAAGTCTTGGGGCGCCGCTGCCGATGGTCACCTCGTTGCTGCTTTCGGCCTCTGAATGGCTGAGTGAGTGGTTCTGGCTGCTTATTTTCGGGCTTATGCTGGCTTTTGCCGGCCTTGTCAGTTTTTCACGGTCGCCTGACGGTCGTCAGAAAATCGATGCTTTTAAACTCAAACTGCCGCTGGTGCGTGATCTTGAGATGAACTTCGCTTACAGTCAGTTTGCCCGCACCATGGCGACAATGGTCGAAGGAGGCATTCCTATTCTCGACAGTCTGGCAGTAGTTATCGACAGCATGGAAAACCGTGTCATTGCCATGCGCTATTCTGTTCTTCCGGATCTTCTCGAAAAAGGCATGGGTTTTGGCAAAGCGCTGAAGAGTATTCCGGAAACGCCAAAAATGATGGTCAGGGTAATTCAGGTCGGCGAAGAATCGGGTAATCTTGGTGAAATGCTCGAGAATATGGCTGACCACTATGATGAAGAGATAAGCGAGCTGACCGATATGATAACATCGCTGATCGAACCGATACTCTTTCTGGTAATGGCTGTGGTAGTCGGCACTCTCGTAGTTGCTCTGCTTTACCCGGTTCTCACAGCAGCCTCGCAAATCAACTAGGACGGGACTCAGAAATGGAAAGTTTCAAGGAATTTTTGATCAAGAAAAGAATCGTTGACAGCAGCAAGGCTGAAAAGCTGGTCAAAGAGTCTGGTGGACTGGTCGATAACGTTCTGCAAAGGCTGGCCGGTGACAGCGAAGTTTCTGATTCAAATCTGGTCAAGGCTTTTGCGGCGACATTCCGCAAGAAGACGCTCTGCGAAATCCTTGTAGAAGAAGGGTTTATTACACTTGAGTTCATTCAGCAGCTGATCGGCGAATTTGGCGCAATTCCCGGAAATATCGGGCAGATACTGATCGAGCGCAAGGTTATCGGCGAAGAAGAATTTGCCCGCGCCGTTGCCATGGAACTCGGTATCGAATATGTTGATCTGTCGCATTACGAGGTCGACGATGAGCTTTTTAACAGCATAGACGTTGCGTTGATGCGCCGTTATTGTTTTGTTCCGCATCAGCGCAGCACCCGTGACATATATCTGATCATGCACGATCCCGGCAATGTCGATGCCATTGAAGAGCTCGAGGTGCAGCTTGGTCTGCCGATAATGCCGATGGTTGCTTCAAAAATGGCGATTCAGAAACTGCTCAGCCTGATGATAGAGACCAGCCTTGATTCAAAAGTCGTGTTTGGCGATCTCGAAAACTTTCCGCCGCTTGAAGTGGTAATCGAAGAAGAAGAGGAAGCGCCGGCCGCCGGTGTTGCCAAAACCGCCGGATTTGCCAGCGAAACGCCGGTAATCAGAATGGTTGACGCCATAATCCTCAAAGGCGTGCGCAAGCGCTCGAGCGACATTCACTTCGAAGTCTACGAGTCGCAGCTCAAGGTAAAATACCGCATCGATGGCGTTCTGTTCGAGGTGTTGTCGGATGTCGAGCCAAGATTGCGCGGACCGATCATTTCGCGTCTCAAGGTCATGGCGCAGCTCGATATCGCCGAGAAGCGCGTTCCTCAGGATGGCCGCTTCAAGTTGCGAATTGACGATCGCTTTGTCGATTTTCGCGTATCGGTGCTGCCCTCTATCTATGGTGAAACAGTAGTTTTGCGTATTCTTGACAAGTCGGCGCTCGGCCTCGACCTGCAGCGCATAGGGCTCGATGGCGAAGATCTGCTGCAGTTCAAACGCAACGTTAAAAAGCCGTACGGAATGGTTCTGGTAGCCGGTCCTACCGGGTCAGGCAAGACCACCACACTTTATTCGGCGATCAAGTTCGTTCACACCGCCAAAGATAAATTCATAACCATAGAGGACCCGGTTGAATACCAGCTGCCTGATATAGTACAGATCGCGGTTAACGAGAAAAAGGGGCTGACTTTCAGTTCGGGTTTGCGTTCGATCGTGCGTCAGGATCCCGATAAGATAATGGTCGGCGAAATCCGTGACCCCGAGACCGCTAAAATAGCGATCAATGCAGCTCTCACCGGACACCTCGTTTTCAGCTCGATACATGCAAATAACGTTATTGACGCGATTTCGCGACTCGAGAACATGGAAATCGACCCATACGAGTTCGTCAGCTCCTTCAATCTGATCATGTCGCAACGTCTGCTGCGCCTCAATTGCAAAAACTGCATAACCGACGACGACACCATCACCGAAGAAATGAAGCGGCTGACTATAGATTTCAAACAGTATGAGACTGTCGCTTTCAAGCGCGGCAAGGGGTGCCGCTTCTGCCATGATACCGGCTATCAGGGGCGCTCAGGCATATTCGAGGTTCTTGAAATGTCGCCGTCGATCAAGCAGATGATTCTCACACGTCAGTCTCCTCTTGAAATCAGAAAAGCCGCGATGGCGCAGGGCATGGTGCCGTTACGCCGCGCCGGCTGGCAGAAGGTCGAAAAGGGCCTCACCACCTTTGAGGAAATGAACCGCGTAACCTTTGAAGAAGGGGTGCTGTAATGAATCTTTATACCGAACTCATCGCACTCGATATCGGCACCAGCTTTATCAAGCTGGTTTCTATCGATCACGGCCCCGGCAGGCAGGGTTATATTGTCAGAAACCTTGAGATGAAAGAGCTGCCGGCCGGTCTCATCGGTGGCGATTTCACCAACCCGTTCATCAGTGACATGCCTGTATTCAAACATCTTCTTGCCGGCATGGTCAGGAAGGTCAAGCACAGCCGCCAGGGCTATATCATCGGTCTGCCCGACCGCTGGGTAAAACTTCACCTCAACCACATGCAGCTGACCGAAAATGAACGCAAATCACCGGAATTTCTTTCCTGGCGACTGCAGAAGAATCTGCCGATTCCTGACGGTATGCGGGTAATGGTCGACTTTCAGATTCTGCGAAACCTGCCCGATGAGGGGCCGGATACTTATCAGGTGCTTGCCGCCGCGGTAAAAGCAGATATTATCGACATTCTGTCGCGCATTACCACTGATCTGGAAATGGAAGTTATGGCTTTTGACACTTCTTCACTCGGCATCTTCAACCTTTTTGAAGAGGTCTACCACGAAAAAATCACTGACCAGATCGTGGTAAACCTGCATGTTGGCCATGAAACAACAGTTGTTAAAGCCTATTCGAATGGCACTTTGCTGTATGAGCGGGTAATCGAGGTTGCCGGCGAAGAATTCGCCAAGATAATCAGCGAAATCGATGCTGTTAATCTCGAAAACGCCATGCGTGCCAAGGAAGCCGAAAAGTTTTTTCCGGTTACCCGTGAAGACATTCAGATGCTGGTGGGAAGACGACAGCGAATTGACCGCATATTCGGCAACTGGTTGCGTGAGCTCAATGTAACCTTCCGCTTCTTTCAGGAAAAATTCAATGTTTCCCGCCTGCCTACCATTTTCATGACCGGTGGCAGTACGCTGTTC
>ERZ795056.6188-NODE-6188-length-11739-cov-4.495806_pt1 | contig 11739 bp, 10 predicted proteins | sample MGYA00375140_ERZ795056 | MGnify/ENA primary metagenome ERZ795056 (study PRJEB30185, sample SAMN05720227) | activated sludge metagenome | isolation source: Anaerobic digester | place: USA | collected 2015-03-09 ...
ACTTACACTAGTAAAGGGGGTGTTTTCTACTCTGCATATAATGCTTGATATCTTTACTCGTTTCCGTCTATGTTTTTTCTGTACAATAATTAAAAATTTTACTATTTCATTTCTATTCTTAGAGCAAAAAGTGTAAAATAGTATTTATGAAAAAAGCATTAAAGATTATTATTGGATTTTTTATTTTTTTACTTGCCACACTAATCATTGTTGGTGTTGGCGCATGGGAAGCTTTAAGGCTTGCTATTTATGGACCATCTACACATTTCAAAGAGGTTTTCGTTACTTCTATGATGGAATCTAGTTTTGGACCAATAGTAATCAGATTAGTTCTTCCAGAAGATGAGATTCAGACTATATTGAGTAAGAACCAGATCGTGGAATTAAATACTGTAACTGATCCTTCACTCGTCAATATCATGTATCAGGAATCGCAGGACAGACAGGCAACCCTCCAAAATTCGAATCAGGATACTGAAGAGGATTTGGATCCGGATGGAGATGGGATTGAAATACATGAGATATCCGGTCCTACATTTCACGGTTGTCTTATGATTGTTTATGATCCTTCCAGAGTAATCTGTGGAACAATTCCTACTTATTCTCAAGGAGGCGGCGGGTTGACTTTGGAAGCTCTCATTGACAACTATGGCGGTGTTGCTGGAATAAACGGAGGCCAATATGAGGATGAGAGTGGACTTGGAATGGGTGGTTACCCAATAGGAATGGTATTCTCAGAAGGTACACTTAGACACGTTGGCTATCCTCAGATTCTAGATGAGGCAACCGGAGAATATATTGATGACCCAAATCCACAAGGTTCTTTTTCTTTCTGCGGTTTTACTAATGACGATGTCCTGGTAGTAGGAAATATGGGTTCCGATTATGCTGAGAGTATTGGTATAAGGGATGGTGTCTCTTTTGGACCTGCTCTTATAATTAACGGAGAAGCAGCGGACTATAGCGGTGCCGGCGGTGGTCTTAACCCTCGTACTGCAATAGGTCAGAGATCTGATGGAGCTGTTATCTTTCTTTGTATCGAAGGACGTAAGACAACCTCCTTGGGAGCGACAATGGCAGATCTTATTGACATAATGCTCGAATACGGTGCTGTCAATGCCTATAATCTTGATGGTGGAATGTCATCTTCAATGTACTTAAATGATGAAGAAATAGTTGATAATGCTAATGTTCGTTCTGACAGAGCAATGCCAACTGCATGGATAGTTCTCCCTCAGCAAAGTGAGGAGGAACCATAAATGAAGAAACACCAGAATGTAGCTGCTAGTAAGACTGAGAATAAGACTAATATAAGAGAGACTAATATAAGAAAGACTAGTATTAGAGAGAGTAATACAAGAAAAAATAATTTAAGAAAGCCAGTCAATCGTAAGGCAAGTAAGAAGATTTCCATTTCTGTTTTTACTATCATTCTTCCTATTTGGCTTATTTTAATAACCGTGTTCATTTGCTGGTTCTATGGGAAAGCAAATAGCTATATGGTTCATTACGAAGAAGTGTATCAGTTATCTTTACCAGAGCATGTTGCCGAAGAGGTTTTCGCTCATTTCAAGGATTATGATATAAATTATATCTTGGATAACATGGCCGAGACCTCAGTCCCAAGAATCTCCGGATTTGAATCGGAAGATTCGGTAATAACATACATCAGAAATATGCTTGAAGGAAAAGAATTAACATATCAGCCTTCCAATAATTTCTCGGATTCTATGCCTACGTATGTTGTTGAGGCTGATGGTTTTGTTGTAGCCGAGTTTACCCTTTGCAAAGACTTGCAGAATCCAAGAGAATTTGGTTTTGCCAGCTGGCAACTTAAGGAAATCAACTACTACACTGAACCTTTCGAGACGGTTAATATTACTGCTCCAACTAACTTCAACGTTTACGTTAATGGCATACTTCTAGATGATACTTACGTATGTTCTGATGAAGTTCAGCCTGCAGACGCAAGTTATGTTCAAGACTATGCTACTATTCCAGGCAATCATGACTTCTATGTAGCGGATCTATATCTGGAACCGGAAGTAAGAATTACGGATATGTATGATGAAGAAGTGACTGTAACTTACGATGAATCAACGGATTTCTATTACGCAGGTTACTCAGATCAGCATCCTGAACGTGATGAATTAGAGGCATTCGCAATCGATTACACGTCTACTTTTGCCAATGTTATTTCTAGGGATGAGCAGCTCACGAGTTTATTACCTTTCTTCCCTGCTAATAGCGAGCTATATGACTCTATTAGTCGTAATACATCATTACTTTTTTTTGATCCACATTCTGACACTACTATTGATAACGAGGAAATCTTTGATTTCATCACATATTCAGAGGATGTTGTTTATATTGAAGTATACCTTGAGCAGAATATGACCATGGGATATAACGATATTGAGGTGGTCCCTACAACTGCCAGACTCTATTGTGTAAGAATCGATGGTGAATGGAAAGTTGTATCAATGAGATTCTAATATATGCAAATAAGGGAGAGATAGATTGGAAATACCTATAATCATTCCGGCATATGAACCTGATAATCAATTGATTAGTTTGCTTGAGACTCTTGTTAATGGCAAAAGAAAAATCATTGTAATTAATGATGGCAGTTCTTCAGAGTATTCGGACGTTTTTACTAAAGTTGAGTCTTTGATTACACCTGATGGTGGTGTTTTACTTACACATGAGGTGAATTATGGAAAAGGTAAAGCATTAAAGACCGCATTCGATTATATAATAAAGAACTTGCCTGATGTTATTGGTGTTGTTACTGCCGATTCGGATGGACAGCATACTGTTGAATGTATAGAAAGCGTTTCCGATGAGTTTTCCAAGAATCCTAATTGTCTAATATTGGGAGTCAGAAGTTTTGATGGAGACGATATCCCCTGGAAGAGTAGCTTTGGTAATAAACTAACAATGAGAGTCATGAAATTTGTGTCAGGACTTAGCATAAGTGATACTCAAACTGGACTCAGAGCTATTCCTTTTACTTTTATGAAGGAGCTCGTTGATTTCGGAGGCAATCGATTCGAATTCGAAACAGAAATGCTTCTTGCAACTGTCGACAAATATGAAATTAGAGAAGTAACAATCCCGACAATTTATGAATCCAAAGACAATCACCAAACGCATTTCAATCCTATCAAGGACTCAATTAATATCTACAAGATTTTGGGGAAGCAGTTCTTTAAATATATCCTTGCTTCAGCAAGTTCTTTTATTGTGGATATATTGCTCTTCTATATCTTTTGTCGTGTGTTCAAGTTCAACGGATTAAAAGAATACATTATTGTCTCAACGGTAATAGCCAGGGTTTTCTCAGCAGTTTTCAATTACGCCGTAAACTATAAAAAAGTATTCTTAAGTAACGAGACTGTCGCTAAATCAGCGACAAAGTATTTCTGTCTGGCTATTCTTCAGATGGGATGCAGTGCTTTATTTGTTACTCTTGGCGTAATGGCTACTACTGGCAACGAAGTTGTTGTAAAAATTATCGTTGATACGATACTTTTCTTCATTAGTTATAAGATTCAGCATAGATTGGTTTTCGCGAAAAGAAAGTAATCACTCTATGCGGAGATATATGTTCGAATTATAAAACAACGATAATAAGCTCATCTGGCTAATGTTATTTACTTCCCAGAAGGGCAACAGGCTATCACTATTTATCATATATATAATTAAAAAGGTAAATTCCCTGAGTTTAACGTAACTCGTCTTCAAGCAACGGAAATTCCTCTCCGTATTGGATCCGTCTTTCATCTATTGAAAACTTCTTTTTCCACTTCTCGTATGCCTTACTGACATCTGAGTCTTCATCAACGTGTTTGTTTCTTGCTATTTTGGCTTGAACAACAAAATGATGATTAGCATCAACTTCTATTGCCGCTACTGCAGTATTGCCGCGCTTCACTACGATGACCGGATTATCGCTTCTTTTCCATGAGCGCAGACAGTTATGCAGGATACATCCAGTTTCATAATAATCAGCCGAAGTAGAAAGCCAAGAAAAAGAAAAACCGTCAATTACGCACGGAGCAATTCGAGAATCAGCTTTTTCAAAAGGCGTTGAGTACTTTACCGTATCCGGCAGTCTTAAAGAGTTATTCTCTCCTTCTTCGCCATCTCCTTCATCAGCGTTTCTCACTCTCCTGATGTTTTTCTTCCATTTCAGTCGCTCCTGTCTTTTCGCACTATCATTGAGGTTTACATACATAACAGCTTCTACATTGGTTTCATATGAGTAATCTTTCAGCCGATTTACAAGAGCCCGAGCACCTTTAACTTTTATGAAGTCCTTATAAAAGTCCACTGTTCCCGGATACAGATGAAACTGGGAAAGGATATCGTAGACATAATTGCATGTTATCAGCTCCCGAAAAAGATTTACATCATTTAACATTTCCCAGAACTGTTGGCATTCTTTTATGTAGAAAAACAAACCAGGATCTTCGAAAAAAGCTTTCCTTATTGTTTTTGCATTTGGCAATAAACTGCTCTTGTATATTATCGGAATCCTCTTTGTGTTATGCATTGCTTTTGCTATACATTTGAATGATCCGTCAATGCAACGGGTATCATTTACATACGGAATCGCATTGTAAAAATTCTTCGGATACCCGATGAACCTACACATCAGAATATACTTATCAAGTGATAGTTCTGCGTCCGAGAATGGTAGTTCTCCTTCGAAAACATCCTTATAATAATGCTTCAGTGTTCTTGAGGCTATTTTATTGCTCCCCTTAATTTCATAAAGCGGACCGTTGCTCCAACTATTTGGTTTCTGGGTGATATCAGATACGGTGTAATTACTCCCTTGAACATCATGCAGTTTTAAAAAAGTATGTCCGTTACGGAAATTAAAAACAACAGTTTCATAAATAGGAGAATTGATATTCATCCTTAATTGCCTAATCCAACTCAAGGATTAAATCTTGGAAACATCACATATTTCTGTTGAAATTTCCAGACTGTGCTTCTTTTTTGTGAATGTAAGCTTCTTGTTTTTTGTGTCTCTTTCAGATGTCCGCCCGCATTTAGGACAGTTTACTTCGTAGTCCAGAATCGGATTATTGAAAAGCAATTCTATATCCGGTCGCTCAAACATTGACACTTGAAGCGATGCCCATTCCGAAATAATTGGCCGTTCAACCTTTTCGAACGACGACTCCCATCCAAAAGACTCAGGGTAGGCGGGTAAGTGAGCGTTGCAATAAGGACACACCCAAACATGACGGATAAGATTTGCCTGCCATTCATGCCTAAGAGCCGAAGTGTATTTCCGCTGTTTCTTCCCGGAAAGGATTTGTCCGGCAATCGCAATATCAACGGTTTCATTATGTTGCTCTACAATATAGCCACATGGGATAAGTAAGTCTTGCCATTATTTCTTGAACCTTTTCAAAGACTTCTTTACTTATAATAGGTTCATGAGTTCCCTCTTTAAATGTCATTGGAACCTGCCCTCTATTAACACAAGCTTTCTGTTCCAAATAGCTCGGTGTGTAATAGAAGTTATATCTAATGATTCCGCAATAAAAAGGATTATGAAGAACTTTAGCTATAACTTCTTCAAACCAGTGATCTTTGCCCATCGCAGTTTTTCGACCTAATCGTTCTAGCTCAAACTTAATAGTCTTTAATCCAGCTCCCTCAAGATACATTTGGAATATCAAACGAACAGTTTCTGCTTGTTCTGGATTTACTTTCATTTCTTTCCCAACGCGATCGTAACCAAGAATATTTCCGGAACCGTAATATACACCTTTCTCACGTGATGTCTTCTGTCCAGCTTTTACTCTTATAGATGTTTTCCTACTCTCTTCTTGAGCTAAAGTGGCCATAATTGTAAGTCTCAATTCACCGTCACCATCAGCAGTGTTAATTCCATCATTAAGAAAATACACTTCTACACCCAATGAACGTAACATACGAGTATACTGCAATGTATCAACAGTATTTCTTGCAAAACGTGATACTTCACGAGTGATAATGAGTTCAAACTTCTTTCTTTTAGCATCACGCATCATTCTCATAAACTGTGGGCGCTTTTCAGCTGAGGTACCAGTAATACCTTCATCAACATACTGCTCTACCATTTTCCAATTCGGATGCTGATCAAACACTGATTTATACCAATCAATCTGATTCTCGAGAGCTGATAGCTGTTCCTCATGTTCTGTTGATACACGAGCATAAACAGCAACTTTTAATTCTTTAGTATTATCCATTAAACCGTTGTACATAGAAGCGTGACCGAGAAGGTCATCGGTGACACGCTTTACATTATAGAATCAGCAGTTAGCAACACTGCCATAGAAACAGCGTACGAAAAGCTGGAGCGTCTGATACTGGGCGAATCTGAGCCTGCAAAACTAAAGTTGGCGTCTTAACACAATACCACTTGACTTCTTCGCAGTAGTACGCGAATATGTAGTACCGCTTGAAGACTGTCGGAAAGGAGGATAACATGAACAGACAGTCTTTTACTACTGCGAAGAACGATAGCAAGATTACCGCACTATATTGCCGTCTTTCCCGTGATGATGAACTGCAGGGTGACAGCAACAGCATTAAAAACCAGAAGGCTATACTCCAAAAGTACGCTGACGATAACGGGTTCGGCAATACCCAGTTTTTTGTCGATGACGGGTACAGCGGCACGAATTTCGACCGCCCAGACTGGCAGCACTTGATTGCACTTGCAGAGGATGGCGGCGTGGGCACCATTATCGTAAAGGATATGAGCCGCCTTGGACGCGATTATCTTAAAGTAGGTTACTACACGGAAGTGTTCTTTCCCGGTTCCGATATTCGTTTCATCGCCATCAACAACGGTGTCGACAGCGCCAACCAGCAGGACAGTGATTTCACGCCCTTCCTCAATATTATCAACGAGTGGTATGCCAAGGACACCAGTAAGAAAATCCGCGCTGTGTTCAAGGCAAAAGGGCAAAACGGCAAGCCGCTTTGTACGAATCCTCCCTACGGCTATATCAAGGACCCCGATGACAAAACACACTGGGTCATAGATGGCGAGGCAGCAGAGGTGGTGCGTCAGGCGTTTCACCTTTGTATGGACGGCTACGGCCCGACACAGATTGCCAAGGAGTTCATGAAGCGTGGCTACAAGAATCCCACTGCTCATGCAAAGGACATGGGGTTTAATCTACCAGACAATCGCACCAATGCCAACGATTACACTTGGGATTCCAGCACCATCGTGCATATGCTTTCTCGGCAGGAGTATCTGGGGCATACGGTGAATTTTAAGACTTACCGCAAGTCCTACAAGAATAAAAAGCAACTCAAGAATGACCCGTCCGAGTGGCAGATTTTCGAGAATACCCATGAGGCAATTATCGAGCAGCCTGTGTTTGAGGTGGTGCAAAAGATACGCAATGGCAGACGGCGTGTGACGCCGATGGGTGAGATGCCAATTCTCTCTGGGATGCTATTTTGCGCTGACTGCGGAGCCAAACTGTACCAAGTCCGACATCGTGGTTGGGAGCATGACAAGGAACATTTCGTCTGCGCTACCTACCGCAAAATCAAGGGAGGCTGCAGTTCACATCAGATACGCAATATCGTGGTGGAGGAACTGCTCCTTGACGGTATCCGGCAGATAACAGCATTTGCCCGTGAGCACGAGGAAGAATTCATACGGCTCAAAACGTCACAGTCACGAGCTGCGCTGGATAAGAGCCTTCGTGACGGAAAGCGAGAGCTGGAGCATTCACGGGCTCGGATAACCAAGTTGGACGAGATCATTCAGCGGCTCTACGAAGACAACCTTTCTGGCAAAATCTCGGATGAGCGTTTCTCCAAGATGACCGCCAGCTATGAAGCCGAACAACAAGCATTAGAGAGTCGTGTGACCGAGCTGAAAGCCGCCACGACTGCCGAGCGTGACAGTGCCCTCAATGTTGACCAGTTCCTCATGCTGGTGCGAAGATACACGGATATACAGGAGCTCACGGCTGCGATGATTCGGGAGTTTGTTGAGAAAATCCTCGTTTACAAAGCCGAGCGTGTCGATGGCAAACGTGTACAGAGCATCAAAATCGTCTGGAACTGCATAGGCGAGTTTACGCCGCCAACTATTAAAGAACAAGAAAAATCGGCATAGCCAGTACATACATACCAACTATGCCGATATTTTTCCGGGATAATAAATCCCTAAGACGCTCCCTCAAAATCGGGCGCGGCCTTTTCGATTGGATCAACGAAGCTGCGGATTATTCCGCGACGGGCTGAGCAGGTGCGGACAGGGCGTGCAGCGATTTTTTAAACTGCCATGCAAACAGCACGCAGGTGAAAATAATTGCTAAGATATCCGCAATCGGCTCCGCCGTATAGACCGCCGCTGTTTTGTTTTCCATCAGACGCGGCAGCAGATAAATCAGCGGCAGCAGCAGCACAAATTTGCGCATGATCGCCACGATGATCGACTCCTTTGCTTTGCCCAGCGAGATAAATGTCATCTGACAGGCAATCTGCGCGCCCATCAGCAGCAGCCCGCCGCAGTAAATGCGCAGTGCCGGCCCGGTGAACGCGATGAGCGCCGCATCCGAAGTAAAGATACTCGCAAACAGCCCCGGCGCCAGCTGAATGACCAGCCACAGCAGGCCGGAATAGCACAGGCACGCCTTGAGCAGTAAAAAGAATGTCTGTTTGACACGGGCCGCATTTTTGGCACCGTAGTTGTAGCTGGTGATCGGCTGTGCGCCCTGCGCGATGCCCTGCATCGGCAGCATGGCAAACTGCATCACGCTGCTGAGGATGGTCATAGCGCCCACGGCGATATCCCCGCCGTAGCGAAGCAGCGAAGAGTTAAAGCAAACCGAGATGATGCTTTCGGTTGACTGCATGATAAACGGAGCCAGTCCCAATGCCACACAAGGGCCGATGACCTTCGGAGAAAGACCGAGATTTTTCCGGGTCAAACGCAGACGGGTCTTTTTGCCGGTGAGAAACAGCAGCACCCACACGGTGGAAACGCCCTGCGACAAAATCGTGGCCAGCGCCGCGCCCTGCACCCCCATCTTAAATCCAAAAATAAAGATGGGGTCGAGGATGATGTTACACACGGCACCCAGCAGCACCGTTTTCATCCCGATGCTCGCAAAGCCCTGCGCGGTGATGAAGGCGTTCATACCCAGTGTCAGCTGCACAAAAACGGTGCCGATGGCATAGATGCTCATATAGCTGACGGCATATTCAATCGTGTTTGCGCTGGCGCCAAAGGAGAGCAACAGCGGGCGGTTGAACATCAGCAGCACGGCGGTAAGCACCGCTGAAATGCAAAGCTGCAAGGTAAAGCAGTTTCCAAGCGTTTTTTCCGCGGAAGCTGTTTTCCCCTGCCCCATAAAGATCGAGGCGCGGGGCGCGCCGCCCATGCTGACAAGCGCCGCAAAGGCCGAAACCACCATGATAATGGGTAGGCAGACCCCCACGCCTGTGAGCGCGAGCGCGCCGACCCCCTCAATATGGCCGATGTAAATGCGGTCAACAATGTTATAAAGCATATTGACCAGCTGCGCCGCCACGGCAGGCACCGCCAGGCGAACCAACAGCTTGCCGACCGGCTCTGTGCCGAGAAAATCCTGTTTTTCTTGTGTCATGCGTTCGATTCTTTCCTTTCCAGATAGTTGCGGGCATTGTCATCAATGCGCCGCTGGAGCGACAAATACACGGCGGATTCCTCCGCCGTAAAGTCCCCTGTCATAATATCGGACAGCTTTTTGCGCGAGGCGTGGATATCCGGCAGCATCCGGGCCGTTTTTTCGGTGAGCAAAAGATGCACGCGGCGGCGGTCAATCTCGTCCGGCTGGCGCACAAGCAGCCCTTTTCCGATCAGCGTTTCCACGGCCTGCGAGACGTTTGCTTTGGGCAGCATCCGCCATTCTGCCACGTCGCGCGCGGTGTCCCTCTCCGGGTGATTTGAAAAAAAGCCCAGAATGTCAAGCTCCGTCTGTGTCAGCCCATGAGCCGCGCAGACCGGCTGGCTCACCGCCTCATACAGCCTGCGAAACCGGCGGGCCAGCAACAATACTTCAACCTCTGCCAAGACTCTCTCCCTTTCGTTCATATATAAACAGTTCATACCTGAACTATTATACCTTATTTTGTCAAATTGTCGAGCGGATCGGCGCAAAAAAAACGCCGATCCGATCAGCATTTTTTGCAAACTGCAACAGCTGATTAGACCGGCGGCTTTTTTGTGTTTTGCCCTTTGCTTTTGTTATGGCAAGCTATTTTTTACCCTCGCGCCCCTGTTTGACCTTTTCCCAATAGGCCTTGGCAGCCTGTTCTGTTTTGTTCGGGCCATATTCGTAATAGGTCGTACCGACCAAAGCGTCCGGCAGATACTGCTGGGCAACCCAGTGATTTTCAAACTCATGCGGATAAAGGTAGTGCTGGCCCTTGTTTTTCGCGTCCGCGCCGTCGTAGTGCTTGTTTTGCAGCTGGCGCGGCGGCGGGCCGAGGCGGCCCTTTTCCACGTCTGCCATCGCGGCGTTGATGGCGTTGTGGCCGGAATTGCTCTTTGGCGCGGTCGCCAGCAGCACGGCTGCATCCCCCAAGGGAAGCCGTGCTTCCGGCAGACCAAGCTGCAGCGCGCTGTCCACACAGGCTTTTACGATGGGAATCGCCTGCGGATAGGCAAGGCCGACATCCTCCGCCGCGATGACCAAAAGCCGCCGGCAGGCCACCAGCAAATCCCCCGCGACCAAAAGCCGCGCCAGATAATGCACGGCGGCATCCGGGTCAGAGCCGCGAATGCTCTTTTGCAGCGCGGAGATCGTGTCGTAATGGTTGTCCCCTTCGCGGTCGTAATTCATGCTGCTGCGCTGAGCCACTGACCTGATCCCCAAAAACTTCGTCAATAGGAAAGTTAGTCACAATATGATAAACTGAAAGAAATGGATTGATTAACATGAAGAAAAGATTTACAGAGGAGCAGATCATCCGGATTTTGAAAGAACACGAGAGCGGGAAAAAAGCGGCGGACATCATCCGTGAGCATGGCATCTCCGAGCAGACATTTTATCGCTGGAAGAGCAAGTTCGGCGGAATGGATGTCAGCGAAGCCAAGCGACTTAAGCAGCTGGAAGAAGAAAACCGGAGGCTTAAGGAAATGGTCGCCGACCTGTCTTTGGATAATAAGATACTCAAGGACGTAATCTCAAAAAACGTCTAAAGCCTGCCGCCAAGCGCCGGATCGCCGTCGAGATACAGGAACAGTATCAACTAAGCGAACGAAGGGCGTGCAGGCTAATCGATATCAGTCAGAACGGCAAGCGGTATATCCCTACAGACAAGAGCGGAGATACCGTCATTACAGAGCGCCTCGTCGCCCTATCCACCCGCTGGAAACGATATGGGTATCGAAGGCTGCATGTCATGCTGCAGCGCGAGGGAGTGCAGATAAACCATAAAAAGGCGTATCGCTTGTATCGAGCTGCCGGACTGGCGCTCAAAAAGAGGAGCAAAAAGAAATATGAAAAACGGGGAATGCCCGAAAGGGCGATATCGGAACCCAATGTACGCTGGTCGATGGATTTCGTCAGCGATAAAACACGGCATGGCTCGAACATCCGCGTGCTAACGGTAATCGATGAAGTGACAAGAGAATGCCTTGCCCTAGAGGCAGACAGCTCCATCACCGGCAGAAAAGTAACGGCGGTGCTTAACAGGATCGCCATATTCCGC
>ERZ795056.6192-NODE-6192-length-11735-cov-4.294178_pt1 | contig 11735 bp, 11 predicted proteins | sample MGYA00375140_ERZ795056 | MGnify/ENA primary metagenome ERZ795056 (study PRJEB30185, sample SAMN05720227) | activated sludge metagenome | isolation source: Anaerobic digester | place: USA | collected 2015-03-09 ...
AAAAGCACCGGCTAAATCCGTGAGCAAAGCCCCAGCCAAAGCTCCAGCCAAAGCCCCAGCCAAATCGGCACCCAGGAAGGCGCCGGCCCGCAAGGCATGAGGCTGTTTGTCGTCGCAGTGGGGCAAAGGGTGCCCGACTGGGCGCAAACGGCGTGGGACGACTACGTCAAGCGTTTCCCCCACGAAATCAAGGTCGAGCTCAAAGCCGTCAAAACCGAGCCGCGCGGCTCCAAAACTGTCGAAACCCTTTATGCCGCAGAGCGCGAGCGCATTGAGGCTGCCATTCCGCGCGGCACGCGCACCGTGGCGCTTGACGAGCGCGGTACCACCCTGACCACGCGCGCTTTGGCGCAAAAGCTGCAAGACTGGCAACTGGGTGGTGGTGATGTCGCGCTGGTGATTGGCGGGCCGGATGGCCTCGACCCGGCATTCCGCCAGGCAGCGCATGAGCGCATAAGATTGTCTGACCTGACGCTGCCCCACGCCATGGTGCGGGTGTTGTTGATCGAGCAGCTCTACCGTGCATGGTCCATCAATGCCAACCACCCCTACCACCGCGAGTAGCATGACCCCCACGCTCGCCGCTTCGCGTGCTTCGCTGCCCCCCGAGGGGGCCTTCGCGCCTAGGGGCGGCCCGTCGGCGCTCAAGTTGGTGTCTACGCCCAAGTTCATTTACTTGGCGTCCCAAAGCCCGCGCCGCGCGCAATTGTTGGACCAGCTGGGCGTGCGCCACAAGCTGCTGTTGGCCGACGATCAGGAAGACGCCGAATCCCTCGAGGCCGCGTTGCCGGGCGAATCGCCCACCGCCTATGTGCAACGGGTGACCCTGTTGAAGCTGGAGGCCGCGGTGCAACGTCGGGTGCGGCGCAAACTGCCAGAAGCCCCCATTTTGTGCGCCGACACCACGGTCGCCAAAGGGCGCACGGTGTATGGCAAGCCTGCCGACGCAGCGGATGCCCAGCGCATGCTGTCGGCCCTGTCGGGCGCCACGCACCGGGTCATGACAGCCGTGGCCCTGCACACCGGGCGCCAAAGCCATCTGGCGCTGAGCACATCGCGGGTGAGCTTTGATGTGCTCACCCTGGCCCAAATCAAACGGTATGTCAGCACGTCCGAGCCCATGGGCAAGGCGGGGGCCTATGCCATCCAGGGCCACGCTGCAGCCTTTGTGACGCACATCAGTGGCAGTTACTCTGGCATCATGGGCCTTCCTGTGTACGAGACGGCGCAATTGCTGCGCCGCTGCGGTTTCGATCTCTAGCCTTCACTATGCAACAAGACATCCTGATCAATTGGGCCCCGCAGGAGTCGCGCGTCGCCATTGTCGAAAATGGCGCCGTCCAGGAGCTGCATGTCGAGCGCACGCTGGAGCGCGGCCTCGTCAGCAACGTGTACCTGGGCAAAGTGGTGCGTGTGCTGCCAGGCATGCAATCGGCCTTTATTGACATCGGGCTGGACAAAGCCGCTTTTTTGCACGTGGCCGATGTCTGGCACCGGCAACCTGACGGTGAGCCCCCCCAATTCGCTCGCAACAATCAGCCCGTCGTGCCCATCGAGAAGCAGGTTTTTGAGGGGCAATCGCTGTTGGTGCAGGTCATCAAAGACCCGATTGGCACCAAAGGCGCGCGACTTTCCACGCAGATCAGCATTGCGGGGCGCATGCTGGTGTTCTTGCCGCAGGACGACCATATCGGTGTGTCTCAAAAAATCCCGGCAGAGCAGCGCGACGCCTTGCGCAAGCGATTGCAGGATCTGAATGCGGGGGAAAGCGGTGGCTTTATCCTGCGCACCAATGCCGAAGACGCGACCGAGACCGAACTCGCTGAAGACATCGCCTACCTGCGCAAAACCTGGGCAGGCATCAAGGACGCCGCGCTGCGCAAACCTGCGGCCTCACTTTTACACCAAGACCTGAACCTGCTGCAGCGTGTGCTGCGCGACATGGTGGGTGACGACGTGCAAGCCATTCGAATCGACTCGGCCGAGCAATTTGAGTTGTTGAAAAATTTTGCCCAGGAGTTCATGCCCGCAGCGGCTTTGAAGCTGCAGCACTACAAGGGCGAGCGGCCCATTTTTGATCTGTTCTCGATTGACGACGAAATCGCCAAGGCGCTGGGCAAACGCGTGGACCTGAAGTCCGGCGGTTACCTGGTGGTGGACCAGACCGAAGCCCTCACCACCATTGATGTCAACACGGGTGGCTACGTGGGCGCCCGCAATTTTGACGACACGATCTTCAAGACCAACCTGGAGGCCGCTGGCGCCATTGCGCGCCAGTTGCGGCTGCGCAACCTGGGGGGCATCATCATCGTCGACTTTATCGACATGGTGCGGCCAGACCATTGCGATGCCGTGTTGGCAGAGTTTCGCAAGCAGCTCGCGCGTGACCGCGTCAAGACCATGGCGGGTGGGTTTTCCCATTTGGGTCTGGTCGAGATGACGCGCAAGCGCACCCGGGAATCTTTGGCGCACATGTTGTGCGAGCCCTGTGCCACCTGCCAGGGCAAGGGCACAGTCAAGACCGCCCGCAGCGTGGCTTACGACATCCTGCGTGAGATTTTGCGTGAAGCCCGCCAGTTCACACCGCGCGAGTTTCGGGTGGTGGCTTCGCCCCAGGTGGTGGAGTTGTTTTTGGACGAGGAAAGCCAGCACCTGGCCGGGCTGTCGGACTTCATTCAAAAGCCCATTTCACTGCAAAGCGAAAGCGCCATGGCGCAAGAGCAATACGACATCGTGTTGATTTGAAACCGTGATCGCATGAATCGCGCGCCTGTTCCCATCCTCACCTACCACCAGATCGAAGCCCCTCCACCAAGGGGCACGCCTTACCGCAGCCTGGTGGTGTCGCCCGGTGCCTTCGCGCGCCAGATGGGCCTGCTCAAGTTGCTGGGCTATACGGGGCTGTCGATGTCGGCGTTGCAGCCCTATCTGGTGGGCGAGAAGCACGGCAAGGTGGTGGGCATCACTTTCGACGATGGCTATGTCAACAATTTGCAGCACGCACTGCCCGTGTTGCAACGCCATGGCTTTTCGGCCACCTGTTACATGGTCAGCGGCCAAATGGCGGGCACCAATGTATGGGACCAGGGCAAAGCTGTTCCGGCCAAGCCGTTGATGGACGCCGCGCAGTTGCGTGCCTGGGTGGCAGGCGGGCAGGAGCTGGGCGCGCATACGGTCACCCATGCTGACTTGCCCGCGCTGGCGCCTGCTGCTGCACTTGAGGAAATTGTGGGGTGTAAACGGGCGCTTGAAGCCGTGATTGGCAGCCCGGTCACCCAGTTTTGCTACCCCTATGGGCGTTTCACGCCGCAGCATGTGGCCACCGTGCGCGACGCCGGTTATACCGCCGCCACAACCACCTCGCGTGGGCGCACCAGGGCCAGCGATGATGTGTGGCAACTGCCACGCGTGCCGGTGCACCAGTCGACCACGCTGGCCTTGTTTTGGTGCAAGGTGGCGACGGCCTACGAAGACCGTCGGCGGCCCGCATGAGTGCAGAGCGGGCTCGTGCCACGCCACGTTTGCGCGTGGCCGTGCTGAACCGAATTTTTGCCCGTACCGGTGGCGGCGCCGAGAGCTATTCCATTGCGTTGGTCGAGCACCTGGCCTCGCACCATGATGTCCATGTGTTTGCCCAGACGATCAACCACCAGTGGCCAGGGGTGACGTACCACACCGTCAGTTGCCCTTTGCGCAAGCCGCGTTGGGTGAATCAGCTTTGGTATGCCTTTGCCACTTGGCGCGCTACACGCACCGGCTTCGATGCGGTGCATTCGCACGAAAACACATGGCATGGGCATGTGCAAACTATCCATGTGGAGCCCGTGCGGCTGAGCCTGTTCAAAGGCTTGGCAGGTGGGCGGCGCTTGTTGCGGTGGCTCAAGGTGGCAACCAGTCCGCGGCTGCTGACCTATCTGGCCTTGGAGGCCGCGCGCATGCGGGTGGGGGCAGGGCGCCAGGTGGTGGTGACATCGCCTGCGCTGGCGCAGGATGTTATCTCGGCTTATCCGCGAATGGCGGGGCATCTGGCCGTGGTCACGCCCGGTGTGAATCTGCCGCAAGAGAAGCTGTCAACAGGGCAAGCACGTCAACAATTGGGCATGGTCGCCACTGGCCGACTGGTGCTGCTGGTCGCCAACGATTACGCGCGAAAGGGCCTGGGCACCTTGCTGTCAGCCCTGGCCCTGCTGCCCGACGATGTGCACTTGGCTGTGGTGGGCAACGCGGCCCACATTCCGCGCTTTGAAGCCGAAGCTGCAGCGCTGGGCCTGAAGGGCCGCGTGCATTTTTTGGGGCCACTGTCCGACGTGGGCCCCGCCTACTGCGCCGCAGACGTGCTGGCCCACCCCACCTTGGGGGATACTTTCGCGATGGTGGTGCTCGAGGCCATGGCGCACGGCCTGCCCGTGGTGGTGAGCGGCGTCGCCTGGTGTGGCATTTCGGGTCTGTTGACGGATGGCCAGGAGGCCGTGTTGTTGCAAAGCCCCACGGATGCCCATGCGCTTGCGGCCAGCCTGCAAGTCGTGCTGGACGATCCCGCTCTTGCCGAGCAGTTGCGCGATCAGGGCCATCAGTTTGCCGCCCGGCACAGCTGGGCGGCCGCTGCCCAGGCCTGTGAGGCGGTCTACCTCAATAGCCTTACGCCACCAACTTGAAGTGTTTGCGGCTGAGGTCCCAGCCTGTCAGGCGCTCCAGGGCCATGGACATGCGGTATTTCCGTTCTTTGGACGTGAGCTGATAGTCCGGGTTGAAAGCAATGCTTTGCTCGGCCTCGGTGGCTAACCAGTGGGACATGACTGCCGGGTGTGTGCCCTTGAAAGGGGTGACAGCCTGAGGGTCGAAGTCGGCGTAGTTGATGGTAGGGACGGTGGACCCCTTCCAGTATTTGGCCACCTGGTCGAGCTTGGCCTGCATGTAGGCGGCGCGACGTACCCAACCGTAGTGGTGAATGTGTGCCTTGACAAGGGCGCCGTGCGGATTGCGTGGGCGCTTGTGTTGGTGCATGACCAGCCAATACTGCCCGTCGGGGGCATAGCTGCGAATGGTGTTGCGGATCAGGCGGCATTCGCGCCGGTACCAACCGGGGCTGATCGAGATGTAGTCGGGCGTGCCGTAAAAATGCAGGTAGTCGAAAACAAGCGCCTCCACAGCCGGGTTGTCGTGGTGCAACTCCACACTGGCGCGGATTTGTTCGAGTTCGCTTTCGTGGACGACCTCATCGCCTTCGAGGTAGAAGGCCCAATCCCCGGTGCAGGCGTATTGCGCCAGCATTTTTTGTTGGGCATAGACGAAGCCGCGGTCGCTCATGCGCTCGTTCCAGACGGTCTCGATGATTTTGATCTTGGGGCTGTTGATGGCGCGCACGCGTGCCAGGGTGTCGTCATCACTTCGGCCCACGGCCACGACAAACTCATCGACCAGGGGCAGCAGCGACTCAATGGATTCGACAAACGGAAACCCCAGCATGGTGCCATTGCGTATGAAGGTGAAGCCACTGATGGAAACTTTGCTCATTGCAGGATGCTTTCTTGCGACTCGTCCAGGTTGCCAGCAGAGGCCAGGCGGACCATGCGGGCGTAATGCCCATTTTGCAGGAGCAGGCCAGAGTGGTTGCCCGTCTCCATGATGTGCCCGTCGTGCATCACCACAATGTGGTCTGCATGCTCGATGGTGGAGAGCCGGTGGGCGATGATGAGTGTGGTGCGACCGGCCATCAGCCGCTGAAGCGCTGTTTTGACCGCCAGTTCGGATTCGGAGTCGAGTGCCGAGGTGGCCTCGTCCAGAATGAGGATGGGCGCGTCTTTGTAGAGCGCCCGTGCAATGGCCACGCGCTGGCGTTGCCCCCCGGAGAGTTGCGTGGCGTTGTGGCCCACGGTGGTGTGAATGCCCTGTGGCAGGGTCTTGACCATGTCCGCCAGGTTGGCCGCCTCGAGGGCTGCCATGACGCGATCCGGGTCCAGAGCCAACCCCAGCGCCACGTTGGCGGCCAGGCTGTCATTGAACATGACGACATCCTGGCTGACAAACGAAAATTGCTGGCGCAGGTTGGTGAGCTGCCAATCCGGCAGGGCTACGCCGTCCAGCGCAATGTGGCCGCTGGTGGGCTCGACAAAACGCGGCAACATGTTCACCAGGGTGGTTTTGCCAGACCCGGAACTGCCCACCAGTGCCACCGTTTGACCCGGGTGGACATGCAGGGTCAGGTGGTCCACCGCATTGCGCTCGGCGTCTGGATAGCGGACGGTCACGGCATCGAACAGAATTTCGCCAGCAGCACGCGCCGTGGTGTGCGTGCCTTGCGATTCTTCGGGGGTGTTGTCGATCAGGTTGAGGCCCCGCTCGACAGCCGCCAGCCCGCGTGTAATGGGCGCGGCTGACTCCGACAGGTGCTTGATGGGCGCAATGAGCATCAACATGGCGGTCACAAACGAGGCAAACGCACCCACCGTGATGCCGCTGGTGCTGCTCTGCCACAAGGCCGTGCAAATCACGGCCGACAGGGCAGCGGCGGCCAGCAGTTGCGTCAGCGGCGTCATGGCCGAAGCCGCAATGGTGGATTTCATGGCCAAACGGCGCAGCGAGATGTTCAGTTCGTCAAAGCGCTCTGCCTGCGCCTGTTGCGCCGAATGCAAGCGCACCACGCGGTGGGCCAGCACGTTTTCTTCCACCACATAGGCCAGATGATCTGTGGCCTTCTGGCTGGCGATGGTCACCTGGTGCAGGCGCCGCGACAGCACCTTCATGACCCAGACCACCGCTGGAAAGATGAACAGCACAATGAGGGTGAGCTTCCAGTTGATATAGAGCAGGTAAGACAGCAGCGCCACCAGAGTGAGCGAATCCTTGAGCAGCGACAACATCGCGTTGACCAACAAGATGGTGCCTGTCTGAACCTCATACACCACCGTGTTGGACAGCGTACTGGCAGAGGATTGCGAGAACAGGCTCACCGGTGCAGTCTGGAGTTTTTCGAACAGGCGTCGACGCAGGTTGACCATGCCTTGGTTGGCCATGTAGGCCAGCGCATATTGCGCCACAAAGCCTGCAATGCCCCGCACCGCAAACAAGCCCATCAATGCGGCGGGCACCAGCCACAGGCTGAAGGTGCCGCCCTTGAAGCCGTTGTCGAGCAAGGGCTTCATCAGCGCAGGGATGGCGGGTTCGGTGACCGCTGCAATGGTGGTGGCCAACACGACGCAGGGCAGTGCCCAGCCCGAGCCCGAAAAATACGGCATGAACCGACGAACCCTGTCCAGCACAGATTGCCGTGGTGCGGGCGGCGTTGCCGTAGGCTGCGGTTCGGGCGCGTTCATGCGAGGGCTCCGGTGCGCGGGTGGTGTGCGCGCCCGTGGGCGCCGTATATCAGCAGCAACCCCACGGAGATGCAGAAAAATTCACCGGTGACCGCGTCGAAAAGTACAGAATTAAACAGGGCTGACACCGCCAGGACCACCACGACCGATAACGCCGCCTGCCGTTCTAGAGTGTCGAAGGCCCAGGCATCCCGTGCCATGGCCGCGAAAGCCGCCAAAAGCAGGATCATGCCGCCAATGCCGGTTTGCACGCCCCACAACAAAAATTCCTGATGCGGGTTGCGCACGTGCTCTGTTCCCGGTATGACTTTGTCGGCTTGTAGACGATTGAACTGCTGATGCCAACTGCCGACGCCATACCCAGTGACAGGGCGTTCAGCCACGGCTTCAAGTGACATTACCCAAAAATGCAGGCGCATCCCCATGGATGTTCTCAGTTCAGTGTCGGCGCGGTAGGACTTGATTTCGGTGCGCATCTCGTCAAACCGCGTTTTGAATTGCGGTGAGAGTTGAATGGCCGCCAAGGTAAGCACGAATGGGGCTGCAACGGCCACAACGCGCCAGCGCCGTGGCAGACGCCAGAACACCGCCAATGACAGCACAGCGATCAAGGCAGCATGGCCTGTGCGCCCCGGCAGCATGAGCAGCACGTTGACCACGGCCATCGCCACTAAAACGCCAGCGACTAGGGGGCCAAAGCGCGAGGGGAACTGGCTGCGCAGGTGCCAGCACACGGCTGCAAACGCGGCAGCCATCATGGACTGGTCCAGGTAGCTGGTGAACACGGTGGCCACAGAATTGCGTGGCGTCGGTGAAGCCCAGAAAATCGGCACATCAAAATACAGCAGCCAGGACGACACCACCACCAAGGCCTGCGCAGCAAGGTAAATGACCACAGCGATGCGCGCTTCGCGCAAGTGGCGCAAGAGCAGGAATATCGCGGGTATGAGCAGCAGTTTGCTGTATTTACCCAAGTCCCCCAGGGCATCTGTCCAGTGCGCTGTGGTGTAGGTGAGGCTCACAGTCAAGGCGAACAACAAGGCCAAAACAGCCCAAACTGTCCAGAAGCTCGATAGCGCGCGCCCACGATCCACCGGCTGCCTGTCTGTGTAGAGGGCAACCAGTGCAAACAGCAATGCCAGCAGTTTGGCGACATTGGTCGCCGCCAGGGACAGGGGTACGAAAGCAGCCAGCAAGTAGACTGGCCAGGGGCGTACGGCCTCCCATCTTCTTATTGCCGTCACCCGGCCCCCCCATAATTGCGGACAAACGCAGATTATCGCCCTGAACAACCCTAACGCTCTTTACGCTTTGCAACCCATGCGCCTGTCAGTTGTGATCATTGCCCATAACGAGGCGGCAAACCTGCCTGACTGCTTGGCCAGTGTGCACTTTGCCGATGAGGTGATTGTGTTGGACAGCGGCAGTACCGACGACACCGTGGCCATCGCCACTCGCCTGGGCGCGCGGGTCCATCAAACCAAAGACTGGCCGGGTTTTGGTCCCCAGAAAAACCGGGCGCTGGCGTTGGCCACCGGGGATTGGGTGCTGTCACTCGATGCAGATGAGCGGGTGCCACCGGCACTTGCTGCGCAGATTCAAGAGGTACTTTCAGCCAATGCGCGGCAGGCCTACGAGATCCCGCGCCTCACCCGGTTTTGTGGGCAGTGGATACACCATTGCGGCTGGACCCCCGACCACGTGTTGCGCCTGTTCCCGCGCGGTGCGGCGCGGTTCAGTGACGACTTGGTGCACGAGCGCGTGATGTCGGATCTGGGCAAGCCAGCGCGGCTGCGTCACGCTTTGTTGCACGAAAGTTATCCCACAGCGGGGCACTATTGGCGAAAACTCGAGTCATACAGCCAAGCTTGGGCCCGGCAGCGCCATGCGCAGGGCCAAAAAACAAGCATGTTCAGGGCTGCAGCGTCGGGTTTAACCGCTTTTTTTCGCAGCTATTTTCTGAGGCTGGGTTTTCTGGATGGGGCCATGGGTTTTGCGGTGTGTACCATGCAGGCTCAGGCCGCCTACGGAAAATACTTTGCCTTGTACTGTTTGAATCGAGAAGATGAACCTACTGAGAACTCCCACAACCACTGAATCACGCCGCCTGCTTTTGGGGGGGCTACTGGTTGCGCCCTTGCTGCCGGCGTGGGCGCAGTTTCGAGTTGAAGTGACCGGCATTGGGACCACGCAGTTGCCCATTGCGGTGGCTTCGTTCCGTGGAGATGATGCCTCGCCACAAAAAATTGCAGCCATTGTGCAGGCCGATCTGGAGCGCAGTGGCCAGTTCCGGGCAGTTGATGCCAGTGGTGCGGCGCTCGATGAATCCAGCCGCCCTGACGTTGCCCTTTGGCGGCAGCGCGCGGCAGACTCTTTGGTGACGGGCAGCGTGTCGCGCCTTGCCGACGGGCGTTACGACGTACGTTTTCGCCTTTGGGATGTGGTGCGAGCCCAAGACTTGGGTGGCCAGAGTTATGTGGTGGTGGCGACAGATCTTCGGCTCGCGGCCCACCGCGTGGCGGATGCCATTTACGAGCGCTTGACGGGCGACAAGGGCGTTTTCTCGACGCGCATTGCCTACGTCGCCAAAACCGAGTCTCGTTACAACCTGTGGGTGGCCGACGCCGATGGCGAGAACGCGCAAACGGCACTGGCCAGCCCGGAGCCTATTATTTCGCCAGCCTGGTCTCCCAACGGAGGCCATCTGGCCTACGTGTCTTTCGAGTCCCGCAAACCTGTGGTGTATGTGCACGATGTGGCCACAGGGCGGCGCCGATTGATCGCCAACTTCAGGGGCTCCAACAGTGCTCCAGCCTGGGCTCCCGATGGCCGCACCCTGGCCGTGACATTGAGCCGCGACGGCGGCTCACAGCTCTATACCATCGACGCCAATGGCGGTGAGCCCCGGCGTCTGACGCAGTCGGCGGGCATTGACACCGAGCCTATTTACAGCCCAGACGGTAAGGCCATCTATTTTGTGAGCGACCGGGGTGGCGCGCCCCAGATTTACCGCATGCCCACCACAGGCGGTGCGGCTGAGCGTGTGACTTTTAACGGCTCTTACAACATTTCACCCGCCATCAGCCCGGATGGCCGTTGGCTGGCCTATATTTCCCGTGTGAATGGTGCCTTTAAGCTGCATGTCATGGAAATCGTGACCGGTCAGACGACGGCGATCACCGATTCGGTCAAGGACGAAAGCCCGAGCTTTGCGCCAAACGGCCGCTTGATCGTCTATGCCACGCTGCAACAAGGGCGTGAATCCCTCATGACTTCCACACTGGACGGGAAAATCAAGGCACGCCTTGCGGGCCAGCGTGGCGACATCCGCGAGCCGGACTGGGGTCCGTTTCAGAAGTAAATCATCGACCAGGTTAAAACCCACAAGGAGGAAACATTATGAATTTTCGTGCATGGACAGTAATCGCCATGACTGCACTGCTGACGGCCTGCGCTTCAGGCGTCAAACTGGATGATGTGCCCGTAGAAGACAAGGCCGGCACCAATGTGACCGGTGGAGCAGGCACAGGTGGTGGGACGGCCGCAGGTGGCAACACCACGGGGGCAGACCGGACAACAGTGAAGCCTGTCGTGATCGATGGCACGAACAACAAACCCATGGGCCCCCCCGGTGTCGGCACTGTCGTGCTATTTGATTACGACAGCTTTGTCATCAAATCTGAATACCAAGGCCTCATTGATGGCCATGCACGCCACCTGAAGGCTGCACCGGCGCGGCGTCTGGTGGTTGAGGGGCACACTGACGAGAGGGGTGGGCGCGAGTACAACCTTGCATTGGGCCAAAAACGCGCAGAAGCCGTGCGTCGGGCGCTGGGCCTGTTGGGCGTGACCGATGCCCAGGTCGAGGCAGTGAGCTTTGGCAAGGAAAAGCCTGTTGCTACAGGGACTGACGAAGCCAGCTTGGCCCAGAACCGCCGCGCCGAGATCGTCTACAAATGACCCGCAATCGCCCCAGCTTTCATTTCACCGTGCTGGCCTTGGGCGCAGCGCTCCTGCTTGCCTTGTCGCCCGCAAGGGCGGCACTGTTTGAAGACGATGAGGCGCGCAAGGCCATTCTGGATCTTCGCCAAAAGGTCGAGGCCAATCGCGTCCAGGCCCAGTCGGCCACTGAAAAACTGCTCGAGGAATCACGTCGTGCCAGCGACGAAAACGTGTTGCTGCGCAAGAGCCTTCTCGACTTGCAGTCGCAGATTGAACAGTTGCGCAGCGAACTCGCGAATTTTCGGGGCCAGCAAGAGCAATTCACCCGCAGTTTGAGCGACATGCAAGTGCGTCAAAAGGACATTGTTCAGGGCGTCGAAGAGCGGCTGAGCAAGGTGGAGCCCGCCAAGGTCTCGATGGATGGGGCCGAATTTTCTGCCGAGCCCCGAGAAAAAGGCGACTTTGATGCCGCGTTGGCCG
>ERZ795056.6193-NODE-6193-length-11734-cov-7.181694_pt1 | contig 11734 bp, 8 predicted proteins | sample MGYA00375140_ERZ795056 | MGnify/ENA primary metagenome ERZ795056 (study PRJEB30185, sample SAMN05720227) | activated sludge metagenome | isolation source: Anaerobic digester | place: USA | collected 2015-03-09 ...
TGGTTTAAAAATAATAATCTATTTTTATTCTGCTCAATTTTACCGTCCACTTACCCCCATAACAGACATACAAGCACTGTAATTACGCTAAAGCATTACGCATTTGGGGAGAAGGCAAGGCAGCAGGAAAGGATTAAAAAGGTGGGAAATAGCTTTGCCTAAACAAGGGGCCTTCTGCCTAATTGACTTCCTTCAGCCCGAACCCAATAGAAGTATTCCATCAGTTTAATTGCTGTGCGGCACCTGACAAATAGCCAATGGAAGGTTATGTAATGTTTTTGAATTCATAACTTTGTAATACTTTATCTAGCCTGTCGAAGTCAGTTTGAAGACCGCTGCCAAGTAAGCTTTTCATAATTTGTTTATCAAGAGATTTTATGTTATAATTATTCTCCTTTCTACTATGATCTATGGCTTCTTGTTCAAGTAAATAGTTTATAAAAATTTCACTTACAAATTTCCTTTTAGCCAAGTCTCTATTACCATAAGAATCAGATTCTGGAAAATTTAAAGTTAATTCATCAAAAAACTTTTCATTGTATATTGGGGTATCTTGCAAAACAAGGTCATAATATAAAAACTTATTCAAAAGATTTTTCAAATAATATACACCAGATTGAGTTATGCCGATTTGATTACTTGAGTCAAGGTTTATTTGGCTCTCAACATCAGATACATAGTCATTTGTAAAAATCAGGCCTGCAGTGTAAAGAAGATTTAGTTCTTCGAGAATTGTCTCGGAATTGTATCCAGCTTTTACGAAATCACTCTCAATGGTAGAGATAGATATAAAATTATTCTTTTTTGCCAGACCTGAGTTTAAATCAATTATGTATTCGAGCAATCGAATTTTCGTAAAGTGATTTTTATTATTACTCGAAGGATAGAAAATATTAAATAAAGTACTTCTGTCATGTTGATAATAATAGTTTGATTCAAGGGCAACGGACTTTATAAACTCCCAAATGGGAATATTTCCTTTGCCGTCATTGCCATATTCAAATGACATATACATACTTGATTTTGTATGACCAGATAAAAGAAAGAATTTAAATTTTTCCAAACCATTCCTGATATTAGGGTAGGACGTTTCTTCTAAAAAGGAAAGTATTTCGGAATTGGTGTAGTCAAATAATACCTTATATAGATTTGTAAATAATTGACTAAGGCTACCTTCTCCAAATTCAAATTTTATATTATCATTTTCAATCTTTACCTTGGGAAATTTGAATTTGTTTAATACATATTTTATTCTTTTTCTCAAAACCTCTCTATATGGTGGTGCGGTTATATGAAACACAGTTGAGTGGTATGCATCAAAAGGAGGTTTATTCTTGAACTTATAAAAATAACCTTCTCTAAGACTTATCAAAATAATTACTTTTAAATTTCGATGAAGCGAATTACCTAATATAAAAACTTCCTTTTGTATATCTTCGGTAAGTTGGTCAGCATTATCTATTACTATGCAAAGTCTTTTATTACATTGATAAATAAGATAATTAGATATTTTTGCTAAATGTAAAATTGGATCCTCCATTTGTCTAGCAATAAATTCAGAAATTTTCTCATTTAATCGGTAATCTTCCTTTATATGTTCCCATATGCCTTTTTTCTGTTGCTCAATTTCAATTTTATAAATAGTTTTAAGTATTTTTATGCTATTAAGGTGTAGCACTTCATAATTTTGATAGAGCTGATTAATTAATTTATGATAAATTAGTTTTGTATCCTTGATAGTGCTTTCAGTTTCATTTCTGAAGTCTAAATACAAAATCGGTCTATTTTTCTTTATTCCCTTATCCAGAATTACCTCAATAAAATATTTAATAAATGTTGTTTTTCCAGCACCTTTGCCGCCAATTATTATGATTGGGTCTGGTAGTCTATTATTTATTTCAGTTATTTCATTTGTCAGTTGGTCATAGGTTTGAGCTGTATTTTGAACTGGGTTAATTCTTGTATCAAATGTTGGGGGCTGGTCTGAAAAGATGAACCCTAATTCTGAATTATATTTTTTAATATCCTCATTTTTAACATAGCATTCTTCAAGAATTTTTTCATCCTTTAAATCCTCTATATTATAAATTTCTTCAAAAACTTGTGTGATGATTGGAATAAGTTCATGACTGTTCTTATTTCTTACTAGCTCGTCATCCTTTCTTCTTAAATTATTTGAACGAACAATTGTCTTACCGTTATTTGTTTCTGTAAACAATTTGAAACGACCATAATAGCTTACATATTCCTTAGATATTGTCTCATAAAATTTAATAAAATTACTATCTATTGTGTTAAGATTCTGAAATATCAAAACATCATTGTCTTGCCAGTCAGAACCATCTGTAGCGTTGAATCTACCAATTATGAACTGCTTTCCATTAGTGATTATTCCATAAAGTAGGCCTCGTTGAAATATATAACCTCTAATTTGGTCAATAACTTCCTTGTTACTTTTATATATTGTTCTTAGTTTAACTTTTCTGTTTTTTTCTGGCAAGTTTAATTCAACAAAAGTTTTTTTGGCTTCTACGACGAATCTAAAAGTTGATGTGCTAATTTCATAGTCGTAATATCCAACCTGAACATATCTCTCTCGTTCAATATCGTCTTCTGTCCATCCCAAAACATCTTTGAGAAGAATGTCAATTATTTTACTTCTAGTATCAGATTCAGAAATAGGTTCTGAAGCATATTTCAATAAACTTTCAATATTACCTTTAAATTTTTCGTATCCTTTATCAATATTTGTCATATGTTTTGAATGTCGTTTAAAATATCATCTAAATATTTTTTGGCCAAAAAGAACTACTCCTCTATTTCGCTTTACTTTCAAATATAGAAGTTTTACAAATCCCTTACAATCTCTTTACAATTTTCACCTAAATAATAAGCACCTATCCCTTCTGTGTCCTATACTTCCATGGCCCTGATCTCCGCTCCCATTTCTCATAAGTGGTTCTTTCCGGTGCCGGTGGTTGGTAAATGATGGATGGCGGCTGCCGTTTCAGGATGTCGCCGGTAAGCTCGTAGTAAACATTCTGGAGCCAGTGGATGGCCTGAAATTGGGCAACTTAATAGCCCGGTTAATGAAAAGGGTAATGATCCATTCTTTTTCGGATATATATTTGAGAAAATGCCAGTTCGATTTCCATTGGCACTGAAAAACTAATAAAATTAGCATAATAGCCGGCATCGTCCTGATGACACAAAAAAAAGGCCCGCTACCCGCGGACCAGAATAACCTTATGCTGCCAGCGAAGATGCCAGTGGATGAAACCACCGATAACCGGAGCCCGCCAAACAACCAGGACTGGATAACAATGCCAAACGCCGCTGGAAGTGGACGATACCCACTTGCGCCTACACTTAAAAGTAAAGGGGATAAGATGCTGCTTTTCCATATAAAAAAATTTAGAAGCATCTATCTGCAGGGCGCGTCGGGTCAACCAAAAGGAAACGGAATAAAGGAAAGCATTGTGCGTTGGCAGGCCCTTCGGCAAGGCTCAGGGCGTGCCGCTCATTAGTCCCCTTTTGCAGGTTTTATCGCGGCAACATAAAAGGGCCTGTGTTTATGCCGTAGTCTTTTGGTTGCCCGAGGTAGGGCCATTGTGCGTTGGGGCGCCCTGCTAACTTTGCTGTATAATTTTTTTATGTGCAGCAGCTTAGCCCTACACTTTCTGCAGAGCGCAAGTGGGGCACGGCTACGCGGTAGGATAGCAAACGGTAAGCGGGACCGGTTAAAAAAGCGAAAGCTGCCGTGCCGGTCTCTTTTTATCTGCCTCAGCCTGATGGTAAACCTCGTACTGCCGGGCGCAATCATCGCAAAGGATAATCAATGGATCCAGGTTGTTGTGTAGCAGGTTCATGGAACCATAGCCGGCAAAATTGTAATCCGGAAGGGCGCCACACTGATGGCAAGCCGGTTCAATGGAACTGAGCTCACCCATTTCCTGCCAATTTTCGGGTATGGCAATCTCATTGCGGCAAAAGGTCCAGTCTGCAACCTGATCTGGCTTTGCCTTCTCAAAAAAGGGAGTGATCCATAAACGTCCTGAACAGTGCAGGTAAGCCAGGTCTTTTGTTATTTCTGTCATAATCATTGCTTTTGTTTTGGAACCATTGCCGGAGCGTAGCGGAGGCAGCCGGCAGCGGTTTGGTGTTTGATGTTTCGGGTTGGTGTGAAAAGTGTGGGTGTGGGTGTGGCAGGTCAGGATGCCTTGATGATTTCGGCAAAGGAAAAGTCTGTCCAGCGAACTGCTTTAGAGTTATTGTCCTGGATAATGAACTGAACCTTGGTGGCTCCCCGCTGATGGCAAGCCATCAGGAATTTGTCGTGACTTGGCCACTCAGCCTGCAGTGTGTGCAATTCAGTGTAATCGGTCCAGCCGGAACCGGGAAAATAAACCGATTCAATCCCCAACAATCTGTGGTTGGGGTAGGCTTCAAAAATTCTGGAATAGGTAATCATGGTAAGTTGGTTTGTGGGCCGGCTTCCCGGATGGAAAGCCAGCCCGGTGAAGGTTTAATACTCGGAAGGCAGCAGCAGGACGCCTTCGGTGAAATACAGGGTGAGCAAATCGTCTGAAAAATCACTGAACGGGATTTCCTGCTCGGTCACGATGCGGCCGTTGCCATCATCACAGGTGGCAACAAATGCATCATCCTGATGACGCTTCAATACCCATTTCTGGAAAGACTCGGCTTTCACATCCGGTGAAAGCTGATGGGAAAATACCAGGTCAATCATCCAGAAAGCCTGATAGGCTTCTGCTACTGCCAGTACGCCATCGGTGTACAGCAATCCTGAAAGGTGGCGATACCAGTTTTCGGTGCCTGTGTACTCGCGGAAGTTGTTGTTTGCATTCTTCATAAAACATAATTTTTAAAAGAAAAAAGAGAAAAAAAGAAAGCACCCCCATTGCCGGCGGCTCCCGACGGCCAAAAGGAAACGGAATAAAGACCCCGCAGGGGTAAAAATGGATGGCCTAATTTGGCGAAGCACAGGCCATCCATTTTTATTTATGCCGTAGTCTTTTGGCAGGTGGGTGTATTAGCCAGCCGGCGAACTTTGCTGCCTTTTTTTCTATTCTTTTAAAAATTAAACGAGAACGTGTGCAAATACATTCCGCGAAAAACGGACCATGGAAGAACCAAAAGCAGGTCATGCAGCAGTAGAGTTTTGTCAAAAAACAGATGTTCTACGAAGCATCAAAGGCGGGTACTGGATGAGCGAACGGTTGCGAAATGCAATGGAGCAAGGTGAGCGAATGAGGCACCCGCCATCACGGAATGAAAAACAGGATTCAAAAGAAACGAGGGCCTGCGGCTGGTTGGTCATGGAACGAAGTGGAATGGCCGACCAACCGCAGTAGTATGAAAACTGAAGTAGTGGCAAAAAACGGAACGTCAGCGAAGCACCACCGGCGGGTGCCGACTGAGCGACCCGGAAGCGAAATGCAATGAAGCAACGGTCGCGAAGAAGGCACGGGCTGGCACGAAGCGTGACCAGGAAGGAAAATAAACAAAGCGCGGGCGAAAGGTTGGGCATGGAACGCAGTGGAATACGCAACCTTTTCGCCATCACGATAAATGCCGGAAGAAATGAAAATGGAAAAGCCTAAGCGAAAAATGAACGGCAGCGAAGCACCACCGGCGGGTGCCGCATGAGCGTACCGAATGCGGAATGCAATGGAGCTAAGGTGAGCGAAAAGGCACGGGCCGGTACGGAGCGTGAGCAGGAACGGAAATTAACAAGGCGCGGGCGAAAGGGTGGGCATGGAACGCAGTGGAATGCGCAGCCTTTTCGCCATCACGAGAAATGCCGGAAGGAATAAAAAATGGAAAAGCCTATTCGAAAAATAATCGTCAGCGAAGCACCCACGGCGGGTTCCGGATGAGCGAACGGTTGCGAAATGCAATGGAGCAAGGTGAGCGAAGCAGGCACCAGCCGGTACGGAAGGTACTGCAAGGCGAAAACCATTTTAATGGGGTGATTGGCTGGGCATGGAACGGAGTGGAATGCTGAGCCAAACGCCCATACTAATGATATTTATTTGACTGAAAAAATAGTAATGGCATAGTTTGAATTTGAAAAAGACGGCAGATTGTAGGGAATTGGGGTATGTTTTTAAGAAACTGCTGCAAGAATCAACGACTTGATTTTTTATAAGGATGGACATTTTCATCAAAGCTGCCCCTTAATTATTCATTTTTAATAAAACTATTTTGCCTTTATTTTGGTAAAACTACCAAAAAATATAAATTATTCTCTTTTTTATTGAAAAATCAAGTACTTTCGTTTTGGTAAAATTACCTAAAAACATGAGCAAGGATTTATTCAGCATCGATAGTATTATCAACTCGGCATTAAAGCAAAAGGGATGGATTGATACATTATCTCTTCAAGAATTATTTAAACAGAAAATTGAACAGTTAGGAATTTCAAAGCATCAAGCTTTAAAAATAATGGACATTGAAGCAAAGAGTTTTGATTCATTTATGCAGGGAGAATCCACTAAAATAGATTTTTTAACTGTTTCAAAATTATCAGCCCTTTTGGAAATTGCCCCTTCTATTTTTATCGATAAGTTTTTATTGAAAGTCGGAGATGAAAAAAAGAATGAACTTGAAAAAACCAAAACAAGACATTTTATAGCTAAGCATTTTGATTTAGATGCTTTACGAAATAAAGGCTTTATTGATACGGTAAATGATTTTGACCATATCGAAAAGAAAATATTGGAGTTTTTTGGATACGAAAATGTTTTTGAATATAAAAGTAACATAGAAGTACCTGTTTATAGTAGCGGGAAAATTGTTTCAAATGAAAAAAGCCAAAAATTTTGGGTTAATATGGCTTATGCAACTTTTGAGAAAATACCCAATCCAAATGAATACGACCGGGAGGGCTTAATAAACATATTCCCTTCATTAAGGGCTTATTCCATAAATATAGAAAATGGTTTAAGGCAGGTTTCAAAAATCCTATTTAAATTAGGCATAAACCTGATTTTCGTCCCGAAAATGGCCAAAGACCTACACATTAGGGCAGCAACTTTTTGTATTAACGATAAGCCTTGTATTGCTATAACTAACTATAAAGACTTTTACCCAACATTATGGTTTAGCCTTTTCCATGAGCTTTACCATGTTTTGTTTGATTGGGATGAAATTGTAAGTACTGAAGGACATGGGCATGTTTCTGCTGGGATGTCAACAGGGACAATTGATGAAGATGCAGCTAACGAATTTGCAACCCGGTATTTATTTGATGAAGATAAAATGAAAGAGATAGAACCATTTATAAACAACCCGGAGTATGTAGAAAAATTTGCGCGTAGTTATAATATCCATGAAAGTATTGTTTATGGCATCTATGCTTACAAAAATGCGGTAAAAAACAAAAATTTGTTTGGAAAATATAATCATTTAATGCAAAACCCTGAACTTGCTTTGGAGTGCTTTCAGCTATCGAAATACGAAAATTATGAACCTATCCCAAAAATTGCCAAAACAACAGTATCACTAATAAATTAAAAAGAATGAAAGAAGAAATAAAAGATATTATCGTGCCTATTGTCAAAGGTAAGGGCAATGTAAAAAAGGTTGACCCTAAACATATCCAAGAACAAGAGCTGCTTTTTACTAAAGCTGACCTTATTTCACCAATCAATAAAAAAATTGATCCAATTGAAATTGTCAAAACAATTGGTGGGCAAGAAATTAATCTTAATGAATATATAGAGGTTAATTATATAAATTATACTGGACAAGACACGCATTTTACAAGAGAACAATTTTACTACCCGCTTGCGGATATGTTTGGGGTTGATAGGAAGTTAATGGATAACTTTATAAGACCACATTTCGTCCCTGTCTTTAAAAATAATTTCATCATTTCAAGATTTCCTCAAAAAGTTGTAAGCCACATAAGAGAGAAAAATAAATATATAGCTTATTGCAGACGCGGATTCTTTCATTATCAATTAATGACAAAAAAGGCTGACTCAGATTATAGGCTCTACATTGGACAAGTGCAGGCAATAATAAACCGAAACCCACAGCCTACTCTAAAAGAATTTATTATAGAATATTGTACTGAATATCATTTGGCAATACAATTGGATATGTTTGATTCTGTTCTTTATTAATAACTATTTACCCCATCTTATTGTAGCCGTTTTTTTTAGCTATTAAGCCCTACTTGCGTGGATTAAGATTTCAGATTCTGCTTTGGCGCCCCTCAACCCACCCTTGCTACCTAATGTCGCCGCTTTAAGTTCAGCCTTTCCTTTACCTGTGGAGTATCTTCTATTACACCCATTGCTATATCCACTATGGACTTTGCTATTTGGTTTATGTCCGATGGACGGATAGTTTTTGCCATGCTATAAGGTAACATGCTTATTAGGTTAAACAGAGCCGAATATGTTGTTTATCAAACTGAGACACTATCCAAAAATTAGGTAGTTAAAAAATAATGTAAATAGGTATTACCTGTATTAACTCAGATACAAAACCCAATGTTTCAACGTAAGAATGTACGGCCGGTGACGCAAGAGCGCACAGTAAGCGAATGCAGTGGAGAAGCGAACGAATGAGTAGTGGCTTGCGCAGCAAGCCGCTCAAAATGAGAGAAGCGGGTGAAACGAAATGATGCGAAGGGAGCGAAAAAGGCTCAAGCCGGGACAATATAAAATGAAAGTCGGAAACCAACCTTTCGCCATCAAGAGAAATTCCGGAAGGAATGAAAATGGAAAAAGCTGTAAGCAAAGGAAACGGCAGCGAAGCACCCTCGGCGGGTGCCGCCTGAGCGATCCGGAAGCGCAATGCAATGGATCTAAGGTGAGTGAAAAGGCACCGGCTGGCATGGAGCGTGAGCAAGGATGCAGGCAAAATGAAAACGGGCGGATGGCAGGGCATGTAACGCAGTGAAATGCTGTGCCATCCGCCAAAAGAAAGGAGGTTAAGAAACCAGCGATAAAATACCGAAGTTTTGTCAGGCAATGAAAACGACTAAGGAGTAGTTGATAAAAAAATGGCTTTTGAAACGAAAAAGTGTCTGCAAGGGCCGTCAACCCCCAAACCCAAAAAAAACGGAGTGTCGGATAACGAAGCCGCAAACGTACAGCGAAGCCGCGCCACCCTGCGCCACTGCCCACTGCGGGCTGGGGCCGGGACTGCGAGGCACGAGCAGGAAGGCACCGGTCCGTAATACGCAAGGCAAGTTTTTTGTTTGCCTGCCGACCGGCCATGGTGAATACCTGGAACCAATGGCCGGCGACGATATGCTTTCATCCAGCAGGCAACAAAAAACGCAGCCGAAGCCGCAGTGGGCCAGCCGGGTGGCGCCCATGTGCTATGAGGAGGCCCTGCGGGCATGGCAGGGCACGACTAAGCGAACCGTATGCGTAGCATAGTGTAGTGGCGAATGAATGAGTTGTGCTGAAGCGAAGCAAGGCGCACGAAATGAATGAAGCCGTCGGAACGGAGCGAAGCAAAGGGAGCGCAGGAGGGCTGTGCCATGACCGATTACAGGGCCGGACGGCTGCGACCAAAGGCGGGGAAAAACCATGACAGGCTGCGAAACGAAGTGGAGCACCCGAAGGGCGGGCGCTTGGCTGCCTATAAAATGGAGGCACGGAATGAAATAGGCAGGGATGCGCCCAGGCCTGGCGTGTGTTTTTTTATCCCGCCGACGGGTAGACAGCCGACCTTTTTTCCCGAGCCACACCCACACTTCCCACACACGTGCTTGCAACACTCACACCGAAGAACACGCACCCCAAATACACAGGATAAATGATATGTAATGATAAATATTGATGATGTTATCAGAATTTCATCCTCTGTATTCTCACCGCATTTAATATTGCCAATAACGCTACGCCAACATCTGCAAACACCGCTTCCCACATAGTTGCCAGGCCACCAGCTCCCAATGCCAACACAATTGCTTTTACAGCAAAGGCAAGCATAATATTTTGCCAAACAATTTTTTTAGTTTGCTTTCCAATGTTAATCGCCATAGCTAAACGGCTGGGCATATCATCCTGAATTACTACATCTGCAGTTTCAATGGTTGCATCGCTGCCAAGACCGCCCATGGCAATCCCAACGTCACTTAATGCCACTACCGGGGCATCATTTACTCCATCACCTACAAAAGCCACGGTTTCTTTTCGATATTTAATTTCTTTTACTTTGTTTACTTTATCTTCCGGTAGCAAATCGCCAAAGGCATTATCTATGCCTAATTTGTCAGCAACAAATTTTACCACGTTGGTTTTATCACCGCTAAGCATGGTAAGTTTCACCTTCAGGCTGTGTAATTTATTTACTGCTTCCTGTGCATCTTCTTTTATGCTATCGGCAATGGTAAGATAGCCTGCAAATTTGTTATCGTATGCAATGGCAATAAGGGTGTAAACAATAGTGGAAGGATCAATATCATACTTGATAGCGAACATATCCATTAGCTTAAAATTGCCTACCAATAATTCTTTACTATTCACTAAGGCTTTAAGGCCATGACCTGCAATTTCTTCTGTATTGCTTAATTGAATGGAAGTATTTACTTCTCCTACAAATTCATGAATGGCAGTTGCAACGGGATGTGTACTTTGACCTTCTAAAGCGTTAACCATCTGCAATATTTCATCTTTATTGAAAGCTTCTTTAATGTTTACTTCCTGCACTTTAAAAACACCTTCTGTCATGGTGCCTGTTTTATCCATCACTACATGTTGAATGTTTGCAATGATGTCTAAAAAGTTGCTTCCTTTAAATAATATCCCGTTTTTACTGGCTGCGCCAATGCCACCAAAATAACCCAAAGGAATAGAAATAACCAATGCGCAGGGGCAACTGATAACAAGGAATATCAATGCCCGGTAAAGCCATTGACTGAACACATAATTTTCAACAAACAACACCGGCACAATGCAAATAAGCACTGCCAATAAAACCACAATAGGAGTATAAATCTTTGCAAACTTCCTGATGAATAATTCTGTGGGTGCCTTTTGAGCCGTGGCATTTTGCACCAATTCTAAGATTTTACTCAGCTTACTATCTGTATAGGCGGTGGTAACTTTTACTTGTGCCACCGTATTCAGGTTTATCATACCTGCCAGCACGGCTTCACCTTTTGCCTTGGTATCAGGCTTGCTTTCACCTGTAAGTGCTGCTGTATTGAATGAAGCGGTTTCTGAAATCAGTTCCCCATCGAGTCCTAATTTTTCTCCAGACTTTAATTGTAAGATATCGCCAATGTTTGCAGCTTCAGCTTTGATCGTTTTTGGTTGGTTGTTTTCCAAAATGGTAACTTCGTCCGGTCGCTGATCGAGCAATGCTTTGATATTTGATTTTGCCCTTTTTACTGCTAATGTCTGGAACACTTCGCCTACCGCATAAAACAACATTACCGCAACGCCTTCCGGATACTCGCCAATGGCAAAGGCGCCTATAGTTGCAATAGACATAAGTAAAAATTCCGAAAAAACTTCACCTTTACCAATGGCAAAAAAGGCTTCTTTAAGAACCGGAAACCCAACAGGTGCATAAGCTATAACATACCAAATTATCCGTATCCAGCCGGTAAACCATGATTGTGAAAGCCAGTTATCCAATGTAATGGCTAACAGCAATAAGCCAAGACTGAGAATTGCCGGTAGGAACATTTGAAAAGTGTTTTGATTAACACCTGAATGGGCTTTCCCATCATTTTCTG
>ERZ795056.6195-NODE-6195-length-11730-cov-5.414390_pt1 | contig 11730 bp, 10 predicted proteins | sample MGYA00375140_ERZ795056 | MGnify/ENA primary metagenome ERZ795056 (study PRJEB30185, sample SAMN05720227) | activated sludge metagenome | isolation source: Anaerobic digester | place: USA | collected 2015-03-09 ...
CGTTCCCAGCGGGACTTCATCCGGGGCATCTACGGTATGGAGCTGAGCGTCCAGATCTGAAGCGGCCGCACTACGCCCGGGTCATGCCTGACCGCCGGTCCTCAAAATATGGCTTGACTTAAAATTTAATTATTATTATAAATGAAGCGTTTCAAGCCGCGGTGGGCTTTATTTGAGGAATAATATTAATGCCTGTCGCGCGATAAGCCGAAAATAATTATGATATATTCCCGCGCCCGCCGGGCCCGGGAATCCGGAGGTACATGATGATTTCCATGCAGCAGCTTGAAGAGCTAGAAAATCGCGTGGTCAAAGCCCTGCAATTGATTAGCGATCTGCGTACTGAGAATTCAAAACTCGAAAACGAGAATGAAGAGATAAAGAGCGAACTTGAAGAAGCCAGGCTCAGCCTGGAAGAGCGCGAGCAGGAGATCGAGAGGATCAGGAAAGAGCTCGATGATGCGACGAGGGAGCTGGAAGAGCTGCAGGCCAAGGAAGAGGTCCTCGAGAAAAAGGTCGTTTCCCTGCTCGGCAAGCTGGACGACCTGTCGCCCGGCAGTTCCATCCCGGCCGGCGAGCGCGTTGGGAAAAAAAGGTACACGGCACCGGCTTCCTCCCGCTCCCGGGACACCGGTAAGAAGGGGCTGAAGGCCGTTGAAGAAGAGGACTCCATCATCCTCGACGAAACCATTGACGACTTCAAAGAAGAAGAAGTCAGGGTCGAGACCGTGAAAAAGTCCGAAACCGTAGCATTGGACGAAGATGAAGACATCATCATCATTGACGACGAGGCGGATATAAAGTCCAAGGGCGGTGAAGGCGTGGCCCTGGAGACCGTGAACGAGACCGATGACGACATCATCCTCCTTGACGAGGGGGACGAAGAGATAGTGATCGACGACGTGGACAAGGAAACAGTCATTATTGACGAGGAAGAAGCCGCGCCGAAGAAGGGCGGGGCCAAAAGCAAGCCGAAGGATGACGATGAGTTTCTTATCATCGAAGAGGATGATAAGTAATAATCATTATTACTGGGGGGTAAACCGTGGAAGATAACAGGGTAAAAGTATCGATTTACGGCCAGGCGTACACGATCAATGGCGACGCCCCCCGGGATTACATCCTGCAGCTCGCCGATTACCTCAACCGGAAGATGGAAGAGGTAAGCGCGCATAGCCCGGACGTCAATCCGACCCAGGTGGCAATCCTGGCCGCGCTGAACGTGGCGGACGAGTATTTTCAGCTGAAGAAGCTGAAAACGGGCGTTGACACCGAGGTTGAGCGCCGTACGATGGCCCTGATCTCAATGCTCGATGAAGGGCTCATCGGCGATATTTTCTCTAAAATTCCGCCTGCGGGCGGGAAATCAGCACTTCCTTCCGAACAGGGATGCCCGGCCGGCCGTTTTTAACCGCTTTATTTGCTGATTGAAGGCTCAGGGCGGGTATCGGTTCAGGGTCACCGGACACTCCCATGGTTATTTCCATCTCGCGTAATAATTTTTCCTTGTTTTACATGCATGAAAAGCGGCATTAATTTACACTTTTAGTGATTGAAAGGGTATAATCGGTAGGCAGATGCGGGATCTAAAGCAGTTAAGCGACGAGGAGCTTGTGCAATTATACCGTGACGGCACGGAGGAAGCTTTCACGGAAATATATTCACGGTATGAGCAGAAGCTTAAAAGGCTTATTTATTACTACATCCCCAATGCCGATGATGCGAGCGATGTGTTTCACGAGGCAATTATAAGGGTGTTCAGGCACCTGGGTACGTACAAGATAAACAAGTCATTTTCTTCCTGGATTTATCAGATAGCGATTAATTGCAGCAAGAACTATATCGGCAGGAGCATGAGGGAGACGCATCTGGTAGAGCAGGAGAGGTTCAGGGTCAGGGATGAGTATCTCCACCCCGTGTCGCCCGAGGACGTGTTCATCTCCGAGAGCGACATGGAGGAATTCAACCGGGCCGTCGAGCGCCTGAAAGATAAGTTCAAGTCCGTGTTCATATTGAGATACGATCATCGCCTGAAATATTCAGAGATAGCGTCGATCCTGGGCTGCTCCGAGCGGACCGTCAAGTGGAGAATGGAAAAGGCGATCGAGAAGATAGCACAGCATTTATCCGAGAAGGGAGTCATTTGAGAAAAGCGATAAAAAAGAAACCGGCGCGCGACATGAAGGACCTGATTGACCTCCTCCGCGCCGACCCGAAGTTCCGGGGCGTGAACTGCGACAAGCTCCAGCTGATCCTCGAGCAGTCCGAGCTGCATGTCCCGGCGCGGTGGCCGCGCCGGTTCGACGTCACGAAGATCCGCGAATACGCCGCCGCGCCGCCCGTTCCCTCGCGGGCCCCGTTGCGCGGCGCGTACCGCTATGCGCGCTGGGCGCTCGTCCCCGCCTGCGCCGCGGCCCTGTTTTTCCTGGTGTGGCCGTGGATGTCCCGGGACGACGGGCGTGCCGGTACGATCACGCGCGTCACGGGCACGTCGATGACCGTCAGCCGGGCCGGCCGGGAACGGCTCGATGCGGGCGACACCCTTTCGCCGGGCGACGTTATAACCACCGGGCGCGGCGCATCCATTGATATAAGCTTTAATGATACGATACGCATGCGCGTACTCGAAGGGAGCCGGATCGAGCTTGGAAGCTACGAGCTCGCCCCGGCCCGGAGATTCGACGCGCTGGTTTCGGCCGGCGGCTGTATCCTCCAGGCTGACAAGCTGTCGGCCGGCGAGTCCGTGGCCCTGCACACCGCGGGAACCGAGGCATCGGTGAAAGGCACCGCGTTTGCCGTCACGGTGTCCGCCGACGGGAGCGTGCGCTACGAGGTGTACGAGGGGACCGTCAGGGTCCGCCGGCGCCTGCCGTCCGACAGCGGGCTCGGGCCCGAGAAAGCGGAAAAGCTCGCCCGCTATTTTGAATCGCATGAGCTCATGCTGGACAGGGGAACGGCCTGCAGTATCAGTCCCGACGCAGTGTCCCCGGAGCGGGCGAATCCGGACGCTTCCGGCGGCCGGATAGCAGGCCTGTCCCTTCCCGTAATGCTGAAGGGTGCCAAGGCCCTGACCCTGAAGGACGAGGCCTTATCGTTCGCGGGGATAGCCGCGATCAGCGAAGGAGCAGGCGACAGGGGAGCGGCGGTTTCGCCCGACACTGCCGGCCGGACCGGTTCCATCAAGCGGAGCGCTGCGGAACATGAACCGTCAATAATGGGCGGGCAGAAGTACCTGTTATTCATACCCGAAAACGATTCGATCCTCACGATCGATCAATCGTATATCGACGCGTCGCGCGGGGGCGTCTCGCTCTGGCGCCTGGACCTTGAAGATGCCATCGCGTCGATGCCCGTGCGGGACGGCCTGTCGCTCTATTTCTCCACGGTGCGCGGCACGGTGAGCAGGCTCGACCTCGGTACCGGCTCGGTCGCGTGGACAGCCCTGGCCGGCGGTACGGCCCGGCTCGTCCTTGACGGCAGCGGCATCTACTATGCCGCCTCGCAGGGCCTTGTCGGTAAGCTCGACCGCAGGGGCGAGCTCCAGTGGAAATCCTCCGTCGGCGATGAAATATCGGCCGCACCCGTTCTCTCGCGTCACATGGTGCTGGTCCCGACACGCAAGGGAAGGCTCGTCGGAATCGACAAGTACCGCGGGCTCAACGCCTTCGACGCGGGCTTCCCCGGCTCCATAGTCTCGCTCGGCACGAAAGGGGACACGGCCTTTGTCGCGACCGAAAACGGACAGCTCTCGGCCTTTTCAATGAAAGAGGGGAGCGTCGCGTGGCGTTATCCGCTCAATGACGTGTTTGCGGACGATATGATCATCCAGAACGATTCGGTGTACGTGTTCGGCCGCGGTGGACGGGTCCACCGGGTCAGCATGTCCGGTGAGCAGATATGGACCCGGGACGCGGGAAATCCCATCGTAAAGCGTGTCGCTGAAGATGCCACCCGCATTTATCTTCCGTCGGAACAGACACTGTGCGTAATCAACAAGATCACGGGAGACATCACCTGGTCTCTCATGGTTCCCGGGATCAAATCCGGCAATGTGGCCGTTTCCGGCGGGAATATCTATTTTGAGAACGAAAAGAACGGGTTGACCAGCCTCAAAAAGTGATTCGGCACCCGCCGCGCCTCTCCTTTATCCCCCGGGACTTGAAAATATGCTCCCATTCCGGTGTTTTTCCCCGGCGCGGCTGCCGCTGGGTGCCGGAGACTCAAATCAACCGCTGATTTCCAAAAAAATGCTTGAAATGTACGGCTTTTATTTTAAAGTAAATTGTTTAACGGGCATATTCATTTTAGCAGGATAACCGATATGAATTTAAACGAGCTGATCAAGAAACAGGACGAACTCGAGATGCAGATGACTGCCGAGGACGAAGAAGAGCTTGTTGCCGAAGGAGCAATAATCCAGCTGGTCAGTTTCGTGCTTGATGACGTTGAGTACGGGGTCGATATCCTTGCCGTTCACGAGATACTCCGGTTCCCGGAAATCACCCGCCTGCCCAATACGCCCAATTTCATAATCGGCGTCATCAATCTTCGGGGGAACGTCATACCGGTGGTGGACGTGCGCAGGCGCTTCGGATTTCCACGGGCGAAAGTGACCGACCTCACCCGGATCATCGTCATTGAAACGAACGATAAACTGGTGGGCCTGATGGTTGATAACGTTCACCAGGTCGTGCGGATCACGCAGAACAACGTTGATCCTCCCAGCGAGCTGATAGAGGGAGTGTCCGAGAAATACATCTGGGGTATCGGGAGGCTGAAGGATCGCCTGATTGTCATCCTCAACCTGGCGAACATTCTTTTTCTGGAAGAGGATTAGGGTTTCCCGCGGAGCGGCGCGGCACGGCCGGCGCCGGGACGCGGGTCGTTTTTCGGGCAGGCCGGCGCATCGCGCGCCGGGCAGGCCGTCTCAGGACGGCGTGTTAATCGAACATGTGGAGTTGCATTATGGCTTTTTCTCTCGGCGAATATCAGGACATTTTTCTGGAAGAGGCGGACGAACAGCTTCAGGAGCTGAACCAGAACCTTCTCGAACTGGAAAAAAATCCGGAGAACCTCGAAATCATCAATAACATTTTCCGCGCCGCCCATTCCCTGAAAAGCTCGGCGGCTTTCGTCGGGCTGAACGAGCTGAGTGACCTTGCCCACATGATGGAAAACCTGCTCCAGGGGATACGGGACGGCGGCATGAGTGTGACGTCGGAGATCATTGATATTATATTTCGCTGTTTTGACGAGATCCATAATGTGATTGACACTATCGCCTCGGGTGAAAAGCCGGAGCAAAGCCTTCAGTGGCTGATCGACGACATCCAGACCATCTGCGAAAACACGTCAAAGACAAAGCAGCCTAAAAAGAAGGCCGCTGAGGCCGCCGCTCCCCGCGCTAAAAAGGATTCCGGCATTCCGCGGACCATGCTCGACGGAGAATTGCGCCGGAGAATCCGCGAGGGCATCCAGTCGGGCAAGTCATGCTACGAGGTGACCGTGTATATCGAGGAAATGGCCCAGATGAAATGGGTCAAGGCCCAGCTGGTCGTCAGCAACCTCGGGAAAATAAGCGACATCGTTGTCACGTTCCCGTCCATCGAGGACCTGAACGACGACGAGGTGAACAACATATTCAAGGCGGTCATACTCACCGGCTCGTCGATTGAAAATGTGTGGCGCTCGGCCAACCTTGACCTCATATACCGCATTGACGTGCGGCCTCTCGTTATCGCCAGGAAGGACGATAAGATCGGGCTGCAGTTTGGGGAGACCAGGACCTTTTCCGGCGATTTTGCCGCGCCCGGGCGGAGGCAGGAGAACGCTGCAATACAGGCCGCAGCGGCCTTTGATGCGGAAAACCCGTCCGACGACGAGCAGATGGACTCCATAGAAGAGGACGAGGACGAGCATGAAACCCTTGACGTGATCGGGGCAGGGGTCCGCGGGGAGAAACCGGATGGGGAGAAAAGGAAAGTGTCGATGCTCAAGACCGTAAAGGTGTCCATAGACAAGCTTGATCTTCTTCTGAACAACGTCGGAGAACTGGTCATCGCGAACTCCGGTTTTTACAAGCTCTACGAGGAGATGCGCAAGATCAGCGAGGAAAAATCGATCATCAACGAGTTCAAGAGCCGCATGGAGCAGATGTCCCGGATCGCGAAGGACCTCCAGAGCGGGATCATGAAGACCCGGATGGTTCCCATCGGCCAGGTCTTCAGCCGGTTCAAGCGGCTGGTACGCGACCTCGCCAAGGAATTCGGAAAAGACGTTGAGCTCACGATCAAGGGTGAGGAGACGGAGCTTGACAAGAAGGTGATCGATTCAATCGGCGAGCCGCTCCTCCACCTTCTCCGGAACGCTGTGGACCATGGCATTGAGTCAGTCGAGGAGAGGAAAAAGCTCGGCAAGTCAGAGCTGGCCCATATCACGATGAACGCCTACCAGAGCGGGAACCAGATCTTCGTCGAAGTGAGCGATGACGGCAAGGGCCTGAACCTTGACCAGATCAAGCGCAAGGCGATCGAGCGCGGCCTCGCCACCCCGGAGATGCTGTCCGCCATGGACGATGCCGACATATACAATTACATCTTCACGCCCGGGTTTTCCACGGCAGAGAAGGTGACCGACATATCCGGCCGCGGGGTCGGAATGAACGTTGTGAAGGAGATCGTGAGCGAGCTCAACGGCTCGGTCATAATCGAGACCGAGTGGGGAATGGGTACCAGGTTCGTCCTCTCCTTCCCGATTACCCTGGCCATCATCCCTGCCATCATGGTCAAGATCAGGCACGAGATGTATGCGATCCCGCTGACTGACGTCATTGAAACTATAAAAATATCCCAGTCGGACATAACGACCATAGAAGGCCATGAAGTGATCAACCTGCGCGGCGAGATACTGTCGCTGCTCAGGCTTTCCCGGTTCATCAGGACCGAGAGCGCGCTCGGGCCCGACGACAAGATGCCGGTCGTCGTCGTCGGCTTCGGCAGCCGCAAGATCGGCATGATCGTGGACTACCTGGAAGGAAAGCAGGAGATCGTCATCAAGTCGCTCGAGCAGAACTACAAGACCGTCGAGGGCCTGGCGGGCGCCTCGATCCTCGGCGACGGAAGCATCTGCCTGATCCTCGATATCTCCTCGATGATAAACAGGGTCATTGCGGACCAGGACCGGCTGTCTAAAACGGACAAGAAGCGGCACGGACGCGCATGAGGCCGATGTCGAGGAAGTCCTCGATGACGACGTGGTCCTCCATCGTGGTGCGACGCGGGGAGCGATAAGCGGGGCCGGGCTGAGGGCCGCGCCCGCCGTCCCGGCAGCGGCGCCGGCGGAGGAGCCCGAGCCGGTAACGGTCGGGGCGGCCGTCGAGCAGGCGCCTGCGGCCACGGGCGCCGGGCCGGTACGCGAAAAGCAGGATACGGTCGTCCGGGCCTTCCGCGACGAGAAGCCGGCTCCGGCACAGGACGCCCAGATAGAAACGCGGGTTCACCGGGCGCTGGACGAGTTCCGCCACGAGCTTCGCGAGAGCATCAAGACAACGGCCGGGACCGGCGATCCTTCCGAACACATGGCCGCGTCGATGGGCTTTACAAAGGGCGATATACAGGAGTTCCAGCTTGTCGCGAACATGGGCGCGACCAACGCCGCCGAGTCCCTGTCGAAGATACTCTCGAAGCGCATCGACCTGTCCATTCCCGAAGTGACCGTGATGCCGATCGAGCAGATCCCGAGGCATATCGGCCATATCGACAGCATCTACATGGGCATCATGATGCCCATTCTCGGGGACGCGCGGGGAACGGTCCTCTTTATATTCAACGAGAACACCGGGTACGAGGTGATCGACCTCCTGTACGGCACCGAGACGCGCAAGACCCGCGAGCTCAACGAGGACGGCGAATCCGCCCTCCAGGAGCTGACGAACATCGTGGGCTCGTCCGTTATCAATATTTTTGCCGAAAAAACGGGGTTGATCATACGCGCCGGTCTTCCGACGATCGTTCATGATTATCTCCAGTCCGTCATCGACTCGATCCTCGTGCTGCATAACATGCTGAACGATTACGCGATCGTGATGGACACCTCCTTCTATTTTGAGAACGACAAGATCATCGGGAATCTTCTTCTTCTCCCTGAAGCTGAATCGATGAAAATCATGGTGGAGCGCATGAGGTCTAATGTCGGCTCAAATTAAGGTGCTGGTTGTCGATGATTCATCGCTGGTCAGAAGAATAATAATCGATATCCTGGAAAGCGATCCCGAGATCAAGGTGATCGGGACTGCCGAGACCGGCGAGGCGGCGGTCACGATGGCGAACAAGCTTGATCCCGATGTCATCACCATGGACATCGAGATGCCGGTCATGGACGGGCTCACGGCCCTGAAGCGGATAATCGCGACAAATCCCAAGCCCGTCATCATGATGAGCGTATTCACGCAGCACGGGGCCGAGGAGACGTTCAAGGCGCTCGAGTACGGCGCCGTTGATTTTATTCCAAAACCGTCATCCATGCTGTCTCCCTCCGTCAACGATATCGGAGAGCAGCTTCGCAACAAGGTCAAATCGGTTTACCGGTCGCGGATCGCTTCCGGCGAGTCATCGGTCCGGGAGCAGGCATCCGGGGTTGCCGCGGCGGCCGGCCTGAAGTCCGGGGAGAAAGAGGCAAAAACCTTTGACCGCAAGAGCTTCAGTTCACGTATCGTGGGGATCGGAACATCCACCGGCGGGCCTGCAGCTCTCATGCAGGTATTTTCGGAGCTTCCGAAGAATTTTCCGTCTTCGATACTCGTGGTCCAACACATGCCGGAAGGCTTTACCAGGGCTTTCGCCGAGCGTCTGGATTCACTGTCGCATCTCAGCGTCAAGGAGGCCGAGGACATGGATCCCGTGATGCCGGGCAGCGCATTCGTTGCGCCGGGGAACTCACACATCGGCGTGGAGGAGAAGAACAACCGCCGCTTTGTCAGGGTGTTCAAGGGTGAAAAGGTCTCCGGCCACCGGCCCTCCATAGACGTACTGTTCCATTCCCTGGCGTCAACCGTCGGAAAAGAAGCGGTCGCGGTCATCATGACCGGAATGGGACGTGACGGGGCGGACGGCATCGAGCGGGTAAAAGAGCGTGGCGGCCGTACGATCGCCCAGGACGAAGCAACGTCGATCGTGTATGGGATGAACAGAGTTGCGGTCGAAAAAGGAGCCGTTCATGATATAGTTCCTTTATCCGAAATATCAAAAAAAATTGTTGAATATATTTAACATAATAATGTATTATGACCATGATTTTATCGGAAGGAGGAGCGTGTTGATTTTTTAGTTGATTTTTTGGATGGTGAATTCATTATTCCAAAACATCGACTTTCCGTAATATTTTTCACTGGATCATGGCCGTATCAGGATATTATACATTAATTTTTTTGCTTGTATGTGACGAAACAGTAAATGGAGTAGGTTAATGGCGACCATTTTAATTGTTGATGACGCGAAATTCATGAGAACACTCGTCAAAGATGCCCTGGTTCCCGCCGGTCATGAGATCATCGGCGAAGCCGAGAACGGCAACGAGGCGATAGAGCTATATAGAAGACTGAAGCCCGCCCTGGTGACCATGGACATTACCATGCGGGAAAAAGACGGGATCGAGGCGGCCGAGGAAATACTGAGGAACGACCCGAATGCCCGTATTATCATGGTGACTGCTCTGGGACAGGAAAACCTGCTCACGAGGGCCATAAAGCTTGGAGTGCGGGACTTCGTCGTGAAGCCGTTCCCGCCCGAGAGGCTTCAGAAGGCGGCCGAAAAAGCCCTGGCGTAAAATCTGATTGACATATTTAGCACCCGCTATATAAAAAAGGCCCCTCGACAATGAGGGGCTTTTTGCGCCGTAATACCCCGGCGGTCCCCGGGCCGGGCGCGCACCCTGGAAATTACCTGGTCTACAAACGAGTAACTATGAGCGACACTGAAGAAAGAATCGAGCTGACCGACGGCGAAACAGAAGAAAACTCGCCCATCCTTCACATAGACAACTTTGACGGGCCCCTCGACCTGCTCTGGGACCTGATCAAGAAGGCGAAGATCGATATTACAGAGATCACCATCTCGACCATCACCGAGCAGTACCTGGGGTACCTGAAGCTGATGGAAAAGCTGAATGTCCGCGTTGCCACGGATTTTATCCGCATGGCGTCCGAGCTTCTGTTTTATAAGAGCTGCGCGCTGCTGCCGGCGGCCCAGATGGAGGATGAATATTTCGTGCCGCCGCTTCCGCCCGAGCTGGTGCAGAAGCTCCTCGAGTTCAAGAAATTCCAGAACGCGTCGCGGCGCCTCCTCGAGGAGTTCGAGGCTCACGCGAACAGGTTTGCGAGGGAAAATACCTATGACGAGATTATAGAGATAGACGATTTTGGCGAAGTCTCGCTCTTCGACCTGTTAAAAGCGTTCGCCGACGTGATGGAGTCGCGGAGGGATATCGAGGAAAAGGAAATTGTATTTGACGAGATTCTGGTAAGCGACAGGATTGAGCATATCAGGCGGATACTGGAAGAGCGGGACGTGCTGCATTTCCCCGAGATTTTCAGCGCGAAGCCTTCACGCATGGAAATCGTCGTGACGTTCATGGCGATCCTCGAGCTGGCGAAGACCAGGGTGGTCAAGCTGCTCCAGCACAAGATTTTCGGGATCATCCGGATCATGAAGTATGTGCATGTCCAGTAGGCGCGCCCCCGCGGAAGCGCGGCGTGACTGAATTACAGGGTTTCCGTCGCGCACCCGGAAGCCCTCCCTATGACGGCGGATTATTATGGCAAAGATACAGGATGAGGTCGCGGAGATGAGCGACGGGATGAACGATCCGGAATCCGGGCAGGATGACGGCCAGCATGATGATGTTTCCATCAAGGGGCTCCTCGAAGCGGTGCTCTTCCTGAGCAACGAGCCGGTGCCGCTCTCCTTTTTCGTCTCCAGCTTTTCGATCGATCCGACGCAGGCCAAGATCATCCTTGACTCCCTGGTCGACGAATACGAGGACCGGGACGGCGGGATCAGGCTGCAGGAGATTGCGAAGGGATACCAGTTCGTGACCAATCCCCGGCATGCCGACCAGCTGCGCCGGGTCATCGGCGTGAAGAAGCGCGAGGGCATGTCAAAGAACATGATGGAGACGCTGGCCATCATAGCCTACAAGCAGCCCATCGTCATGGCCGAGCTGGAAGAGCTCCGGGGCGTCGCCTGCCGCACGATGGTGGTGAAGCTCATGGAGCGCAACCTGGTCAAGCCTGTCGGCCGCAAGGAGCTGCCGGGCCGCCCGCTGGCCTACGGAACGACAAATGAATTTCTGAAGTGCTTCGGGCTTAACAAGCTGTCCGACCTCCCGAAGCTGTCCGAAATAAAGGAATTTTCACTGGACTGGGAAGAATAACATGGCGTCCACAGGCGACATCGGGCGCATCGAGAAGGAGATCGTCGAGCGCATTTCACGGCTCGCCGAGCTGTACGCCGGTGAGATCCGGGCCGGGAGCGGTGCGGACGTGATCGCGAGCGGCGAGATGGCGCGGATAGAGGGTCTTGTCAGGGGGAATAACCCGGGGCCCCTGACGGACGTGACGGTGAAACGGGTGTTCCGGGAGATCATCGCCGGGGCCCACGCGGCCGCCGCTCCCATTACCGTCGCGTTCCTGGGCCCGGAAGGGACCCTCTCGAACGTAGCGGTCAAGGAGCTGTT
>ERZ795056.6198-NODE-6198-length-11726-cov-4.181475_pt1 | contig 11726 bp, 9 predicted proteins | sample MGYA00375140_ERZ795056 | MGnify/ENA primary metagenome ERZ795056 (study PRJEB30185, sample SAMN05720227) | activated sludge metagenome | isolation source: Anaerobic digester | place: USA | collected 2015-03-09 ...
CAGATGAACCTGGCCACTCGTCGAATGCCGGAAAACGAACTACTGAAATGGGCTACCCGCCCCGGGCGATACTTTTGGACATTTCGAGTCGCTGACAAATTTGGCGATGCCGGTCTTACCGGACTTGCCAGCCTGGAAGTCAATGGCAGTTCGGCAACGATCGTTGATTTTATCTTGAGCTGCCGGATAATCGGTCGCAACATCGAACAGACCATTCTGCATTTCATTGAGAAGCAGGCTCTAATCATGAACATAAGAGAGCTACTGGCAAAATACGTCGCCACAGAAAAGAACCAGGTATGCCATGCATTCTGGCTCAACAATTCGGGCTTTACCGCCAACCCCGACAAGGAACTGTTTTCATTGCAACTGCATGAGCCGGCTTCATTACCGGAAGGGATAGAACTGATTTACGACGAAACCCTTTAAAGCACTTCTGCAAAGCATACACCAGAAATATTTTGGACGTGGAGAAAAATATGACAAACGGCGCAAAGTCAGAACATACAACCAGAATTGAGATATGCCCTTTCTGCTCTGGCCAGAACACCAGGGCTTTCTTGAGTATGCTCATGCCAACAATCCTCAGCGCCTGCAGCGCTGAAGAAGCCAGAAGCTCACAGATTTTCAGATTTGAAGCCAGTCTGTGCCTTGACTGTGGCCTCGGCTACAACTCTATGCCACTGCCCGAAAGCGTTCTGGAAGATATATACAGAAATTATCATTACATAAGGCCTCACAAGGGGATAGGCACTTCAAAATACGAAAAAATGATCGAGTGTCTGCGTCGCCATACCGACAAAAATCAGCATCTGGTCGAAATTGGCTCGTCTGATGGCTATCTGATCGACATGCTGGTGTCAGAAGGTTATCGTGACATTGAAGGCATAGAGCCATCAAAAGAAGGAATACTGGCACAAAACAACGACCTTATTCGCAATGAATTCTTTGACGAGACGACCAGATTTGCCAGGCCAGTTGATGCCTTCTTTCTCATGCATGTTCTTGAGCACTTCTCTTCGCCTGGGAAAGTTATTGGACTGATGAAAAAAAATCTCAGCGAAAACGGGAAAATAATCTTCGAAGTTCCCAATTTTGGCGGATTCCATCACCAGCATATGCTGTTTTTGAATCGTCCTTTCGTGTATTCACTTGCTGCACAAAATAAGTTGTCGATAAATGAAATCGATGATTCCGGTTCGGTTTTACGAGTTGTAATGCAGAATGGAGACAGATCGAGAAAAATCGACAATCAGTTACAGCAAAAGATCGACGATCTTCTGCAACTGGCAGAACAGGCAGAAAATCGCCAACGCAGCATTCACAGCGATCTCGCAGCATTTCTAGCTGAAGTGAGCGGACGCCGCATTTATTGGTGGGGAACCGGTTCAACTTCGATAATTGCTCTTGCAAACCTGGATGCCGGCTTACTGCAAAATCTTGCTTTTACCATCATCGATGGCGATATTGAGAGAAAAGGCCTTAGCATTCCCGTCATGGGTGTCGATCATCTGGCCATAAATCACCCGACTGATTTAACCAGCAGATTCACTCGTGATGATGCACTTGTCATCGCCTCGTCATTCTCGAACGAAATAATCGCCAGCCTGCAGGGCAAATGCGAAATTCCGGAAAAGATCTTTTCGATCAATCTCTGAAACATATGCAATTCACAGCTGTTCAGGAAAAATTATACAAAGAACTGGCATCCTGCTTTGCTGCAATCAACAGCTCTGCAATCGTCATGCACACCGACCTGTTTCGCATAAGATTTGCTGAACGTGGAATTCCCATTCAGCAGCAGCTTGCAGACCTGTTCACGCTTATCAACAAGGCAGCAGCCGGCAGAACACTTCTTTTTCCCACTTTCAACTACGACTTCTGCCGCAATGGCGTCTATGACGTAAGCAATGACTCCTGCCAGGTCGGCACTTTTAACGAATACGTGCGACAGTTCTACCCGGAACAACGCACTCTTACCCCGGTTTTTAACTACTGCATAGTCAATAATCGAAGCTTCTCTGGCGAAGCCGTTACAAACCCGTTTTCAAATGAATCCACATTTGCCGAAATGGTCGCGAATAAGGCGGCCGTAAGCTTTCTGGGAGCTACTTTTGCAGCCAATACCTTTATCCATTTTGTCGAGGAAACTGTCAACATAGGCTATCGCTACCTCAAAACCTTTGCCGGCATTATCAGACAGGCTCAAAATGAACGCGCCGTCACTTTGCAATATCGAGTAAGACCACTGGTAGAGGGAGCGGTAGATTACGACTGGACCAGACTGGCAGAAGAGCTTTTCCAGAATGACATTCTTTTCTGTCATAAGATCGCAAACGGCGAAATACTCTGGTTTTATGCCGAACAACTGCTTGATTTCTGGCAAACCAGACTTAAAACCGACGAACTTTATCTATTAACACCTGCGTCCAGAGCCAAAACCCTGGAATTATACAATCAGTATGGCAATCCTCTTACAATAGACGTACTTGAGGCAAAAACGCCTGCCAGAAAAGGTTAAAGATGATCAAACCCGACCAGACCAGGCCCTTGAATCCGCAACAGATTTATGACTTTGCTGCCAGGATTTTTCCGATTTCCCGCAGCATAACCGGCAATGGGGTCCGCGAAACGCTGCAGCTGATAAAGAGCCATCTGCCAGATCTGCAGATATTCGAGGTTCCATCTGGAACACAGGCATTCGACTGGCAGGTTCCTGATGAGTGGAATATTTCAGATGCCTGGATTATCGATGAAAACGGCAATAAAATCATCGACTGGAAAACCTGCAACCTGCATGTAGTTTCGTATTCTATTCCTGTCAACGAGAAGATGACCCTCGAAGAACTCGACAAGCACCTTCATTCGCTGCCTGACATGCCAGAAGCAATTCCCTACGTTACGTCTTATTACAAATCCTACTGGGGCTTCTGCATAAGCCACAAACAACGACAACAGCTTAAAAGTGGCATTTACCACGTCGTCATCGACAGCCAGCTCAAACCCGGCTCACTTACCTATGGAGAACTGATTATTCCGGGTGAAGAACCATCCGAAATTCTTTTATCAACCTATATCTGCCATCCTTCGATGGCGAACAACGAGTGCTCAGGGCCGGCCGTAACGACATTTCTGGCAAAATGGCTGCTCGAGCAACCCAGAAGACGACACACCTATCGTATCGTCTTCATTCCTGAGACAATCGGCTCGATCGTCTACCTGAGCCGAAATCTAGAACGCATGCAAAAGTGCACTGTGGCTGGTTTTGTCGTCACCTGTGTCGGCGACGACCGCTGTTATTCATTTTTACCCTCCCGGCGCGGCAATACTCTGGCCGACAAAGTTGCACTGCATATATTGCGCAAGCATGCTGACGATTTTACACAATACTCGTTTCTGGAACGCGGCAGCGATGAACGGCAATACTGTTCGCCACTGGTCAACCTGCCGGTAGTTTCGATTATGCGCTCAAAATATGCCAGATACCCGGAATATCACACATCACTCGACAACCTGAACCTGATAAGCCCGGAAGGACTTGGCGGAGCCTGTGAAGTATTGAAACTCTGCCTGACAGCCCTGGAGCAAAATTGCGTATACACAGCCACCACCTGCTGTGAGCCGCAGCTTGGAAAAAGGAACCTTTACCCGACACTGAGTATGCGATCATCAGTTGGAGCGCAAACTCTTCTGATGCGTGATATCCTGGCATACTGCGACGGGCAACTTGACCTGATTGATATTGCCGAAATACTTGGAGTCTCGATCAATGAGTGCTGCGAAATTATCGACACGCTTCTCGCGCATGGCCTGCTGAAAAAAGTGATGGACTAAGCGTCAGACAAAGCACAAACCAGCGATTTTTCATTCCAGCAGATGGCCGAACTCCTTGTCGAGATCGTCAAAAGCTTCTATAAGCAGATTCAATGAAAGCCGACAGACGTCGCCAATGGTCGGAAACCAGCGTTTCATCAGCTTTACGGCCTGCAGCTTGCAGCGTTTTTTATCCTGACAGAGTGTAGGCAGTTCGTTAAAATCCATCTCGAATTTCACGATGATCATCTGCACTATATGCATCAGATACAGGTTGAAATATTTGCCGAAAGTTATGATCTTACTGCGGGCCTGTGTCATTTCGGCATGTATCTTGTCAATGTCTGTATCAGGAAAACGCGCCAGAAAGTCTTCTATTTCCCGGTAACCCTCGTCTTCCAGACGACGCTCAAAAGCTTCTACCAGAGCAGCGCCTTTGTCACAATAGTCGATCACCCCTTCGACTTCCTTGCGTGTATCCAGCATCGTCTGCCTGAAACTGCGCCATTCTCTGCGAATATCATTTTCCTGTGGGTATTTAAGATGCTTTTTGATGATGTCATGAACATCAAAAGTTTGCTGGCAATATTTATCGATTGCTTCATGTAAAGTCATCAAAGTAGTACCTTCGATGTATGCCCCACCTTCGGTAGCATTTATGCAGGTTCCACGGTAGGTGGCCAGATCAGTTACAAATCCTCGCCTGAACATGTCATAAATCTGGTTGGTATAAACAAACTCATCGTAATTACCCTTAACTTTGTAGAGATCACGTTCTTTGAGTTTGAGGTTAGTCACCGACGGCGCATCGTCAGCATGCGTTTTTTCGGCACTCTTGAATGAGCAGTCCTGCCCGACAAGGATTATCGGATCGCACCCCATGGCTTCAAGCACTTTGAAAGCCATATTTGAACACGAAGGGCCTATCAGCAAAGTTCCCTTCGGCATGTTAAGCCAGTCAAAATGAGCGAAAGCACGATATATCATAAAAGTTGGGCCAGGCCAGGCTTCGTATGATTCCTTGCGAATGACCGGTGTTCCTGCCAGCCAGATTTTTCTTTTATAATCGTCGGGAAGTTCCTTGAACATCGTAGCAACATGCATTACACGTTCAAGACTGACCGCAGCATGTGGAGTAATATCGTGCTTGAGCAGAATTTTCAGGGCAGAATCTGCGGCTATCACTACTGCGCTGTTGAGGGCGTTCTTAAGTTCGATCACATTCTTGTCGAGCGAAGGTCCCGTTGAGACAATGATGCCCGGACGACCTTTAAAAGCGCCATAAAGATCTTTAACGCCCGGGTTCCTGATAATGGTAGCCAGGTTCTTCATGATGTTCTCGACGCCGATCATCGAGTCCTGCGGGCAGTTGCCGTAATTGAAAATTATTGCATGTGCAGCTTCGCGAAAGCACTTGAGCATATGCCGGTGATAATCGCCATGCACCTTGTCGAGAACAGGATGATCGAATACCTGCAAAGTCTTGAGAAACAGCTGCATGGTAATGCCTGTCTGTTTAACCATATCGTGCAGAACAGCGTAACCCTCATGTTCAGGCACTCCGATCACCCAGCGGATTTTTTCGGAATTCAGCATCTCGCTCATGTCGACGTTCTGCATGGCGACGCGGAACGCTTCAACATCTTTTTCTATCACAACCAGAAAAAGATTTTCATTTTTAAGTTCTTCGAGACAGGCCTGCACATGGTAGCCAAGCCCCAGCCCCAGAATCACAAGAATCTTGGGGTTGACCAGCTTTTTGCCGAGAACCTGCTGTTGCGCCTCGCGCTGCGGGTCATAGCGGCTATGAATCTGATACACCTTGTCTTCATGCTTAATCGCAAGCGTCATAGCGCCATTCTTCGCCGGCTCGACGATATACTCAAAATCTGAACCCCGGCTCATATCGAGCGCTTTCTCAAGCACCGGCATGCGCTTTCGCAAAATCTTCATGTTCTTCGCGTAAAAATTGGACTTCATTATCGACACAATCCTTGCTGCTTAATTAGTTTCAATCATATACCATTATCGGCTGCCGGGCAAAAACACCTGACCGACAGCAGCAGATTCATCGATTCTGCTGCAGATATATAAGGGAAGCGGCTATCTGAGCCACTGCCAGCTGCGGGTTGTAGAACTCTACCGGCAGTTTGAGATCAGCGGGAAAACGTATGGCAAGATCGAGCAAAGTGCTTTCTGAAACATTCAGATGCAGCAACATGCTCGAATAGAGCTCTTCATCGCTGACTGCCGCACCCATAAAAATCTTTACGCGCGCAGTCGCATCGCCCGGCAACGCCAGTCCGGTCGCCGACAGTATTCGTTCGATATCTTCGAGCCATGCCGGTTCGGCAAAAAACTGCATGAGCACAGGCGGGGTCGCGACTGCCAGCGGCAACAGCCAGCAGACCAGATCAGTGCCACCACTTCTGCCCCGACCGGCCTCGATAAAGCCATTTCTGACGAAGATCTTTTGTGACGGCTGATTGTCATGTAATGTCTCGGCAACCAGCAAAGCCGCCCGACTGCGAATCTCGGCGCTCTGGCAGGCCAGTCTCAGAATGCTGCTGCCATAGCCTCTGCCGGTTTTTCCAGGCGCGGCCGCCAGAGAAATCCGGTAACAGCCGGGCATCTCGGCCTGATCGAAACGAATCTGCGCCACCGCTTCGCCAGCGTCTTCGAGAATAAAACCGCAATGCCCCGCATCAGCCAGAAATGCGGCAAACCAGCGTTCATGCTCCTCGTAAGGAAACATGCGCTGGTCGATACACCAGCGCATGGTAGCCGGATCTACCCGCCAGTCGTAAATCATGCGACAGTCGTTCTCGCGCCAGCGCCGAAGCTTCAGATCATTTCCCATGTCAGAATGTCGTCCTCTTCTATGTCACGACGGGCAGTGCGGCCAATGACGATTTCCATGTGCCGAACCGGTATGCCAAATCCGGGGCGCTTGACCGCGAGCATCTCTTCGCGTATCACAGTTCCGGCCGGAATATTTACCGCCGCCACCAGACTGCGGCGGGCAATACGATAAAGCTCGTTTTCAGCGGCAGTATGCTGCTTGAGTGGCGAACCCAGCAATTTTTCTGTCTGCCGTATCGCCTCGACCATCGCCTTGAGTTCTCCAGGTTCGAGTGAAAATGGATGATCGGGGCCTTCCTGCTGCCTTGACAGTGTAAAATGCTTTTCTATTATACAGGCGCCACGGGCGACTGCCGCAACATCGGTGACATGGCCCATCGTATGATCGGAAAAGCCGACCGGCAGCCCGAAAGCCTGACGCATGGTATCCATCGCACGTAGATTGATATCTTCGTATTTCGGCGGATAAGCGATAGCACAATGCAGAAGCGCGACCTCACTGCTGCCGCCCGCTTTTATCGCCGCCAGAGCGATCTCGATGTCTTCGAGACTGGCCATTCCGGTTGACAGAACTATTGGTTTACCGGTCGCCGAGATCTTTTTGAGCATCGGCAGATGGGTGATTTCGAAGCTCGCGACCTTATAAGCTGCCACCCCAGCAGCTTCGAGCTCATCTACTGCGTTCAGGTCAAAAGGAGTCGAAAGAAAGATTATGCCCTTCTGGCGGCAGTATGCCATAAGATCCGGAGTCCATTGCCGCGGAATCTCGATACGCTTGATGATATCCCACAACGATTCACCTTCTTTGGTGAGCTTCTTGTCTTTGAGATAGCTGGCCATCGGAGTTTTCTTCGAATAAATCGCTTCGGCCGAAAAAATCTGAAATTTTACTGCATCGGCGCCGGCTTCGACTGCGACATCGATCAGCTTTTTCGCATTGGCAAAATCTCGGTTATGGTTGCTGCCTGCCTCAGCAATAATGAAACACTTTTGTTCATGCCCGATTTCATGTTGACCAATTTTCAAAATCTCTGCTCCAGTCTGCTGCCAGCAAATCTACCGGCTGCCACGCCATATTTTCGACAAGATCGGCACATCTCGACGCGCCACCACCGTCGATGAGGGCACGCTGTCGGCGCATCATTTCCTGCCACTGTTCCGGCATATTGCGGAACTCTTTCAAGATACCATATATGAAATCGCCGTTTGCACCGCTTTCATCATCGACCAGAAAACTCGTATTGTCGCGTCTGATGACGTCGCTGGCGCTCTGGTTCTGCAATTCACGGCGGCGAACGACGCTGTCAGGTTCTACTGCATTTTTCAGCGACCTTATGCCAGTGTCAAAAACCGATGATTGAAGACTTTGATTGATCTGCTCGGCAATATCTAGCAGAAAACTGGTTGCCTGTTGTTTGATCACGACAGAGGTCTGGCGCTGATTCTCGACCCAGACCAGGCAAAGATTCGGAACGCCAAGACAGTAAGCCTCCCACAGCGTCGTACCACCACCGGTAATGGCAAAAGCACTGCTCGCCAGCAATTCAGGAAAACGGTCGCTGTCGGTGTTGAGAAAGCGCCTGGTCGGATCGCGGCCAATCCAGGCATTGATCGCATCGAGCGGGCAGTTGTCGGAAACCGAAACGCAGATACGATTGGCGAGTCCATCGGGAACCGCCGACAAAACCTTGATCAGTGGTGCAACCACATCGCCACCACCGAGAGTGATCATTATCAGTCCATCATCGCTGTATGGTCGATCGCGCAAAGCAACTACTTCAGGCCTGATCAGCGTATATTCCTCGCCACACATGATAGAGGGAATCTTCTGGCGCTCGTAGGGCTCGCGTGAAAACAGCGGATTCGGGTTCAGCACGGCCTGCGCTGGCGTATCGCGGCTGGCGAGATCATCGATGACCAGTACCGGCAGTTTTTGCCGGCCAAACCGCTGAAAAAAGGCATAGTCTTCACGATTGTAAAAATAGGTATCTATGACCAGGCAATCTACGCGCAGATCGAATTCACGGTTGAGAATTTCGAGCAGAGCCCGCGAATCTTCGGCCGACGTTCTAAACGGCCCGAACTCGATCAGATTGATTACCCGGTTCACTCTGTGAGTACCTTTATTCAACATGGTTTTCGGCAGTCCGGATCCGATAAAAAAAACGACCCAGTTGCGCCTGACCATTTCCAGCGCCAGCGTACGGCATCGCATGAAATGCCCCATGCCGATACCAGAACCGGCGTCTACCCTGAAAACAGCTGTTTTTGTCGGGGCCAGGCCCCTTCGGTTCAATCCGATCGGCATAATTGACTATCGGCTCAGCAAAAAGCCAGTCGGCAATTCAAATGGCACTCCGGCCGAATTGATCGCCAGAATCTCCGGATGCTCGTGCAGAAAAGCCAGTATTTCATACATCGAACACAGCGGCTGAAGTTGGACCAGCTGTTCAAAAACTTTCTGCAGCATCTGATAATCTTCTGTCCTGTCGAGAGTAAGCCTGATGTCGGGCATTTCGAGTCCGTAAGACATGCCAAAGGTCTTGAATTCATCGGGAAACTCGCGTATGTATGAAGTAACATGCTCGCGATGAAGTGGCTGAACGGCGATTGCATCGACGCGGCGCAATACGTCGGCGCATACCACTTCGATATCGAACCCCTTGGGAAAATTCGGCGGGCTGACATTTGACGTATAATCGTTGCCCATAGCTGCATGCAGAGCGAGCAAGGCATCGATCATTCCCGGATCGACCAGCGGGCAATCCGCGGTTATTCTTATCATGGTCCGGCAGGGGTAAGCATCGAGCGCCTTTATATAACGCGAAAGAACGTCTTCGGTACTGCCCCTTACGCAGGCAATATCGTTTTCGACACACCATTGATAAAGACGATCATCGATCGGCGCATCTGGAACCGCGACTACCACCCGATCAACGCCAAACGCGGCACGGCAGCGACTTACGACGTGATCTATCACCAGCCGGCCGGCCAGTTCCATCATGGTCTTGCCGGGAAGCCGGGTCGAACTCATTCGCGCCTGTATGACAATCTGATTATTCACTCTGTTCACGCCAAAGCCACCTCGAGAACTGAACATACTCTTGCAATATCAGCGTCTGTCAACTGCGGAAAACAGGGCAGCGACAAAGCCCTTCGATAGTATGCCTGAGACTGCGTGAATTCTGCGACACAAACCGGGTCTTTGTAATAAGGCATCAGCGGCACTGGTATATAATGCACCTGCGTGCCGATACCTGCTTCTCTGAGATGATTCATCACCGTAGCCCGGCTTTTGCCGGCAGAGTCGAAATCAATAAGAGTCACCGCCAGATGATAAGCATGCCAGACACCTTCAGCCGCCTTTGGAAATGCGATATGCGGGTGCCCGCCAAGACGCGTTTCGTAAGCCGCGACAATTTCGCGCCGCCGCACTATGCCTGCTGTCAGCCGATGCAGTTGCGATTCGCCCAGAGCGGCCTGAATATCGGTCATGCGATAATTGAAACCAAGCTGCTGCATCTCGTAATACCATGGATTTGCGCTGCCATCAGCAGCAAAAGCCTCGGCTTTGTTCATGAATTCTGCAGGGTCACGCGTGATGCCATGCGTGCGCAACTGCCTGAGACGGTGAGCCAGAGCATCATCATGCGTCAGAACCATGCCACCTTCGCCGGTGGTGATGTGCTTTACCGGATGAAAACTCAATACCGTCATATCAGGCGCCGGCCATTCGCCGACTTTCCAGCGAATGCCCTGGCTGTCTTCCCAGGTTGCTCCAATCGAATGGCAGGCATCCTGTATCCAGACAAAACCAAATTCCTTTTTCAACTGCGCAAAAGCCTGCATATCACAGGGATGCCCGGCAAAATCGACGGTCACCACCACTTTTACCGGTCGTTTTTCTGACTGCGCCTTTTCCAGCAGGCGACGGCAAGACAGGGGCGACATGGTAAGAGTTTCCGGGTCGATATCGGCAAACCAGACGTCTGCCCCGACGTATCGCGCGCAGTTGGCGCTGGCCACAAAGGTTATTGCCGAAGTTACCGCCAGATCGCCAGGCTGCAGACCGGCTGCCATACAGGCAAGATGCAATGCCGCAGTACCGTTGCAAACAGCGATGGCATGACCGGCACCGGCTTCGAGGCATACTGCCTTTTCAAAGCTTTCTATGGCAGGCCCCTGAGTCAGGTAATCAGACTTCAGAACAGCAACTACAGCATCGATATCTTCGCGACTGATCTCCTGACGTCCGTAGGGAATGAACTTCATTCAACTACGCCTTTCTGCTGCAGCAGGCTCTTTAAGCCTTCGACATCGAGCCACTGACGGTTGGTATCGCTTGAATACTCGAAACCCTCAGGAACCTCTGTCGCTCCTTCCGGCAGAACAACACGCCAGAAGGGAAAATCAGGCAGTTTGATATAGCGATCGCCATATTCGTAGAGGTTACGCGAATCGTCGCGTGAAATCATAATTTCATGTAATTTCTCGCCAGGCCGTATGCCAATTGTGCGATAACGGCAGCCGGGAGCGATAGCCTCTGCCAGATCGGTCAGACGCATGCTCGGGATCTTGGGAATGTAAAGTTCACCACCGGTCATGATGTTGAACGAATCAACAACGAATTTGACCGCCTGCGGCAGAGTGATCCAGAATCTGGTCATACGCTCATCGGTTATCGGCAGTTCGCCTGTTTCTGCAAGCTTCATAAACAATGGCACGACGCTGCCGCGACTGCCGATTACGTTGCCATAGCGCACAACAGCGAACCTTGTCACCATTTTGCCGGAATAGGCATTAGCCGCGATGAACAGCTTGTCAGAACACAGCTTGGTTGCACCGTAGAGATTGACCGGGTTACATGCCTTGTCGGTACTCAAGGCCACAACCTTTTGAACACCGGCTTCCAGTGATGCATTGATCAAATTCTGCGCACCCATGATATTGGTCTGCACCGCTTCAAAAGGATTGTATTCAGAGGCCGGCACCTGTTTTATGGCAGCGGCATGAATTACCAGATCAACTCCGCAAAGCGCCCGATAAAGCCT
>ERZ795056.6199-NODE-6199-length-11725-cov-43.571722_pt1 | contig 11725 bp, 7 predicted proteins | sample MGYA00375140_ERZ795056 | MGnify/ENA primary metagenome ERZ795056 (study PRJEB30185, sample SAMN05720227) | activated sludge metagenome | isolation source: Anaerobic digester | place: USA | collected 2015-03-09 ...
GTCAGCTCGTGTCGTGAGATGTTGGGTTAAGTCCCGCAACGAGCGCAACCCTCGCCGATAGTTACCAACGGGTCATGCCGGGGACTCTATCGGGACTGCCGGTGATAAACCGGAGGAAGGTGGGGATGATGTCAAGTCATCATGGCCCTTACATCCCGGGCTACACACGTGCTACAATGGTCGGTACAGCGGGTTGCAATACCGCGAGGTGGAGCAAATCCTCAAAGCCGGCCTCAGTACGGATTGGAGTCTGCAACTCGACTCCATGAAGCCGGAATCGCTAGTAATCGCGGATCAGAATGCCGCGGTGAATACGTTCCCGGGCCTTGTACACACCGCCCGTCAAGCCATGGGAATCGGCAGCACTCGAAGTCGCTGGCCTAACCGCAAGGGGGGAGGCGCCGAAAGTGAAGCCGATGACTGGGGCTAAGTCGTAACAAGGTAGCCGTACCGGAAGGTGTGGCTGGATCACCTCCTTTCTAAGGTGTGTAACCGGATGGCCGAGAGGTCGTCCGGCACTCCAGGTTGAGCACAGTGTGCGAGTGGTGTCTGTCTTCTCTCGATTCATACTTTTGCCGGGGGGCTTAGTGACCTCCCGCCCTGTGCGGGCCTGTAGCTCAGGTGGTTAGAGCGCGCGCCTGATAAGCGCGAGGTCACTAGTTCGAGTCTAGTCAGGCCCACCAGGGTCTGAAGGCTACCGGTAAAAGGGGGTGTAGCTCAGTTGGCAGAGCGACGGCTTTGCAAGCCGTAGGTCGCCGGTTCGAGCCCGGCCATCTCCACCAGAAGAGCGAGGTGATCGCGCAGTTCTTTGACATCTATACAGGGCGAACGATTCTTCACTAGTACCTGAGGATTTGTAATGAAGCTACCAAGGGCATACGGTGGATGCCTTGGCACAGGCAGGCGATGAAGGACGTGGTAAGCTGCGATAAGCTCCGGTGAGGTGCAAGCAACCTTTGACCCGGAGATCTCCGAATGGGAAAACCCACCTGGAATAAAAGACCAGGTATCTCCTTACTGAACACATAGGTTTGGAGAGGCTAACCCGGGGAACTGAAACATCTTAGTACCCGGAGGAAGAGAAAGCGAAAGCGATTCCCTGAGTAGAGGCGATCGAAACGGGAAGAGTCTAAACCGAGCGGTGCGTGATAGCTGCGCAAGCGTTGCACCGCCGGGGTAGAGGGAAGTGTCCGGAGGATGCGTCACCTCGGATCGAAAAGCATGCTAGCAGAAGCTTCTGGAAAGTTGCTCCAAAGAGGGTGAAAGGCCCGTACGCGAAAGCATGCTCTGGATCTGGGACACTCTCCCAAGTAGCACGGGGCACGTGAAATCCTGTGTGAATCCGGGCGGACCACCGCCTAAGACTAAACACTCGCCTGTGACCGATAGTGAACTAGTACCGTGAGGGAAAGGTGAAAAGCACCCCTGGCGGGGAGTGAAATAGTACCTGAAACCGTGTGCCTACAAGCAGTCGGAGCAGACTTGTTCTGTGACGGCGTGCCTTTTGCATAATGAGCCGGGGAGTTGCTCGTACGTAGCGAGGTTAAGGCCGGGAGGCCGGAGCCGCAGGGAAACCGAGTCTGAACAGGGCGATTCAGTTGCGTACGGCAGACCCGAAGCCAGGTGATCTATCCATGGCCAGGCTGAAACTTGGGTAAAACCAAGCGGAGGGCCGAACCCACTAACGTTGAAAAGTTAGGGGATGAGCTGTGGATAGGGGTGAAAGGCCAAACAAACCTGGAGATAGCTGGTTCTCCTCGAAATAGCTCTAGGGCTAGCGTCGATGCAGTGTTCCGGAGGTAGAGCACTGGATGGGTTAAGGGGCCTACAAGCTTACTGACCCCAACCAAACTCCGAATGCCGGAACATGGTCTACGGCAGTCAGGCCGCGGGGGCTAAGCTCCACGGCCGAGAGGGAAACAACCCAGACCGCCGGCTAAGGTCCCCAAGCATACGTTAAGTGTATCTAAGGAAGTGGAGTTGCTTAGACAACTGGGATGTTGGCTTAGAAGCAGCCATTCATTTAAAGAGTGCGTAACAGCTCACCAGTCAATGCGATTCTGCGCCGATAATAATCGGGGCTCAAACGTATCACCGAAGCCGCGGACTGTCGCCTTGAGCGACAGTGGTAGAGGAGCGTTCCGTATGCGCTGAAGGTGTCCTGTGAGGGATGCTGGAGTGTACGGAAGTGATCATCCCGGCATGAGTAGCGATAATGCAGGTGAGAAACCTGCACACCGAAAGCCTAAGGTTTCCTGGGCAAGGCTGATCCTCCCAGGGTAAGTCGGGTCCTAAGCACAGGCCGAAAGGCGTAAGCGATGGGAAGCAGGTGAATATTCCTGCACCATTGTGTGTGCGTTCGAGCGATGGGGTGACGCGGAAGGTAGGGCCATCCGGGTGATGGATGTCCCGGTTTGCACCTGTAGGAGGGAGCGGCAGGCAAATCCACCGCTCCAACTCCGAGGGGTGTGACGAGAGCTTCGGCTCGCAAAGTGGTCGTGTCCATGCCGCCGAGAAAAACCTCTAAGCGAGTACACATAATGTCCGTACCGCAAACCGACACAGGTAGGCGAGGAGAGGATCCTCAGGTGTTCGAGCTAACCCGGGTTAAGGAACTAGGCAAAATGGTCCCGTAACTTAGGGATAAGGGACGCCCGGTCTGGTGACGGTGTACAACCTGAGCCGGGCTGGGCCGCAGAGAAATGGCCTGGGCGACTGTTTACTAAAAACACACGTCTCTGCCAAGTCGTAAGACGACGTATAGGGACTGACACCTGCCCGGTGCTGGAGCGTTAAGGGGAGAGGTCAGAATACGCCTAACCGTGTATTCGAAGCTTTGAACCGAAGCCCCAGTAAACGGCGGCCGTAACTATAACGGTCCTAAGGTAGCGAAATTCCTTGTCGGGTAAGTTCCGACCCGCACGAATGGTGTAACGATTTGGGCACTGTCTCAACCCGGGGCTCGGCGAAATTGCAGTAGCGGTGAAGATACCGTTTTCCCGTGGAAGGACAGTAAGACCCCGTGGACCTTTACTGCAGCTTGATATTGGGTTCCGCCGTGGCGTGTGTAGGATAGGCGGGAGACTTTGAAGCCCGGTCGCCAGATCGGGTGGAGTCAACGTTGAAATACCGTCCTCGTTTCGTTGGAACTCTAACACGGGTCCGTGATCCGGATCGTGGACAGTGTCTGGTGGGCAGTTTGACTGGGGTGGTCGCCTCCAAAAAAGTAACGGAGGCGCCCAAAGGTTCCCTCAGCGCGGTCGGTAATCGCGCGTCGAGTGCAAAGGCACAAGGGAGCTTGACTGCGAGACGGACAGGTCGAGCAGGTACGAAAGTAGGGCTTAGTGATCCTGCGGTCCCGAGTGGAAGGGCCGTGGCTCAACGGATAAAAGGTACCCCGGGGATAACAGGCTGATCGCCACCGAGAGTTCACATCGACGTGGCGGTTTGGCACCTCGATGTCGGCTCAACGCATCCTGGGGCTGAACAAGGTCCCAAGGGTTCGGCTGTTCGCCGATTAAAGCGTTACGCGAGCTGGGTTTAGAACGTCGTGAGACAGTTCGGTCCCTATCCTCCACGGGCGTAGGAAGCTTGAGGGGATCTGTCTTCAGTACGAGAGGACCGAGACGGACGCACCTCTAGTGTACCAGTTGTCCCGCCAGGGGCACCGCTGGGTAGCTACGTGCGGACCAGGATAAGCGCTGAAAGCATCTAAGTGCGAAACCGGCCCCAAGACTAGGCTTCCCGACCGCAAGGTCCTAAAGGCCACTCGGAGACTACGAGTTTGATAGGCCGCAGGTGTAAGCACAGTAATGTGTTCAGCCGAGCGGTACTAATCGGCCGTGCGGCTTCATTACTAATACTCAGGTAGCCGTGGAGAACTGTCCGCCCTGTATAGTTGTGAAAGAACTGCGCCGGAGTTTCCGGTGACCATGGCGGAGGGGCCACACCCGTTCCCATTCCGAACACGGAAGTTAAGCCCTCCAGCGCCGATGGTACTAGTTGGGAGACCGGCTGGGAGAGTAGGACGTCGCCGGATCTAAATAGAGCCCCCGTGGTATAGAGCCACGGGGGCTTTTTTTATGGACCGGGTTCGGTTTCCCCGGGCGGTTACACCGTCTGGAGGGCACGGAGGAAGAGTACGTCTGGGATCCTGATGACCGTTGCGATCATGGCCGGGGCGCTGACGGCGCTCACGCTCGACCCCGGCAGCGGGTTCAACTCACCGTCAGACTACGCGGGGGGCGATTCGGTATCTATTCTGGTCGACAGCATCATCTCGGATGCCATGTCCTGCGTGGGCACGCCCTACGTCTACGGGGGCGTCGGACCCGACGGATTCGACTGCAGCGGGTTCATCTGCCGCGTGTTCGCGGACAACGGAATCGAACTTCCGAGGACGGTCACCGCCATGGAAGCTATGGGTGTCTCCGTCGCCCGGGAGGAACTCCTACCCGGCGACCTCCTGATCTTCGAGGCGCCTAAGCATGTAGGCATGTATCTCGGCGACGGGCGGTTCATACACTCGTCGTCGTACCAGGGCGTGGGAGTCGTCGTCACCGAGCTGTCGCAGGCCAACTACGCCCGAAGGTACTCCTCGGCGCGACGGATCATCCGCCCGGCTGCACCATGACGGTCAGCATGGAATGGAACACCAGGGCATGACTGCACGGATTCACCCCGACAACGGCAGGACATGCGGTTGCTCCGGCATCACCGAGCTCACAGCCGTTTCGCTGGTCTGGGCCTTCTCGTTCGGGATCATCAGGTCATCCCTGTCCGGTCTCGACCCGTCCCTGGTCGCATGCCTCAGAATGCTGCTGGCGTGCCTTGTCATGCTGCCCTTCCTCCGGGCGGGGCGGCTGTCCGTCCGGGCGGTATTGCTCCTCATGATCACCGGTGCGGTCCAGTTCGGCCTCATGTACCTCGTCTACATCGAATCATTCAAGAGCCTCGAGGCCTGGGAGGTCGCGATGCTCACCGTGACCACGCCGCTTTTCGTGGCGGCATTCGAGTGGCTTTCGTCCCGTCGGGGAGGTTTTTCGATTCTCGCGGCATCGACAGCCGCTGTGGCCGGCGGGGCGCTCCTCCTGTGGAACAGGCCGGCTTCACCGGGATTCGTCGACGGGCTGATCCTAGTGCAGCTCTCCAACGTCTTCTTCGCTGCCGGTCAGGTGGCCTTCAGGCGGATCGACTCCGCATTCCGGATACCGAGGACGATCGAGGTGATGGCTCTGATGTACCTTGGAGGGTTCATTGCAACCCTGCCGGGAGCCATCCCAGCGGCAGGCTCGATCCATGCGCTGTCGATCCTGCAGGTCGCTTCGATCGTCTATCTAGGCGTGATAGCGAGCGGCATCTGCTTCATGTTGTGGAATCAGGGCGCCACCAAGGTCGAGCCGGGCGTCCTCGCCGCCTTCAACAACGCGAAGATCCCGCTCTCGGTCCTCGCCTCGATCCTGTGCTTCGGTGAGAGGCCGTCACTCTGGAAGCTGGCCGTGGGAAGCCTGCTGATCCTGGCCGGCGTTCTGGCCGGCAGAGCCGTAAGGTCACCCGAAGCCCCACACGATCTTCGCATTACTGAAAAGAACGGTTCATCTTGCGGGTAGCCTGGCCTGGCTACACCGAAGCCCCTCGACGGCTTGACAACCCGATATGCGAGTGAGTACGGGTTTCTACAGGGCAGGAACCTGCCCGCTCCCGTTCAAGCGGCCTTCCGGTCTTCCGGCGCGATATGTCGGATGATTCATGAAGCGGCAGTTCCGTTCCAGGATTCAATCAGCGGTCTGACCGGTACTGTCCTTCGGGCTTACCCGGCACAGTACTTCACCATGGACCCCATACAAGTATGCAATGAAAACGGGAATGGCAAAACCGCAGGTGCCACGGATAAAACTACACATTCGCCCTTTCGGGATCATCAGCCCGATGATCGAGTCGGTACTTCTACTCCCAGCTGAACATCCCGTCGACGACGCTTCCGTGGCTCGGATGCTGAGGCATGGGACAGTTGAGGGTATAGGTCTGGTACCCAAGTTCGATGATGTAGTCGTAACCGCAACCCGGACATGTCATGTAAGGGCCTAGTCCGGCGTCGAGCATCTCCTGCATCGTGCCATACCGGTTGAACCTTCCATAAAACATTGCTTCACTCGATGCGATCGATCTCATCTGCGACCTGCACGTGTAAAGATCCTTCATGGGGGGGTAGTACCCGGGTCCCGCCCCGGGATGCAAGGGATAGTTGGGGCAGGGGATCCAGAAGCTGTCCGGCCCGCAGAAGGCGACCTCGTACCACTCTCTTGTCCACGGGCATGTCAGGGTGTCGCCAAGCAACTGATAAAGCGATTCGATGTCCGGGGCATAACAGTTATGCGAGCCGTAATACATGGCCTGAGCAGCGTAGAGACGGGCGAGATTCCAGGCACACTCGTCGAATGTCACTTCCGCAATGGTGACCTGGGCGCCGGAAACGAGTCGATCGGGTTGGTTCGAATCGAAGCCCGGCCCTTCGGCAGGGTTCGTACAACCTGCGAGCATCGCGGAAAGAACAAAGACTGCAGAAGCGAGCATGACGGTTCTCATTATCCACCCCCAAGCCAAACAGTACAATACGATCAATACCCTGCCGTTGTCCGTCAAGCCCACCCCTGCCAGGGCTGGGTTGAGCGGCCCAGGTCTGGCTTGAGATCCTTGAGATGCATCGGTATCTCGAAGCGCGCCAAGGATAAAGATCAAATTATACCTTTCACCCCGGTATGAGGCGTATAGACTCCGCATGCTAAGATCGAGTAACGCATAACAGCTTCGTTCATTGTGCGGGGGCCGGGAGAGGGACGAGTGGAAGTAAATCGCCTTTCTCTCGCTCCCGCCTTCCGTCATATTCTATGTATCACATACGCCATTCCACCGCCCCAGAGAGATGATCTTCAGGGTGGGGAATTGATTTCCATGTCCAAGGCAGTGATGCTGCAGGAGTCGAGGACGGCATGACCGGTTCGGGCTGGCGAACATTCGACGATCCCGTGCGGTTCCTCGAGGCCGTCGGCCCGATGGATATCGAGCAGGAGGCCATGAACCGCCTGCCCCTGGCCATCTGCCGCCGTCTGTCGGAATCCCCCACGCATGACGAGAAGGCCTTCCTGTACCTTGCCCGGGAGGGTCGGGTCATGACGGGTGCGGCGGTCAGGACGCCGGGCCGCAACATCGTGCTTCTGTCCGGCCCCAGGTGGGGCCATGTCGATTGCCTTATGCTGCGGGACGCGCTCATTTCTGCGGGAGTGGATCTTCCCGGGGTGTTCGGTCCGTTCGAACCGGCCAGGAGCTTCTCGGCGGTCTGGTGCGACCTGATGGAGACAGTGCCGGTGATCAGGATGCAGCTCGGGGCCTACATACTGGTCGAGGTCAGGCTTGCACCCGGTCCGGGCTCGCTGGTACAGGCGACTTCCTCTGATGCGGACTTCTTCTGGGAATGGGAGAAGGCGTTCAGCATCGACTGCTACGGTGAACTCCAGCCTCATTTCACGCGCGAGGCGGCGGAGCGCCTGCTGGCATCGGGCGAAGTCTTCTTCTGGGTCATCGACGGCGAGAAGGTTTCGATGGCTTCTTCGAACAGAACTACGGAGCGGGGGGCCGTCGTCTATCTGGTCTACACTCCGCCGGCCCTGAGGGGCAGGGGGTATGCCTCCAGCGTCGTGGCTGCTCTCACGAAACGGCAGCTCGATTCGGGCCTGAGCTACTGCACCCTCTTCGCGGACATCGCGAATCCCGTCTCCAACAGTATTTACCAGCGGATAGGATACGAGTTCTCAGGAAGGTTCACCGAGATCGCCTTCGAGAACGGGGTTTGAGCGGCAGAGGCAGGTTCTCGGTCCGGAAGCAGGGAAGGTTTTGCAGCGGTCTCCGGAGGGGTGCCGGTCGGAAAGGGATGCCTGCCGGGACGTGTCTTTCGGACACGGATTGTCCTGCATAAAAAGAGGGGCGGCCTGAGCCGCCCCTCTGCCGTTCCGCTATGAATCTATCTGGCCGGCTTCTCGGTTGCGAAGTCGACACGGACGTTGCGGCCGTCGATGGCTGCGTTGTCCATGGCGTCCTTGGCGGCCCGTGCGCTTTCTTCGGACGCGAAGGTCACGAAGCCGAAGCCGCGGGACTTCCCCGTGGTCCTGTCCATGACTACGCGTGCCTCCGTGACCTCCCCATGAGCTGAGAAGGCCCTGCCGAGAGATTCATCGGTAGTAGACCAGGAAAGACCTCCCACAAACAGCTTATTGCTCACTTGGACTCCTTCCGGGGCTTCCGCCCCGATCCGGGTGGATTTCCACCCTTTTCTGCATCACCCGGAGAACCGTACCCCGGCGATGCCAGGCTCTGGAATCAGGGATCTTTGCTGCTGGGAGGATCGCTGCACTCGACAGAGGCTGTACTTCCGGACCCAGAACAAACCTATCTGAACCAGACTCGGGGACGATAGAAGGCTCTTCCTGGCAAGTCAACACCCTGGAGTGCATCACTTACTGATCACCTTGTGCGAATGGACGGGGCCCAGCCCAGCCTCCCGCAGGGTGGAAGTACGCTTGATCTTCTTCGCCGTGGTCTTGGGTAGCTCCGTCTCGCGGAGGATAAAATTGGATATTCTCTTGTAGATCGCCTGCGAAGAATTCAGACTTGCGATCTCCCGTCTCACGACGTCCAGTGCGAACTCCTCGCTCAACGACTTCCCCTGCCGCTCGGCCATCTCTATCAGACGGTCGCGGTTGGGGAAGGCGATGACCCAGATCTCCTCGCCCTTCAGCTCCGATTCCTTCCCGAAGACCATGCACTCCTGTATCAGGCCGGATTTGCAGAGCTTGGCCTCGAGTTCCTCGGGATAGACGTTCTTCCCGTTCTTAGCCACGATCACGTTTTTCTTGCGTCCGGTCACGAAGAGGAATCCGTCCCTGTCGAGATAGCCGAAGTCGCCTGTGTGGAACCAGCCGTCCCTCGACAGCACCTCGGCAGTCGCCTCCGGGGCGTTGTGGTAGCCGATCATGACGTTCGGGCCCTTCACCACGATCTCTCCGATGCCTGATTCGTCAGGATTCTCGATCCGGATCTGCATTTCGGAGAGCGGCGGGCCGACGGAGCCCGTGCGGTTGGCCGTATCCCGGTTGACCGCCACGATGGGCGAGCATTCCGTCAGACCGTATCCCTGGAGCATCTCCATGCCCATCTTCCTGAAGCCGGCCACCACAGCGGCATCTATGCCGGCGCCTCCGGAGATCAGGAACCGCGCCCGGCCGCCGAGCTTTTCGTGGAGTGGCGAGAAGACCTTCCTGCGAGCGTCCCTGTCGCCCAGCATCTCGGCGATCGAAGCGGCAGCAAGCCCGATCCGGAACTTGAGCATCCCGCCCTTCCTGGCTGCGATGCCGCCCTGGATCCTGCGGTACATGTTCTCCCAGAGGAGAGGGACTCCGAGGATGACCGTTGCGCGAGTGTCGGCGAGATCCTCGGCCACGTGTCTCAGGCCTCTGCAGAAGTAGATTGTGCATCCGTGGCAGAGCGGGCACAGGAACCCGCAGACGCATTCGTACATATGGTGCATCGGCAGCACAGAGAGGAACACCTCGTCGTGGACGAGCGCGACGGCCTGCAGCATCTGCCTGAGGTCGGAGAGGATGTTCCTGTGGGAGAGCATGACACCCTTTGCAGCGCCCATCGTTCCGGACGTGTAGGAGATGAGGGCGATGTCGTCCCCGCCGTTCACCAGGGGGAATGCCGCATTCGACGCGGCTCCGGCTTCGAGCAGCGATTCGAGGGAGTTCCCGCTCTTCGACTGGGACCTCATCTGGAAGCCCCTGATCTGCCTCGACTGGATCGATGTCTGGAGGTCCTGCGGCATCTGGGCGTCGTAGAAGAGGATCGAGGCTCCCGTGTAGTGGAGGATCGTGTGGATCTCCGCCGCCGGCAGCTCCTTGTCTATCGGGACTATGATGCCCCCCGCCCGGAGGGTCGCCATGAAGACGGTGGCCCACTCAACGCTGTTGGAGCCGGTGAGGCCGACGACCGGGCGCTCCGAGATGCCGATGAGCGCCTTCGCCAGTATGTCCACCGTGCTGGAGAACTCGGAGTAGGTTAGCTTTGTCCAGATGCCGTCGGGTGACTTCTCGACCAGGAACGGCTTGTCCTTGTAGAGGGAGGTCGAAGCCTGGAGCATCTCGGGTATGCTCCGATACTCGGGGACCGGATTGAGAGGGCCTCCCGGCATCTTGCGTTTCATCGGCTGCTGTTCAGATCCTGGTGGGGCCATCGATAAAACCGCCTCTCGCTGCAGTAGCGTCCGAATCAGCGGTGCAGGAACCGCTGACTTGAGGGTAGCAGCGGGCCGTCGCATCTTATGTGCTGGGAACGACATAATTGTCTGTTCCCTAAGGAGATGATGCGATGACCCGGAAGAATATCGCCGTCGTGGAGCCGCTTCGCAAGAAGATCGAAGGAACTGACGGGGGTCTGCTGCAGGATCTGATGCACTGGACTATCCAGCTTCCGATGGATGCCGGAGCCGACGGACGCTGAGGTGCGGAGTGCGCCGGGTGGAGCGTGGACCTTGTGTCAGCCGGGCGCCGGGATGCGAAGCCATTCTGCCCTACATTGACGGACGCGGCCTCCCGAGTCATATCGCTTCGCCCTTACCGGAGACCGACGGTCGAGCCGGCATTCTATTCTCAAGTGGAGCAACATCATAGAAGCACGCTTCTCGAGTGATCTGAACCCGGTCGTCATCGGTGCGGGCCTTGCGGGGTGCGAGGCGGCGATGGCGCTGGCCAGGGCTGGAATAGCCTGCGACCTGTATGAAATGAGGCCGGCCTCGACCACCGCGGCGCATGTGACGGGCAATCTCGCCGAGCTGGTCTGCTCCAACTCGCTCCGGTCGTCCAATCCGACCAACGCCGTCGGCCTCCTCAAGCAGGAGATGGCCGCCCTGGGTTCGATCGTCATGGCCGCCGCGATGGAGACGCGCATCCCGGCCGGCGATGCCCTTGCCGTCGACCGCGAACTCTTCAGCCGCGCGGTCACCGCCCGTATCACAGCGGAATCCGGTATCAGACTTCACAGGGAGGAGGTGCGCGACCTGCCCGACGACCGGCCGGCCATCGCAGCGACCGGCCCTCTCACAAGCGAAGCCCTTTCCAGGCGCATTGCGGAGATCACAGGGGCCGGACACCTCTATTTCTACGACGCCATCGCACCCGTGGTTTCGGACGATTCGCTGGACCACTCCGCGATGTTCCTGCAGTCGCGCTACGACAAGGGTGGCGGGAACGACTACCTGAACTGCCCGATGGACGAGCCGGCATACCACGCATTCGTCGCCGCCCTGCTTGGGGCCGGGAAGGTTCCGGCGCGCGATTTCGAGAAGGACATCCACTTCTCAGGCTGCATGCCCCTGGAGGTCATCGCAGCCTCAGGCCCCGAAGCCCTGGCGCACGGCCCGCTCAAACCCGTCGGGCTTACCGATCCCTCGACCGGGAAGTGTCCCTTCGCCGTGGTTCAGCTAAGGAGGGAGACCGCCGCCGGGGCGGCCTGGAACCTGGTGGGTTGCCAGACGAAGCTGACATACGGGGAGCAGAGGAGGGTCTTCAGGATGATCCCCGGGCTCGGGTCGGCCGAGTTCCTGAGGTTCGGCTCGGTGCACCGCAACACTTTCATCGACTCTCCGGCGCTTCTGGACGGCAGGCTGAGGATGAGG
>ERZ795056.6201-NODE-6201-length-11720-cov-4.410802_pt1 | contig 11720 bp, 9 predicted proteins | sample MGYA00375140_ERZ795056 | MGnify/ENA primary metagenome ERZ795056 (study PRJEB30185, sample SAMN05720227) | activated sludge metagenome | isolation source: Anaerobic digester | place: USA | collected 2015-03-09 ...
GCCCTCAGCTTTGCGCGACGCGCTGCTGCAGGCGCTGCAGCACCATCGGCGCGACGAACTTCGAGACATCGCCCCCCAGCACCGCGATCTCGCGCACGAAGGTGCCGCTGATGAACTGGTACTGGTCGCTTGGGGTCAGGAACAGCGTCTCGACCTCGGGCATGAGTTGGCGGTTCATGCCGGCCATCTGGAACTCGTATTCGAAGTCGCTGACGGCCCGCAGACCGCGCACCACCACCTTGCCGTCGTGCTCCATCACGAAGTTGCGCAGCAGGCCGCGGAAGGCGATCACCTCGACGTTCGGGTACGGGGCGGCGAGTTCCTGGGCGATTTCGAGCCGCTCCTCGACGCTGAACATCGTGCGCTTGTGGTGGCCGGCGGCAACGGCGAGGATCAGGCGGCTGAAGAGGCGGCTGCCCCGGCGCATCAGGTCCTGGTGACCAAGGGTCATCGGGTCGAAGGTGCCGGGATAGATCGCGGTGAGATCCTGGGTCACGGGGTTCAAGACGGGCTCCTGATCGAAGTCGCGGGGGTCACGGACAGAGGGTCACGCACCAGTGTAGTCGGGCGCGTGCGGATCACGGCGCTGCAAGAGGTGGAAATGCACCAGACCGGCGCGGCCCTGGCGGTGCAGGCGACAACCCCAGGCTGCACAGGCCGCCTCGTCGAAGGCCTGGTCGGCCTCCAGATAAAGCCAACCGTCCGGTGTCAGCAGCGGCAGCGCCACGCGCACAGCCTCGTCGAACAGGTCGGCGCCAAACGGCGGGTCCAGCAACACCAGATCAAGGTCGGTCACCTCGCGGCGACGCATCCAGGCCAGCGCCTCCGCGCGGACAACCTTCACCATCGCCGCGCCCAACCGGGTGCTGGCAGTCTGCAGATGGGCGGCCAGGGCGGGCTCCTGCTCCAGCAGCAGCACCTGCGCCGCGCCGCGCGAGGCCGCTTCGAACCCGAGCGCCCCGGTGCCGGCAAAGGCGTCCAGCACCCGCCAGCCCGCCAGATCTTGCCCCAGCCAGTTGAACAGCGTCTCGCGCACGCGGTCCGGCGTGGGGCGCAGGCCGGGGTGGTTCGCCACCGACAGTTTGCTGCGTTTCCAGCGGCCACCAATGAGCCGGATTTCACCGGGGGCGGCAGCGGCCACACGGTCAGCGGAAGGGTTGCGCACCGCGGCGCGTCGGGCAGGAGGGGTAGACACGCCGGGATTCTGCCATTCAGTGGCGCGATGCAGACATCACGGTGTCCGGCACGCTGCCTACAATCAGAAGGTCGACCATCCGGTCAGGCAGGCCACGACCCATACGCATGTTCAGTTTCCTTCGCCGCAAGCTTTTTTCCTCGCCCACGCCCCCCGAAGCCCCGGTGGCACCGGCCGTCGAAGTGACGCCATCGAGCCCCGAAACCACGGCCAACGCCGCGGAGACGGCCAGTACCGCGCTCATCCCCCCCACGGCCCCCGAAACCGCCCCGACCCGCACCTCGTGGCTGAACAAGCTCAAGTCCGGTCTGGCCCGCACCGGCTCCAGCATCGCGCAGGTATTCACGGGCACCAAGATCGATGAAGCGCTGTACGAGGAACTGGAAGCGGCGTTGCTGATGGCCGACGCGGGTGTCGGCGCAACGCAACACCTGCTCGACGAACTCAAGCGCCGCGTCAAGGAAAACCGCTGCACCGACCCGGCGGCCGTCAAGGCGCTGCTGATGGAGGTACTGACCGAGTTGCTGCGGCCGCTGGAAGCGCCGCTGCAGATCGGGGCCACCCAGCCGACCGTGATGATGGTCGCGGGTGTCAACGGCGCCGGCAAGACCACCAGCATCGGCAAGCTCACGCGCCACCTGGCGGAGCAGAACTGCAAGGTGCTGCTCGCCGCTGCCGACACCTTCCGCGCCGCCGCGCGCGAGCAGTTGTCGGTCTGGGCCGACCGCAACCGCGTCGAGATCGTGAGCCAGGAAGGGGGCGACCCGGCCGCGGTGTGTTTCGACGCAGTGAGCGCGGGCAAGGCGCGCGGCTGCGACGTCGTGATCGCCGACACCGCCGGGCGGCTGGCCACGCAGTTGCACCTGATGGAAGAGCTGCGCAAGATCCGCCGCTCACTCGGCCGGGCGATGGAAGGCGCGCCGCACGAGGTGATCTTGGTCGTCGATGGCAACACCGGCCAGAACGCGCTGACGCAGGTCAAGGCGTTCGACGAGGCCATTCAACTCACGGGACTGGTGGTCACCAAGCTCGATGGCACGGCCAAGGGCGGCGTGCTGGCGGCGATCGCGCTGTGGGGGCGCGAGCGGGTGGCCCGGGGGCAGCCGGTGGTGCCGGTGTATTTCATCGGCGTCGGCGAGAAGCTCGAAGACCTGCAGACCTTCAACGCCCGCGAGTTCTCGCAGGCGCTGCTCAACTGAGCTGATGAGCCGATGAACCGACCGCCTCAGCTGGTCATCGCCACCTGTTGGCGAGCGTCCAGCCAGCCGTACAGGTGTTCGGCAATGCTGGCGGCGGCGCCCGACGACGGCACCGGCTGCGCCAGCACGGGGGTGTCCACCGCCGCCGCGCGCGCTTCGGCGAGCACCGCGTTCAGCGCGTCGCCATCCAGCGCACGCGGACCGACCCCGTCGCCACGCATCACCTGACCGTTGGCGCTGTCCAGGCTGGCGTGCGGCACCGCCAGCAAACCGGCCACATCCGCCAGCGCATGACCAGCGTCCAGCACCGCGCCCTGTGCGCCATGCAACAGGCTGATCTGCTCCGGCAGCGACGACACTTCCCGGCACAGCACCTTGGCCGCGTCCATGCGCGCACGGACCTCGGCACGGCGGAGGCTGCCGTCCTGCACGACACAGACCTTCGCCGCCAGCGCCTCGTCAGCCGCCAACCACTCGACCAGCATGGCGCGGGTCGGTGCGTCGATGATCCAGACCACCTTGCCCTCGACACTCAACTGCGCGAGCGCGTGGAGCACCGCCTGGGCGCGCTCCGGCGACAGCCCGATCAGCGAGCAGGCGGCCAGCACATACGGCGTCCCCGTCACCCCGTTCACCGACCAGGTCGGCCCGAGGTACATCGGCAGCCCATTGCGCAGGAACACACGGTCCGGTGTGGTGACTTCGGACCAGACGGCGGCCACGGCGTCCGTCCGGAGCTGGTCCGGCACGCAGGCGATGCGTTCCGGCATCAATCCTTGCCGCGCCAGCGACCGCAGTGGTGACGGCTCGCCCGGCACGCACAGCAGGTCCGACATCTGCTCGATCACCGTGGAATTCCACGACAGGCGGGACGGCGACACGCGCTCGCCCGCTTCGAGGCGAATCAGCGGCAGGCCACGCTGGCGGGCCGCCAGGCAGCAAGCGGCCATCGCGTCACTCGACCCGAGGCTGATCACGGCCAACGGCTTGAATTCCTCGGCGATCTGGCCAAAGCCTTCCGACAACGCAGACACAGACCCGTCGATGTCGCCAAGCGGCCATTCGAGATCAAGGCCGACCTCCAGCGCCGGCAGCAAGCGCCCCATGCCCGACCACGGCCAGACCTGCGGCAGTGGACCGAGGCTGACCAGCATCATGCGGGGGGAGCGGCCCTGCTCGGCCATGGCCTGGGCCAGCGCGGCGAACTTGAGCGCCGCACTGGTGCTGTCGGCCAGGCAGAACACCTTGTCCCGGCTGTCGCGCTGCGCGAGGCGGCCGGTGGCGTTCACGCGAGCAGCCTTCACCGCAGCGTCCGACACGGACCGCAGACGAGGCGCGATGAGGGCCGCCTGAGACTGGGCGTCGAGTTCGATTTCCACGACCGGCGGCGTTTCAGGTTCGGGCTCGACCTCGGGTTCGTGCGCCTCGATGACCTCGACCGGCTCGGCCACGGCGGGCGGCTCCACCACGGCAACCGGCGTGGTGAAGGTCAGCACAGGCTCCACCACCGGCGCGGGCACCGGTTCGGTCAATGCGGGTTCAGGTGCAGGGACCGGTGTCGGGGCGGGAACAGGTTCCGGTGCAGGCGGCGGAGAGACTGGCGCGGGCGCAGGTACAGGCGCTGCCACCGGTGCCACGGCGGCGGGCGCGATGGGCACCAGATCACCTTCGCCGATCTCGGAACGCAACTCTTCTGCAGTGCGTTCGATCAGGGCCGACGACACTTCCTCGGCGCCGTCCAGAAACGCCGCGAGCAGCACACGGTTGGCCAGCCGATTGAGCCGGCGCGGCACACCACCCGACCAGCGGAACAGGCTCTCGAAGGCGCCGGGACCGAAGGCCGGGTGCTTGGTCCAGCCGACCCGGCTCAGCCGGTGTTCCACATAGGCCTGCGATTCCTCCAAGCTCAGCGGCCCGAGGTGGCACGAGGCCGTCACGCGCTGACGCAACTGCTCCATCGACGGCGATTCGAGCAGGCGGCGCAGTTCAGGCTGACCGACCAGGAAACTCTGCAGCAGCGAATGGTTGCCGAGCTGGAAGTTCGACAGCATGCGCAACTCCTCGACCGCACGCGGGTCCAGGTTCTGCGCCTCATCCACCACCAGCAGCGCGTGCCGACCTTGTGCCGCCAGCGCGGTGAGGAAGGCCTCCAGCGTGGCGATCAGGTGGGCCTTGGAGGTGTTGTTCTGCGACGGGATGCCAAACGCCGTGATGATCGACTGCAGCAGCTCGCCCGATTCCAGTTGCGTGCTGACGATCTGGGCGGGCAGCACTTTCTGCCGGTCCAGCCCGTCCAGCAGCATGCGCACCAGCGTGGTCTTGCCCGCGCCGATCTCGCCCGTGATGACGATGAAGCCTTCGCCCTGCGCCACCCCGTACTGCAGGTAGGCCAACGCCCGACCGTGACCCTTGCTGTTGAAATAGAACGCCGGGTCAGGGTTGAGCTGGAACGGGGGGCCGCTGAAACCGAAAGCTGATTCGTACATCGTGTGACCGTCAGAATCGATGCAACATGCCGACCGAGACGGCCGATTCGGTCGCGTTGACACCGATGAGCGAGGACGAACCGGTCTGGTGGCGCACCGCGCCGCTCAGGGTGGTTCTGGGCGACAGGCTGTGCGTGGCCCCCAGGCGCACGATCGAATTGCTCGAATGCAGCGCCAGGTTCGGGCCCAGACCGTCGGTCTTGGTGCGGGTTAGGGAGATGTCGGCCGTGGTGTCAGGCGTCAGCCGGCGCGACACACCGACCGTGACGCCGCGCTGGGTGGCGTCGCTGGCCAGGCCGATCGTGCTGTCTTCGGTCGGACCGCGCAGGTCTTCGGTGCGGGTCTGGAACACCCGGAACGTCACGGTGTGCCGGATGCCGACCATTGCCACGGTCACATTCGCCCCTTGCTGCAGCTGCACCGTGCGGGAAAAGAGGTCCACCGGCCCCGTCAGCGTGTTGGGCAACCCGCGCTTGGCGATCAGGTCCTGGACCGCGATCTGGCGCAGGGCCTCGTCCTGGATACGCGTGCGGAGGATCGCGTCGAGCAAAGTCGGCACATCGCCACCGGCCTGCAGCGAACCCAGCCGGGAGGCATAGGTGGTGGCCTGGCGCACCAGCCCGGCGGACACGGCCATGAACGGCGAGCGGTGCGTGACATTCACCGTCCAGCCGTTGCCGAAGAAGCGTTTCTCCAGCAGCGCGTCCAGCACCGTCCGCTCGGTCGGCGCCCAGCGCATCGACACGCCACGCAGCGTTTCGTTGACGTTGTTGGTCGTGTACTTCGCGCCGTCTCGACCACCCGTCAACCCGAGCGTCAGCGTCGGGTCCGGTGCGTACAGGGCGGACAGGCGCGCGGTCTGCAGCGTCAGGCCGCCCGCGGTGCTGTCGTTGTACTGGGTGTGCTGGTAGTTGACTTCACCACGCAGGCCCGCCGGCTCCGGACGGAGGTCGTAGCGGGCCGAGTGGGTCTGCACATAGGCGTCGGCGTTGTTGGCCGCGAGGGTCGTCGCCGTGCTGTTGCCCTGGGTCCACACGTGGTCGCTGCGGGCCGTGATGCGCGACGACGGGGACAGTTCCCGGTCGATGTAGGGGCTGAGCCGCTCGCGGGTGGTCGTGCCGACGTTGTAGAACGTGGCGCCGTCGCCGAGCAGGTCGAACGGGGTGGACGAGGTGGTGTCCGCGCCCAGTTCGGCATCGACGAAGAAGAGCCGGTCCACCAATCGGGTGTTGAGCACCACCTGACCGCGCGGCAGGATGCGGTCGGCGCGAGAGCGGCCCAGGTACTGCACCATGTCGGCGGCCACGGTGCCGGTCAACCGGTAGTCGGGGCCGCTGCCCAGCAACTGGACCTGCGGCGTGACGGTCAGCACGGTGTCCATCGTCTCGCTGCCCGAGCCCTGCATCCCGACATTGCTGGACATGGTGGCCGTGGCCTTGACGGCGGGAACGATGCGCCAGGACTGCGCCTGGACCGCACCGCTGGACAAGAGCAGTGCCAGCAGCGCGATGGCGGCTGACGCGCTCGTCCGGCGCATTTCAAGTGGCGTAGTAATAGCCATAGGCCTCGCCTGACTTGCCACGCGCCCGGTTCAGCACCGACAGCACCACCGGGCACTGCTCGACCGCCGCGTACGCTTGCGACACCTGCGCGTGCGTGGTCTTGCCGGCTTCGACCACCATGACCACCTGACCGACCCGCGACGCCAGCACGCGGGACTCGGTGGTCGGGATCAGCGGAGGCGCGTCGAACACGACGATGCGGTCCGAGAACTTGGCCGCCAGTTCGTCCAGCAGCGATTCCATGGCACCACTGGCCAGCAGTTCGGTGGACTGCGCGTTGGCCGTGCCCGCCGGCAGCACGCTCAGCTTGGCCACGTTGGTGCGCAGCATCACGTCATGCAACTCGATGCTCGGCGACTGCAGCACATCCATCAGGCCACGCGCTGGCTCGATGCCGCAGCGCGCCAGCACGGAAGGACGCAGCACATCGGCGTCCACCAGCAGCACCGACAGGTCCACTTCCATGGCGATGCTCATCGCCAGGTTGATCGCAAAGAAGGTCTTGCCCTCGCCCGGCATCGCACTGACCACCTGGATCAGGTTGGGCCGGCTGAGTTGCTGGGCCGATTCGCCGCGGGCGTTGGCCAGCAGCGGGCGCTTGATGATGCGCATCTGCTCGGCCAGTTGCGAGCGCGCCTGGGCGGGCACGAGGTAGCCTTCGCGCTCTAGGCGAGCCAAGTCCAGCGTCACCTCACGCGAGCGGCGGCCCGACGAGGACAGCGTCTCGACGACGGCGCTGCGCCCGGCCTGGACCACGGCGGAGGACGGCGCCTTGGCCCGGGTGGTGGCGGGAGCGGGTGCCAGCGACACGGCTGGAGATTCGACGGGCGCCTCGGCCACTGGAATGTCCGCCGCCGCAGCGGGCTGGGCAGACACAGGCGACGCCACGGCAGCGCCGGGCATGTCGGGAACCGGAACTTCGTAGCCGGCGCGTTTGAGTTCTGCTAGCCGCTTGGCGGCTTGCTCGATGGTGTTCATCAGAGGGCACCTATTCCTTAACTGGCCGAACGCAAGGAGATCCAGGCCACCCATCCCACATTCGCGAGGACAAACAGACCCATCACGCCCGCGAGCCTGAGTCGGTCCTGGCGCTCCAGATCCCGATCGCGCGGATCATCCACCTTCGTCAGGCTGCCCAGCACGGGGCGCTTGGTGAACTCGCGCAGTTCACGCTCGCTGGAGAACGTCGGGTTCAGCAGGGTCTGGGCATACGCCACCGCAATCCCGGACGCAATCGCCAGCAGCATCACACCGATGGCCAACTGGATCTTGCTCGGGAACACCGGCGACGGCAGCACCCGCGGCGGCTCGATCAGTCGGAAATCAGCCATTGACGAGGTCTGGTCGATCTTCACGCCCAGCGAGGCCGCTTCCCGGCGCTGCACCAACTGGTCGTAGTTGCGGCGCATGATTTCGTAGTCGCGGTTGAGCTGGACCAGTTCGGCTTCGGCCTGAGGCACCTTGTTCGCCTGGGCACGAATCTCTTCCAGACGCGCCTGCTGCGTGCCGAGTTGGGAGCGCAGGGAGGCGACATTCGCCTCGGCATCCGCCAGGTTCAGGCGCAGGCGCTGGAACACCGGGTTGGTGGCGGCAGCGGCGCGGCGCGTGGCGATGTTGGAGCTTTTCAGCGCCTCCAGTTCACGACGACGCTGGTCTTCCAGCTGGGCGACGATGCGCCGGGTGGTCAGGACGTCCGGATGCTCTTCGGTGTAGCGGCGCAGCATCTCGTCGAGCTGGCGCTTCTGGGTCTCGATGCGGCTGTCGAGGTCGGGCGTGAGCGACACGGCGGACGCTGCAGCCACCGGCAGGTTCGGCTCTTCGTTGGAGAGTTCACGGCGGGTGGCATCGCGGGACTGCTCAGCCGCCCCCAACTGGACACGCAACCGGTTGACGTCGTCCGTCAGCGTCTGGATGCGCGCGAAGTAGTCCTGGTTCGGCGTGGCCGCCACGCTCATGTTCTTGAGCTTGAAGTCCTTGAGGCGGTTTTCCGACTCGGTCAGCTTCGTTTCGTACAGCTTGATCTGCTCGTCGATGAAGCGACTGGCTTCCGCCGAGTCCTTGCGCTTGGTGTCCAGGCCGGACTCCATGAACATGCCCACCAGCACCTCGACCAGCTTGCGCGCCCGGATCGGATCCTGGTCGCGGTAGCTGATGGCGTAGAGGTTGTTGCCGCCGGTCAGTTCAACCTTGATGGACTTCATCAGCCCTTCGATCTGGGCGTCGAGTTGTCCGGGCTCCAGCTTGTCCAACCCGATGGCCGGGTTGTTGACCAGCCGCTCCACGTTGGGGCGGGAGATCAGCGTTCTGCCGAGCATGCGGACCTGTTGATCGATGTCCGGCTGGAACGCCAGACCGACCATCATGGGACGCAACACGGTCTGGGTATCGACGTAGACCCGTGCGCGCGCTTCGTGTCGTTCGGGGACGACCCACACGACCAACGCCCCCACAAGGGCCACGATCCACGCCACGGCAACGGCCATCCAGCGATGCTGCCAGACACTTCCAGCCAGTATCGCAGCCTGTCGGGTGAATTCATTCATACCGGCTGTCTACCTGTAATTCTTGGGTTCAGCCGACCGGCTTCGAAGCGCCGGTCAGCGGCATGTCAGAGCAAAAATGGGGTCAGAACCAGCTTTGCGGCACGATGATGATGTCGCCCGGCTTGACGTCAACGTTGGCCGAGATGTCACCGCGCTTGAGCAGGTCCTTCAGGCGAACGCTGTATTGCTTGCCCGCTTCGGAGCCACGAACCAGCACGGCGCCGTTGCCATCGGCGAAGTCGGTCAGACCGCCCGCCTGGATCATCACGTCCAGCATCGTCATGTTCTGACGGAAGGCCACGCTCTGCGGCTTGGTGGCCTCGCCGACGATGCGAATCTGGTCGTTGAACACCCCCTGGAAGGTGCCCACGACCACCGTCACCACCGGATCCCGGATCACACGACCGAGCAATTGCTCGATTTCACGCGAGAGGTCAGCAGGGTTCTTGCCGGCAGCCAGCACATCCTCGACCAGCGGCGTCGAGATGCGCCCGTCTGGTCGGACCGTCACGGTGGATGACAACTCAGGGTTGCGCCACACCACCACATTGAGGGTATCGAGAGGGCCGATCTTGTAGCGATGGTCAGGCGTCTCGGCCGACCGCGGCGCAGGCGGGTAAGTGCTGCTGCGCATCAAGCCACACCCCGACAACGCACCAGCCCCGGTGACGCAAGCCAAAGCCAGGGCCGCTGCACGCGAGAAACGGCTCATTTCGATCCTCATGCGAATTCCTCTCTTAATCTCTGCAAGCGCAACACGATGCGCGACAGTCCCGGATCGTACCGCGGGATGACGGTAGTCTTTTTACAAAATACCCAGCACATCCCCGGACGACCAACACGCATGTTCAGAACCGGAAACTGAGCGCCACGCGCGCCCTCAGTGGGCGCCTTCGCGGAACAGCACAACACTGACGGTCTCGATCAACACCTGCAAGTCGAGCAGCAGCGAATTGTTCTTGACGTAGTACAGGTCAAACTGGTGCTTTTTGCGGGCGTCTTCCAGCGAAGCGCCGTAGGCATAGCGTACCTGAGCCCATCCGGTCAGCCCGGGTTTGACGGTGTGCCGCAGATCGTAGAACGGGATCTGCTCACGCAACTGGGCGACGAAGGAGGGACGCTCGGGGCGGGGCCCCACCATGCTCATCTCGCCGCGCAGCACGCTGAACAACTGGGGCAGCTCGTCGATGCGCGTCTTGCGGATGAAAGCGCCCACGCGGGTGATGCGGGAGTCGTTCTTCGACGCCCATCGGGCCACACCGTCCTTCTCGGCATCAGTCCGCATGCTGCGGAACTTGATGCACATGAAGCCCTGACCACCCAGGCCAACCCGCTCTTGTCGGTAGAGCACCGGGCCAACGCTGTCCAACCGGATCGCCAACGCCGTCAGCAGCATGATCGGCGCACCCAGCAGCAGCAGCAGCGACGAGCTGACGATGTCGAAGACGCGCTTGGTGAACTCCCGGGCGCGCCCCTGGACAAACCCGTCGCCATAGACCAGCCAACTGGCCTTCAGGCTGTCCACCGGCACCTCGGCCTTGGTCCGCTCGTAGAAATAGGCCAGGTCCATGATCGGCACGCCACCGATCCGGCATTCCAGCAACTGGTCCATCGGTACACCGCCGCCGCGTTGTTCGCGAACCGCGACGATGATTTCGCTGATCTTGTGCTCACGCACCAGATCGACCATCCGCTGGCGGGTATCGAATATGTGGGCCGCACCACGCAATGCGCCACGGTCAGTTTGTTCCGCCGTGGGGAAGAAACCCACCACGTCATAACCAGCCCAATGTCCACCCGCCCGAAGGTCAGTACAAACCTGACGCGCATCAGGACCCGTGCCCACGATCAATACCCGGCGGGTCCCGACCAATTGCCGAATGACCCAAGCCAGCCCGCGATATATCGCCAAACCACCCATCAAATACACCAGCGAATAACCCACCAGGCTGCTGGCATAGCCGTCGTAACGAATATATTTGATGGTCAGGTAAGTGATGTAGCCGCCCACCACGAAGGCAAAGGCGATCCGCAGAAACATCGGCACCAGACCAAGGTTGCGGTGGCGATAGAGCCCGACAAACGAATACAGCAAGGCCATTACCAGCGCAAATGAGAACGCTGAGATCAGGATGGCCGGACTGATGACCTGTAGCAACGGGTTGACCCCAGGCACGGGATGCGCCAGGGTCGCAGCGGACAGCAATGCCGCAATGAAACAAAGCACCCCGTCAGCGAACAACTCCACGAAGTGCGTTCCCGACGTACGGTGCTGAAAAACTCTGAACATCCTCTGGCCCCTTAGGCAAACCGGCGAGACACCGCTTCACTCGCATCCCACATCACTAACCGCTCGGGTCAACTGCATTGATTCTCACCCCAAGACTGCGTTGATCAAGACTTCGACAAGCGTCGATCCCTTAACCAGGGGCCATCTCACCATGATTGTGTGACGTAATAACGGACAAGTGAAGGCTGATACCAACTCTTTAATAAAACACTTCACGGTCAGCGAAGCGCAATTCTGGACTCACAACCCTGAAATGGTAAAAATACAAATACCGAAAACACAAATGAAATAAACGAGCGCGAACCGATCGTGTAATTGTCACATCTAGCATTTCAGGCCGACGTGCAACGCCACCACACCTGCAGACAGGTTATGCACGTCCACATGCCCGAACCCGGCGGACTTCATCATGGCCTTGAGTTCGGCCTGCGGCGGGTGCATGCGG
>ERZ795056.6206-NODE-6206-length-11713-cov-9.078573_pt1 | contig 11713 bp, 6 predicted proteins | sample MGYA00375140_ERZ795056 | MGnify/ENA primary metagenome ERZ795056 (study PRJEB30185, sample SAMN05720227) | activated sludge metagenome | isolation source: Anaerobic digester | place: USA | collected 2015-03-09 ...
CGGTCCGGCATTTCCTGGTTGTCGGAAATCCGGCATGACTGGGACAGTTGGATTGACACATCCAACGGAATCTCGGTGAGGATGCACCGCAAGGTTCAGGAAAACAAATACCGGGCAGAGCAGGATATGTGGTTTTATCCCGACAGCAACTTTGTGGTTCAACAGGAGTTGCACAAGCAGGGACAACCCAAAAAGACATTTTCCATGGAACCAAACCGTATGAGCGACCTGGTGAATACAATGTGGAAATTTCGGTACACACCATTCGATGACCGCAAAACGGGGGATACCCTTCATTACGCTTCCTTTTTTGATGGAGAGTTCATTGTACTGAAGGTGAAATTCGGGGGTGTCAAAAACCTGAAATGGAAGGGTAAGGTTTTGCCCTGTTATGTATTGTACCCGACGGGTTTACAATCGCGGTACCTGCGTGGAAAAGATCCGTCAGAAATCTGGATAGAAAAAGGAGACAGGCGCAGACCGCTGAAAATCAAGGTGTCGACCTACCTGGGCAATTTGTCTGTAGATCTGAGATCATAATACCATTTTCGGGAAAATTCTGAAAAGTGGTGTTGCATTTCAATGTATTATTTTGTAAAGTTGATTGTCGTTCGGGGAGTGGCTTAAGCAGATTTCAACAAAAAGGAATTCTTGTTAACAGAATTTCAAAAAAGAAATCCGTTGCTTGAAATATTTCAAATGACAAGGCGAGGTTGATCATTTAAATCCTAGTGGATGGTAAAATCTTTACGCTTACAGATATTCGTCGGGATCCTCATCATTACCAGCTTGTTTGGGTTGGAATCGTTGGCGGTTATCCGTACGTTTCTTCCGGTTGGCACGTCTGGTAACTGGAGCAAAGCAGCGAACTGGAGTCCGGTTGGAATTCCGGATCCAGGCGACCAGATTGTGGTCCCTTCCCTCAAAAACTGTACACTTGATATCGACTTTGATCTTTCCGGGAGCATTCTTCTTGGAACGGGTTCGGTTTTTCAAACATCTGCAGATCTGGCGCTTTTACCAGGATCGACGTTTTCAATGGATCCGTCGTCTTCCTTTTCCATTTCAGGTCAAGAGCTGAAAATCTCAGGCCTGGTTTCTTTTACAGGAGTGATCACTGTAAACGAATCCACAAAACTGATTGTTGAAAACTTCAATGGCCCCCTTCCGAAACAGAGCCAGTCCTCAATAGGAGAACTCACCATTCTGGGCACCTCTGATGTTTCGTTGGATGCAAGCATGAAGTTAAACAACGCCTTGTCCATCAGTTCTTCATCTGTTTTGAGGGTTCATGGGTTTTCACTGGCATCACCTTTCCTTTCAGACCGGATCCTTTTTAGTGCTGGTCCGGGCGGATCAACTTTTGAGCTCACCGGATCCGGATATTATACTCTCCCTGCCCTGCAGTTGAAATCGCTACTCCTCAGCCGTACCGGAAATGTGGAGTTAAACGGGAACCTGGAGCTGGCTGATAAATTTACAGTTGGACCAACCACCATCGTATCCGGAACGCCTTCGCTTACATCCATTGTTCCTTTTACCGGAACCAGCATCACGTTTCTTAACCAAAACCGCTTTGAAGCAGCCACTCCGAATTTGTCCATCATGCTGGGCCCAACCGGAACATTCCAGAACAACGGAACATACCGTTTGTTTGGAAACATGGTTTGCAACGGTTCATTTACCAACAACGGAATATTCCATCTGGATGCCAATCACCTACTGACTGTTAATGGTTCGGTTTCTACTGGCCCGGGATCAGTATTCAATCCTTCAAGAGTCAATTCCAAAATCGTCATCACCGTGGATGACGGTGACAATTGGAATAATGCAGGTGAATTTAATGCAGGCGATCTGGCTCAGATTCGGTTCCAATCTGATTCACCCACAGCCTTCGTCAATTCCGGGAATCTCAATCTGGAAACGAACCTTCAGATTCTCGATTCAGATGGCATATTTGAAAATTCAGGCATCCTTTCACTCGCGGATGGAAACGGTTTTTACTTTACGGGATCCGGGAACCCACTGCTGAAAATTACACGGACTCTGGAATGCAGCGAGTTGGTTGTGAACAAAACAGAAGGAACTGTCCTGTTACTAGGTCCTGAGCCATTGGTGATCCTTGACCAGATCAGTGTATTATCAGGCGAACTGGATATCAATCACCAGCCTGTTGTTTTAAAGTCCGGCCCCGATCGCACAGCCCGTATCGGCCAAATCATAGGTGTGCTGTCGAATGCCGATCAGGTGACCATGCAACGGTATGTTGCCGGATCCAATTCTGCCTGGTATTTTATGGGAACACCCATTCTGGGCCAAAGTTTCAACGACTGGACCGATGATTTTGAGATAAAAGGACCGTTTCCGGAAGCCAGCGTTGCAACCACTGCCGATCGCTCCACCATGTTTGTATTTGATGGAGCAGATTCTCCAACCGGATCACAAACCGGTGAAGTAAATGGGTGGCGCATTCCACTTACTTCCGATGTGCAACCAGGAAAAGGATACCGTTCATTTTTGAAATCCAGCTTTTTAACTGGCCCCCGCATTTTTGATAATACCGGAGAAATCATTCAGGGAGATTTCGATTTCCAACCAGAATTTAATCTTTCCGGCTATGGCGGTGGCGGATGGAATTTTCTTTCCAATCCCTATCCTTCCCAGATTGACTGGGTGTCACCAGGATGGACTAAAACCAACATTGGTGCTGCTATTTATGTCTGGAATGGGCAGACAGGCCAGTATGGAGCCTATAATTTTCTGGACGATATCACCGGAACCAATACCGGAACCAATGGCGTCACCAACATGCTGGCTTCAGGGCAGGCTTTTTTTGTGAAGGCCACAGCCTCAGGTCCTGAGCTTCGTGCTTCGGAAATGGTGAAATCATCGGATGCCTCAAGCTTTTTACGTCATGCTTCAGGCAACTCGGGTCTGCTTCGAATTACCCTGGCGAATTCATCCGGATACACCGATGAAAATGTCATTCGTTTCCATGCGGAAGGAAGTCAGGAGTTTGATCCGGCACAAGATGCCCTGAAACTGACAGGCAGTACCTTGAATTTGTCCTCCCTCACACCAGACGGAACCCGACTTTGCATCAGCACGGTCCCAGAAATAGGCGACAATACACTCATCATTCCGTTGACGGCCAATAGTTTTACACAGGGAAGCCTGCAATTGCGTTTTTCAGATTTCGGGGAAGAGGTGCTCAATTCCTATGTTTCCCTTTTTGATTCCTATACCAATCAGGTTCATTATTTACAGGAAGGCTCTGTCGTTTCGTTCACCGTCAACTCCAATCCTGACTCCCAAAAGCCGGGACGGTTTCAGTTGATTTTCACCAAAGTGCAGGAATTCCATCAGGTTCTGGCGAATAACGCCACCACCATCACAGCCTATCAGAGAAACGCCGGGGAAGGAAGACTTTCCATCCGCGTTCAGAATTCTGCATCTCAAAAGGGCAATCTGAGAATTCTCCAGATCGATGGAAAGGAATTGTTCAAGGAATCAGTGAGCCTCACCAACTCTGAATCAGCAGATCTTCCATGGCAATTGAATCCTGGCCTTTACTTCGTGGAGTGGTCTGAAAACGGAAAGACAATTTCCACAAAGGCCATCATTCCAAACTAAGATCCTTCCTTAATGACAAAATCTTTCTCTCTCATTTCGAGAGTTGAGCATTGTATCTGTCCTTGTTCTGAAGCAGCCGGAATCCTACTTCGGATTTAATTTCGCCAAATCGGCAGACAATATTCCCTCCTTTTTTGTTTCATTCGCATCCATGAAGCACCTCAGAATTCTGTTCTTTCATACAGTCCTGGCCTTGGCAACCATCCTTTCAGCGAATGGCCAGTCATTGGAAAAGTGGTTTCCGAAAGAAGACCTTATGAAAATCGGAGTCTATTATTATCCCGAGCAATGGCCGGAAAAGCAATGGTCCCGCGATTTTCAAAACATGGCAAAACAAGGTTTTCAGTTTACCCACATCGGGGAGTTTGCCTGGACGTTCATGGAGCCGGAAGAAGGAAAGTTTGATTTCAAATGGCTGGATGAGGCGATCAATCTGGCATCCAAAAACGGATTGAAAGTGATTCTCTGCACACCATCGGCAGCTCCTCCGATCTGGTTATCAGAAAAATACCCCGAAACGCTGGTCCAGAATGTAGACGGTACCACCATGGTTCATGGCAGCCGTACCCATTGTTCCTGGAGCAGTCCAAAATACCGGGAGCTTGTTGAAAAGGTGAACCAGGAACTGGCGAAGCGATATGGAAAAGACAAGCGGATCTGGGGATGGCAAATCGACAACGAGCCATCGCATTATTCAGCCGAATACGACTACAGCGCTCCGGCCAAAACCCGTTTCATTGAATGGTTGAAAGAGAAATACAGCAACATCGACAAACTGAATGAAAGCTGGGGAACTTCTTTCTGGAGCATCCGGTATCAGAATTTTGAGCAGATCCGGATTCCCAATTCACGTGAGTTGCCTCAGCCCGCCAATCCACATGCCGTGCTGGATTACCGTCGTTTCACCGCGGCTGAGTGTGCCGGTTTTGTGAGTTTTCAGGCCAAAACGCTTCGGAAATATGCTTCTTCGGATCAATGGATTACCACCAACTACATGGGTTCCCACAATCCGAATGATCCTTTCCTGAACAAAGACCTTGATTTTTTAACGCTCACTTCCTATCCCGTGGCAGGCTTTGCCGTCGGGTTTGGAAATGAAGGATTCCGCATCAATGAACCGTCCGCTCTCGGTCAGCCACTGGATTATTTCCGCAGTATCAAAGGGAAAACAGGCGTGATGGAACTGCAGCCCGGTCAGGTAAACTGGGGCCGGTACAATCCTCAGCCGTTTCCGGGTGCCGTCCGTTTGTGGTTGTATCAGTCTTTCGGTGCGGGTTCAGCGTTTGTATGTGCGTATCGGTACCGTCAGCCTCGTTTCGGTGGTGAGCAATACCATTACGGAATGGTTGGGCCGGATGGGGTGACTCCTTCTCCCGGCGGTCTGGAATACCAGCAAACCATTAAAGAGATGGCTGAGCTGAAAAAGAGTTTTAAGCCCGCAAAAGAAATGCCTCTTCGGCTGAAATCGATGAAAACCGGACTCCTCTTTAAAAAGGACAACATCTGGGACATGAACTACCAGCGGCAGACGTCACAATGGAATCCGAATCTTCATGTCACCAAATATTATGAAGCCTTGAGGGCACTTCAGGCTCCGGTGGATTTTCTGGAGGAAAGTTCCGATTTCTCAGAGTACCCATTTCTGGTGGCACCAGCCTACCAGCTGGTGGACGAAAAGCTGATTTCCAAACTCACAAAATATGTGGAGAAGGGTGGAAACCTGATTCTGAGTTGCCGGTTTGGTCAGAAAGACAACAATGCCCAACTCTGGGAAGGTCCGTTTCAGGAGCCGTTGAAAAAACTGGCGGGTATCCAGGTGAAATTCTTTGATGTGTTGCCCGATGATAAATATGGGAAGGTGACGTACGGCGGACGGAATTTTGAATGGAATAACTGGGGAGAAGTGCTGGAGCCGGAAACGACGTCGACTGTTCTGGCCACCTACATTGATCAGTATTACAAGAAAGGAGCGGCGGCCGTAGAGAAAAAACTGGGCAAAGGAACCATCACCTACATTGGTGTGGAAACCGAATCGTTCAAAATGGAACGCGAGCTGATGAAAACCCTGTACGGAAAAGTGACCGGAAAAACCCCGGATGAACTCGCAGACGGACTCGAAGTGTCGTACCGTGACGGTCTATGGGTTGGTATGAACTTCCACAGCACCGAAAACCGGACGGTCAACATTCCAACGACAGCCAAAATCCTGCTGGGCGAACGAGAGTTGAAACCTTGCGGTGTGGTGGTGTGGACGGAATAAATCAGTCGGTTACTTCAGCGGAAAGACCGGCATCGCAAAGCTGGTTCCGCATGATGGCCATCTTTTCCCATTCGCCGTTTTTCACAGTGCACTTCCCTTTGAAGTGAATGATGTGGGCGCATTGTTCGGCTTGTTCCGGAGAATGCCCGCAAACGTGGCAAAGGGTGGCGATCACATGGTCGAATGTATTCACATCGTCATTGAAAACCACTAGTTTATACAGACTTACCTCAACAGTGGCAAGTTCCAGTTCTGTTTCGAAATCGTATTGAGTACTCATGACGGTGCAAAAGTAAAGCATTCTTTTTCAATTATTCCAAATGAGTTTTAATTCCGGATTTCCTTTGCCTTGAATCCGGATTTTGGAATCCAAATCCTGAATTTAACCGACAGGTTTTCCACACTTTTTCCAGCCGTTTGATAATAACACCATATTTGCCGCCTTATCTGAATACATGAATCCTGAATACAGCCATTATTACGGACTGGCCCTCATTCTGGCCTACTTTACAGCATTGGTCGTGGTGTCGTGGTACACCTCCAAAGGCGAAACCGGCACCCAGGCATTTTTTGTGGCCAACCGTTCTTCCAAATGGTACCTTGTGGCGTTCGGAATGATTGGTACGTCGTTATCCGGAGTCACCTTTATTTCTGTTCCGGGCATGGTCAATGCTGGGAATCTCCATTACCTCCAGATCGTTTTTGGTTACCTCATTGGCTACACCGTTATCGCCAATGTGCTCATGCCGCTGTATTACCGCCTTCAGCTCGTTTCCATTTATACCTACCTCGAACAGCGGTTTGGCTTCTGGTCGTATAAAACCGGTGCCGGATTCTTCATGGTTTCCAGGCTTCTCGGATCTTCTGCCCGCTTTTATCTGGTGCTGAGCGTTTTGCACCTGGCCATCTTTCAACATTTCAACATTCCCTTCTGGCTTTCAGTCGGACTCGGTCTGTTGCTTATCTGGGTCTATACCTGGAAAGGAGGAATGAAAACCATCATTATAACCGACACTCTCCAGACCTTCTGTATGCTTGCAGCGGTTGGTGTTTCCATTGTGTACCTGGCCGGCAAGATGGAGTTGCCCGGTGATTCCTTTTTTCATTTTGTGATCGACAATCCACATTCCACTATTTGGGGAACTGATCCGGCTTCCAAGTTCTTCTGGGTGAAACAGATTCTGGCCGGTGCCTTTATCGCCATTACCATGACCGGTCTGGATCAGGACATGATGCAGAAAAACCTGACCTGCAGGTCGCTGGGTGAGGCACAGAAAAACATATACTGGTTCAGTGGCACCTTGCTTGTGGTGAATACATTGTTTCTGGTGCTGGGTTTGATGCTCTATGCTTATGCTGCCCAGAATCAGATCGAACTGCCACCAAAATCCGATCAGTTGTTTCCTTTGCTGGCGCTTCAGCACTTTCCTGTCTGGCTTGGTTTGTTGTTTCTGATGGGCATTATCGCAGCCACATACGCCAGCACCGATTCGGCACTTACCGCTTTAACGACATCCTTTTGTTTCGACTTTCTCAACTTTGCACGTCTTTCGGAGGAAACAAGAATGAAGCAAAAATTCTGGGTCCATCTTGGAATGTCGGGCATGATCTGGATTCTGGTGCTGCTCTTTTACAAATTCAATGAAGGAAGTCTCATCAACACAGTTTTCAATCTTGCTGGAATTACCTACGGTCCTTTGCTCGGTTTGTATGTCTGTGGGCTGTATTCCGGAATCCGTCCGCTTGATCGGGCCGTTCCTTTTCTGACTGTATTGTCAGCCTTGGTTTCTCAGTTCCTGTTTTCCTTCAGTAAGGAGCTGTTCAACGGGTATGAGATTGGTTTTGAAATCCTGCTGATCAATGGACTCATTACCTTTCTGCTTCTGTATATTTCCTCGTTTTTCAACAGCGCCAAAGCAGACGGTGCCCATTCTGTGTGATGAAATGGCAACATATTTCCAGCCTTTATCGCACTTGGTGATGGATGAGCATTCCCCGATATTGACTCAAATCTTACCTGCCAAAGATTTCTGCCTTTAGAGGTCTGAAACTCTGCGCTGACGGGTTCTTCTTGTGCTGTTCAAAATGAATGGTTATGAGGTTATTATACCGAATTTGTCTTACCCTGTTTAGTGTTGCTTCTTTTCCGGCCTTCAGCCAGCTCGAATCTTCCTATCCATCACAGGCCGTCAGTTATAAAGTATTGCAGGATGATCCCGGCGATCTGAATAATCTCTGGCTTCATGTTCAGCCACTTACCGTGGATGTGATGCAGATGAATGCTGTCGTGGGATCGGGTCTTGAAGTCCGCTATCTTCCGATTCCTAAGCTGGAACTGCAGGGAGGAGTGAGAGGAAACTTTATCAATTCGTTCGATTTTCAACGGAATTCTGCCTTGCAGGGCGCTTCAATCACAACTCAGGAAAGCAAACGCGAACAGGGAAAAATGGTGATCACCAATTCCTTTTCCAGGTTTTACAATGTGGAAATCGGTGGTTTTTATCATATTCTGGATGATGTAAAGGATGGTTCTTCCAAAATCATTCTGACAGATCAGGCAGTTCCTGATAAAATCAGCTTCCCGGATGTGATTGACGTGAATGCGAAATCACGCCAGATTCTGGGTGCCAGACTCGGATTCAGTTCGCTGGGAACAACTGTTTCAGTAAAGAACGCTCTCAAGAACCAGAACGTTACGCTGAAGGGTGATCAGGGAACTGTTCTGTCAGCTGCCGGTACATCCTCTTCCAACGGTTTCAAAACAGAATTCAACAACAATTCGTTGTATTCATCCTTTCATTCAACAGGCTTTTACATCGGAGCCGGTTTTCAGCGGATTAAAAATCTCAGCATAAAAACGGATAAACAGGGAATAGTGAGTAATAATTCCATTCTCTCTGTGTATGCCGATCTGATGTTTAATCCCTGGACAAACCTTGCCTCCATACAGGCTCAGCAGGTCTCAGGAACAGGCAAAGAGAAATTCGACCTGAGTCCACTTTCTCTCAATAAATTTGGTGGAAGAGCCGGATTTGAAATCAGGTACAACCAGGCATCCTTTGTCTCGGTCGGAGCTGAAATCGGGTACCGTCCTTCCATTCAGGGCCAGGGATTTTACGGACTTTTCAAACTGAGCATTCCGACTTTTTCGTTTGGAATGGGTCAGCGAAAGGTGGCCAACAACATTGGAAAAAATCAGAGTCTGAGTAAATAAGAATTTTTTTTTCGGAGTATCGGTTACTTTTTCTTACCCCGCGGTATACAGAAACAGATACACAATTTATTCATACACCTGTAATATATTAAAATAGCCCTTTCATAAAGGGCTATTTTTTTGTGCCTTTACCGGTTGATAATCAAGCGCTTCTGCGACTTTCCCCCCTTCTCATTTTCCAGTTCGGCCACATACACACCATTGGTGAGGGCATCCACCTGAATATGGCATTCAATTGACTGAAAATCTTTTTCCAGCATTTTCTGACCCGTCAGCGAAAATATTTTTACTTTTTTCAGGATGGCGTCAGAAGAAAACGAGACATCGTTCAACGCTGGATTTGGTGATGCCTGGAATTCAAAATCAGGACGGACAGAAACAAGTGGTCTGAAACCAGTCACCAGCATTTCCTTCAGATAATTGGCACTGGTTACGTTGTTGCTGGAGTCCAGCGTAAATTCGGCAACTGCTGATTTTTTTCCATTTGCCCAGAACGACAAGTTTTTAGAATAGATAACAGGGAGTAAGGACGGATCCAATACACTGGCAGGAAGTGCAACCCAGGCTGCGGGCAGGAAAGGAAAAAGTTTGGCATACACTTCAATTGCAAAGGACATTTTCATTGTCTGAACATTGCGAAGAACCGGAACCGATCCTGAAACAAATTCTGCCGTACCATATCCATCAATGATGCTGGTATCCAGAATGGTGGCATTGATCCGGGCTTTGGTAATGGTTGCATTGATACCACCAATTGAAATGACGGTATCAAAAGGAAATTCAAAACTGGACGTCGCCTGTGTTTTCAAATCCATCCCCATCGTGGCAGGAAATGTCATAAATTTCAGAGGCGGATTAATCGGAAAAATGGCACTTGAAAAAGGCAGTCCTAATCCTCCACCTCCTTGAAAATCAAAAACAAGTCCGGTCGCATACAGGCCTGTATTATCAAGTTTGAAAAAGCTGTAGTTTCCAAATGATGCCGTCGCCATGTTGGTACCAGCAGGCATATCCGCAATAAACGGCGTGGAAGAAGCCGCAATAAAAACAGTTGTATCCTGAATCGTGGTATCACTTTCAGTAAAGGAATACGAAATATTCGCTCCGGCAGGAGGTGTAGTGCCGGTATAGTTTTGAGAACTGTTGATGATCACATCTCCCGGACCTGCCATATCGGATTGGTTGAGAGTGATCTGAGCGGAAATGCGTGTGGTCGCAAAAAGAAGAAGTAGAGCGATGCCTGCTTTTTTCATAAAAAGGTACAGATTTGAGGGCTTAAAAGTAGGCATTAACTATCAATCCTGTCATACACCATTGCATCAAATGAAGAAAGACTCCATTCTCGTTCAGGGCCAGCTGGTTGATATCCACAACCGCATCATATTCCCGGCTGAAATCACTATCGAAAACCAAACCATTGTGCAGATCCGCAGTGTGGCATCAGCACCTGCGATTTTTATTCTTCCAGGTTTTGTGGATGCACACGTGCACATCGAGAGTTCGATGCTGGCGCCCAGTGAGTTTGCACCGATGGCTCTCGAACATGGAACTCTGGCCACTGTGTCGGATCCGCATGAAATTGCCAATGTTCTGGGAGAGGAAGGTGTCCGATGGATGGCAAAAAACGGAAAACCAGCCCCACTCCATTTCCATTTCGGGGCACCGTCCTGCGTTCCGGCGACTACATTTGAAACGGCGGGTGATGAGATCGATGCTGCCGGAATCCGTCGCCTTCTGGAGGACAAAACCTGTCACTATCTGGCCGAAATGATGAACTGGCCGGGTGTCATTTTTCAGGATCAGATGGTGATGGAAAAACTGACCCTGTCGAAAGAATTGGGAGTTCCTATCGACGGGCACGCACCCGGATTGCGTGGAGAGCAGGCAAAAAACTATTTCGCAGCCGGTATCGAGACGGATCACGAATGCTTCACGCTGGAAGAAGCCATGGAAAAAGCGGCAATGGGGGTGAAAATTCTGATCCGCGAAGGCAGTGCTGCCCGAAACTTTGAAGCATTGATCGATCTGTTCCGTCATTATCCGGGTCAGGTGATGTTTTGTTCCGACGATAAACACCCTGATGACCTGCTTCTTGGACACATCAATCTGTTGGTGAGCCGGGCTTTGGCAAAAGGATTTGACTTGTTCGATGTGCTTCGGGCCGCCAGCCTGCATCCGGTTGAGCATTACCGGCTTCCCATCGGGTTGCTGAGGGAAGGCGACCCGGCTGATTTCATTCTGGTGGAATCGTTGCAGAAAATGAATGTTCTCCAGACCTGGCGGAAAGGGGAAATTGTGTTTGACAAAGGACGTTTCCGCTGGGAACCAGATCCAGTGACCGATCTGCCGAACCGGTTTTTTGCACACTATCCTGAAGCCAGTCAATACCAGGTGCCCAGCGAACAAAAAGAACGGACCTGGGTGAATGTGATGGATGCCATTGAAGGCCAGTTGATCACGAAAGGGCGGATCGCTGAAATGGAAGTGAAACAGGGCAGTATTCTGGCTGATTCGGCACGTGATATTCTGCTTCTCACCGTTGTGAACCGCTACCGGAATGAAAAGCCAGCCAATGCGTTTATTGCCGGATTCGGACTCAAAAATGC
>ERZ795056.6208-NODE-6208-length-11712-cov-5.855109_pt1 | contig 11712 bp, 11 predicted proteins | sample MGYA00375140_ERZ795056 | MGnify/ENA primary metagenome ERZ795056 (study PRJEB30185, sample SAMN05720227) | activated sludge metagenome | isolation source: Anaerobic digester | place: USA | collected 2015-03-09 ...
GAGATGTTAAGCGGTGACTGGAGTTCAGACGTGTGCTCTTCCGATCTAGGCCGGTCCGATCGTCGCCTACGCCGGCCTCGGGGTGCTGGTCAGTGGTGTAATCATCGCGGCGGTCGGCCGGATCCGCCTGAAGAAGCTGCGTGAGCAGCGGCGGACCTCGAGCGTCGCGTTCATGCCGACCTTTGGGCCGACGACGCTCGGCCGCGGCGCCCAGGTGCAGTGGGAGGTCAGATTCTGATGTCACGTCGAACCCAGATGATCCCGATGTTCGTCGCCTTCCTCGCCCTCGCCGGCTGCTCGGTCGGCGACCAGATGGAGGACCAGCTCGAGGGTGAGCCCTGCACGGTCGAGAAGGACTGCTGGACCACCCAGGAGTGCACGCGCACGGTCGACGAGGCGAGCCTCGGTCTGCCCGGCCTCTGCCAGCCCGAGGGCACCGGCTGCCTGGTCGGCCGCCAGCTCGGCTGCGACTGCACCCCGACCGACCCGTCGCTCAACTGCAGCTATTCCGCGTACCCCTCCGCCATCCAGGCCACATACCCGAAGATGATCTGCGAGCCCACCTACAATATCTGTGTCCTCGCACCGCAGGGCGGAGTTTGACCGTGAAGTTGCGCAATACGATCTCCACGCTGGCCGCCGCCGCCCTCCTGGGCACGAGCGGCTGCGCCTTCATCACCAAGCTCACCAGCGCCGGCGGAGCCGACGCCTCGGCCTTCACCGTCGACATGGAGGGCTACGACGTCAAGAGCATCTCGCTCTCGCGCGAGGGCCCCAGCACCACCATGTGCCCCGGCTCGAGCGTGAGCCTCACGGTCCGCGCCAACGTCTTCGACAAGAAGAAGTCGGCCGAGACCTTCCTCGAGACCGCGGACCCGAAGGCCGACGCCGCCAACGCGCGCGGCAAGATGGACATCACCGAGTTCGCGATGTCCGGGCGCGGCGGTACCATCGAAAACGGCGTGTTCAAGACCGACGCGGACCCGTTCGCGGCGCTGATGGGATACGACGTCAAGGCGGTCTATCGCCTCGACAAGACCAAGGAGGCGACCAAGCACTTCGGGGTCGATTATTCGTGCTTCGGCGCGATCGGTGGTTCGGGCGCGTCGGGCATGAGCGGCTCGTCCGGCGCCCAGGGCTCGCAAAACGGCGGCGCGGGCGGCTTCGGCAGCAGCGGCGGACCGGGCGGACCCGGGCCGAAGATCCTCGCCCACGCGTCGATCGTGCGCACCCCGCTGTTCGACAAGGTCGGCATCATCCGCGTCGGCGAGCAGGTCAGCCTCTTCGACCTGGCGGCGGGCATCACCGTCTCGGCGCGCGGCGGCAGCGGTGGGTACGGCGGTAGCGGCGGCAGCGGCGGCCGTGGTGCCGAGAATCAGGGCACCGGCGGTCCGGGCGGCGGCGGCGGCGACGGTGGCCCCGGTGGCGACGGCGGCGAGGTCGTGCTCGTGCTCGACGACCGCTTCCCCGAGCTCTCGCAGGCCGTGCGCGTCGACGTCGGCGGTGGTTCGCCCGGCGACGGCGGCCGCGGCGGCTCCGGTGGCCAGGGCGCGCCCGCAAAGACCCCGTGCTCGGGCTGCGCGACCATCCCGGCCGGCGCCAACGGCCCGGACGGCCCCTCGGGCAGCCCCAGCGCCATCTCCGGCCGCCCGGGCACCAGCCAGGTGCAGTCCGGCGACGTCTCGTCGCAGTTCGCCACCCTGCCGCCCGGCGTCCGCCTGCGCACGGATGCCCGTCCGGAGCCGGTGGCGGCCCCGGAGCCGGCCCCGGTCCCGACCAAGGGCAAGAAGAAGAAGAACCAGTAGTCGCCGCGACAGGGCCCGGACGCAGACCGCTCCTCGGTCTGCGTCTTTCAATTTTAACGCCCTGCATCGGCCTTCGCGGCGGCGGCGAAAGTTGCCGACACGACGGGAGATTCGCGGCTCCCGTTCGCCCGGGCTCCTGATCTATATTCGCGGCATGCAGAGCCCCCGCGTCGTCGAGGTCCCGGTCGTGCACGCCACTCGCGAGAACACGGCCGAATACGGAGTCTTCATCGGCACCGACGTGCCGGCGGCCGGCCTGGCCATCCCTTTTTATAAGGGGGCGGTCGAGGAGGGCTTCAACCTGCCCTTCGTGTACCACGAGCACGCGGTGATCCGCACCGCCCGCATCCACCCGCGGCCCGGCAAGATCACCTGGCTCGAGCGCCATATGCGAATGTCGCAGCTGTTCGTCGGCCTGGGTGACGCGCCGCTGGCTCTGGTGCTCGGCAAGCCGAACCCGGACAGCGACGTGCCGGACCTCGATCAGGTCAAGGCGTTCATCCTGCCACCCGGTCACGGCATCATGATCCACACCGGGACCTGGCACGACTTTCCGATGGCGATCGATCGCCCGGTCACCGTGCTGACCGCCAACTCGGCCGAGGTCGTCGAGGCGCTCGCCACCCAGGCGCTCGCCGAGGAGATGGACCGCGGCGACGTGCGCAAGATCGACATCCTTCGCCACACCGGCTGCGTGCTCGAGGTGACGTTTTGAGGGTCCGCGCCTTCGCCATCGACACCCGTGATCCCGGCGATGTCGACGAGCTGCGGCGCCTGCTCGACGCGGGGACCTTCGCGGCCGCCGACGTGATCGCGGTGATCGGCAAGACCGAGGGCAACGGCGGTCGCAACGACTTCTCGCGCGGGCTCGCCATGGCGGCGCTCGAGCACCTGTTCGCGCCGCGCCTCGGCCTCGCGCCCGAGCAGGTCCAGGACCGCGTGATCTTCTCGTTCTCGGGCGGCACCGAGGGCGTGGTCGCGCCGCACATGCTGGTGCTGGTCCGCGAGGGCGAGCGCGACGGCCAGCGCCGGCCAGTGAAGCGCCTCGCCGTGGCGATCGGCCACACCCGTGCATTTGCACCCGAGGAGATCGGGCGCTTGCCGCAGATCGAGGAGACCGCCCGGGTCGTGCGAGAGATCGCCAGCACCCTCGACCTCGACGCGCTGGCCGACGTGCACCTCGTGCAGATGAAGGGCGCCATCCCCCACTTCTCGCCCGAGCAGGCGCAGGCGGCCGCCCGCGCCGGCCGCCCGCTGCGCTGCGACATGGTCGGGTCGCGGGCCGCCTCGGCGCTCGGCGTGGCGCTGGCGCTCGGCGAGGTCGAACATTCGCGGCTCTCCGACGCGGTCGTGTGCAACGACTGGTCGCTCTACTCGGGCATCGCCTCGTGCTCGGCCAAGCCGGGCCTGGAGCGCACCGAGATCGTCGTCTTCGCCAACAGCCCGACCTGGACCGGCGACCTGGTGATCGAGCACGGCATCCTCGCCGACATCCTCGACAGCGAGGGCGTGCGGGCGGTCGCCGCCAGGCTCGGATTGACCCTGCCGGTCGACCCCGCCACGAGCCCGCTGGTCGGCGTGTTCGCCAAGTCCGAGGCCGATCCACGCGGACGCATCCGCGGTCGGCGGCACACCATGCTCAGCGACGACGACATCGGCGACACCCGCTATTCGCGCTGCGTGCTGACCTCGGTGCTCGCCGCCACGCTCGGCGACACTCGCGTGTATGTGTCGACCCGCGCCGAGCATCACGGCCCGCTCGGCGGCGGTCCGCTGGCGATCGTCGCGCGCCTGCCCGAGGTGTCGACGTGAGCCGCGATCGCGAGCTGGTGGTCTTCCTGCCCGCGGTCGGCGGCGATCCGTCGTTCTGGAAGCCCCAGCTGGACGCGCTGGCGAAGGATTATGCGACCCTCGCCATCGATCTGGTGCGCCCGGCCGCCGAGGTCTCGATGGCCGGCTTCGCCGACGACGTCGCCGCCGCGATCGAGCAGCGAGGATATGCCCGGGCGCATATCGTCGGACTGTCGATGGGCGGCGTGGTCGCGCTCGAGCTGTTCGCGCGCCACCGCGATAAGGTCCGCTCGCTGACGCTGGCCAACACCTGGGCGTTTCACGCCGACGCCGCGGGCCGACTGGCATGGTTCACCGGGCAGATGGCCGCGATGAGCGTGCCCGAGTTCTCGCGCATGAGCCTGCCCGGCCTGTTCGCGCCCGCCACCGATCCGGCGATTATCGCGGCCGGTATCGCGGTCGAGAGCGCCAAGGATCCGGCGATGTATCAGGCCTGCTGGCAGACGATGCTGATCTCCGATCATCGCGCCCTGCTGGCCAGCATCGACGTGCCGCTGCTGCTGATCGGCGGCGCGCTCGATGGCATCACCCCGACCGCGCTGCTGCGCACGATCGCCGAATCCGTCGCCTGCGCGCGCCTGGTCGAGCTGCCGGCGGCCTCGCACTTCTCCAACCTCGACTGCCCGCACGAGTTCACGACGGCGCTGCGCGGCCAGCTGCGCAGCGCGCGCGGCCACGGCGACGATCGCCTGGACCCCGCGGCCGAGGCGACGCGCACGCTGCCCGCGGGCACCAGCGCCGAGCAGCTGCTGCGCCTGCTCGATCATCACGGCGTCGAGCTGCTGGCCTCGAACTCCGGCACCGACTTCACGCCGATCATCGACGCCCTCGCCCGCCTGGGCGGCGCGCCCGACACCTCCAGTTTCGGCCTGCGCATCGTCGCCTGTCCGCACGAGAACACCGTGATCTCGGTGGCGCACGGCCATGCACTGGTGTCACACCGCCCGCAGGCCGCGATGGGCCACGTCGGGGTCGGCACCGCGGCGATGGGCATGGGCATCATCAACGCCCGCCGCGCGCGCGTGCCGATTTTGGTGCTGGCCGGGCACACGCCCTGGTACGAGCAGGGTCGCCCGGGCGCGCGCAGCAACTTCGTGCAATGGGGCCAGGACACCTTCGATCAGGGCGGTTACTTCCGCGAGTTCACCAAGTGGGACTACGAGCTGCGCAGCGGCCACGCGCTCGAGGTCGTGGTCGAGCGCGCGCTGGCGATCGCCGAGTCGCAGCCGGCCGGGCCGGTGTATCTGACCCTGCCCAAGGAGCCGCTGTGCGAGAGCAACCCGGCGATCGAGCTGTCGACCCGCGCGCGCCAGACCCCGACCCGCGCCAGCGTGCCCGAGCCGACCGCGCTGGCGACCGCCGCGCGCTGGCTGCGTGAGGCCAAACGTGCGGTGATCGTCACCGCCGACCTCGGACATTATGTCGGCGGTCCCGAGGCGCTGGTGCGGCTCTCACAGGTCGCGGGTCTCGGCGTGATCGAGCACGGCAAGCGCAACTTCTTCAACTTCCCGACCGAACATCCGCATCACCTCGGCTTCGATCCGGCGGCCGACATCGAATCCGCGGATCTGGTGATCACCGTCGAATGTCCGGTCCCGTGGATCCCCGCGTTCACCGGGCGGAGCCGGGCGCCGCGGGTGATCGGCATCGGCGTCGATCCGCTGTTCGGCGACCTGCCGATGCGCGGCTTCCCCTGCGACCTCGGCCTCGCGGGCGACCCCGCCGCGACCCTGCGGGCGCTGGCCGACGCGATCGGCCAATCACCGGCGATCCGGCCCGAGCTCGCCGCGATGCACACCCAGCGCTTCGGCGCCGCCCGCGAGGCCGCCCGTCAGGACGCCGGCCGCGAGCGGATCAGCAAGGCCTATCTGTCGTGGATGATCGGCCAGGTCATCGACGACGAGGTCGTGATCGTCAACGAGTACAACCTGGATCCCTGGCTGGTGCCGCGGCGCTGCAGTGATTCATGGTTCGAGAACTCGGTCGCCAGCGGGCTCGGCTGGGCGCTCGGCGCGGCGCTCGGCGCCAAGCTCGCGGCCCCCGAGCGCACGATCGTGGCGACCCTCGGCGACGGCGCCTATTACTTCAACGCCCCGCTCAGCGCCCACCACGTCGCCGCCGCCCAGCGCCTGCCGATCGTCGTGATCGTGTTCAACGATCAGGCGTGGAGCACGATCAAGGCCAGCACCCGCGGCTCCCATCCGCGGGGCGACGCGGTCCGCGACGACCGCTTCGCGCTGTGCGACTTCAACGTCGCCGTCGACTTCGCGGCGGTCGCCGAGGCGGCCGGTGGCATCGGCATTCGCGTCGAGAAGCCCGGCGAGATCGAGGCCGCGCTGCGCCGCGCGCTCGAGCTGGCCCGGACCGGCGATCGCCTGGTCCTGCTCGACGTGATCTGCGAGCGCAACGGCTGAGCGCCCGCGTGGGCCAGCGTGGGCCCGTCACAGGCCGATCGCGGCCAGGCTCGCGGCGAGGATCGGCAGGGTCAGCAGCGAGAGCAGCGTGGTGATCACGGCGGCCGCCGAGGCGAGGCGGCCGTCGCAGCCGGCGTTGGTGGCGATGATCGCCGCGACCACGGCGGTCGGCATGGCGGCCTGCAGCACGGCGGCCTGGGCGACCACGCCGCGCACCCCGAGGGTCAGCAGGATCAGCGCGGCCAGGCCGGGCATGACGATCAGCTTGATCACGGCGATGCCGGCGAGCGCCCGGGTCTGACCGCGCAGCGATCGCAGGTCGAGGCCGAGGCCGATCGTCAGGAACGCGAGGGTCGTGGTGGCCTGACCGACCAGCGTGAGCGGGCCCGCCAGCAACACCGGCAATTCAGTATCGGTGAGCGCGAGGCCGAGGCCGATCAGCACCGCGATCATCATCGGCTGGGTCAGCAGGCGCAGCAGCGCGCGCGCGGCCCGGGGCAGCCGCGGCGTGGCGGCCGGGCGCGCCTGGCTGGCCATGGCGGTGGCGAAGGCGACGCCGGCGGTCAGCAGCAGGATCGTCGTATCGACGGTGTCGATGATCACCGCCGTGGTCGCCGCGCTGGCCGAGCCGGGGTAGCGCGCCAGCACGAAGGGCAGGCCGAGGAAGGCGGTGTTCGAGAAGGCCGCGACGATGCCCGCCGCGCCCTGGCTCGGCCGCCCGGCCCCGAGCACCCGGAGCCACAGCGCCCCGAGCGCGAGCGCGGCGAACATCGCCACGGTGGTCGCCAGCAGGGCCGGCAGCAGCCCGGCCTCGAAGCGGGCCCGCGCGAGGATCACGACCAGCAGCGCCGGCATCGTGATCTGCACGATCACCCGACCGAGCACGTCCGGGGCGTTCGCCGGCACGCTCCCGAGGAGACGCAGCAGCTGGCCGACGGCCGTCAGCCCGAACAGCGTGAGCAGCAGGGGGAGAATGTCGCCAGCGGGCACCGCCGCCTTCTTACTCCAAGCCGGACCTGCAGAAGGTCACCCTCCGCGTGAGCAAAACACCCCGGTCTCGCGGTGCTCACGTCCCCACACTCGCAGACCCCGGGCCATCGGGCGCCCGGTTTTTTCGCCGCATCGACGATTATTCGCAACCCGGCTTGCGCAAGCGCCGGCGCCCCGCCCGGCAATCCTTCCCCCCAAAAATCCCCTCATACGGCCGAAACAGCGGCCTGTCGCCGTTCCGGCCCATAAACGCGCAGGCGGCGCTCATGCGATATCTTGGGAATGTCCGCAATCTCGCCCACGCCCGCGGCGATGGCTCGCCTTGACGAATGCTCGCAGCCCGTCATGTTTGCCTGGCGAAAAGGAGAGTGTGATGAATCAAGATCAAGCAAATGGCACCTGGGACGTGATCAAGGGCAAGGCCAAGCGCATCTGGGGCGAGCTGACGGACGACGATTTCCTCAAGTCCGAGGGCTCCGCGGACAAGCTGTACGGCAGGATCCAGGAGCGCTTCGGCGACACCAAGGAAGCCATTCAGCGCAAGCTCGACGGCATCCATCTGCCCTGATCCGGGCGCACGCGCGCCATGGCGCGATGCATCGACCCCGTGTGCCCTCGTGGCCCGCGGGGTCGTCGTGTTCGCGGGCCGACTTGCCCGGCGCTGGCGGGCGTGGGAGTGTGCCGGGACAATGCGAGGTCTGGCCGGGCTCCTGATGATCGTGGCGTGCGGCGGACCGCCCGCGCCCGCGCCGACGCTGCCGCCCTCACCTGCCGTGGCGCCCGAAGTCGTGCCGGTCGTGCCACAACCCGTGGCGCCCGGGCTCCGCGACTGCGGCGAGGCCGGCGCCTCGCCGACCGGGTTACCGTCGCAGGTCGCCACCGGTCGGTCGGCGATCGGGTCCGGTGTGATCGTGCCGGGCGGCGCGCTGCAGCTCGGCAAGGTCGCGCTGCGTTATGACACCTCGGCGTGGCACGGGACCATGAACGCCGGCCAGCGCGGGCCCGGGCTGCACGTCGAGATCGATCGCGCCGAGGTCGGTGAGCACGCGCCCTGGGGCACGCTCGTCGAGCTGCATCCGGGCGCGACGAGCGCGGTGGAGGTCGGCCCCTATCGCATCGTGCTGCAGGTCGCCGCCGGCGAGCCGCCGGCCGAGGTCGCGGTCACGGTCACCCGCGAGGTCTGCCCGCCGGTCGCCACGATCGAGCCGGGCCATTCACCGTCATGGTTCTGGATCAGCACCCAGGGCATCCGGTTTTATCGCGACCCCACCGGCATGCAGCTGCAAGTCGGCCTCGATCTGCGCGCGCAGCAGCCGTGGTTGGCGGTGCGCGACGCGGGCTACCAGCAGATGCTCATGCTGCGGCCAGGCGCGCCGCAAGAGATCCGAACCGGCGCGTCCACCCTGACGATCGAGCGCGTGGAGATGGGCGCACAGACCCGCTTCGACGGCCAGTGGTCGGCCGACGGTGAGCCTCGCGTGCACGCCCTCGTGCGCGTCGAGCCCGGCCCCCGGTCGAGCTTCCCGGACCCGGTGCCGGCGAGCAGCGAGTGCGGGGACGCCTCATCGGTGCGCAGCGCCACGCCGCCGGCGCTCACCGTGACGCCGAAGATCGCCGAGACCCGGACCCTGAAGCCCGGCCAAAAGCTGCAGTTCGGCCCGCTCAGCCTCGACTACGGCAGCCTCGAGATCCCCGCGTATGGCGGCGGGCCCTACCGCAAGGAGGCGCAGCAGATGCCCTATCTTCAGGTGCTCGGGCCGAACCGGGCCGGCACCGGCCTGTCCGCGTTTCTCCAGGCGCCGCAGCTGCTGCGCCTCGATACCGCGCTGCTGCGGGTCGGGTCGAAGGGCGACGGCGGCAAGGTCCTGGCCCAGCGCCTCGCGCTGCGATGCCCGTCCGAGCGGCTGTTGCCGCCGCTGCGCGCCCCGCTCTATGTGTGGCTCGGCACCCTCGGCCACACCTTCGTGCGCCTCGGCGACTTCGACGTCAAGGCGCTGTATCTGCAGATACATCCCGACCGGGTCGCGCCGAGCCTCAATATCAGCAGCGAAAACGCCTCGCTGATGCGGCCGCTCCGCCCCGAGCTGATCGGCCTCGGTGTCACGATCGACGATTACACGGTGGAGATCGTCGACGTCGAGCTCGGCCTCGCCGGCCCGGACGGCTTCGGGCCGCCGGCCCGCGTGCAGCTGCGGGTCGCGCCGCGCACCTGACCCGAAGGCCCGTCGGGGCCTCACGACCCGACGTGCCCGACGATGACGGAGGCCGCGGTGAGGAGGATGACTCCTTCGAGGACGCGGATGGCGAGGCCGGTGACGATCGACCCTGTGCGCTCGCGGACGACGCCGAGGATCACCGCGGACCCGAGCGCGTGGAAGGCGGCGATCAGACTGCCGGGCGACTGGATCAACATCGAGAACACCGAGATCACGCCGATCGCCCCCGTCGCCCCGAGCCTGGACGCCGCGAGGCCGCGGTGCAGGAGCCCACGCAGCAGGCACTCCTCGAACAGCGGGGTGGCGACCAGCATCGACAGCACGAGGAGCGTCGGGTTATGGCCGTAGCTCGTGTAGATGTCGATCCATGCGGGGTCCAACCGATCGCCGGTCGCAAGCCAGCCGACCGCCGCGAACAGTGCCGCGAAGCCGAGCCCCGCGAGCAGGCCGAGACCAAAGGCGCGGGGCTGTGGGTGCGTCAGCCCGAGGTAGCGGCCCGGCTGGCGCCGGCGCAGCAGCAGGAACAACATGCCGCCGCCCACGATCGACCCGACGAGGTTCCCGAGGGTTCCATAGAGACTCCGGTCCTTGTACCCGATCGACCAGTCGAGGGAGAGCCAGATCATGATCAGCCCGGCGATGGCCGCGGCGACCACCGCGAAGGCGACCAGCGCTGTTCGAGCAAGCGAGAGCGGCATCGGCTCAGATTCGTGTTCCTGCAGGGCCATCAGGCGACCCTAACATGGGCCGACGCCGCCCTCATAGACCACAGGTGGCCGACGTCGCATGGACCTCGACTTCGCCAGAATATACGTTCACTTGCGCGCATCAATCCACATCGATCACCCGCCGCCGCGCTCCTGCGGCTGGAGCTCGTGCACCGTGGTCATGCGGGCGCCGAGCAGCTGGCAGATGTCCGAGGCGTCGATCTCCGGCCACCGCGCGACGTCGGCCAGCACCCCCCATAACTGCGACGCAGCCAGGCTGGACCGCGCCTCGAATTCATGTGTCCACATGCGAGTGCATCTTTACCCGCGAGCGCCTCGCGGGTCAAACGCGGACATGTGCTCTACAGCGCCTGAGCGGCCGAAGCGGCCTTTCCAGACCCCTAGTCGCCTTGTTCGATCCGGGGATGAGGCGTAGAGTCGTTTCATGGTCCAATCGCGGATGAACATTGTCGCTCTCGCGCTCACCCTCACCCGCTGCAGCGATCCTGGCGGCGAAACGACAGAATCGACCGGCGCGAGCTCCGGGTCCTCGAGCGGCGTGACGACGACGAACAACACCGCGACGACGACGACGACGACGACGACGAGCACGAGCGAGCCCACGACGACATCCGTGAGCACCACGACGAGCACCACGACGAGCACCACGACGGGCGACACGTCGAGCACCACGTCGGTCGAAGACCCGAGCAGCGGCACCGCGAGCGGCAGCACGACTGGCGTCGACCCCGGAGCATGCGCACTCGACCCGCCCGAGGGCCCCGGCGCGAACGGGTACAAGTTTGAGGCGTGCACCGTCCTTGGTCCGCCGCTGCGAGCCGAGGACTTCATCGGCGCGCTGTGGGGCTTCGCGGTCGACGATAAGGGCGGCTTTATCCTCAACTTGGAGGACCAGGAGCCCATTTACCTGACTGACACCCCGGATCCCGGCTGCGCGCTCGAGCAGTCGGCGTTCCCGTCGATCGTCAGCGACTGGGGCGGCGTCGAGGTCGCCGGCGACGGTACAGCGTACTTCATGGCCGAGAATAGCGGGCTGAAGGACATCGTGTGGACCGGGCCAAAGTCCGGCGAATGCTTGGACATGGGTGGCTGGTCAGCGGACGCGAGTTTCGCCGTCACCGACGACGGGCGGATCTTCAGCAACTCGAGCTTTGAGGACTTCCCGATTCTCTTCGACACGAACAAATGCGAGAGCGGGCCCTACATGAAGATCCCGGGGAACATCAATGCCGCGCTCCTGTACGATGGAGACCTCATCGTCCTCAATCCGGCTAACCTGCAGCGTTGGACCCTCGATGGGGTCCTGAAGTGGACGAGTACGGAGAAGCACTCGTTCGCCTTCACCCTGGCCCGCTGCGGCGCCGACGTGTGTGTGCTGCAGCAGGGCAGCGCCAAGAACGCCAAGGTCTTCTCGGCGGTCGACGGCGCATTGCTCGCTACGCCCAGCTACGCCGATCTCTTCGGGATCGACGAATACCATGAGGCCGTCATCGACAGCCGCCCCGACGGTACCAAGGTAGCGGCCGCCTTCTCCGTGGCCCACCCCGACCCCGCCTGTGCCGCCAACGACATGTTCAACATCCTCGTGTACCGACGGACCCCCTGATGCCGCCCGGTACTCGCTGCTTCGGGCCGCCGGCCCGCGTGCAGCTGCGGGTCGCGCCGCGCACCTGACCCGAAGGCCAGGTGCGGCGCGGGCCCTCAGCCG
>ERZ795056.6209-NODE-6209-length-11711-cov-36.846345_pt1 | contig 11711 bp, 10 predicted proteins | sample MGYA00375140_ERZ795056 | MGnify/ENA primary metagenome ERZ795056 (study PRJEB30185, sample SAMN05720227) | activated sludge metagenome | isolation source: Anaerobic digester | place: USA | collected 2015-03-09 ...
TGGTGCACAACCCCGGCTACGACTTCAACGACCGCTGCCTGGGCACCGGCGCCAGTTACTGGGTGCGGCTTGCGCAGGCGTTCCTGGTCTGACACGCCGCCCATCCACTTCTGCCTGCCCAGCCCGCCCCCATGACAACGTCCCGCACTGCCTGTCTGCCTGCCCCCCGCCCCCGGCCTGGGCGCCGCGCCCAGCTCGCCCGCTGGCTGGCCCTGGCACTGGCGGCGCCGCTGGCCGGCGCGGTGCTGGCGCAGCCCGCCTGGCCCGACAAGCCCATCCGCGTGGTGCTGCCGTTTCCGCCCGGCGGGCCCAGCGACATGGTGATCCGCACCGTCAGCGACAAGCTGCAGACCACGCTGCGCCAACCCATCGTGGTGGACAACCGCGCCGGCGCCGGCGGCAATCTGGGCACGGCCGAAGTCGCCCGGGCGGCGCCCGACGGCCACACCTGGCTGTGGGTGCCCGATTCGGTCATCACCGTCAACCCGCATGTGTACAAGCAGCTGGGCTTCAAGGTGGACGACCTGGTGCCGGTCAGCCTGGCCACCCAGTTCAGCTCCACCCTGGTGTGCCACCCCAAGGTCGGGGTCAAGAGCGTGTCCGAGCTGGTGGCCAAGGCCAAGGCCGGCCCCATGACGTATGCCTCGGGCGGCGCCGGCGTGCCCGGCCACCTGTCGATGGAACTGCTCAAGTCCATGGCCGGCTTCGAGATGACCCATGTACCCTACAAGGGCCCCGCGCCCGCCATGCAGGACGTGCTGGGCGGCCAGGTCGACTGCGGCCTGCTGGCCGGCCCCACCGTGCTGCCGCATGTGCGCAGCGGCCGCCTGGTGGCCCTGGGGGTGTCGGGCGTCAAGCGCTCGCCCATGCTGCCCGAGGTGCCCACCATCGATGAAGCCGGCGTCAAGGGCTACCGCGCCGACTTCGGCCTGGTGCTGTTCGCCCCCAAGGGCACGCCCGAGGCCATCGTCACCAAGTTCCGGCAGGCCTTCGTCGATGCGCTGCGGGCGCCCGACGTGGTCGACAAGCTCAAGGCCAGCGACCAGGAGGTGGTGGCCAGCACCCCGGCCGACGCCGCGCGCCTGCTGACCGATGAATCCCGCAAGTGGGGCGAGGTGGCCCGCCGCATCAAGCTGGGCCTGGACTGAGAATCCGCCGCCATGGCCGCAAACACCCGCCCCAACCTGATCTTCATCGTCGCCGACGACCTCGGCTACGCCGACCTGGGCTGCTACGGCGGCCGCGCCGCCGAGTTCGGCCCGGTCTCGCCGGTCATCGACGGCATGGCGGCGCGCGGCCTGCGGCTGACGCAGGGCTATGCCAATTCACCGGTGTGCTCGCCCACCCGCTTCGCGATGATCACCGGCCGCTACCAGTACCGGCTGCGCGGTGCGGCCGAAGAGCCGATCAACAGCCGAAGCAAGGGCAGCACCACGCTGGGCCTGCCGCCCGAGGTGCCCACGCTGCCCTCACTGCTGCGCCAGGCCGGGTACCACACGGCGCTGATCGGCAAGTGGCACCTGGGCTACCCGCCGGCCTTCGGCCCGCTGAAATCGGGTTACGACACCTTCTTCGGGCCGATGTCCGGCGGGGTCGACTACTTCACCCACTGCAGCAACAACGGCAGCCACGACCTGTATGCCGACGAGGCAGAGCGGCACGAAGAGGGCTACCTCACCGATCTGCTGTCGCAGCGCGCCGCCGCCTATGTGCACGATCGCGCCGCCGACCCCGGCCGCCGGCCCTTCCTGCTCAGCCTGCACTACACCGCACCCCACTGGCCCTGGGAAACGCGCGACGACCACGCGCTGGCCGCCGAGGTGCGCAGCAACCTGTTCCACCTGCACGGCGGCAACATCCACCAGTACCGCCGCATGATCCACCACATGGACGAGGGCATCGGCGGGGTGCTGCAGGCGCTGCGCGACACCGGCCAGCTCGACAACACCCTGGTGGTGTTCACCAGCGACAACGGCGGTGAGCGCTTCAGCGACAACTGGCCGCTGGTCGGCGGCAAGATGGACCTCACCGAAGGCGGTATCCGGGTGCCCTGGGTGGCGCAGTGGCCCGCTGTCATCGCGCCAGGCGGCGTCAGCGACCAGCCCTGCATGACCATGGACTGGACCGCCACGCTGCTGGCGGCCGCTGGCGTGGCCGCCGACCCGGCGCACCCGCTGGACGGCGTCTCGCTGCTGCCGCTGCTGCACGACGCCAGCCACCGCATGCCGCGGCCGCTGCACTGGCGCATGAACCACCGCGGCCAGCGCGCGCTGCGCGACGGGGCGTTCAAGTACCTGCGGGTCGACGGCCACGACTACCTGTTCAACCTGGACCAGGACGCACGCGAACGCGCCAACCTGGCCAGCCGCGAGCCGGCACGCCTGGCCGCCCTGCGGCAGGCTTGGGAAGCCTGGAATGCCACCATGCCCCCGATCCCGGACGACGCCACCGTCAGCCTCGGCTACGGCGTGCAGGACATGCCACAGCGCTGATCCGCCATGCGACAGGTCTTTCCAGCCCATCCCGGCCACCCGGGCACGCAAGAAGAGTCCGTGGCGGTCGACGTCACGGTGCAGCCCGGCGGCGCACGCCGCTTCACGCTGCAGTCCAGCCAGGCGCAGCGCGACGGTGCGCCGCAGCAGCGGGTGGTCGACGAGCAGCCCGACGCACCGCGGGTGCACTCCCCCAGTCCGCTGTTCGACGCGCTGTTCGCCCTGGCGCTGGACGATGCCCGGCTCAACAGCGTGGACGCGATCCGCGACAGCGCCTACAACGGCGGCCAGCCCATCCCCTGCCGCTGCTTCCAGACCGGCGAGCGCTGGCACTACGTGTGGACGCGCGACCTGGCCTACGCCGCGCACCTGGGCCTGGCCTGGCTGGACCCGCAGCGCACCGCCACATCGCTGCTGTTCAAGACCAGCGGCTGGCGCGACGGCATGTCCGCCCCAGCGGGCCTGCCCGCGGGCAGCACCCAGATCGTGCAGGACACCGGCTCGGGCGGCAGCTGGCCCGTGTCCACCGACCGGGTGAGCTGGGCCTTCGCCGCCCAGAGTGTGCTGGACCAGCTCGACGGCGACGAACGCCAGGCCTTCGCCGCGCAGGCCCTGGCAGCACTGCAGGGCACGGTCGAGGCCGACCGCCTCGCGGCCTTCGATCCGGGGTCGGGCCTGTACGGCGGCGAGCAGTCGTTCCTGGACTGGCGCGTGCAGAGCTACGCACCCTGGATCACCGACCACCTGGCGCGCATGGCCGGCGCACGGGCGCTCTCGACCAACGTCGGCCACCACCAGGCCTTGCGGCTGCTGGCGCAGTTGACGGGCGACGCCGGCGACGCGGCCGGGGCGGCGCGCTACACGGCCTGGGCCGACGCCCTGCGCACCGCGATCGACCGCAGCTTCTGGCTGGACGATGCCCAGCAGTACGCCAGCCTCACCAGCGACGATGCCCACCCGATCGCCCTGCACAAGTTCGACCTGCTGGGCACGGCGCTGGCGGTGATCAGCGGCGTGGCGCCGCCCCAGCGAGCGGCCCAGGCGCTGGCCCGCTATCCGCACGCGCCGTTCGGGGCGCCGGTCATCGCCCCGCAGCAGCCGGGTGTGCCGGTCTACCACAACCGGGCGATCTGGCCCTTCGTCAGCGCCTACGCCCTGCGGGCTGCAGCCCGGGTGGGCAACCCGGCCATCGCCGGGCACGCGTTCGATTCGCTGCTGCGCGCCGCGGCGCTGAACCTGTCGAACATGGAGAACCTGGAGTGGCTGACCGCGCTGCCGCAGTTCGACGACGGGCCGGTCATCAACTCGCGGCGGCAGTTGTGGTCGGTGGGCGGCTACCTGGGCGCCGTTGCCGAGAGCGTCTTCGGCTGGCAGGTGGCCGGCGACAGCCTGCACATCGCGCCCTTCCTGACCACCGCCGCCAGGCGCGCCCTGGGCCCTGGCAGCGAGGCCACGCTGTCGGGCCTGCGCTGGCGCGGGCGCCGGCTGGCCATCACCCTGGCCCTGCCGCCGGTGCCGCCCGACACCGCCGGACCGGCGTGGTACCCGGTGGCGCAGGTGCTGCTGGACGGCCGGCTGGTCCAGGGGGCGATCGGCCTGCCGCAGCTCAGCGCCGACGACCACCGCATCACGGTGCACTTCGGCCCGCCGGTGCCCGGCGACACCCGCATCACACGGGTGCCGGACGTCGATCCGACGGACCGGTCCGATCCGCGGGTGTTTGCGCCCGATGTGCCGCGCGGGCTGTCGGCCGAGCACGGTGCCGGCGGCGTGCGCCTGCGCTTCGAGGCCCCGCCGTCCCGCGAGGCGCTGCGCTTCCACATCCACCGCGACGGCCATCGGGTGGCCACCGGCCTGGCCGAACCCGCCTGGACCGATCTCCACCCGCAGCCGGGCGTGGCGCATGTCTACGCGGTCGAGGCCGAGGGCGTGTTCTCCGGCCACCGGTCGCACCTGAGCCTGCCGGTGCGGCTGGCTGCGGGCGCGGTGCAGCAGGTGCCGCCGGGCGGCTGGTTCGTGCGCGAGCGACCAGGGCCCGTGGGGCTGGAGCTGCTCTACGACAACCATGCGCACGAGACACAGACCGGCGTGACCAATGCCGTCAAGCTGCTGCGCGTGCTGGACGCCGCCGGACAGGAAGTGGCCCGCGGTGTCGTGCAGATGCCCCACATCGAGCCTTGCCAGGGCACGCACCCAAACCGGTTGTCGACGGCGCTGCGCTGCACCTTGCCGGCGGGCCGCTACCGGATCGAGCTGGACGACTTCTTCAACATGAGCCACCTGCAGGCCAATGCCCGCTACGGCGGCCCGGGCGGTGTGGGGGGGCCGCTGAACGCGGCCGACGTCGCCGCGTTGCTGGTGGTGACCTTGCCTGACATGCCCTGAGGTCCCCAACGCCAACCGGACACGCCAACCGGACGCACCAACAACTGGACGCGCGCCGGCGGCTGCTGCAGACTGGGCCGCGCCGGCCGCCGCGGTCGGCGCCCCATGCGGAGCCCACGATGCCCCCAGCGCCAGCCAGAACCAAGCCCGCACCCACCGCAGCACGCGGCAGCGCGACGCCCGGCCCCTCGGCCCGGCCCCGCGCGGGGCGGTCGCTGCCCGCCGCCGATGCCCGCCAGGCCAGCCTGGCGGCCCTGGCCGCGCCCCACCGGTCGGGCCTGCCCGCGCCGCTGCGCGCCGGCATCGAGCAGTTGTCGGGCCTGTCGATGGCGCATGTGCAGGTGCACCACGCATCGCCCGAGCCGGCCCGGCTGGGCGCCGAGGCCTTTGCGCAGGGCAGCGACATCCACCTGGCCCCGGGCCAGGACCACCACCTGCCGCACGAGGCCTGGCACATCGTGCAGCAGGCCCAGGGCCGGGTGCGGCCGACCCTGCAACGGGCGGGCGGGCCGCCGGTCAACGACGATGCCGGGCTGGAGCGCGAGGCCGACGTGATGGGCGCCCTGGCCCAGGCGCCCCGGATGCCGAAGCTGGCTCTCATGGCCCCGATCGCCGCGCCAGGCCAGGTGCCGGCCACACTGCCCGCCGGCGGCACGGTGCCGGTGCAGCGCAAGATCGCCCGGCCGGTGTGGGACCAGCAGATCGTGCCCAACCTCGTCCCCGGCGTGCGCATCACCGTCACGCAGGACAGCGACCAGGCCGAGAAGCTGGTCGGCAAGCCGCCCAACGCCCCGGCGCCGGTGGTCAAGGTCGGCGCTGCCAGGCCGGTGCCACTGGGCGACGTGGCCACGTTCATCGACCAGCACACCTGGAACCACCGCTTCACCCGGGTGGTCTCGCCCGACGTGCACGAGGCTGTCGACATGGCCCCCAGGGTCACGCCGACGGGCGTGGTCGAGGGCGGCGAAGGCCAGGTGCCGATGCATGTCGAAGAGCCGGTGGGCGACCCGCATGCCTTCATCCACCACAGCTTCTCCACCTACAGCACCGGCAAGAACGCCAAGTCACCGCGCGTGCGCCGCGAAGGCGGCCACCACCTGACGGTGGAGAACACCCACCTGCTGGCCCTGCTCACCCTGCAGGACACCGGCTCGATGCTGGACGTGAAGAAGTCCGAGCTGGACAAGAAGCTCGTCAACGACAAGCTGCGGTCCAGGCACCTGTCCGACCTGGACAACCTGAACTTCTTTCCCGACAAGCCCGCGCAGACCAGCCGCGACCTGCGCCCCGGTCTGGCGACGCTGGACACCAGGCGCCTGCCCCAGCTGGGCGAAGACCCGACCGGCGAAGACGTGGACAAGCGCATCACGATGCAGGACTACGTGCGCTACATCGCCAAGTCGATGCAGGCCATCCCCGACGCGCCGCCGCTGTACGGCGCCAAGATGCTGCACACGCTGCGCACGATGGGCGAGGCCACCGGGCTCGACCCGTCGCAGCTGTACCTGAAGGCCGACAAGAACGACCAGCGCCACCTGCTGCGCGCCGTGCTGATCATTGCGGCCCAGGGCCTGAACGAGGGCCTGGTGCTGGACGAGACCACACAGCAGGCATTTGCCCGCTACACCGGCGACGTGCCGGAGCTGCCGTACCACAGCCCGGTGACGAAGCGCACCGAGTGGGTGCGCATGGGCGGCATCACCGACATCCCCGACCTGAACTTCAACGTGCTGGAAAAGCAGCTGGTGACCGAGCACTACCCGAAGGTGGTGCTGGCCCTGAAGGCCTACATCGCCGGCTAGAAGCGCAGGCGGGCCCGGCGGCGCCCCGCCCCTTGCAACCGGCCATGCCGCCATCATCTCCAGAGCATGGCACACACACAGCACCCCCAGGCGGCCCCGTTCAGCGGGGCGTTCAAGACCGCCATCACGCTGGCCGAACTGCTGCAGCGGGTGGACACAGCGCCGGCCACCATCGGCGCGCAGCAATACCGCGCGCTGGTGCAGCACCTCGGCCAGCTGCTGGATGCACTGCCGGCAGGCGCCGGGCTGCAGAAGCTGCTCGACACCTTCCCCGCTGCGGCCACGGTCTACGAGAACCGCCACTACAGCCACGCCGGCCTGTGCCGCGCGCCGCTGGACCAGTCGCTCAACAGCGAGCTGGCCGCCCGCCAGCTGATCGAGAAGGTGCAGGCCACACGCGCCTGACCGGCCGCACCGCATGCCCGCCGCCCACCGGCAGCGCCAGCTGCTGCACCAGGGCGGCCGGCCCGGCACCTGGGGCAACCTGGGGCTGTGGGCCGATGGCGGCGACGCGCCTGACCTCATCGCCACCACCGACTACGCCGGCGCCTGCCGAGCCCTGGCCCTGGCCGTGGGCGATGCAGCCGGCCTGCAGCCCGGCGCCCGGGTGCTCAGCCTGGCCTGCGGTGCCGGTGACGAGTTGCTGCTGTGGACCGACCACTTCGGCGCCAGCCGCGTGCTGGGGGTCGAGGTCGATCCGGCAGCCGCCCGCCTGGCGCAGGGCCTGGCCGCCCACCAGCCCGGCATCCAGGTGCTGTGCGGCTCGGCCCTGGCGCTGGACGCCCACCCCGCCGCGGCCGGCCCGTTCGACGCCATCGTCTGCGTTGACGCCGCCTACCACCTGGTACCGCGCGCCGCCTGGCTGGCCAGCGCCTGGCAGCGGCTGCGGCCCGGCGGCCGGCTGGCCTATGCGGACTTGACGCTGCAGCACCGCGCATCGCCCCTGCTGCGCACCGCCGCCCGCCTGTGTGGCGTGCCCGCCGCCGACCTGCTGCCGCTGGCCGGTCAGGTGCAGCGGCTGCAGGCGGCCGGCTTCACCGGCGTGCAGGCGCGGGTGCTGGACGGCCCGGTGCTGGGCGGCTTTGCGCGCTTCGTGCAGCGCCAGGCGGCGGCGCAGCGGCTGCGGCCCTGGCAGCCCGGCTGGCGCGCGGTGGCCACCACGGCCGCGCTGATTGCGCCCTGCCGCGCCGCCGGGCTGGGCTATGCCCTGCTGTCGGCCACCCGGCCAGCCACCAGCGGCTGATCGGGCTGCGCCAGGCCCGGCAACGGTGCGCCCAGGCGCGCCGCCACCTCGCTGGCCGAGCGCACCGCGCTTTCCAGCAGCGGGATGCCGGCCTGCGCATGGCTGCCGCAGAACCACACCCGCCGGCCCGGCTCGGCCTGCAGCGCCTGCAGCTGCGCCAACGCCTGCTGGCTGCGGGCATCGACCACCGCGCGGTCGAAGCGGGCTTCGCCCAGCACCCGCGCCGGGTCCACCGGCCGCAGCGGCCCCACGGTCTGGAACACGTCGGCCGCGCCGCGCAGCACCGGCTGCACCGCATTCACCCAGATGGTCGACTCGGTGGCCCCGCCGTCGCCCGCCGCCGGGTCCACCCACAGGTTCACCGGCGACCAGTCACGCCGGCGCGCCGGCATCAGCGATGCATCGGTGTGCGTCAGCACCTGCACCGGCGCGGTGGGAAACCCCGCCAGCGCGGCCGTCTCGTCGGCGCTGGCATCGGCCAGCAGGTGCAGCGCCTGGCGCGCGGGCGTGGCCAGCACCAGGTGGTCGAAGCGCTCGGTGCTGCCGTCGTCCAGCCGCACCTGCACCTGCGCCGCGCCGGGCAGCCGCTGCACCGCAGCGATGGCCGCGCCGCAGCGCAGGTCGGCAACGCCCAGCAGCAGCCGGCGCTGCACGTCGTCGGCGCCGTGCAGCGCGCGGTGCACGCTCTGGCGCAGCACGCCGCGCGCCAGGTAGTCCACCACCACCGTGGCCGGAAACCGCGCCGCCTGCGCATGGCTGCAGGTGCACACCGTGCCGATGGCCGGCAGCAGAAAGCCCTGGATGAATTCACGCGGGTAGCCCTGCGCAGCCACCCAGTCGCCGATGGTCTGGCCGGCCAGACCACCACGCTGCAGCGCCGGCAGCGCGTCGCGGTGAAAGCGCAGCAGCCCGGCCAGCACCCGCCGCGCCGGCGCGGCCAGCAGGTCCTGCGGCGCCACCAGGCTGTGCGACTGGCCGCGCCACCGCAGGTTGCGGTAGCGGAAGTACAACGCCTGCGGCGGGCGCCCCGGCACCAGCGGCCCATGGAAGCTGCTGGCATAGCTGACCGGCTCGCTGGGCACGCCCAGCGCCTGGTACAGCCGCGTCAGCGTGGGGTAGTAGCCGGGGTAGAACACCCGCAGCGGCACATCCACCCGCACGGCATTGCCGGCCGCGCCGCGCCCGGGCACGGCCACGTTGGCGGCGGTGAAGCCGGGCCGCGGCTGGCGCTCGAACAGCGTCACCGCATGCTGGCGGCCCAGCATCCAGGCCGCCGCCAGGCCGCCCAGGCCGGCGCCGATGACGGCGACCCTCATGCGCGGTGCGGCCTGCAGGTTTGCATGCGCCATGATCGCAGACGCAGCCCGGGCCGCCGCCTCGGTGCCTGCCCGCATGCCGGCCAGCCCGGACAATGGCAGATGCCCGCTGCCCCCGCCCCACCCGCCGCCACCGGCGACCGGCCACCCATCACGCCGCAACAAGGCACCCCCGTCGGCGCCATCGTGGCGTTGTCGCTGGCCGCGCTGGCCAGCGGCATGTCGATGCGCATGACCGACCCGCTGCTGCCGCGCCTGGCCGGCGAGTTCCACATCACGCTGGGCCAGGCCTCGTGGGTGGTGACCGTGTTTGCGGTGGCCTACGGGCTGGCGCAGGCGTTCTTCGGCCCGCTGGGCGACCGCTTCGGCAAGCTGCGCGTCATCACCTGGGCCTGCGTGGCATCGGCCGGCACCGCGCTGCTGTGCGCACTGGCGCCGGGGCACCATGCGCTGCTGGCCGGGCGCCTGCTGGCCGGCGCGGCAGCGGCGGCGGTGATCCCGCTGGCCATGGCCTGGATCGGCGATGCGGTGCCCTATGAACGGCGCCAGCCGGTGCTGGCGCGCTTTCTGATCGGCCAGATCACCGGCTTTGCCGGCGGGGTGTGGGCCGGCGGCTACACCGCCGAGCACCTGCCCTGGCGCACGCCCTTTGCCGGCGTGGCGGTGGTGTTCCTGCTGGCCGCGGGCGTGCTGGTGCTGGCCCGGCGCCGCTTGCCGGCGCCGGTGCTGTTGCCGCCAGGCCGGCCGGGCGGCGCCTTGATCACGATGGCACGGCAGTTCCGCGCCGTGCTGGCGCAGCCCTGGGCGCGGGTGGTGCTGGTGGTGGTGGCCTGCGAGGGCGCGGTGGTCTACGGGCCGTTTGCCTTCATCGCCGCGCACCTGCACCAGCGCTTCGGCCTGCCGTTGTCCACCGTGGGCGGCCTGGTGATGGGCTTTGCACTTGGCGGCCTGGTGTTCGCCCTGGGCGCGCGGGTGCTGGTGGCGCGCCTGGGCGAGGTGTGGCTGGTGCGCGGCGGCGCCTGGCTGATGGCCGCCGCGCTGTGCGCCATCGCCTTCGCCCCGGCCTGGGGCTGGGCGGTGCCGGCCTGCATGGTGATGGGCCTGGGCTTCTACATGCTGCACAACACGCTGCAGACCCACGCCACGCAGATGGCACCCGAGCGCCGCGGCACCGCGGTGGCGGCGTTCGCCTGCTGCTTCTTCCTGGGGCAGTCGATCGGCGTGGGCCTCGCCGGCCTGGCGGTCGACAGGCTGGGCACGGCACCCGTGCTGGCCGCCGGGGCGCTGGGGTTGCTGGGGGTGGCGGCGGCGTTCAACCGGCAGCGGGCGCGGCTGGCTGGCACACAGGCCGCACAGGCCGCACAGGCCCGCTGAGCTTTGACTTACCTGGTAAGCCGCACTACCATGCTCCACCGTGACGCAGCCAGGGAAGCAGCATGTCGACGCTCCTCGTTTCCTCGAAAGGCCAGATCGTGCTGCCTGCCGCCCTGCGCAGACGCCTCGGCATGGGTGCTGGCGCCAGGATCGAGGTGCTCGAAGAGCCTGACGGCCTGAAGCTGCGCGTCGTCCGCCCGGTGGCAACCGCCGACCTCGCCAGCCTGGCAGGACTGGTCACGGCACCGACGCGCGGCGTGCCACGCTGCCTGGAAGATTTCGACCCTGCCGAACAGCTGAAGCGCACGCCACCCGGCAAGCCATGAGGGCCCTGGATACCAACGTCCTGGCGCGGTTCTTCGTCGACGATGCCGACGATGCGCAGGCTGCCAGGCAGCGGCCCGCAGCGGCGGCAGCCATGGCGGAGAGGTCCTCCGTGTCAGTGACCGTCGTGCTGGAATTCGAGTGGGTCCTGCGCGGGTTCTACGACCTGCCGACATCAGACGTCGCCCGGGTGCTGCGTGCGCTGGCCAGCATCCCGCACATCACGCTCGAGGACCGTGACGCGGTACTGGCGGCGGTCGATGGCGTGGACAAGGGGCTCGACTTTGCCGACGCGCTGCACCTGGCGCGCAGTCATCACGCCTCTTCGTTTGCCACGTTTGACCGCCGCCTCGCCAAGCGCGCGACGGCCCTCGGGATGCTTCCCACAGTGGACCTGCTGGAATGAACCGGTCTGCCTCTACGAAAACCCCACCACCGCATGCGGCAGGTAAGGCGCCTGCAGCGCAGCCACCTCGTCGCCCGTCAGCGTGATGTCCAGCGCCGCCAGCGCATCATCGAAGTGCAGCGGCTGCGACGCCCCGATGATCGGCGCCGTCACGCCCGGCTTCTGCAGCAGCCAGGCCAGCGCCACCGCGGCCAGCGGGGCGCCGCGCGCGGTCGCCACCTGCACCAGCGCGGCATGCACCGCACTGTCGTTGGCCTCGGTGTGCTTGAACAGGCTGGCGCCGAACACGTCGGTGGCCACCCGCGGCGTGTGCGCGCCCCAGGGCCGCGCCAGCCGGCCGCGGGCCAGCGGGCTCCAGGGGATCACGCC
>ERZ795056.6211-NODE-6211-length-11709-cov-13.046679_pt1 | contig 11709 bp, 13 predicted proteins | sample MGYA00375140_ERZ795056 | MGnify/ENA primary metagenome ERZ795056 (study PRJEB30185, sample SAMN05720227) | activated sludge metagenome | isolation source: Anaerobic digester | place: USA | collected 2015-03-09 ...
TGTTTCAAAATCGTTCAATCATTGTAATTCCGGTACCTGCAAAAGTATCCATTCGGGTTAATTCCAGTGCCGCTTCTTCCAGGCTTATACTGCGGCCAAGGAGTTTTTCCGGCGCAATGTGTCCTGTTCGGATCATGTCCAGCAGCGACCCGTATTGATACGCCTGCATACCGTGGCTGCCGAAAATCTCCAGTTCATTAGCCACCACAAGATTCATCGGGACCGGCGGCAGCGCCTGATCGCCTACCATGAGGCCCACCTGCACGTGGCGGCCGCGTTTGCGCAAACATTTGATAGAATGCACACAAGTAAGGATGCTTCCCAAAGCGTCAATGGATACATGTGCGCCGCCCTGTGTGATTTCGCGGACTGCTTCCGAAACGTCCGGAACAGCAAGTGCGTTTATACCTGCTACAGCGCCTATGGATTTGGCAAAAGCCAGTTTGTCTTCCGCAATATCGATGGCGATTACCCGGGCGCCGAGCGCGTTCGCAATCATAATGGCCGAGAGGCCCACGCCGCCGCAACCGTATACGGCCACCCATTGCCCGCCCGATACGCGGCCCTGCATGACCACTGCCCGAAAAGACGTGGCGAAGCGGCAGCCGAGGCTGGCAGCGGTGGCAAAATGCATGTCGTCGGGCAGCGCCACCACGTTCACGTCGGCGCGATCGACGGACACGTATTCTGCAAAGGATCCCCAATGCGTAAAACCGGGTTGAAATTGTGCGTCGCACACCTGCTGATTACCCGACTGGCATTGCGGGCAGGCGCCGCAGGCACAAACGAAGGGTACCGTGACGCGGTCGCCTGGCTTCCAGTTCTTTACGTTACGGCCTACGGCCTCCACGACGCCGGCAAATTCATGGCCCGGCACATGCGGCAATACAATGTCGGGATCATGGCCCATCCATCCGTGCCAGTCGCTGCGACACAGCCCCGTGGCACGTACGGCAAGCACGAGGCCGCCGGGCGACGGGGTCGGATCGGGTACGGTTTCTATTTTCGGCGGGGTGCGAAAAGAATCAAAAAGAAGGGCTTTCATAGCAATATGCGTTGTTCAAACAAATGTAGGGCGAATGGCGCACCCGGGCATCCGGTTGAAAATAAAAAAGGGCCACCCTGATACAGGGCGGCCCTTTTTATTTAGGGTTTGGTTACGCTTAATCTTTGTTTCCCATCAGTTTGGAAATCAGGAAAATAACGAGTGCGATACCTAGTCCGACAAGTAAAATACCAGACCACACACCCGCTTTAAATATGCCGCCCACGACTTCACAGCCGGCGAGCAGCGTGGAAAGCGCTGTAAGCAGCGCGCCCGAATACATCAGTTGCTTTTTCATGATGGTGAATTTTTGCTTTGAATGAATGCCTTTGAAAGACCTTAATAAATTGACTATCAAGATTTTACTCTTAATTAGATCAGATGTCGTGACTTGTCGGCAGCACGGCCATCAGGCCGTCGGGAAGAGGGCCCTTGAGAGCCCTTTAATTATTTTTTCATACCAGGACGGCCATAAATGGCCTTATCCCGACGGCCTGAATGCCGTGCTACCGATAGGTTTATTTTACTGCAATTTCCCGTCGGCAGCCTGTTTTTTCAGGTCGTCGTTGGCCCAGATGGATACTTCCACGCGGCGATTTTCCTGACGGCCTGCATCCGTTTCATTGGAACTTACCGGCTGTGTTTCGCCGAAACCGCGGATACCGAGGCGGCCGCGTTTGACACCCAGACTGACCAGGTAATCGTTCACCGCATCTGCACGTTCTTCAGACAGTTTCATGTTGTAATCATCGGAACCTGAGGAATCGGTATGGCCATCGATGAGAATATTCGTTTCATCATATTCGTTCAGGGTACCGGCGAATTCGCGCAGTTGCGTTTTCATTTCGGGACTCAGTTTCGACGAATTGAAAGCGAACAGCAGACCCGAGTCGAAGGTCACTTTGATACCTTCCCCGACGCGTTCCACGTCGGCCGATTTGCCGAGTTCTTCTTCCAGTTCGCGTTTCTGTTTGTCCATATACTTGCCGATGGCGCCTCCCGCAACGCCGCCGACGGCAGCGCCTATGATGATGCCTCCGGCCGTATTACCGTTCTTTTTACCGAGTAATCCGCCTATCGCGCCGCCGACGGCAATACCGGTACCGGCGCCGATGGCAGTATTTTTATTTTTCCGTAGGGTTTCGCAAGAGGTGCCTGCTACGAATAAAACGAGCAGTACCAGGGACATGGACTTTATCATAACAATTAATTTTTGAAAGTTTGAAAAATGGCCCGACAAAACGCTGTCTTGCCGGACCTGGGAATTCAACAACGTGGTTTGCCGAACTCATTCTACATGATCTGAACAATCCGGTAGGACCAGAGATTTCAGACAAGGATTTTATTTAGAACATCCAGCCGAGCGTAAGGGCTACACTGCGGGTTTGGCGAACCGGTTTGTTGTCATTGGTGTTGTCAGCGTCGCGGTCGAGCAGGTTATTAAAACCATAGTTGTAGCGCAAATCGAGCACTGCTTTTCCGAAACTAACACCTGCCGAACCCAGCATACCGTAGTTGATACGTTCGGTATCGTCTTTGTCGTCGAAAGTGAAGTTATCTTCCGTGTCGAATAAGACATTGCCGTCGGCGGTTGTTTTGGTGGTGTATTTACCGCTCAGGGCGTAACCGAGCCATGGGCCGGCTGCGAGGTGAAAGCCGATGCCTTCGCCGTCGGAATTACCGAGTTGCAGTTTTACCAGAACGGGAAGTTCGAGGTAGTTGATACGGTAGGAAGTTTTGGTTTCAGTGCCTAACACATTGAAGGTATTGCTACCGCCATTTTGCGTGTACAAAAGTTCGGGTTGAATCGTGAGGACATCGCCGACATTCATTCCGAACGTCAGGCCGATGACCGGCGCAACAATAGAGCGGTTTTCAATATCATCCTGGCTGACGTTTTCGTCTTCTTCAGAAATGGTAGCAAAACTTGCACCTGCCTTGATGCCTACCTGCGCTGTTGCGGCGGCGGCCATAAATGCGCCAAATGTGATTGATAAAAGGATCTTTTTCATAACGATCGTGATTTTGTTGTCAGTTTTAAACCGAATATTTATTTCGGTTTTAGTAAGTTAAGTTCGATGGGTACTTAAAAATGACGTTCCCATGTGGGCGGGGGAATTTTTTGCCCAATTCGTGGAAGAATGTTGTTGGGATTGTTGAGGGGTTGAGATGTTGAGGGGTTGAGATGTTGAGGGGTTGAGATGTTGAGGGGTTGAGATTGTTGAGATGTTGAGATTGTTGAGGGGTTGAGATTGTTGAGATGTTGAGATTGTTGAGGGGTTGAGGGTGCTTCGCTCACGATATTCAAGGAAGTTTAAGCGAAGCACCCTCAACAATCTCAACATCTCACCCCCTCAACAATCTCAACATCTCAACTCCTCAACAATCTCAACCCCTCAACAATCTCATCCATTCGAACCCACCAGTTCCACCGGCGGTTCTCCGCTGGCTTTTTTCCTGTTTTTCGACTTTTTCTTGTCAGGATTTTCATAGTCCACCTCGCCCAGCAGCATGCCGTAGGCCTGTGTGGCAGGAATGGCATCGAGAATGATTTTCAGAATGGCGACGTACGGAATAGCCAGCACCAGACCGGCCAGTCCCCAGATGCGCCCCATCAGGATCAGGGAAATAATAGCGGTAAACGGATTGATGCTCACTTTGGAGCCCACCAGTTTCGGGGTAATGAAATTGCCCTCGATGATTTGAACGCCCCACATCCAGGCGGCTACGGCGAGCGCGGGAAACGGGCTGTTGAATGTGATGAGTGCCATGATAGTAGGCAGCAGCGACCCGATGAATACGCCGAAATAGGGAACCACCATGAGCAGGGAAGCCAGCAAGGCAAAGAAAATAGCATACGGCACTCCGATGAGCATCAGACCGATGCTGTTCAGTACCGCTACGATACCCATCACGATGACCATTCCCATCAGGTAATTCTTGGTGACGTTATGGATTTTAACCAGAATATCGTCCACGTCCTTGTTTTCGGATCGGGTAACCTGGTGTAAAAACCGGCGGAAAAACTGCCGGTACGACAACATAAAAAATATGAAGAGCGGCATCAGCAGCACATTGGATACGAATCCGGGCAAACCTTTGGCCGACTGGCTGATGTTCTCCCCTACTTTCTGGAAAAGGTCCTTGGTGCGCTGCCGGTAATTGATCAGATTCTGCCGTTTTACCTGGGGATATTCCTTTTCGATGGTAACGATGGCGCGCTGTACACACGTTTCCAGCCGTGCCATCATGTTTTTCGAATTGTCGGTCATGGTAGAAACCTGCCAGGTGCCCCTTATTACGCCGCCGAATGCCAGCAGGGTGGTCAGACTTACCGTGATCAGCGCGGCGGCGGTGGGCGACAAACCTCTTCTCTCCAGAAACAGCGTCGGCGGCAGCAGGATCACGGCAAAAATGAAGGAAAAACTCAGCGGCGCCAGGATCGGCCGGAGGAAATACATACAAATAACCAGCAGGACGATCGTCGCAAGGCTGAAAAATAGACGGGCGGATTCGGTCAGTTTGATCATGAGAAGGATGTTTAATGCGGGGAGGCGGTAGCCGTTTCCACAAAAGGGAAAAAGGTGATGCCTGTAAAAGGCAGCCCGGGCGTTGCCCAAACCGCCTCTTCGTGTAGAAATAAGTCTACATATCCGGGGTTAACACCACAGTCGCCTCCGGGCATTCGAATTGATTGAATGAGAGCAGTATTCACTCAATTCAAATATTTATGAGCAATTCAGTTGAAAAAAAATCAGGCAGCATCCTCGGCATCCCGAAGCCCGATACCAATACCATTTCCGAAACCCTGAACCAGTTGCTGGCAGATGAGCACGTTTTGTATATCAAAATGCGCAATTTCCACTGGAATCTGGTGGGTCCCAGTTTCGTGGAAGTGCACGAGTTTATCGAAAAACTCTACAATCAAACTGCCCTTGAAATAGACATGGTAGCCGAACGTATTCAGCAACTGGGCCATGCAGCGGCAGGCTCTATGGCCGAATTTCTGGAAATCGCACAATTGAAGGAAGCCAGCGGCGGTAAGAAGGACCAGACGCTCGCCGTTCGCGACCTGGCGGAAGACAGCGATGCCATGGCCCGCAACATCCGGAAAATGATCAGTGAGATCGATGAGAAATACGACGACCCGGGAACGGTAGACCTGCTCATCAAAGTCTTGATGACACAGGAGAAAAATGCCTGGATGCTTCGCCGCTATCTGGGTTGAAAGTGGGTAAAAAATTGCTCAAGCCATCTTCAATGGGCATAAAAATGCGCAAAAAAGAGAAAGTGGGGAAAGTCTTACGCTGGCACAGCGCTTTTTTCAGAAAGTTACAACGAACCAATTTTTTCACCTATTTCAACATCGACGCATTATGAAATCCGCACTTCGCATATCTTCTGTAATTGCAGGCTTTTTCCTCTTTTCTGCCCATACTATCACTGCACAGATACAACCTACTTACCAGCCCCAACCTACCTACCAGCCGCAACCCACGTACCAGAATCAGCCTTCCGGCAACCAGGGCTCTTCTTCCAGTTCCGAACGCGGCACGGCACTGAACCGGGGTAATTTTTCCATCGGTTCCGGCCTCGGATATGTGAATTCGGTAACCAATATTCAGATCGACAATGGAAATACCGTCGTTAAAAGCGGAAACAGAAATTTCTCTATCCACCTGACGCCCAGCATCGGCTACTTTTTTGCGCGCAACTTCGTGTTCGGACTGGGTATGGACTATATCGTCAGTTCTTCCAAAGACAACACCGACAACACCGCTGTTGCGAAGGAAACATCCGATGACAAACTGCTCTTCGGACCGTTCACACGTATTTACCTGCCTTTCGGCGGCGACCAGGCGTTTTTCCTCGGTGCCGTTTATGGGTACGGTCGTTCGCAAACGGAAATTACCGACCCCAATAACGGCGGTTCCCAGATCGTAAATACCACCCTCTCGACGTTCGGCGCAGGTCCCGGCTACAGCATTTTCGCCAACCGCCGCGCCGCACTGGAAGTGCAGGCCAAATACAACTACGGATACAGCAGAAACAGCATTCTGGTAGACGGCTCTACCCAAAGCACCCGAACTCTTACCACTGCCTGGGATTTTGTTGTAGGCATACACTTTTATTTCAATAACCGGGGCGCTCGTACGAGCAGCAATGGTTATTGAAAAGGTTGATGAGGGTTGATAAGGTTGATGAGGGTTGATATTCAGCCACTCGAAAAAATCTGGAAATTCCCCTTACCCCGAGCCGTTAAATATCAACCCTCATCAACCCTTATCAACCCTCATCAACAAGTATCAACTTCATCAACCTTATAAACCTCATAAACCCATAAACCCATAAACCACTAATTCAACCACACACTAAAAAATCACCCGCTCATGTCATACCAGTCATTCATCCGCACCAAACCGCTGTTGTTGCTTATGGCAATTGCAGTTGCGTTTACCTCCTGCCTGAAAGAACCTGATTTTAACAACAACCCGCCCGATACGGATATGGGTCGCGCCAAAATTGAAATAACGGACGGCCCCATCGACAATCCGAATGTCAGCGGCGTATACGTTACCGTAGCGGATATCAAAATAAACGGCGAATCCTGGGCCGGCTTCAAAGGCAAAGCCACCTTCGACCTGATGGCATTGCAACACGGGGAAACCAAACTGCTCGGCGACGGCCAACTGGAAGTCGGCACCTACGATAACATCGAACTGGTGCTCCATACCGATACCGATGCCGACGGCGACAGTCCGGGCTGTTACATAAAAGATGCCCAGGGCGTAAAACATGCGCTGGCCGGCGCGAATGAAATGACGATCAAAGTGAAAGGCGTGATGGCAACGGCTACCGGGCAGACGACCGAGTCGGTCATCGATTTCGATCTGCGTCGCGCAATCGTGTTTGAGTCGGGTTCTACTACAGATTTCGAATTCGTGACCGAAACGGAACTCGAAAACGCCGTACGCCTGGTGGAGAAAAATACCACCGGCAATATTACCGGTAACATTACCGACGGCGTTTCGGGCAGCGACAAAATCATTGTGTATGCATATGACAAAGGTGATTTTGGAATAGACGAGAAATTCCCCCAGGGTCCTTCCCAGATCATGTTTAAAAACGCGGTAACCAGCGCCGTCGTAAATGCCGATGGCGATTTCAACCTGGCTTTTCTCGAAAGCGGCAATTACGAACTGCATTTCATTTCCTATCAGGAAAATGATGAAGAGCAATTAATGGCGCACGGCGAACTGCAATTGAATATTCTGGGGTCGGTTACGATTGATCTGCTGGGTATCAAGGTAGATGCCAGCGATACCGTCGATGTGGATCTCAAAGTGACGGGCCTGCAATTTTTTTAATGCAAACATGTTCCCGATAAAACAAGATAAGGCAAACCATGTGAACACGCTTTGGATATGGTAAAATGAATCAGAATGCGAAAGCATTGCTGCCGACCCGAAGTAAATCCGGTGTCGGCAGTTTTTTGTTTAATATTGTGTAATTTAATGCCCACTCATTTAACTTATATGTATTATTGGGGAAATATTTACCCTAAAATACACAATATTACCCAGAATAAACACAGGTATACTTTTTCAATGGGAATGGGAGCAAGGCTCGTGGAATAGCCGCTTCGAACAATCAAACAAAAACGTTCCGGCATACGATCCCCAACCGGGGCGCTCCTTTAAACGCTCAGAAACAGGCTGATTATGGATAATACCATTCAAGAAAATGTGGAAGATCTGGTAGATCACATCCAGGAATATATAGAAACGCAGAAAGAACTGTTTGTAATCGGTGCAAAAGAAAAAGCCGCCGCTGCCATTTCCCAGACCATCGTGTGGATCATGGTCGGGCTTTTTGCGTTCCTCGGCGTCGCATTTCTCAGCATAGCGCTGGCCATGTGGCTGGGCCACCTGCTCGGCAATTTCGGTTACGGTTTTCTGATTGTCGGCGTATTATACGGCATCGGCGCCGCGTTGTTTTACACATTCCGGGAATCGCTGCTGCTCACCAGGCTGAACGATCTTTTCCTGATCAAATTTATGTCCAACCATGAACAACATTAACGAAAGTCTGCGGCAACGCAAGGCGGTGCTTCGGGCGAAACTGACTGAAACGAGGGGACTGATCCGGCACGATATCAGCGAACTCAAAGATGACCTGAACCCGCTTAAAACGGCGGGGCACCTGATCAAAAACATGCTAAAACCCGGCCCCGAAGGTCAGTTAACCAACTCGTCCCTGCTCAATTTCGGCCTCGATACCGGCTTGAGCATGCTGGTAAACCGCATCATACCGGGCGCAGGCAAAAGAACCGTACGCGCCATTGCACCCGTGCTGATCAAAAATGTGGCCACCCACGTAGTGCCCCAGGCACGTAGTACGGCGGCAAAATTTCTGCGGTGGGTTGCCGATAAAACAGACGGGAAAGAAGCGCACGGATAAACAATTGTTTCTCGGCTGATTTGTATCAATCTCTTTGAAAATTGGCAGCAAATTAAAATAAAAGACTATGCAATACCAGTCTAACGTCCAGAAACAGACACAGACGCAGACGCTGAAAATACTTCCGCAGCAGATTCAGTTTCTGAACCTGCTGCACCTTAATACCCTTGAACTGGAAAGCCATATCCAGAAGGAACTGGAGGAAAATCCTTTTTTGGAAAGAAATGAGGAGTCGGAGGTATTGCAGGCTCCTGCGGGAGCGGAAGGTGCTCCTGATGCTCCTGATGGAGAGGAGGAAGGCTTTGATAATCTCCTGGAATTGCGGGGGCTCGACGACGAAATACCCGATTACAATACCAAAGTAGAGAACGGATACGATACCGACGACGCTTATCAGGCGCCGGTAGTGCAACTCGACAACATCCGTGAGGAACTCAAAACCCAATGCAGTTTTTTACCCATTAGTGACCGGATGCGTACCCTGTGCGCATATATCATTGATTCGCTCGACGACTCGGGTTTTCTGATGACCGATCTGGATACGCTCGCCGACGATATTTCCTTTTCCAAAAATATCTATTTCAGCGAGCCGGAAATGGAGGAAGCATTGCTAATGGTGCAGAAACTCGACCCGCCCGGACTGGGCGCGCGCAACCTGCAGGAATGTATCCTCATCCAGTTGGAAAGACACAAAGCGCAGGGGTTTCGGGTCGACCTGCCGCTCCAACTCGCCCGCGATTTTATGGAAGCACTCGCCGCGCATGATTACGATACCATTAAAAAAGCGCTTCATGTAGACGAAGAAGACCTGCGCTATGCGATCGAATATATTCGCGGACTCAACCCGCGCCCGCTGCACGGATTCGCAGATGAGGGGCAGGTAAGCGCCGAAACAATTATACCGGAATATGTGGTCGAAATCGATGGCAACGATATTACCGTAACGCTGGCCAACGGTCGCGCCGAAACGCTCAAGATCAGCGAAGGCATGGACGATATGCTGAAAACAACGCGCGATAAAAAAGCCAAACAGTTTATCCGCAAAAAAATGGAAGACGCCACCTGGATCATCGAAGCCCTGCGCCAGCGCGACGATACCATGTTGCGCGTTATGCGGGTACTGGCCGTTATGCAACGCGACTTCTTCCTGTCGGGCGACCATAAAAAACTGAAACCCATGATTCTGCGCGACGTGGCGGAGTACGTAGGCCTCGATATCAGCACGGTGTCGCGGGTGACAAGTTCCAAGTTCGTACAAACGCCGTTCGGCATTTTCAACCTGAAAGACCTTTTTACGCACACTTTCAGTGCCCGCGACGGCCGCGAAATCAACAACCAGGACGTACAGGATTGCCTGCGCGACATCATTGTGTCGGAAAACAAAGCACAGCCGCTGAGCGACTCCGAACTCTGCAAAATCCTGGCTGAAAAGGGGTATCCCGTAGCGCGCCGCACTGTGACCAAATACCGCGAATTGCTGCAAATTCCGATCGCTACTTTGCGCAGGAATGTGTAGGGTGGTTGAGGAGTTGAGGAGTTGAGGATGCGAGGAGTTGAATATCAATGATCTGTAATCAGTCAAATACTCGCATCTTCAAATCCCCAACCACGCTCTTTATCTGTAAACGAATGAAAAACGAGCCTTTTATATGCAAAAAATACTGATCATTGACGACGAGGTCGATATTTGCCTCCTGCTCAAACGTTTTCTTACCAAAAAGGGATATGAAACGGAATACGCAACCGATGCCACCAAAGGGCTGGAAATCCTGTACACCTTCAAGCCGGATCTGGTGCTCAGCGACTTCAGGCTGGGAAAAATAGACGGCTCCCAGATCCTTACCCTCATCAAAGACCAGTTTCCAAATATCCCTGTCATCATCATGACGGGGTATTCCGATATCAAGGTTGCCATCAGCGTCATGAAACTCGGCGCTTTCGATTACCTGACCAAACCTTTGTTTCCGGAAGAAATTCTGCTCACGATCCAGCGGGCCCTGACAGCCCCACCACCAGACGAGGCGATGGATGGTATGCCCGCCGACAACCACAGCGAACCACGGGAGGCAACCTCCCGCCCGGTGCAGCGCCGCTCGTCGAACGGGCATGGAAAGCAGTCCTATATTTTCGGCGACAGCGCCATTTCCCGCAACCTGGTAAAACAGATCCAGTTGGTGGCGCCTACCAATTACAGCGTCATCATCTACGGCGAAAGCGGTTCCGGCAAGGAAGCCGTTGCCAGTGAAATTCACCGGCTCAGCAGCCGCTCCGGCAAGCCGTTTGTGGCAATGGACTGCGGCGCAATTTCGCCGCAACTGGCAGGCAGTGAATTGTTCGGACACGAAAAAGGTTCATTTACGGGCGCTGTCGATCAAAAAATCGGGCATTTCGAACTGGCAAACGGCGGTACGCTGTTCCTCGACGAGGTGGCCAACCTGTCGTACGACGTACAGGTATCGCTCCTGCGCGTCATTCAGGAGCGCCAGTTGCGCCGCATCGGCGGCACCAAAACGGTGGATATCGACGTGCGCATCATCATTGCCAGTAATGAAAAACTCTGGGATGCCAGCCGCAGCGGAAAATTCCGCGAAGACCTCTACCACCGTTTCAACGAATTCAGCATCAACGTGCCGCCATTGCGTGAAAGAGGGGCGGATATCATGTTGTTCGCACATTTCTTTTTAACACAGATCAACGACGAGCTGGGTAAAAATGTGGAAGGATTTTCCCAGGACGTAACCGACCTGTTTCACTCTTATCCGTGGTATGGCAATTTAAGAGAATTGAAAAATGTCCTTAAACGGGCCACACTGCTGTGCGATGCTACCGAAATCCAGATCAAACACTTGCCATTTGAAATCGTAAATCACGAAAAACTGCTTTTTACGGAAGTAAACGACAGTCCGCAGGAATCATACATTGAACAGGCCATCCCAACCGCCACTGCTCCAACATACAATGTGAAACAACCGCAGGTCAGCCTTAAAAATGCTGCCATGGAAGCGGAAAGTGAAGTCATTCTGAATGCCCTGAGGCAGACCAATTTTAACAAAAGCAAAGCTGCGGCCCTGTTGAATATCGACCGTAAAACGCTGTATAATAAGATTAAATATTATAATATTTAGGTTGATGAGGTTTATGGGATTATTAGGTTTATAGGTTTATAGGTTTATAGGTTTATAGGTTTATAGGTTTATAGGTTT
>ERZ795056.6215-NODE-6215-length-11704-cov-3.749936_pt1 | contig 11704 bp, 15 predicted proteins | sample MGYA00375140_ERZ795056 | MGnify/ENA primary metagenome ERZ795056 (study PRJEB30185, sample SAMN05720227) | activated sludge metagenome | isolation source: Anaerobic digester | place: USA | collected 2015-03-09 ...
AATGTTCAAATTTTTCTTTTTCTAATTCTCTAATTTCTTCATTTGGATCATTACCATAAAATATATTGTCAAAGGCTAAAAGAAGTTGCTTTTTTAAATCAGGTCTTGAGCGAATTCTAAGATTTAAATCTATTAAAATTCTCAAGTGATTTGGCCTAAATTCTCTATTTCCTTCAATTAACCAAATCTGAAAATTTTTATTAACGTCATAATTCTGAAATCTTTTTGAGAGTTCAGAAGGTCTAAATATGTATAGCGATTCATTTTTATTATTAAATATTACTTGTTTTTTATCAAATTGTAATTCTTTTACAATTTTGAATGTTTCATCTTTAATCATTTATTTTACTTTGAGATATTTTTATAAATTCTTAATGCTAAGTTATGTAGATTAGTATTTATTTATGTAGACTGGTGTTCAAATGACTAAAATTCCATTGAATATTACTGTGGATAAGGATGTATTGAATAATTTCAAAAAAATCTGTGAAAAAAATGATATTAAGGTGTCAACAAAGATTAATACATTGATGAAAGAGTGGATTGAGAAGAATCGAAAATGAAAACTAAACATAAAATTATCCATGGCAATGCTCTAGATAAACTGAAGGAAATAACTGACGAATCTATCGATTTAGTATTTGCTGACCCGCCATACGGCCTTGCAAAGAAAAAGGGGCTTGGATGGAAATATAGCAAACACATTACATTGGAAGAAGATTGGGACATATTCACAAAAGATGAATTCTTAAAGTTCAATATAGAGTGGATTCAAGAGTGTATTAGAGTTTTAAAACATGGTGGAAGCTTATGGGTCTGTGGCTCTTTTCATAATATATACCAACTTGGTTTTATAATCCAACATATGACGAACCTTAAAATTAACAATAGCATTGTTTGGTTTAAGCCCAATGCTCAGCCAAATATTACTTGCAGAATGTTTACAGAAAGTACAGAACACTTAATTTGGGCTACAAAGAATGGTAAAGGAAAAAAATGGACTTTCAATTATGAAGATACAAAAGATCTAATTGAAGATTCAATAAATCCTCTAGGAAAACAGACTAGAAATGTCTGGTCAATCCCACTTACTCCAAAAAGTGAAAAATGGGCCGGAGCTCATCCCACGCAAAAGCCTGAAGAGCTTTTAAGAAGGATAATTTTGGCATGTACCGCTGAAGGTGATACTGTCCTAGATCCGTTTGTAGGCTCTGGAACAACTTCGGTCGTTGCTAAGGAGATGGGAAGAAATTCGATAGGCATTGAAAAAGAAGAAAAATATATTCAGATAATACAAAAAAGGTTAAATCCTCCACAGACTAAACTAGATTGTGATAAACGGTAAATCTCTTTATGCCACAATTAATTCATATGATCAAACTATAATTGCTAAGCCTTTTTTAAAGTGGGCAGGTGGCAAATCACAACTCATACCTGAGCTATCATCAAGGCTTCCTAAAGAGATTATTGATACTGGAATCATAGATTCATACATTGAGCCATTTGTTGGAGGCGGTGCATTTTTCTTTTATTTAAAAAGTAGATTTCAAATTACTAATTCATTTTTATTTGATATAAATAGAGAATTATTAGTGGGATATAAAGTTCTACAAAAAGATCCTAAAGAACTTATTAATCATCTAAAAAATTTAGAAATAGAATACATTGCCAAAAGTGAAGAAGAAAGAAAAGATTACTATTACAATATTAGAGATAGATATAATTCTCAGATAAATTCTTTTGATTTTATTAATTATAATAATAGCTGGATTGAAAGAGCATCTTATATTATATTTCTAAATAGAACTTGTTTTAATGGACTATTTCGGCAGAACAGAAATGGAGAATTCAATGTTCCGCATGGCAGATACAAAAACCCTAGGATATGTGACAAAGACAATATAATGAAAGTGAATCTGGCCCTAAAAAATACTGAAATTATTTGTGGAGATTTTACAGATTCGTCAAAATATATTAATAATAATAGTCTGGTCTATTTTGATCCGCCCTATAGGCCTTTAACTAAAACATCAAGCTTTACAAGTTATTCTAATGAAGAGTTCACCGATGATGACCAGATAAGACTGTCTGAATTTTATAAAGAGGTTAACGAAAAAGGAGCATATTTAATTCTTAGTAATTCTGATCCAAAAAATGAAGATCCTAAAGATGACTTTTTTGATAATTTGTATAATGAATTCATAATAGATAGGGTTAATGCGAAAAGGATAATAAACTGTGATCCAAATAAGAGGGGAGAAATAAAGGAATTAATTATTAGAAATTACAAATAGCTAAATAGTAGAAAATTGGCCCTATTTCTCAATCTTCACTTTATAGACCCTCTTTATCTTTATGTCCTCCTTTCTTAATCGATGAAGTGAAACTTTTTTGGTAGGGGACAAATCATCGAAATTTGCAGCCATCAGACTTTTTTTCCCTTTGTTTAGTTTGTATGCCAGCCAGTAATGAGAATCCTTTTCATGATCAATTTTTGAGTGAACTATTGCCACATTTTGAGTTTTGCTACCAGGATCCTCTTGTTCTAACCATTCAACAATCACATCAACTTTGGGTTTTCTATATACCTTTACTTTTTTGACCTTTGGGATGCTTTTCAATGCTTTGGCATATTTTATTGGCTCTAAGACTCCCTCGTGCTTAATTATGCCCGCTTTGTGTGGAACAATTTTCTTCTTAGTCCTAGCAATTCGTTTTAAGTTTTCAATTGCTTGAACTCCACAGTCCCAGTCATTTGTATTGTTTGTTAATTTTCTTCTAATATTCATAATCCCCTCTACTAATTGTAATTAAAATAAGAATTAATCCTATTTTATTTCATCTAAAAGATAATATAAATCCTTTCTATTGATATATCTTTCCCCATCAAAAGCTTTAATACCAAATAATGAGATTACCTTGATATGGAAATAGTGAAGGCTGAAAAATCCCATGCCAGAGAACTTTCCGCTCTCCTAAAGAGCCTAGATACTGAAGAATATTCATTTTCCGATGTTGAAAAGATCACGCCCCTAATTAAAAAAGGCAACTACTATATTGCAATTGATGAAGGCAAAATCGTTGGTGCTATAGGATTACTCATAGTTGAAGAGTCATGCGAGATAGATGCACTGATCACTTCACAGAAGGGTGTGGGCAAGGCCTTGATAGATTTCACAGTTGAGCTTTGTAAAAATCAGCATGTAAAAAAGCTCTGGTGTTGGAGCCTAAAGCGATACAACGCAATTGGATTCTATGATAAGATGGGATTTAAAGAGCAGTTTCTTTTGAAAAAGCATTGGTGCGGCGAGGACTGTTATATCTTTGGCAGGGTAATTGAATAAGTTTAAGGTAGGTATATCTCTCCTTCTAAAACAGTAACGGCGGTAGATATTAGCTTAGAAGAAAAGCAGTTATATTCATCTTTTGTTACATTTATTATTACTCGGCCAGGCCTGCCCATGATATCGCCCTGTTCTGATTTGATATTAACTTCGCTTCCACAAAATTCAATTATTCCGTTAATTAATAGGTATACACCAAGCGGCCCTTGCGCAGAGCCGGTCACTGGGTCCTCTCTAATACCATAAAGAGGGGCAAAGAATCTTGAGTGTACTATCGAATCTTTATCAAAAGTTTCAGTTGTGAATAGATTTACCCCGGGGAAATTGTACCTCTCACAGAACTTAAGTAGCTTTGAATAATCATAGTCTATATTTTTTAGTGCATCTAGCCCATTAATTGGAACATAGAGGTAGTCAAGGTTACTCTCCCTCATTATCGAATAATTATAGTCAAGCTCATCTTGTTTTATCTTAAGCGCATCAAGAAATGTGGGCATATCGATATTTTCCCTTACAAGTACTATCTTGGGCGAGTGCAGTATTATCTGAATTTTATCAGATTTTACCACATCTACTGTGATTACCCCAATTCTAGTTTCGACTTTGAATGAGTATTCACCGTCATTTTCCATTCCAAACTTTCCTTCTTCGGCTAGCGCATATATGCTTGCAACTGTTGCATGGCCGCAGAACAAAACTTCTTTTGAGGGAGTAAACCATCTTATCCTAAAATCTGCTATATCGCTAATTAAAATAAAAGCAGTTTCAGAAGCATTTACTTCGTTTGCTATTGATTGCATCTCTTTGTCAGTTAATCCATCGGCTGATGGCACAACGCCGGCTGGGTTTCCTCCAAAGGGCTTATCTGTAAATGCGTCAATCTGTTTTATCTTATAACGCCTCATAAAACTAGTAAAGAGCAATTCAATAAAAAATTATCTGAAAAAGAGTATGTATATTAAGACATAATAAAAAAATAAAGCCGTGCATAAAGATCAAGACTTTAAGAAAAAAATTGAAGAGTTAAAAAAGACCATTGAGGATAAATTATTTTTACAAGATTTATACGAACTATGAAAGGTTATGAAGACAATGATTTGGGGGATGTAAAAACCTGACAAGATTCAAGTGTGAATGTGGAAGCGATGAATTCATATCAGAGCCTAATAGTTATGACATAGTTATAGTAGAAGAAGAGATAATAATAGATCGCAGTGAGATAATAGACACGTCAAAATACTACTGTCGAGAGTGTGGAAAAGAATATGAAGAAATAAATGGACGATTAATTGAGTCTAGTGAACAATAGGGTCTATCCCCCCTTAATAGTGACAAGCGTTACCCCAAATATTGCAATTATACCGCCTATCACAGAAATTATGCCAGGGATCTCACCTAGCCAAATCCATGCTATGATAATAGTTAGAAATGGAGACACGGCAAGGAAGCTTGAGGCAATTGAAGCAGGCATCCTAGCTAGGACATAAGTCCATGTCACATAAGATACCCCCGCTGGGAATATGCCAAGGTATACGATTGCAAGTGTTGATCCTATTGGCGCTGCTCTTATCTCGCTAAAAAGTCCCGGTAAGAAAACAAGCAAAAATATTGTCCCAAACCAGATTGTATATGATGCGAAGTCAAATGATTTGTATCTTGAAAGGTATGGTTTTTGTAAGACGAATGAAAGGCTTGTGGTAAATGCAGCAATTAATACTAGAATTACCCTTAGGTCAAAGCTTATCCCCCCACCTTCCCCCAAGGCTATCAATGCGACTCCAAAAAAGCTAATGAATATGCCGATCCACCCCAATATTTTCAATCGCTCATTTAGTATTGAAGCTGCCAAGAGTGCTGTAAATATTGGACCGGCACCTATTATGAGACTTGCAGCACCTGCGGTGACAGTTACCTCGCCATATGAAAGGAAAGAATGGTAGAGCGTTATTGCAAGAAAGGATATGACTATTATCATCGGGATATCCTTTTTCTCTGGGAGCTTGACCTTCTTGTAAGCTGCACAGAATAACAAAAATATAGATGCTACTAAAAATCTCAAGAGAGCAACGTGCCCTGGCTCGTACGCCTTAAGACCTGCTCTAATCCCGGCAAATGCGGACGCCCAGAATACTAAAGTAATAAAGAGGGCAAATGCGGTCTTTCTGTCAATCTTTTTTAGTTTGGAAAAGTCAATTGGCATTGTATCAGGTCTTCTTGATAGCGAAGGATAATTCAGGATAAATATAAGGCTTACTGCATAGAAAAAGAATAATTGATAAAAATAAATAAAATAATTTAGGCTGATTCGTTTCCAAATCCAAGTATCTTCATGAAATTAAGCATTGGAAGAGAGTTTGAAGTAATTGTTACTGGGTTTGAAACTTTAGTATTTCCTGATGTTGTAGTTAGAGGGTTAAAATCGAATTTGATCGTTCCAGGTGCTGTTGCTCTGTAGACCCATGTGTAAGTTTGCTCAACTGGGGAAAGACCTTTTTGTTCTACTTCTTTTTCAGGTCTTGATACTAATTCAGCGCCACCTTTGGGCTTATTGCCGTCTGCGATTATAGTAGGATCACTACCAAAATAACAAAAGCTAGTTACTGTTATCAAATCTCCAACTTTAACTAAATCTGGACTTGCAGTTGGATCTAGGCAATCCGTCGCAATTAGTGAAGCCATACCAAATACACTTACTACGAATAGTAAGGATATCAAAATTGCAAATATTTTCTTCATAGTTATCACCATTGTTACTAGATAGGGGTTCTGAAAGTATTTAAACTTTTGCCTAATCTTATTTTCGGCATTAGCCCATAAAAAAAAAGAGATAAAATATTAAACTAGAAAAATAAATGTAGCTAAATGGCCGAATACCAAGTATCCCAAATAAACAATTTTCTAATGAGAAAGCAGCACTTAGATAGCGGTGCTAAAATTCAAAGTATAGCCCAGACTACAAAAGATATATGGGGCCTACATGCTACAAATGCTAGCACGCCTTACCTCTCACTTTTTAATAGGGTTATAGATTTCAAAAAACATTTCCTTGGCAGAGCAATAACAGAAAAAAAACTTGTTAAGATCAGGTGTGTTAGAAAGACTATCTATATGGTTCCCAAAGAGAATGTTTCAATCGCCTTTTCTGCAACTAAAGATGCAATCCAGATTTATTCAGAAAAACATTACAAATTTATGGGCGTAACAGAAAGCGAATATGAAAAGATTTCAAAATCAGTCCTCGCTCTTTTAGGAGATAATGGCATGAATGCAAGTGAAATCAGAAAAGAGCTTAACACTGAAATTAACTTGTCTCCGGTAATCAATTATATGTGTGACCTTGGCATTTTAGTTAGGGGGCCATCTAAAGCTGAATGGAAAAGCAACGCCCACGTATATTTTAGAATGGATACATATCTACCTGATGTCAATCTTAACAAATATATCCAAGAGGAGTCAAGAAAAAAATTAGTTTCTCAATACCTCTCATCTTTTGGACCTGTAACTCTAACTGACATCTCTTGGTGGTCAGGTTTTCCAAAGACAGAGGTGAAGAAAATAGTCGATAGTTTAAGTGACTTAGAGTACGTGAATATTTCTAGCTTGGCAGAACATATGATTTCTAAGAATGATATGAAGCAATTAAAAAACATAAAAGAGAATAATAATCAACAAATCAATCTTTTGCCATGTCTTGACCCATATGTCATGGGATACAAGGAGCGGAGTAGGTATCTTGATATGGAATATTATAACTATATTTTTGATCGCTCAGGGAATGTTACATCAACAATTATTAATAACGGTAAAATTATAGGCATCTGGGACTATGAAGAGAAGCCAACTCCATTAGTCAAGGTATTTCTATTTGAAGGCCACACAGATATTAAAGAGATTGAAAAGAAAGCAAAAGAAATAGGAAACTTTATCTCTAGTCAAGAAGCCAACTATAAAATATGCAAAGATATGACACCACTTGATAAAAGAACTGCTGGTGGCTTTATGGCCCCACTAAAGGATATGAATGACTGATTATATGACAAAGATTTTAGGCATTATAGGTAGTCCCAGAATAAACGGCAATACCCATATTTTGGTTAATAAGGTCTTAGATGGGGCAAGATCTCAATGTGCAGAAACTGATTCTATCTTCTTAAGTGATTATACAATAAAAGAGTGCGATGGATGCCATGTGTGCTGGAAGGGTCAAGAGTGTGCAAAACAAGATGACATGAACGGCTTCTATCAAAAAATAATTGATTCAGATATCCTTGTTTTTGGAACGCCTGTCTACTGGTATGCACCAACGGCAATAATGAAGGCGTTTATTGATAGGTTTGTGTATTTCAACTGCCCTGAAAACAGAGAAAAGATAAGGGGGGAAAAACAGCAGTTGTTACAATACCTTTTGAAGATGATGACGATAGGACTGCTTTAGCAACGGTAGAGATATTTGAGAAGAGCATTGAATATCTAGAGATGAATCTGACAGATGTACTACTTGCACCGGGAGTTGGGGGAAAAGGTGCTATACTAGAAAAGAAAAGAATTCTTGAAAGGGCCTATAATATTGGGAAAATGTTAGCCAGATGAAACGCTAATCGGGATTAATTTGGGGATTAAATGTGAATAATCTCGAAAATCTCTTATATATGACTCGGGCACTTTTGAGAATAAGGCGATTATTATGAAGAAAAATTACATAATAGGCATTGCAGTCATCTTTTTGATTGCGATGGTAAGCATCGGCACTGTCCTTTCATATAGATGACAAGCAGACGCCACAGATACATGTCCAAAAAGACCACGCAGCAACAGCAGACAAGAAACTGCGACAGAACATGCCCTAGAAACTAAATAATTTTTTCTTTTCTTTTTATTATACTTAATTTTCCGCAAAAATTAGAAAGATTTAAATAGTTTTCTAATTTTAACGGAATAATGGAGCTTTCAAAAGGAGAGTTATTGATACTTGAACAAATTGCAAAAGGGAATATGTCCTTAAAATCAATAGCTATGGCCCTAAATAAAAGTGAAAAGCAGATATACGTGTATGTCAAAAGTCTCACCGATAAAGATTTTGTTCTACTATTAAACGGAGATATTTTGCCAAAAAGATTAGTTCATGTATCCCTCCTTCTCCAAATGTTAAGTAAAATCCCAAATTCAATCCCAATACTCTCAGGTGCAGGTATACCTATATTGATGGCGATGTTAAAACCTGTTAGGATAGGCGATATATCGAGAGAAACTGGTTATAAAAAAACAGCAATATACGAAAAAATAAGTGAAGCAAAAAAAAGAAGTCTTGTAAGAAAAAATATATCAATATTTGAGATAAATGACAAGATGTGGGCCGAATTAAAAGAATTTCTTGAAGAAGCAAAAAAATACGAATCAAAAACAGATGGGCGTATTCCTACTAGTGCAATAATATATTATAAGAACGGCAATGAAATACTTTTCTCAAGCAAAGAAAATATTGATGCTACTAAGACTGCTTTTTCTGCTTATGGTGGATATGGAATAGAATTGATTACATCTACTAATTATTATTATCTTCCAAGAAAAAGACTTACAAAAGAGGAAATATTACTACATTCGATATACATAGCAGAAAAAGAAAACGATGTGAGGGATCTTATCTTTGTTGCACTGTTTTATGCGAAATTCAAAAAGGATATCAAAATCGATCATGAAATACTTACAAATCTTTCTTTAGTATTATTGGGAAAGAATATCAAAGACTATCCAAATTATCAGGAGATTAAAGATAGAGCTGAAGTCTATAACATAGAGTTATAGAGGGTTAAATATGATAAATAGCCTTGAACAGATAGAAGGAATTTTTAGAGAAATTGATAGGGTAGTCCAAAATAAAGTAAAAGTTTTTACCATAGGTGGAGCTGTACTCGTTGAACAAGGATTGAAGACATCTACAAAGGACATTGATTTGATTGTTGAAACAAAAGAAGAGTTCGTGGATCTTCAGGAAGCTTTAATAGAGATAGGATTTCAGCTGAAAATTCCTGGCGAAGCATATTCTCATATGAATCTTAGTCAGATTTTCCAAAGAGGAGATTATAGAATTAGACAGCTTTGCAGTATTAAAATAATAAATTATAAAATAAAAAAGTTATATGAACTTTCCGAACTTTAAAAGAAGTCCCGGATTCTTTGCAACTATTGCCTTTAGAATACTTATTGTAGAAATTGTCTCGAGTTTTAGGTCTTTTAGGGTGTCTGCAATAGAATCTAGATCATTTTCACTAAAAGTCATGAAGGCTTCCTGAGCTTTTAAGCACTTGTCAAGCTCTTCATAGATGTCAGGCTTCCACATGTCATTGTATTTTTTCAAATAATTAGCTGTATAATCTTCTTTTGCAATAGCTTCAGCTGCAAGCGCTCCAGCGTGTTTTCCAGTAATTATGGCTGTGTGTATCCCTCCACCGGTGAGTGGATTTACAAATCTACCAGCATCTCCAACAAGCAACAGATTATCCATGTAAGGTTCTTTTAATGGGCCGTTGACTGGAATTGCACCTGCGTTAACTTCCACTATCTTCGCCTTTTTGAATCTGGGCCTTTCTATGAATTTATCCAAGTAATACTGGGCTGTCTGCTTTGCCTTTACTGGAAGAACCCCAAGACCAACATTTGCCTGATCCTCTCCTTTCGGGAATATCCAAGTGTATCCGCCAGGCGCGTAGCAGTCACCAAAATAGAGCTCTATGCATGGCTCAATCTCCATTGGCATCATGAGGTACTGTATACCAGATTCAAGATACCTCAAAGGGACAGTAGTGTCCATTCCTAAAGATTTTGCGACAATAGAGGGAGGTCCGTCTGCACCTATAATAATTTTAGCGTCAATTTGAATATCTTCGTTCATATGCTTTGCTTGTACTGTGACACCTTTTGAATTTTTTTTAGCGGAAACAAATCTTGTCTTCATCAAAAAGTCTGCACCGCTTCTTGCAGCTTCCTTTGCAATAGCTTTGTCAAAAACTTCACGGTCAAGAACCATCCCACTCTTCCAGTATTTTACCTTCTCACCGTCAAGTCTTATAACAGTTCCATTTGGAGCAATAAGTTTAACAAATTCAATCTTACTAGAGATATATCTGCTGTCTTGTTTCATGTCAAGCTTTTCAAAGATCCCTTGAGAAACTCCCTCAGCACATTGAACTGGCCCACCAATCTCCTTCTTCTTTTCTATAACAAGTACATCAGCACCTTTTGCCGCATACCTTGCAGCGTTACTTCCTGCAGGGCCCCCACCTACTACTAAAACATCACATTTCTAGTTCTTCACTCAATCGCCCCCACAGGACATGCTTTAACACAGATTTTACATTCTATACAGTTCTCGTTAAAGATAATCTCATTCTCTGTCATATCAATGCCGTTATTTGGGCACACGGAAGCACAACATGTGCAGAGAAGACATCGCTCCTTCATAACCTTCAATTATTTCACCTTAATGGTTTTCTGGCGTTTATGTTTTAAAATTTTTGGTTTTATCGTTATTTCAAGCTATTGTTATGTATATCTATCTACTTTCTATGCATCTTATCATGAAGATCATAATCTAATAATCTTACACATATTTTTAAACTTTTTGTATGGGCCTTAACATTTCATGAAGATCATAATCTAATAATCTTACTATTTTGTTTTTTCTTCTATTTCATATGCTAAAACGAAAGATTTTGCAAATAGACTCTTCTAGCATCTTTCATTTCACCTCTTAAAGGTTTAAACTTATAGGGATTTAGTGAAATTTGAATTATTTTTTTATTAATAATTTCTACTTGGTGTTTGCCATTAAGTAGTAACTTATAGGATATATCTCCTAAATGGTCTGGTATTTCTAAAGAGAATTCCATTTAAAGGCCGAAATGTTCAGCAAAATAGCTCAAATTATGGTATAATTCATTACTAATATTGAGACTTGTTATCCCCATGTGAAAATAATTATTTTGATTATTAATAAAAAGTATGATTAGAATGTCACCCTTTTGACATGATAATAGGTAATATCATTGTCTGTATCAACAAAAGCAAAGACCATATTTTTCTTAACAGAATGTGCTATCCGGACATGTGCTGCAAGTATATTGGCATCTATCTTTTCTCCTTCCATAAAAACATCTATTATATAATCGGCGTGCTCCTCCTCTACTGAACCTCTATAAACACGGAAGGCGCACCCATATTTAAATGCTGTTTTTACGTGATACCCTTTCTCTTTTAGATCCTTAAAGACGATGTATTTGGCAAGTATATTCTGCTCAACGCTCCCAATCTTTAGGAGGTCTTCAAAAGTTACCTCTTTTTCATCGGAAATAACCTTAATCATG
>ERZ795056.6222-NODE-6222-length-11698-cov-5.444044_pt1 | contig 11698 bp, 7 predicted proteins | sample MGYA00375140_ERZ795056 | MGnify/ENA primary metagenome ERZ795056 (study PRJEB30185, sample SAMN05720227) | activated sludge metagenome | isolation source: Anaerobic digester | place: USA | collected 2015-03-09 ...
CGCAACGTTGTTGCAGCGAAAGCCAAAGCGCCAGCAAAGGCGACCAAAACCAAAACGAGCAGCAAGGCCGCGAAGCCCACGGTGCCAGCGAAACCTGGCGTAATTCGTACATTGCGCGACGTTGACGTTGCTGTGGCGCCAACGCCAACCGCTGCACCTGCACCTGCCGCGGCGCCTGCGCTCGACGAAAATGCGGGCCTGCAGATGGCGGACGAGCTGGTGCGTGCAGTTGAAGAACTGCTGCGCACAGGTTTGGTCAGCGCAACCGAAGCCACCCGCGCCAAGCTCGACGCCACGTTCAAAGAAGCTTCGCGCCACAAGTTGCTGCGCATTGGCGCCTCGCTGCGCTATGTCAACGAAGAAGTCGGCCGCTACCTCGCCGACGACGGCACGTTTGTTGCGCGCCGCTTTGGATTATTTTTGCATCGCGCCTGGTTGTTGGCGCGTGGCTTTGCGAACGCGTTGCGCAGCCAAAACCGAGCTACCGCGCAGCGCTTGGCGATGGGCGCAGGCGGTGGTGCCCGCAGCATCAAAAAGCTTGAAGTGGTTACCCTGGGCGTGCTTAAGCGCGTAGTTTCAACTGCGTGCACGTTTGACTTTAAGCTTCGCGTCGTCGGTGGCGGCCCCGATTGCCGCGATTTGCTCGGCCGCACCGTAACGTGGAGCTTTGTCTTTGCACGCAAAACCGCAAGTGTGCCCGCTGAAGCCTATTTGCATTTGCCTCAAGTACAAAAATACGTACCGACGCTGCTGCTCGAACCCAACCATGTTGTGGTCGAAAACTGTGCGTTGACGGCCGATGAACGCGGCAATCTCCGCATGGCGCTCGGGCCGCCGAGCACGGTCAGTGCAGGCGCAGCGGTTACTGATTGGGCTGCGCTGTATCAATGGAATGTCGCAGCGGCGCATGCGCGCGTGGCAGCTCAACAAGTCAGCCCGCTCGACTTGGCGGTCGAAACCCAAGAAGAAGTCATGCTGCCACAGTGGTCGGCGGCGCTCGATCAAGCGCGCTGCACCGACGAGCGAACCGTTTTTTGTGTAACACCCACAGTATCGGAAGCCGCCGATACCGTAACGTTCGACGCCGTGGTCACAACCGGTGTCGACGGGATTGAACTCAAAGCCGCGCTAACCGACGCTGCTGCAACCACCACTGCCCGCTTGCCGTTGTATGGCGTTTGTTATGCCGAAAACGGCCGCATGACGCTGTTGCCGCTTTCGTATCTAACTGACCAAGGACCGCATCATCTGATGTGGTCGCGCGAACATATCGATGTTGCGTCGCTGATGAAGACCCTCACTATTGGCTAACCTGGAGTCCCCGTGGCAAAAAAAACAACCGACACCACCGAGCGTACCGAATCGTCGACGAACGACGTTATTCTGCGCGCTCCAGCCGAAGTGAAATACGCGGTCGAACTCGAAGCGCTGCGGCAAAACGACACCGGTGAAAAGCCTGCGGCTTGGTTGTTAACGCCAAAGGCTGTTTTGACCTACATCGTCGGCAGCAAAACGCCGCTCAAAGCGACCATCAACGGCAAAGCCGAATCGGTTACGATTACACGCAAGTTCTTCGGCGACGATTCGATCGTCGAGCGCTCGATCGTAACGCTTGCAAGTGAACGTGCGTTGCTGCTGGTGGGCGAGCCGGGCACTGGCAAGAGTTGGCTATCAGAGCACTTGGCTGCAGCGATTTCGGGCTGCTCGACGCTAACGATTCAAGGCACGGCTGGCACCACTGAAGAGCAGATCAAATATTCGTGGAACATCGCGCGTATCATCGCCGAAGGCCCGAAGCCCGAAGCCATGGTGCCGTCGCCATGCATGATTGCGATGCGCACCGGCGCGTTGTTTCGGTTCGAAGAAATCACCCGCTGCGTCGGTGATGTGCAAGATGCGTTGGTTTCCATTTGCTCGGATAAGACCATCGCCGTGCCTGAGTTGCCCGACTCCAACATGGTGTTCGCCAAGCCAGGCTTCAACATTATTGCTACCGCCAACTCACGCGACCAAGGCGTCAACGAGCTTTCGGCAGCGCTGCGGCGCCGCTTCAACTACATTTACATTCCGGTCGTTTCCGATCAGAAAACTGAAGTCGAAATCGTGCGCACTCGCTCAGCCGAGTTGCTTGAGCGCTACAAGATTCCGGCGCGCGTCGAAGAACCTGTGCTGCAATTGTTGGCTACGGTGTTCCGCGAAATGCGCGATGGCGTGACCGCGGAAGGCGTCAATGTGCAAAAGCCATCGACCACCTTGTCGACGGCGGAAGCGATTGGCGTTGCCGTCGAGTCGGCGATCTATAGCCGCTATTTTGGCAATGGCACCGTGACCACTGCAGATATTGCGCGCAACATGGTGGGCTCGATCGTCAAGGAAGACCTCGCCGACCTCAAAGTGCTCAAAGAGTACATTAGCTTGGTAGCGAAGAAGCGCGGTGCCAGCGACAAGGGCTGGAAGGCATTTCACGATGCAGCCGCCAAGGAGCTCGCGTAGGTCGTGGCCAGCGTCGATGTCAGCGGAATTCCTGAAGCCGCCGCGGTAACGGTAGCGGCGGAGGCGGCGTTGCGCGACGACATTTATTGGTTTGGCGTGCGCCACCACTCACCTGCCGCTGCGCGCTTTGTGCGCGAAGCGATGTTGGCTCGCAAGCCCAAGGTGATTTTTCTCGAAGCCCCTGCCGATGCCCAGGCCATGGTTGCGCATATCGTCGACGCGCAGACCAAACCGCCGATCGCGATCTATGCATCGTTTCGCGACGACACCAATCAGCTCAACGGCGCTGGGGTCGACAGCCCAGCGGCTGACGTGCCTGCCAAATACGACTCGTGGTACCCGCTGCTAGCGTATTCGCCTGAGTATGTAACGCTGATAACGGCGCAGCAGCTCGGCATTCCCGTGGTGTTCTTTGACCTGCCGTTTTCAGCGCAGCTGCAGCGGCGGCCCGACCGCGCGGTGCCGCAACCCGCCGCCGAGGAGGACGACGATGCGCCGGCGCCGGAAGCGCAACACCACGCCACCACGCGCTGGGACGACGCTGCAGTCACCAGCCGCTTCTACAAAATGCTCGCCGACAACGGCGGCTATCGCAGTTGGGACGAATGCTGGGATTCGCTGTTCGAAGTCGGCTTGCGGCATGCTGACGCCGAGAGTTTTCGTCGCGACATGACGTATTTCTGTGCAGCGCTGCGCGCCACAACCGCACCGCAACGGCTCGCCACCGACGACACGCTGACGCGCGAAGCGCACATGTGGCAGACCATCACCACCACACTGCAAAGCAAAAAGTTGCGAGCCACCGACGCTATGGTGGTTTGTGGCGGTTTCCATTTGTTTCTTGATCGCACCGGCGCCACGCCAGTGCCAGTAACGCCGCAAGGCACGCATTTCATTACGGTCGCCCCGTTTTCCTACGCGCGCACCAGCAGCAATGATGGCTACGGCGCCGGCAATCGTGCGCCGCGCTACTACGAACGCTTGTACTTGCCGAACGAAGCGCCTGCTGCGGCGGCGATCACCGCGATGGTTGACCACGTGGTTGCGGTGCTGCATAAAGGCCGCAAATCCGGCGAAGCGCTGTCGGCTGCCGATGCGATTTCGATTGCCCAACACGCGCGCATGTTGGCGAGCTTGCGTGGTCGCAAACTGCCGGCCCTCGACGATATTCGCGATGCCGTGATCACGTGTTGCTGCAAAGGGGACCCGCGTGACACCGGCCGCGGCTTGCAGCTTGCGATGGATGAAGTTGAAACCGGCACCGCGGTTGGCCGGGTTACCCCAGCACTCGGCAAATTGCCGCTAGTGTACGACTTCTATCGCCTGATCGACGAGCTCGACCTCGGCGAAGTAATGGCCAAGGACAAACGCAAAAAGTACACCCTGGATTTGCGAATTGCCGCCGATGATCGTCGGTCGATTTTCTTTCACCGACTTGGCCAACTCGGCGTGCCAATGGCTCGGCGCGTCGACGAGACAACCACGCAACTGATGTTCCGTGAAACCTGGACGGTCGAGTGGTCGCCCAAAACCGATGTTGCACTGATCGAAAAAAATCTTTACGGCGACACTGTCGAAGCCGCTGCTGCTGCCGTGCTGGGCGAAGAAGTCGCGGCGGCAACGGGGCTATCGGCGGCAACGGTCAGCGAATTCTTGCTACGTGCAGTCGCGCTTGACCTGCCGAACTTGTTTACCAAGCTCGAAGTCACCGCCGCGCAAGTCATCGACGACGACACCAGCACGGCATCATTGGGCCAAGCCCTCACCCACTTGGTTGTGCTGCAGCGCCAAGCAGCGCGCAAACATTTACGTGCCGATGTCATCGCTGACTTGATTGAACGCGCATACGGTCGCGGTTGTTTTGCGTTGCCTTACGTTGCCAACGCGCCCGCCGAAGAACACGCGGCCGTCATCGCTGGCATCAAAGCCATCGCCGAAGTTGTGCTGACCCAACACCAAGCGGCCGACACGGTAATGCGGCTCGATCAAGAGTTGTTCGTTACCAATGCCAAAACCGCATATCGCGATTCGCAAAACCCGTACTTACGCGGTGCCTTGGCCGGCGTGCTCACCGAACTGCGGGCTCATAGCACCGACGAGCTTGCACGCGAAGTCGCGGCGTTTGCTGGTGCGCGAGGCGAAGTGCTTGCAGGCTGTGGCGATTTTCTGTCTGGCTTGGTAGCCACCAGTAAAACCGCCATGTTGCTTGGCGCCGAGCCGTTGGTGCATGCGATCGATCAGCTCTTGCGGGCCGCGACCTGGGATGACTTCATGATCTTGTTGCCGCGCGCGCGTGGCGCATTCGAAGGCATGCACGATCGTTCGCGGGTCGCGCTTGCCGATCGCGTCGCCGTAATTTACGGCCTTTCTGCGGACGAAGCGCAGACGATTACCAGTTTGCCGACCACCCAAGGTGGCGTCGAGCGGCTGGTACGGCTCGATGCTGCAGCCGAAGCCATTATGCAACAATGGGAGTTCGCATGAGCCGCGGTAACAAGCCACGTAGCAGCGCCGCAACGCCAGCCGCGCAACCGTCGGCCACGCTGCAAGCTTTGCCAGCGGCCGATCGCGACACGGTGAGCCGCTGGCGTTTGTTGATCGGCAAAGACGCCGAACGTGCCGGCATCGAGCTGTGCGCAGGTGGCGCAGGCTACGCCGGGCCCGATCTCAACGCCACCGAAGAAGCGCTGGGATACTTATACGACCAAGCCGGCGGCCAAGGCGGCTCGACGATGTCGGTGCCGCACTGGATTGAATCTGTTAATGAACTGTTTCCACGCCAAGCCAAAGAAGTGCTCGAACGCGAGCTGATTTCGCGTAAAGGCATCAAACAGCTGCTCGACCAGCCTGATTTGCTCGAAAAGATCGAACCGAGCATCGAGCTAACCAAAACGTTGCTCACCCACCGCGACTTGCTGACGCCGAAGACCCGAATGTTGGCGCGCAAGGTGATCGACCGAGTCGTCGCCGATCTCAAAAAGAAGCTCGAAGTTCGGGTCGAACAAGCCATCACCGGCGCGCTACGCAAAGACCGGCATTCGCCTCGGCGGGTGTATCGCAACATCGACCTCAAAACCACGCTGCGCCGCAATCTCAAAAACTGGGACGAAGCGTTGGGCAAGCTGTTGGTCGAACGCGTGTACTACTACGCTGCCGAACAAAAGAAACGGCCATGGCACGTGATCGTGTGCGTCGATCAATCGGGCTCGATGTTGGAATCGGCGATTTTCTCGGCAGTGATGGCATCGATCTTCGCGGAACTGCCTGGCATCAAAACGTCGTTGGTGTTGTTCGACACCCAAGTCGTCGATTTATCCGATCAAGTCGGCCAACCAGTCGATGTCTTGTTGTCGATTCAACTCGGTGGCGGCACCGATATCACCGGTGCCTTGCAGTATTGCAGCACGCTGGTGCGCGAGCCCGCCCGCACGATAGTTGTACTGATCACCGACTTTTACGAAGGCCGATCAGAAGCCGACCTGGTGCGCACCGTCGAAACCATGGCTGGCGCCGACGTACGGATGATTGGCCTTGGCGCGCTCGGTTACGACGCGCAGCCCCAGTACAACCGCAGCACAGCCAAAAAGCTGCGCAAAGTAGGCATGGACATTTTGGTCTGCACGCCGGAAAAACTCGCCGAGTGCATGGGCGAGATTATCAAAGGCTGAAGCGTTGGCTAACGAACCGCTTCGCCAGCGTCAAGCGCGCCAACGAACATGGTGACAACGTTGTTGTTGGCGTCGGCTGCGCCAGCTTTGAGTTGATGCAATTCGATTGGCGAAATCGCGGCGTTGTCGAGTTCGCGGCGCAACGCCTTGAGCACATCGGCAACCGCGCAGTGCGGCCCCCAAAGCTGCGGCGTGGCCTCGCCTAGCAACGTTGCAAACATGGCCGTGGTGCCGGCGTGTTCGAACAAACGCACAAACGCCAACACCAAGCCTAACAACCGCGGCCCCACCATGATCGCAGACATGCGGCGGCTGCGCCGGGTCGCGGCCTGTTCGGCGAGGGCTGCAACGGGGCTGGCCTGCAACGCTGTTTGCACATCGAATATCGCTGCATTGGCTTGGCCACAGGCCAACAGCATTTGCCCCATCAGTTTGGGATTGTCGTCGGTGTCCCATGACGCCATCGCTGCACCGGCTTCTTGCAGCGCTGCGCCAAAGGTATGTAAAAACGCGCGCGCCGAGCGACCTGCGGATTCGGCCGGCAACGCACCGATGGCTTGCGCATAGTTCGTGATCGTTGCATCTGACGACGCAAGGTGACTTTCAATAAACACCGTGTTGCGTGAGCCAGGCAACGTTGGGCGAAACTGGGCGCGGAGGTCAGCTAACGGGTCGCGTTCGTTCACAGCTGTTTAGTCTAAGCACTTCACTATTGAATGACAGATCAGCAGGCCAATACTTGCTGCAATTCGTCGACGATTATTGACTACTATTTAACCGTAGTGCAACCCGATCGATTGCAGGGTTGGCACCTGCTCGCTATGCTGCGCGAGCGTGCGGATCAACAAATACCTAAGCGATAGTGGTCAATGGTCACGACGTGACGCGGATACGTTGCTAACGGAAGGCCGTGTCACGATCAATGGCACCCCTGCCGAGCTAGGCGCGCAAGTTGCGCCTGGCGATCGCGTTTGCGTCGATGGCGATGTGGTTGGTGCAGCACGCAAACTCAGCAAGCCGATCTACATCGCGTTTAACAAGCCGGTAGGCATCACCTGCACGACCGAGCGCTCAGTCCAAGGCAACATCATCGATTTCATCGATCATGCTGAACGCATTTTTCCGATCGGCCGGCTCGACAAAGATTCGGAAGGGCTGATTCTGCTCACCAACGACGGCGACATCGTCAACCAAGTGCTGCGCGTCGAGAATCAGCACGAAAAGGAATATCTCGTAGCGGTCGATCGGCCAGTGACTGATGAGTTTGTGCAGCAACTGTCACGCGGCATTCGCTTGCGGCCCGAAGGCATGACGAAGCCATGCAAAGTGCGCCGCATGGGACCGCGCATGTTTTCGATCATCTTGACCCAAGGCCTTAATCGGCAAATTCGCCGTATGTGCGAAGAATGCGGCTTTGCAGTGCAAGCGTTGCGGCGGGTCCGGTTCTTACACATTCAGCTAGGCGCGCTCGCGGTGGGGCGCTGGCGCAATCTCACCGACGTCGAGTTGCAAAAACTATTGGCGCAGCCCAAGGCAGCCAAGGCTGGCAATGCACGGCCGGCAAGCCCAGGTGGGAGTTCAGCGAAACCGAGCGGCGGCGCGCGCCCAGGTGGTCCGCGCCCAGACGGTCCGCGTCCAGGTGGTCCGCGTCCAGGTGGTCCGCGTCCAGGTGGGCGCGGCCAAGCACGTCACGGCGGCGGGCGGCGTGGCTAATATGGCGAATGCACCGACGGCCAAACCGCCTGAAGCGTGGGAGCCTTTGTTCAAGCTTGCTCGACTAGCGCGTCGGCCCTTGGAAACGTTTCTCAAGATCGAAGCCGCCAGCGGCATTATCTTGATCGTCGCTGCAGCAATCGCGCTTGGTTGGGTAAACTCGCCGTGGCGTGCCAGCTATGCAGCGTTGTGGCACACGCCGATTGGCATCCAGCTCGGCGATTTCACCTTCGTGCGCCCGCTTGAGTGGGTCGTCAACGATGGCTTGATGGCGATCTTCTTTTTTGTCGTCGGGCTTGAAATTCGCCGTGAGATTCATCACGGCGAACTGTCGTCGCTGCAACGCGCGGCTTTGCCGCTGGCCGCTGCCCTTGGCGGCATGTTGGTGCCTGCCGGCATCTATGTCCTGATCGCTGGCGCGCCCGCAACAGCATCGGGCTGGGGCATCCCGATGGCTACCGATATTGCCTTTGCCGTTGGGATTCTAACGTTGCTGGGCAAACGCGTGCCGCCGGCGTTGCGCGTGTTGTTGCTGGCACTCGCCGTCATCGACGATCTTGGCGCGATCGTGGTCATCGCGATCTTCTATTCCAAAGGCTTGATCATTGCTGGCTTTGGCGTCGGCGCCGCTGGCATTGCCGCCATCTTTGCGATGCAGTGGATCGGCGTGCGCAGCAAACTTGCGTATGTCGCACCAGCTGTCGTCGCATGGGCTGGCGTGTATGCAGCGGGTGTGCATCCAACGATTGCGGGCGTTATCGTTGGGCTAATTACGCCAGTGCGAGCATGGCTTGGGCCGGAAAAGTTCATCAACAATTTGCGGGCACAAGTTTCGACATTGGCGGCGCTGCCTGATGCCGAGCTGCAATCACACGAACTCGCCCATCAACTGCACGACATCGACGAAGCTCGCCGCGAAGCGATTTCGCCAGCGGAAAGCCTGATCGAAACGCTGCATCCGTGGGTCGCGTACGCCATCATGCCGATCTTTGCGCTCGCCAACGCTGGCGTGTCGTTCGACGGTATCGATCTGTCGGGCGCTGGTGCGAGCGCAGCGATCGGGGTCGGCCTCGGCTTGAGCCTTGGCAAACCACTCGGCGTCATCGCGGCCTGCACGCTGGCGCTCAAGCTGCGTATTGCGGTACTGCCGGCCGGCCTCAGTGGCCGCCACTTATTGGTGCTTGGCCTGGTCGCCGGCGTCGGTTTTACAATGTCGCTGTTCATTGCGCAGTTGGCGTTTCCGGGGGCTGCACTGTTGGCTGATGCCAAGCTTGGTGTGTTGGTCGCATCGGCTGCAGCCGGCGCCATCGCACTCGTGGTTGGCAGACTGTTGTTGCACCCAGCGCCACCGCGCGAAGCTGCGGAAACTGCCGACGAAGCCGAAAGCTCGACGGAAAAGTAGCGCGCTCAAAACATTTTTTCATTTTGTTGCGAAGGAACCTGCGCCCAGCGGTTACCTAGTGCCCGACTACGTTTGGCGTGCGACGATTGATCGTTGCAGCGCCATGACACGACGTAGAAGAAAGGCTGCTATGCGTCTTGGTGCATTGGTATGTTCGTTAGCATTGGTCGCGCCGCTTACCGGCTGTCCCGACCGCGAAATCGCGTCGGTAGTACCAGCGCTCGAAGGCTCCGAAGCCAAAACGATTTTAGGTACCAATCGCGAGCTCGATCTCTTGTTCGTCATCGACAACTCGGGCTCGATGAAAGAAGAACAAGAATCGCTGGTGAAGAATTTCACCAACTTCATCAATGTCTTGCGAGTCTTGCCTGGCGGGTTGCCCGATCTGCATATCGGCGTGGTGACATCGGACGTTGGACAAAACAATGCGGGTAAAAACATCCCTGGCTGCGACGGTTTCGGCGAGGCCGGCAACATGCGAACCGGCGGTGTGTTGTTTAGCAACGGCGCGCGTTACCTCAGCGATGTACGCGACCCTAACAACAGCGCCCAACGCATCAAGAACTATGCGCAAGACACCAACGTCAACGGCGACCTAGCAGCGGCGTTCGCAAAGATGGCCACCGTAGGCACCACGGGCTGCGGCTTCGAACAGCATCTCGCTTCGATGGAAAAGGCGCTGGTCAACAATTCAATGAATGCAGGGTTCTTACGCAAAGACGCCCTATTGGCCGTGATCATCATTGCCGACGAAGATGATTGTTCAGCCAAAAACGAATCGTTCTTCGGCAACGCGGGCGGGCTTGGTGACCTCGACAATTTCCGTTGCACTGCCGAAGGCGTGGTGTGCGGCGCCGACGACAACGGCAGCATTCGCCGCGCTGGCATGTACACTGACTGCCGGCCACGCGAAGCATCGCCGCACATGCGCAGCATTACCGACGTAACAACCGCGATTCGCAAGCTGAAGCCGTTTCCCGATGAACAAATCATCGTTGCAGCGATTATCGGGCCGGAGAATCCGTTTGGCATTCGTAAACGCGGAGACAGTGACAAGCTCGAAGTTGCGCCTGCGTGCACGTATCAAAAGCCGAATTGCACGGTCGCTGGGACTGAAACTTGCAAGCAAAACGCTGCGCCAAGCGTGCGGCTCAATGCGTTCGTCGACAACTTTGACAAACACTACCAAACTACGATCTGCAAAGATGAACTGTCGGATTCGATCCAAGCCGTGGCCGAATATGTCGCGAAAGACTTAAACCCGCGCTGTTTCAAATCGCCCCTCGCCGACCCGCCGGTCTGTAACGTGACCGATATCCTCAACTACGAAACAGCCAACGAGGCCGCTGACACCGTGCCTGAATGCAACAATGCGAAGTCAAACCTGCCGTGCTGGCATGTCGAAACCAACCTAACTGACTGTGTGCCGGGCCTATTTAGCGGCAAGCAAATCGTCATCGAGCGCAGCGTTGCATTGCCGGCTGCAGCCGTAACCAAAGTTGAATGCGAAGGCGTGCCGCGCTGAGCGTGACGGCTACTTCGCGCCAGTCAACGCGGTCCAGTGCGCCTTAGCACCGTCGAGCAGCTTCGGTGCTTTTTTGAAACCATCGGCCTTGTAGGTGCCGCCGGCAAACTCGTTGTCGCCAACTTGCACCCGCGATTGGCCACGCAGGATGTGTTTGTCTTTACCTTCCAACACCAACAGCTTCATGGTGTCAGGGCTCACGTCGCTGCGGCACCCGGTGGTGTAGGCAAACGTTAGCTCCGAAATGCCGTCGCTGTCGAAGTCGGTCAACATCACGCTGCCGTTGAGAAATTGCGTTGAATTGTCAAATTCGCACTTTTCCGACATGTCTTTGACCGAGCGTGCGAGTTTGACTGCTTTGCCGGCCGAACCGTCGTAGATATCGACTTGCAGATAGTACGAACGGCCGCTTTTGGCTTCGACGTTTTTCGTCGCAAACAATGCGTAGTGATCACCAGCTTTGTCGGTCCACGACACGCCGGTTACTTTGCTGAAGCCTTTCGGCGCAACCACCGTCGAAGGCATGTTGTCGTCGGTCGGCGACACCAAGAGCGGCGACGTTGGCCGAGTTGCCGACACCGCAACCACCCGGGCATCGGCGATGCCAGCCGCTGCAATCACGCCACTAGCAACAACGAAGCTCATCAACACATAATTTTTTTGCATAACGTTAGTCGTACCGTATGGCCGCACGCCCTGCAAGCCGCACAGCAAATGTGACAGAATCGCTGCATGAGCAAACCGAAACCGCGCCCGCGCACTGCACGGCGCGAAGCCGAACGGGCCAACGCTGCCGTTGTGGCAACCCGCGAACGTATCGCGCGACTCGAACCAGGCGGTGCCGCTGATTGGCCAATCACCGTCGAGTCGGCGGTGCTGATCGAGCGTCGCGCGGCG
>ERZ795056.6226-NODE-6226-length-11696-cov-5.484838_pt1 | contig 11696 bp, 7 predicted proteins | sample MGYA00375140_ERZ795056 | MGnify/ENA primary metagenome ERZ795056 (study PRJEB30185, sample SAMN05720227) | activated sludge metagenome | isolation source: Anaerobic digester | place: USA | collected 2015-03-09 ...
GATAACGACAGGCCCGGGAATGCTATCGGGGTCCAGCCCCGCAATCCTGGCCAGGCTGTCCATGAGTACGTTCTTCTTGAACTCCAGCTCCTTTTTGTACGGAACGTGGAGGTAAGAGCATCCGCCGCACCGGTTGTACAGGGGGCAGGCCGGTATGACCCTGTCTCCGGGTCCCGAAATGACGTTTTCTATCTCGCCGGTGCAGTAGTCTTTTTTTTCCGAAAGTATCCGGACCGTCACGGTTTCACCGGGGACCGCATTGGGGACAAGAACGGCTTTCCCTTCATGACGGCCGAGAAACAGGCCACCGAAAACCGCCTTTTCAATTTCAATTTGCAGGATCCTGGCCTTGCCGGACATACGCATCCCGTTTGGTATATTGTTACTCAGGTCATGCCCCGCCTTAAGGGGCTCCATTTTTAAGACCGTGTCAGGATTCAGGGCAAAAATCTATTTGACAATCACCTGTTCCTGGCGTTTTATCACTATGTAATCGGTAAAGTAACAAAATCAGTCAATCCCTTTCCGATAATTAATGCCAGAGAAGATGTAAAAACATGCCAAGAGTCCGGTCATTTATGAAGATTATCACGTATATTATGCTTTCTCTCCTGCTCGTGTCAGTGTTTGCATGCTCGAGAAGCGGCAAGAAGGAAAAAGAGCCCAACAATTCCTTTGCCACGGCAGGTGACATTTCTCTGGACGCCAGGTTTACGGGGTTCATGGATACGCCCAATGACAGGGACTTTTACCGGCTCATCGTTGACAAACCCGGGGTAATCGACGTGAATTGCTCGGGGGTCAAGGGAATTAACCTTGCCGTGAAAGTATGGAAAGGCGAGGAGGAGCCCAGGCTTTTAAAATGGCTCGATGATAACAGGAAGTCGTCGCCGGAGCGGCTGGCAAACCTGGGAGTGATCCCGGGCACATATTATTTCGAGGTTCTTCAGAGCGACAGGGACACGAGAAAGGCCAGTTCCGAATCGGCCTACGAGCTCGAGCTGAAAAGCAGGGAGGCCATTTCCGAGGAATCCGAGCCGAATGACTCGAAGGACGAGGCTGACAGCATCCACCAGGACAGGGAGATAACCGGCTTCTACTCCCCGGCCTACAACCGCCTTAACAACAATACCGAGAACCTTCACCGTGAGGAAGACTGGTTCGTGGTGGATGTCGTGCTCGGCTCCGACATGCCCGCGCTGATCACTGTCTCCCTGTCAGGCGTGACGGAGATCAATGCCATTCTCTCGCTGTACGATGCTGATGATAACCTCATTGCAACGGCCGATAACGGCGGAGCGGGCGAGCAGGAGACCATAACCGGAGCCGGCATCCAGAAATCGGGCAGTTATTATATCGTGGTCGCCTCGAAGGGCTACACCGTTAACAATGACGAGCCCTATACCCTTAAGGTCGCGATGCTCGAGCGCGACTCTGGCGTCGAGATGGAAAAGAACGACGATTTTGATTCCGCCAACGGTATCGTGAACAATGTCATAACCGGAAAGATAAACTCCCGGAAGGACCGCGACCTTTTCTTGTATACGGTGGCCAGGCCGTCGGCCTTCAGGATAGAACTCCGTCCGGCGGATGACATGGACACGATATGCTCGATTTACAGTAAAGACAACGAAAAAATAATCGATATCAACAACTCCGGGTCCGGCAGGAAGGAGGTTTATCCGAACTTCTTCACGGATAAGGACTTTTACATAGAGGTTTCAATGCGGTCCCGCGACTCCCTGCCGACAGGTGAATACGTCCTGTCAATTACTCCGCTTGAAGAGACGGAAGGCATGGAGCGCGAGCCAAACAATGATACGCCACAGGCCAACGGCATCAAGGGGAATGCGATATCCGGATTTACATCGTTCAGGGGGGACAAGGACTACTTCAGGCTTAGCTATGATTCCCGCGTCAAGGAACGATTCGAAATACGAAGCGGCCGGGGCGGTGAAATCCGGGTCTCCGTAACGGACCCGCTCGGGTATATTATCAAAACAGTAGATGTCAAGGGAGATAAAAAAGCGATATTCAGCGAGATGATAGACAAGAAGGGATACATCCTCGTGGAGTCGCTCACAGAAAGCTATGACTATCCCTATACGATAAACCTGAGAGGTGGAGAATGATGCGCGGTGTACCTCTGGCGGCATTGTGCATGGCGGCCCTGCTGATAGCCGGATGTGCGACGACCGGAACGACGGGAGTCAAGACCATAACCTACAAGAAGCCGGATGCCTATAATTTCCGGTTCATCGGGCTCGATACGGAGATTGACGATCCCTCCAGGGACCGTCGGTCGTATTACAAGATATTCATCGACAAGTCGGAGGAGGGCAGAACGACCACGGGCCTCGAGTCGCAGGAAAAGTCGTGTGACGCGATGCTCCAACCGAACCGGCACCTCGTAACCGTGGAGAAATGGGTCCTGGATCAAAAAACGGGCCGGTACATCAAGCTGAACAATATTGAGCAGCCCAAGCCGAATTTCGTCTATTTTGACCTTCCGGAAGACAGGATCGTCGTTATAGAGATGAAGACGCTCGGGGACGGCACTTCGGAATTCGTGATCGATTACGAGTGCAGATAGGCGGGCGGTACTGCATAAGGAAAAAAAAGGCGAGGCCTCCAGGCCCCGCCTTTTTTGTTTCAATCAAAAAACCCGGTGTCCGGCTTCTCTTTCCGGGAAACCTTGCTGGCGTAGAAGCTCTTTACCACCGCGAGGGGAATGTCATATTCCTGGCGCGCGTTCCACATGATATATCCCTTGATGCCGGAATCATGCACGGCCTTCAACTGATCATGAATGTACTTGTCAAAGGGAATGCCGGACATCTTCATCTTGAACGCCTGGATATAGGCAACGATCTTGGCGTTCTTGGTTCTCAATTTGGCCTGGGTCGAGGTGACGTGCACGGCATAGTAAGGGTCAGCGTAGAACTTTTTACTCCAGGTGTAGTGTGAGGGATATGCCATGGGGCAGATGAGGTCCACGACCTTGTCGAGGCTTTCCATGTTCTGGCCGATGATATCGTCTTTATTCAATGGGATCCTGCCGAAAATGTCCGCCGCTATCCTCGCATTGTATTTCTTGACGCGGGCCCGGGCCATGGTGATGAAGTCTTCGACGAATTTATATCGCTGGCTGAAAGTGAGTTTCCTGGTGCTCCCCGAGTCATGGAACCTGATATAATCGAACTGGATTTCCGTGAACCCGTTCTTGCAGGCGTCTTCGGCAATGGCAATGCGGTCATTGAGGTAGCTCTGCGGTACTGGATAGTTCCGGAGGCCGTCAGGAAAGACCACGATGCGGGCGATGGGATGAATGCCGTTGTCCTTGCAGTATTTAACATGTGACGCGGGCACCATGCATTTAACGAATTTCGCACTCTGGACATCGAGCACCATGGCATTGATGTTAGCGGCTTTTGCCTTCCTGACCAGGCTTTTGAGCTTCTCGAAATTGTTCGCGGTTGCTACGTTGAGGTATATACCGCGGTAGAAATCCGGATACTTGTTAACGGTTTCTATCGTCCGGGAATCATCACTTTTCGTTTGAAAGAATTGTGCGACCACTATAGAATCATGAGCGTCGCCGAGCCGGGAGCTGAATATTGTGAATGGCAGGTTGCCCACCAGTAGAAAACCGCCGGTAAGTAACAGTAGAATGCCAATTTTTTTCATAGAAAACCTCACACTGAAATTTAATGGATAAAACTAATTATAATCGCCAATAAGTAAAAGATTTTTTTTCCCAGACTGAAAAAATAACAGGTTATGTCCCTGAAAAACACCACAGTTTCTTATCCGATTTTATGATCATTGATTAAAGGCCCATATCCGCGGCAAATAACCATCAGGCTGCAGGTAAGAATTGGCTCATAACCATGCAAAGATCTCTTTATAATAAATATCGACACCAACCCATAAGATTTAATATTTTTATAGACATTTATGCTAAAAAATATAAATAAAACTTTTAAGCTATTGACGTAAATACTATTTTTTATTATCTATAATAGTAAATAGTAAAAAGAGTCAAAATCTGCACCATACTTTCACAGGGATACCCCAGCAAGGATTCCGTAGAAAAGACCTGGTAATGGCTTTCCGGTTTGTAGCCGGATGTCATTAAGCTATTCTCATTTACCATACGTCGGTGCAAGAATATTTTTTCAACGGTGTTACTTTGTATATCCAACCTGAAACACTTGATCTGATAAGAAGCAGGGTTGTCATTCAGGATGTTATCAGGCGGTATGTCCCCTCGTTAAAGAAAAAAGGCAAGAATTACCTGGGCCTGTGTCCCTTCCATAAGGAGAAAACGCCTTCCTTCACGGTTTCACCGGACAAACAGATATTCTATTGCTTCGGCTGTCATACCGGCGGAAACATCTTTAACTTTATCGGTAAAATGGAACGGCTGGAATTTCCCGAGAGCGTCAGGTTCGTGGCCGACATGGTCGGTGTGGAGATACGGGACGAGAAACGGGGCGACACGAGCCTCAATGAGGCCCTCTATCGGCTGAATAACCTGGCCATGGGCCAGTTCCGTTCCTGCATAACGTCGCCGGCCGGCAGGAAGGGCATGGCTTACATAACCTCCCGGGGAATAACACCTGAAAGCATCGAGCGATTTGGCATCGGGTATGCGCCCGATTCGTGGGACTTCCTTTCCCGGACCATCATCAAATCAAAACGTGATGCAGAGCTTGCAGAAAGTATAGGGCTCATCCGGAAGAGCCCGAACAGGCCCAACAGCTATTACGACAATTTCCGGAACAGGGTCATGTTTCCGATATGGGACATCTCGGGCAATGTCATCGCGTTCGGCGGCAGGACTATCGGGGACGACACCCGCAAGTACATCAACTCGTCAGAGTCGCCCATCTTCAGGAAGAGGAGCATGCTCTACGGGCTGAACAGGGCCCGGGACTCGATCAAGGACCTCGACAGGGCCATCGTGGTCGAGGGTTACCTGGACGTGATCGGTTGCCACCAGGCGGGCCTTGAAAACGTGGTTGCACCGCTCGGAACGGCTATTACCGACGAACAGATCAAGATGCTGGGGCATTATTGTAACGAGATCATATTTATGTATGACGCCGATACGGCCGGCATGAAGGCGGCCATGCGTTCCCTTGACATAACGGAAGATACGAACATCAACGTCAGGGTTGGCATGCTCCCCGAGGACGACCCGTTTGATTATATCATGAAGAAAGGGCCCCGCGAATTCATTGCGGTCGTCGACAGGGCCGTCAGCCCGGTGGATTTCAGGATTGACCGCATCATGGACAATTTCCAGGTGCTCGGCCGTGTGAACACCCTGCTCAACCTGTTCAGCGTAATCAGGGAATTGAAGCTCGAGACCGAAAGAAGCGTATATTTGAAGAAAATCAGCACCCTCCTCGACGTGGACGAAAACTCGGTACGGGCTGACTTTAAAAACTATCTGATGAAGCAGCAGCCGCAAAAAAACGAAAATACACAAATTGTAAAAAATGAACAGTCAGATATTGTGACAAGGAGTTATCGGGATATAACGCGCCTTGTCTGCCAGTCTCCCAAGCTGATCGAGAAAGTTGTCATCGACTATCCAATTATTGACATCCCGGATGCTATTTCGCGTGAGATTTTGAAAAAGATATCGGAATTGTATTATAATGACCCCGAATTTACCATTGATAAAATATTTGACTTTTTTCAGAATGGCCGGGAAATGGATTTTTTGAATGAAATCGTCAATGCAGAGCATTCCGTGATAAACCCGGATGCCGCGTATACAGAAATTTATATCAACATGAAAGTGCGCGAGATTGACGATAAAATTGATAAGTATCATGCGATGCTCAAGTCTTCTGCCGGTGCAAATGCCAACATGTATCTGACTGAAATAGAAGTATTGCGCAGGGAAAAGGAAAAAATGCTTCATTATGTTTACAACAAGGTCTCGTAAAGCCGGCCCCGCAGCCGGTATGACGGCCCGATGAGCGTCAGATATCGCATCGTTTCTGATTGGTTAACAATAAACAAGGATAGGATTACGACATGAGTAAAAAAGAGATGACGCTGGATGCCGTTCCAGAAGTCAAGAAGCTGATCGAGCTGGGAAAACAAAATGGCGAAGTAACCTATGACGAGATCAACGACATTCTTCCGGACAAGCTGCTGAATTCAGAGAAAATCGACGATGTGTTCATCCTGCTCAACCAGCTGGGGATCGAGGTGGTCGAGGAATCGACCCGGAAGGACCAGAACCTGCCCGGGGTGCGCAAGAAAAGCAGCACCTCGGCGAAGAAAAGCGTCTCCACCCAGACGGAGACCTCGCATGTCGACGATCCGATCCGCCTGTACCTCAAGGAGATCGGGAAAGTTTCCCTCCTGTCCGGGGACCAGGAAGTCGATCTCGCCAAGCGGATAGAGGAAGGCGAGATCCTGATTGAAGAGACCGTGTACAACTCGACCCTCCTCATCAATGACCTGATAAAGAACTACTCCAAAATAAAAAGCGGCAAGATAAAGCTCACCGACGTTCTCAAGGTGAACCGGCTCTACTATTTTTCATCAGTGGACCTGGACAAGCTGGAAAAGAAGTTCCATGAGACGATGAAGGTCATCATCGAAGAAGACAACAAGATGATACAGGTCGGCAACAAGCTCAAAAAGGTAGACCCGGAATCCAAGAAGGCGGAGGAGCTCAAGGAGAAGATTGAAACGTCGCGGATGACCATACGCAAGACGATCAGGAACCTCGAGATCAATGATAACGAGGTGAACAAGCTTTCCGTCAAGATAAAGTCGATGGTCGCCAGGATACAGGAAACCTATGAGTTTTTCACCGAGATGGAAAACAAGTACCTCAAGGACCTCAAGGACCTCAAGCACCTCGCGCGCAAACTGGAAAAGGGAGAAACGATAACCAAGATAGTACGCGAGCTCGGGCTGAAGAACAAGGACGAGCTGCTCGACGTCATCAAGAACGTCAGGAACAACGAGCGCAAGATACGGAGAATAGAGCAGGAAGCGGGGGCCACGGCCGATGACATCATGGCCTGGGGCCAGCAGATTACCACGGGCCAGAAAAAGATTTCTATCGCCAAGAAGGAGTTGATTAACGCGAACCTCCGTCTCGTGGTTTCCATCGCGAAGAAATACGCGAACCGGGGCATGCATTTTTTTGATCTTATTCAGGAAGGTAACATAGGCCTCATCAAGGCCGTAGACAAGTTTGAATATAAGAAAGGATACAAGTTTTCCACGTACGCAACCTGGTGGATACGCCAGGCCATAACACGGGCGATTTCCGACCAGGCGCGGACCATCCGGGTTCCGGTCCACATGATCGAGCAGATCAACAAGGTTATGCGCGAGACCAGGCTGTTCCAGCAGGAGTTTGGCCGCGAGCCGAGCCCCGAGGAGCTGTCTGACCGCCTCGGGTGGGTCGTCGGCAAGGTCAAGGCGGTAAAAAACGTCGCACGCGAGCCGATATCCCTGGAGACGCCGGTCGGCGAAGAAGAGGACTCCCTCCTGGGCGATTTCATCGAGGACAAGGAGGTCGATTCGCCGGCCAACACGGCCGCCTACCGGCTCCTTTCGGAGCAGATAAACACCGTCCTCTCGACGCTGCCCGCGCGCGAACAGAAGGTCATCCGGATGAGGTTCGGTCTCGATGACGGATACTCGCACACCCTCGAGGAAGTCGGCTATGTCTTCAAGGTCACCCGGGAGCGGATCAGGCAGATCGAGGCGAAGGCGCTGCGACGGCTCCGCCATCCCACCCGCGCGCGCAAGCTGAAGGATTATCTGGATCATATGTAAGAGGCGGGCGTTGCTGCCGGATCTGACACTGACAGCCCGGTATAACGCGAGTACGTGATGGACCAGATCAAGAAAGTGGCCATTATCGGTGCGGGATCATGGGGCACCGCAGTGGCGAAAGACATTGCGGAATCCAAGCCGCACATATCCGTGCAAATGTGGGCGTACGAAAAATCGGTCGTTTCGTCCATTAACGAAACATGCGAGAATGCAGATTTCCTGCCGGGGATCAAACTCCCTCCGAACATAACCGCCACGAACAGCATGAAAGAAGCGGTGGATGATGCGCAGGCGGTCATTCTCGCGCCTCCCTCGAAAGTCGTGTATGACATTTCCCAGAAGCTTGCAGGTCTCATAAGCGGCGACGTTGCCGTCGGCTTCCTCACCAAGGGTTTCTGCAAGATACAGAACGAAGTCCTGACCATATCCCAGGCGATCGAGCGGGCAATCCCGGTCCTTGCCGGGAAAGTCGTCGCCATTTCCGGCCCGAGCCACGCCGAGGAGGTTTCGCGCCGTTTCCATACCTGCCTGAACGTGGGCGGACAGTACGCCGAAACCCGGGCCGCCATGGCCCGTCTTCTGGACTCCGAATACGTCCAGTGCCGGGAAACGGAGGACATACGCGCGGTCGAGGTGGGCGGCACGCTTAAGAACCCGGCCGCTATCGCGGCCGGGATGATCAGCGCCCTGCCGCGGTGCGGTGACAACCTGTCAGGGGCCCTTATCTCGGAGGCGCTCCTCGAGATGATCAGGCTCGGCGAGCTGTTCGGCATAAAACCGGAGCGCATGATGGACATCTCGGGCCTGGGCGACCTGGTCGCTACCGCTCTGAGCGTGCATAGCCGCAACCGGCGTTTCGGGAGCGACATCGCCGGCCAGATCATGAAGAAGGGCTCGACGCTCAACCTGATGGACCGTATCATTCTGCGCCTCAGGCCGGAGAGCGTGATCGAGCGGATGAGCGAGAAGTTGCACTACCTCGCGGAGGGAGCGTATGCCATCGAGCCGCTGATAGAGCTCGCCGAAGCGAAAGGCGTGTCGATCCCGGTCTATCGTTCCCTGTACGAGGTGCTCCTCAACAAGAAGGACCCGTCCCTGCTGGTCGAGACGATTAAAAATCCTGACAGGTTCGATGAGCTGTATTTCAGCACGAAGATACAGATAACCAGCAGGAAGAAAGGGCTGGAAAAGATAAGAGGCAGGGCATTCCGGGAGCTAATCACCGCGCGTACCACAGAGGAGCTCCAGTTCCGGGAGAAGAACAGGCTGGAGGCGAAATCACCGGACGAAATCATGAAGCTCCTCAGGGCGGACCGGGACGCCGCCGGCAGGGGACGCATGGGGCAGGCTGAATTGCGGTTGATCGACGGGATCTCCCGCGACAACTATAACGACACTATCGGCGGGCTCGCAGGGATATACGCGGGCGAAGTAACCGATAACTATTCCACGGTATTCAAGTGGGCATGCTTCCTGTTAATTGGTTTTATAGAATTCCTGAATCTGTTCATCCAGAGGCGGGGAAAGATTACCCTGTCGGGAAGGCTTGACGAGATACGCAAGGCAGGCAAACAGGCCACGGTGATCTATGTGTCAGGTCACACTACGCCGTTCGATTCCCTCATTGCGGCCCTGACGATTTTCAGGAAAGGCATGCCGTTTCCGAGGTTTTTTATCAGCTCGGAGGCGGCCTCATCGATGAGCGCACGTGTACTGAAAATGTGCGGCGGCTTTGTCGTCGATACTTCACGGCTCGGGAACCCGGTGTACCGTGAGGTCATCCGCCAGTACATCTCGATAATAGCCGGCCACGGGGTGCCGCTCCTCTACGTCATTGACAGGTCGACCGGCGGGGACGAGTTCTTTTCCGCTGTTAAGGATTCGGTCTACAAGCACGGGGTTGAGCTCGCGATCGTTCCGGTGGAGCTTTCCTATCTCCGGAAACCGGCCGTTCTCGGCCTCGGCATCTCGGGAGTGAGCGGCATCCTTGCGAACGTGGTGCACCTGAATTTTTCGCGCCCGATCTATGTTTCGGAATACACGCGGGTGCCGCACATGATCGAGGGACTCCCCGGCATTATCGCGGGGATATGGGAAAAGGAGAAAAAAATATTTCCCCACTACGTGCTCTGCAAGATCCTCAGGGACAGGGGGTATTCGGTACGGCAGGGCGATCTTCTCGGCCTGGTTAAAAACTACCTCAACCGGTCAGCGCGGAGCTATGATTACAGCCCATCAAAGCTGACCCGGAAAGGCCTCCGGTTCCTTGAAAACAACGCTATTATACGGGTCGAGAACGGACAGATAACCGTCATAGATAAAGAATTGCTTTCCTATTATGCGGACGGGATTTCCTGACCGCCCGGGCCCGCACTTATACCCTGAACAGGTGCTCAAACGTGCCGAAGAGCACGTTTACCAGCTGCGCGCGTCCCTCCAGCGATCCGGACATCCCGTACAGCGCGCTGCTTTTCGGCTTTGTTCCGGCCGCGGACTTCGCGTAGCTGACGCCCGCACGGAGATCTTCGACCAGCAGGTCGGCAATGCCTGGCACCAGCGTCTGCGGTACCGTGATGCAGAAGTGGATTCCCGCCGGGTTTTGCAGGCCGTTGAAGCGCCAGCCCTTTGAGCTCAGGTAATCGTTGACATGGAAAATGTCGACCTGCTCCGAACGCATGCTTATGATGAATGTAGCTTTGCCGACAACCTGGATCTCCGGGATCGTCGCCAGGCCTTTTTTGATCTGGTCGGATATTTCCATGATGGCGCGTGCGGCCTCCAGGTATCCCTCCTGCCCGAGTGAGACCATCGTCGCCCAGGTCGAGGCGCTCAGGCCCCCGGAACGGCTCCCGGTCATAGACGGAGAGGCGTAGATGCCTCCCGGCCAGTGTGCCATCTGGAAGAACTGGTACCGTCGCAGCTTCAGGTTGCGGTACAGTACGACCGAGTTTCCCTTGAGCCCGTACCCGAACTTATGGGTATCCGCGGACATGGAGGTCAGGCCCGGCAGACGGAAGTCGAAAACCGGCACATCGTACCCCAGCTTTTCTATCCAGGGGAGGATGAATCCGCCGAGGCAACCGTCGATGTGGAAACCGAGGTCGTGCTCCAGCGCGATTTCCGACAGCTGCTCCATGGGATCAACCAGCCCGTACGGATAATTGCCGGCGCTGGCTACGATCGCGACCGTGTTTTTATTGATAAGCTTTTTCACCTCACCGGGTATGACCAGGTAATCGTCATCGTTGACCGGGGCGAGGACCATCTTTATCCCGAAATATTCGCCTGCCTTATGGAATGCCGGGTGCGCGGTGATGGGGAGTATGATCTCGGGCTCGGTGATCTTTTTTTCAATGCGGGCCCGGTCGCGGTAGACTTTCATGGGCATCATGATGCTCTCGCTGCCACCGAAGGTAACGGTTCCGCAGACCTCATCCTCGGGTTTTAACGCCCGGGGCGCATCGCCGTGCAGCATGGCCGCGGTCATCGCGACTACCTCGCTCTCGAATTTCGACATGCTCGGGCAGAGGTCCACCTGGAGTACGTTAACATGCGAGAAGAGCGAGAAAATCCTGTTGAGAAAGGCGCGGTGCTCGGCGCCGGCATGGTAGAACGTGCCGGATACCTTGCCGTTCTGCCATTTGGCATTTTCCTCTTCAGACATGGTCGAAAGCTCCCTGAATATATCCTCCCGGTCCCTGCCTGTGTCGGGAATACGGTCGTAGCTGGCGAAGCGTCCCTTGTAGGGCTTGAAGGGGTCAACGAATGAGTTTTTGTTTTCTGACATGTCTGAACCTCGTTCTGGATGATTATTTTCTGAGATCGGAAGTGCACACGTCTGAACTCCAGTCACCGCTTAACATCTCGTATGC
>ERZ795056.6230-NODE-6230-length-11691-cov-25.353816_pt1 | contig 11691 bp, 9 predicted proteins | sample MGYA00375140_ERZ795056 | MGnify/ENA primary metagenome ERZ795056 (study PRJEB30185, sample SAMN05720227) | activated sludge metagenome | isolation source: Anaerobic digester | place: USA | collected 2015-03-09 ...
TACAACAACTCACCACACTTCTTGCAATAGAGGGCGTCCATGTCATGACCTTCTTTACCACACTTGTGGCAGACCTCATTTTTCTGATCTCTTTTTCTTGCAGCGATGGCCATCTCAGTTGTTACAATGCCGGTAGGAACAGCGATAATGCCATAGCCCATCAGCATAATAATGCTGGCCACAAATTTTCCCAGGTCAGTTACGGGGGATATATCTCCATAGCCAACGGTAGTGATAGTTACGATGGCCCAGTAAATGCTGTCGGGGATACTTGAAAAACCATGTTCGCCTCTTTCTACCAGGTACATAACTGAACCGAGAATTACCACCAGCATCAGCACCACGAACATGAATATGCTGATCTTTTTTAAACTACCCCTGATGGCTACCCCAAGAAACTGCATCTCGGTAAGAAAATGGGTGAGTTTAAAAATGCGGAACACCCTCAGCAGGCGCAATGCCCTTAACACGAGTAACGATTGTGCACCGACAAAGAATATACTCAGGTAGCTGGGAATAATAGCCAGCAGATCGATAATGCCCAAAAAACTAAACACATATTTTATGGGCTTCTTAATAGTAAGCAGGCGCAATGCATATTCAATGGTAAAGATCAGCGTGAATATCCATTCCATCGTAAAAAAGAAACCGCCGTAAGCGAGGTGCCATTTCTCCACACTGTCCAGCATCACAATTAAAATACTTGCCAGGATAAACACCAACAGCGACACGTCGAAGATCTTGCCTGCAACGGTATTGGATTCATAGATGATCTCATGAAGTTTGCTTCGAAGTAGATCTTTTTTGTTATCTGGCATTTGCAAATGAATATGATCGTTAAAAACAAAGCTGAGTTAAGCGCAAGCATTCGCCGGGCATTTGTTTGTTGATATATGAAAGGATGCAATGTTTGTGCCGGTATTGGCTGGACCATGCAGATCCGTTTATTCCCGGTTGATACAGGGCATACAGCAGGCCAGGCAGGATGGGGCCCCAGCATACCCGTAAACTGTATGCAAGTGCATAGAATGGGCTGTAAAGAATTCAATACCCTGGAAAACACACTGCTACTTTTTAGCCGCCTGCTTGTGCACATGCTTTTTCTTCGATCCCTTTTTATGCACATGCCCCCCACTGGTCTTTTGGTGATGTGGATGCGTTTCCAAATGCTCTCTCAACAGGTCCTTGCCATAATCGTTACCGTTAGGTGTGCGCACAACAGTATGAATATGCGTTTTAACCGGTGCGATACCAGCTTTGGTTGTATCAGGAAGAAATACAGGCGTCTGGTGATCAAATTCAATTAGTATCACCGGGCTGTGGATACGGTAGTAAAACGGGCTCTCAATATCGTTGCCCTGTACCCAGGTAAAATTAGTTTCATCGAGGTGAAGCAGCACGTCCTCCATTTTAACTTTGGCCTGTCCATCTCTTATATTGTTTACATATTCTGCGATCAGCGCAAGCAATGAAGCTTGCTGCGCTTTGGATAATCTAGCAGCTGGTATTCCTGTAACAGGAATAACTTCATTGTCCCTGAATGCTTCACTACGGTTGAAATCAAAATCTTTTTTTGTCCAGAGCGTGGCTGCTGCTCTTTGCACACTATCCAGCGACAAATAAAAATCCAGTCCCATTTTTTCTTCTCTTTCAAAAGTTCGCAAACCTTTATGCTCACCTTTTTCAATCAGCGTTGGTTCGGAACCCATAAAAGTGGGTGTCATTACTACCTGGTCGCCCATAACAAAATAGTTGATCACCAAATGATGACCTTCTATCTGCCAGCCATAAGGCTCGGTATCAGAAGCAGTTCCAAAAAAAGTAAACCAGTATTTTTCACCACCCAGGTTTTTATTACCGGGTACCAGGGTAGCCAGGTAGGCTTCCATGGTCATGATATCCTTTGCCTTTTGTAATCCCTTAGCACTCAGGCTTTCTTTCAACAGTTGAAAGATCAGTTTCTTTTGTGCAGCTGTCATTTTTTCTAAACAGATGCCGGCCCTCTTCCATCGCTCTATATTGTGCCACCTGCGCCACTCTGCTGAGTTGATCGGGAATACCGCTGCTGCTTTTTGTGTTTTGCTGAGTGTGGCAACAAATGCTGTTACAGCGTTCTTGATCCCTATGGTAGGGTAGCCCGTTTTTTTTATGGGAAAAAGATCTTTGATAGCAGTTCCGTTGCTGGTGATGCCCACATAGGGAGCTGCAAATGCCGTTGCTTCTGCTGCGGAACCAGGCTCTAAAAAAAGCATCTGTGCACCTTTTACCTTACCCGCCAGTCCATCTACATAACCCCAGTTATCTGCTATTTCGGTTGTTTGATCATTGACCACGAAGCTGCGGAACATGTCATACTTGTCGGCTGCTATCGTGTATACATACCCGATAGTCATGCCTCTCATCGAGTCGGGGAAAGAGATGGTTTGATGGTAAAGCCCGTTACTATCCGGCCTGGAAGGAAACTCAACGAAATGCTCCACCGTTGTACCTTGTTTATAGGGAAGCTGCAACCATATGATGGCTGCGGTATCCGTTGCTGCCATATCAGGCACTTTTAGTTTGAAGCTTACAGGATAGCCTGTACCTGTTGTGCCCGGCTGTGTATAAGCTTTGTAAAAAAGTATACAGGCAAATAAAAGGCAAATGGCTTGTTTCATTATAGCAGGCTGGTTTTAGTTATTGAAATGGACAGGTCGCTTAGCTTTCGGGCAGGTTTCAAATGTAAAGCTTTTATTTATTGGATGCCGTAAACTGCCAGTTGAAATCGAATCACCCTGGCTCTACCCCGCCTGTCGCAATCCTCCCTTACAATGTCGTATTAAGCACCAAAGATCAATTTCGAGTGGAGCTACCTTTATAAAATTAAAGCCACCGCATTATGACATTGTGTAAACAAACAACAGACATCAACCTTATTGGCCTTCACGTTACTACATTCCCCAACGGCATCAAAGAAGCTTTTGACAGTGTATTGGAAACGCTTGGAAGTAACCGTACCTGTTATGGTATCAGCTGGATGGACGACAATAATACCATACAATACTATGCTATGGTAAATCAACTGGTAAAGGGCGAAGGGGAAAGTCATTCCTATAAAACACTTAAGATACCTGCCGGTGATTACAAAACAGAAACCGTACATGATTGGTTAAGCAAAACAAGCAGTATCAAAGATGTATTTCATGAACTGGTGGACAGTGGGCAACCCAATGAAAATAATCCCTGTATAGAATGGTACCAATCAGATGAAGTAATGGTTTGTATGGTGAAGGCCTGATACAAAATACCTTCGCATTGTTTCTGATTACGGAATTGGTTCGAACAGGTTTCAATAATATAAAAGATACTTCTAACAAAAAATGTATGAGAAAGATCGTAGTGTTATCCATGATCTCGCTTGATGGGGTGATCCAGGCACCCGGCGGTCCCAAGGAAGACCGGTCGGGCGGTTTTAAATATGGTGGGTGGGTGGCACCGTACAGCGACAAAACATATCGAAGTGAACTGCAAAAAGAATTACAGCCCTCCACCTACCTGTTGGGCAGAAAAACATTTGCTAACTGGGCAGCGTACTGGCCACATCACGGTGATTTTTGGCCGGGCATCAATGAGGGTACCAAGTTCGTTTTTACTAAAAAGATCAAGGCAACAAACAAGCTGGTGACTGGCTGGAAAAATGTGGTGCTGATAAAGACACTGGCGGATATAAGAAAAATCAAAACAATACCTGTAACAAAAAAAGATTTGAAAAATACCGACATACAGGTTTGGGGCAGCAGTGAGCTGGTGCAATTATTATTAAAACACGACCTGGTAGATGAACTCCGTCTTAAAATACATCCACTAACATTAGGTAAAGGAAAAAAACTGTTTGATAAAGGCACCTTAGCTGCAGGATTTAAACTGGTATCTCATGTTGTTACTTCCAGCGGCGTTATTATTGCACACTATAAGCGTGCTGGAAAAGTTGTAACTGCTGCTGCAGGAGTAAAATAGTAATCTCATTGCCTGAACGGCTCACATGAAACAGGGTACTTGTTACAGTTAGTTTCGCTGCATCTTAAAACTCCACAATAAACCCAATAGTAGGTGTTACCTGCGGATCATCATTTTTTATACGGCTGGGTATGGCATTGCTTCCGTCTGCTTTAATGGGCTGGCCGTCGGTGGTAACAAATCCTGTATTGCTTTCATTGCGTTGAAAGGTATAACTATCAGGTGCCGGGCTTTTGGCCACATACCAGTTGGTAACATCTAAAAATACATCCAGCGTGATCTTTTTAAAATTCCATTTTTTATCAATGCGCACATCACTGGCATTAAAACCACCCAGCCGGTTGCTGTTGAGTCTTGTATAATCTAGCACACCCTGCCCAAGACCCAGGTAATTTAACCGGGATGCTGTTTCATCAAATGCTGTGTAAGGCGCACCACCCTGGTAGCGGAATTTTAAACCCAGCTCCCAGTTGCGGCGAAACTTATAACCCCAGGTAACGCTGAGCAAATGCTGGTTATCCCAACTGCTGGGAATGAAAATATTATTCGCACCACTATATTGACTCCTGTAGAAAGTATAAGAGAGTATACCAAAGAAGCGGTTGGTCAATTTTTTTTGTGCAAAGAACTCCACCCCATAGGCTCTTCCCTTTCCATTGGTAACCACCGCTTCGTTGCCCAGCACCGTAAAATCATTACCTAAATTAGACAGTGAAATTCCATCTCTTAATGATACCGGCACATTTGCATACTTCTTATAAAACCCTTCCACCGTAAACCGCAGATCATCATTGGGCAGGTATTCAACACCTGCTGCAAAATGGTCGCTTTGTAAATAGTCGCTGTTCCTGTTGACAAGCTGGTTATTGTTGTCGGCAAAACCCAATATCGTATACGGTGCCAGTTTATAATACCTGCCCAGTGAAGCGTTCAGCGTCCAACTGTCTGCAAGAACGTAACTGAAACTAATACGCGGCGACAGGGTTTGCAGTCCATTCTTACCGTTTGTGGTAAAAGAATTCATATCTGTTCTGATACCCGAGCTGATGCCGAGACGGTTATTAAAAAAACGCCTGCTGAGCTGTGCAAAAGCACCATAGCGCCACAAATTATTTAAAGGGCTGGTAAACCTTGCCGTTATTGCGGGCTGAATGATATTGTTATTATCATCTCTCAGTTCTTTCCTGATCACGTTAAATGTATTGTTGCTGTATTCAGCCAGTTGCAGCACCAGGCCATACGATAACTTCCAGCCATTATTAGTCGTATTCACATCCAGGCGTAATTTGTTTTCTGTTTCTCTTGATTGAAAGGAAAGTGTTTGTTGTGATGGTAATTGTGTTTCATTGTCTTCATAACGAACAATGTCATTATCAAAACTATTCCTGCTAAGGGCAATATTGACAAAGCCGTTTTTGATCAATCTTTTTAAACTTATCCCTGTAGTATAATTCCATTGATTAATGACAGGGTTCGAATTTAATACATACAATTTTTCGGGGGTTGCATCTTTTATTTTAGCAAACTTAAATTCGTCAATGGCACCGATGGCTAAAAATGACAAGGTTGTTTTTTTATCAAACTGGTGGGTGATCTTGGTTTGAAAATCCCAGTAATTGGGTCTTATCGGGAGATCCAATGCCGTAAATAACAATTCTAAATAAGAGCGTCTTGCTGAAGCGAGGAAAGTAGTTTTCTTATTTTTTGACAAGGGCCCATCAAAAGTGGCTGCCAGTTCTGTTGCGCTAAGCCTGATATTTCCCTGCAATTGATTGGGGTTGCCATTTTTTTGCTTGAATTGAAAAACGGAGCTCATGGCATTGTCGTAGCGTGCGTCAAATGCAGAAGTGGTTAGTTTTACATCTTCAATAAACGATACATTTAAAATACCCTGCGGTCCACCACTGCTGCCCTGGGTTTGAAAATGATTGATCACGGGAATTTCAATACCATCCAGGTAAAAAACGTTTTCATTAGGCGCTCCACCCCGAATGATGATATCATTTCTAAAACTGCCTCCCTGCGAGCCTCCACCCACCCCGGGCAAGGTTTGTATTACTTTACTAATGTCAAAATTACCACCGGGGTTACTTTTGATTTCTTCGGTTGTAAGCCGCTGTACGCTCATCGGAGTTTCCAAAGTGGCGGCCCGTGCTGTACGCCTGTTGGTTCTGATCACCACATCCTGCAACTGCGATACTTCTTTTTCCAGGTCAATAGAAAAATTCAATTCATTCCCTGCTGTGATGATAATATTAAAAAGTGACTGCTTTTTGTATCCCACAAGTGATACTTCCAGCGTATAGGTATTAAGTGCTATATCAGTCATACGGAAACTACCTGCCGAATCGGTAATAACAGATTTGTCGGTTCCCAACAAACTAACGGTAGCGGATGCCAATTTTTGTTGAGACGTCTTATCGGTCACAGTTCCAGAAATGCGGCCGTTATTTTGGGCAAAAGCTGTGGAATTGATAATTAAAAAAGCAACAGGTACAAAAAGGTAGAAAAGGGCAGTTCTCGATCTCATGATATTACAGCGCTCAAAGCGGTTTTGTTTAACTTTATAACCTAATTTTCAGCCCTATAACATCCAAACAGGGATTTGGTTCAGCAACTGCCACAAAACTTAAGCTCCATCCTTCTTCGCTAAAATACTACTGATCTTATTCGGGCAGGATCTGTTGTTTTGCTTTAGAAAAAGTATGTACAAGATGACGGCTCTTGCGTAACGGAACCTGCTGCAAACTATCTGCAGATTTTCTTTTACGTGTTACAAGGTAAAATACAGCAGCTACTGCCCCGATGATCGTTGTTGCTATCCAAATATTCCTGTTCATAAAATTATGGTTTGCAAGTTAAAAAAAGACCAACAACGTATTAAAATGGCATCATTCAAAGCCATTTTAATACGTGCGTAGTTTTCAAATTTTGTTGGATTCATCATCCTGCTCCTCTTCATGTTCCATTGATCCGGAATCTTCCAGGATGTCCTCTTCAGATTCCTCAGCTTCTTCAAAACCGGTATCGGTATCTGCATTGTCTTCATCAATATCTGCTGTTTCTTCGCTGTTCACAATGGCTTCATCATCATTAAAATCATCTTCTTCATTCAGTTCATTATTCTTAATGGGCGCTCCTGTACCGTCTTTGGGGCCAGGATGAAAATAACGGTTAAAATGTATCATAAATTTATATTTAGACCTTATGCAATACAATCCGGGTGCCTGAATCCTACAGCTATTTACAGGCATGTTCTACGTCACCTTTTGTATCAATATTTACTCAATTGTTACCCATCACCATGCGTTCTGTGTATAAAAAGTCATAGCATTGAAATATTAATATCTGCAGCAGATATACAAGTTTTGGCAGCGGCACATCCGCATAGGCCCGAAAATGGAAAACAACTGCCCCTAAAAAAATGCGGTCTTTTTCCTATTTTGCATTTTGTATTATACATTTACTGCAACATTTCTCAGCACCCTGATCTACGACAGGTAACACCCGGAATTCGTAAAATAAGCATACCCCCAAAGACATTTTTATGACCAACAAAAATGCTGACTATTATTTTCTCCAGGGTGGAGGTGAAATGGGTGAACGCACCAGGGCCCGGGACTGGAGTAAAACCGCTGTTGGTGACCCTGCAGGCTGGCCCGCCAGTTTACGCACCACGCTCGGGATATTGCTGCATACAAAATTTCCCATGTTCTTATTTTGGTCGGATGAGTTAATTTGCTTTTATAACGATGCCTACCGTCCCAGTTTAGGCAATGATGGCAAACATCCTTCTATATTAGGAATGCCTGGTAAAGACGCCTGGCCGGAAATATGGCATATTATACACCCGCTGATTGATAGTGTGATGAATAAAGGGGAATCTGTTTGGTTTGAAGACCGGTTAGTCCCCATCTACAGGAATGGAAAGATAGAAGATGTGTACTGGACATTCAGTTACAGCCCGGTGCCCGATGAAACCGGTACAGTGGCGGGCGTACTGGTTACCTGCGCAGAAACTACAGACAAAGTAAGTACGCTGCGGAAAATTGAAGAAACCGATCAGCGTTTTCGCAATACCATGCAACAGGCGCCGGTGGGAATTACCATCTTACGGGGGCCGCAATACATTGTAGAAATGGCAAACGATGCCTACCTGCAACTTGTTGACAGAAAAGAAACTGAATTTGTTGGAAAACCATTGTTCAACTCCTTACCCGAAGTAAAAGAAACTGTTCACTCACTGCTTGATAGTGTATTGGACACCGGTATACCTTATCATGGCAACGAAGTTCCCGTTCCTCTCAACCGGCATGGCAAAAAAGATATTTTCTACTTTGATTTTCTGTATCATCCGCTAAAAGAAACCGATGGAAAGATTTCCGGTGTGTTTGTATCGGTTACCGAGGTAACTGAAAAAGTAGAAACAAGAAAAAAAATAGAAGAAAGCAAAAGGCTCTATGAGACCATCACACAAAACACACCAGATCTTATCTATGTATTCAGCCTGGATTACCGCTTTATTTATATCAATGAAGCCTTACTCAATATGTGGGGACGCAGCTGGGATGAGGCTTATGGCAAAAGCCTGCTGGAAAATGGTTACGAACCCTGGCATGCCGAAATGCATGAGCGGGAAATAGACCAGGTGGTTGCAACTAAAAAACCGATTAGAGGCGAAGTGTCGTTTCCCCATGCCACACTGGGTAAGCGCATTTATGATTATATACTGGTGCCGGTGATTGATGAGAAGGGTAATGTGGAAGCGGTGGCAGGAACCACCCGTGATATAACACAGCAGGTAGAGGCCAGGAAAGAAATTGAAGAAAGTGAAGAACGATTCCGTTCCCTTGCGCAAACATTGCCTCAACTGGTATGGGTGGCCAATGCACAGGGCAAGCAGGAATTTGCTTCATTAAGATGGGAAGAATATTCCGGTATACAACCCAGTGGCGAACCAGAGTGGAAAGCCATCGTACATCCGGATGACTATGATGGCATCAATGCAGCATGGATGAACAGCCTTACTACCGGCAGCATTTACAAATATGATGTTCGCCTGAAAAGCAAGAATGGAGAATACCGGTGGCATAACGTAAAGGGTGAACCTGTTACAGACAAGGAAAATAACATTGTAAAATGGGTAGGTGCCTTTACGGATATTCATGAACAAAAAATTAAAGAAGAAAAAAAGGATGAATTTATCAGCATCGCCAGTCATGAATTGAAAACGCCACTCACCACGGTTAAAGCTTACTTACAAATGCTGGAACTGACGCTGGATGAAAACAACGGGGAAGCCGGCCTGTACGCAAAAAAAGCCAGCCAGTCTGTAAATAGATTAAATGAACTGATCAGCGAATTGCTGGATGTGAGTAAGATAAGGCTGGGCAAACTCAATTACAGCATCACGCAATTTAATTTTAATGAACTGGTCAATAGCACCATTGAACACCTGCAACTTACTTCCACCACCCATTCCATTATAAAGTCGGGTACCGTAAAGGATGAAGTAAGAGGAGATAAAAACAGGCTGCAACAAGTGATCGTGAACCTGCTGACCAATGCCATTAAGTATTCACCGGGTACCCAGCAGGTTTTTATCACGATATCGCAGGAACACGATACAATAACAGTGGCCGTGAAGGATACGGGTATTGGAATAGCCAAACAAAGCCTTGAAAAAATATTTGACAAATACCATCGGGTGGAAGAGCACGCCATTCATTTCCAGGGGCTGGGAATTGGTTTGTTCATTTCACATGAGATCATACAACGTCATCACGGAAAATTATGGGCAGAAAGTGAACCGGGAAAGGGAAGTACTTTTTATTTTACAATACCTGTAGATTACGAACAGTCAATTTAAAAAATAACCATGCAGGAAAATAACCAGGAAAAATGCATTCTGATTTACGAGGATGATGAAGAGATATTATTTCTATGCAAAACAATTTTACAGAAAAATTCCTACCGCGTAGAAACGATGTCAAGATGTGAAGATGTGATCGCTGATATCAGCCGCATTCAACCACACCTTATTTTAATGGACCTGTGGATACCCGAAATTGGGGGTGAGCAAGCGATCGCTATAATAAAAGAAAATGCTGCAACAAAACATCTGCCGGTGCTGGTATTTTCTGCCAATGCTGAACTGAAAGAAATCTGCAAAAAAATTGGCGCGGATGGATACATTCAAAAGCCATTCGACATTCATCTTTTTAAACAGATCATTGAAACGCATGTGCTGCCCCATTGATCATAAAATGCAGGGCCCGAAAAATTATTTGAAAAGATATCATTGTCATTGACTGACAGCCGGCTCCTTTTCTGTCTTATTCACGGCTTCGGCATCTATTTCACTCACTACATTTACGGGAGGATACGCTTCCATTTTTACCCCCAATATTTTACCCCATGGTTTTAACCCGTCGATCCTGTCGAAGATGATCTTACAGATGGCGATCAAGGGTATAGAAAGAAACATTCCCGATACCCCCCACATGGCACCTCCCATCAATATGACGATGATGGACATGAACGCATTCACATCCACTTTAGAGGAAACAATGCGTGGCACCAGTAAATTATTATCGATGAACTGGATCAAGAGGTAGCTTCCTGCAACCAGCAAGGGAATGGTAAGATCCCCAGGATTATCAACCAAAGAAATGATAACTGGTAAGGAAATCGCCACCAATCCGCCAATATAGGGAATCAGGTTCAGCAGGGCGCCAATTACACCTAACAGTAATGCATACCTTACACCGATGATCAGGAGCGCTGACGTGTTCAATACAGCTACTACCACCGTCTCTATCAACAGCCCGGAAACATATTTCTGAATGGCCATCTTGGTCTCTCCAAGTATCTCTGCCACTTTACCGCCATATTTGTCTTCAAATACTTCATAGAAAAAATTCAGAAACAAGGGCTTGTAATAGAGGATCAGGAAAATATAGATCGGCAGTAATACAAAAACACCTAAACCACCAAAAACCGATACAACCATTCCTGTTAACATGGGCTGAACATCTCCCTGCGCTTTTTGTAAGGCTGCTGCCTGTTTTGCTTTTGGATAATTAAAGGTTGTGTCCACCCATGCCTGCAGTTTTTCCAGCATTTGCGTGCCTGTTTGTTTCAGCTGTGGCAGGAATTCTGAAAACTGGCTCAGCTGCGATATGATAAAGAACATCACGCCTGCAAATAAGACGGCCGCCAGCAGCACCGCCAGCAATATACTAACTGCTTTGGGTATACGCCACTTCATCAAACGGTTCACAACCGGATTCAGCAATATAGCGATCAGGGAAGCAAAACAAACGGGCACCAATACATCCCTGAGTACAATCATTATAAATACCAGCAATGATAATCCCAGCAGGATCAATGGAGCTTTTATAAAAAATGGCCAGCTGTCCGTTGGTTGCAGTGGTACCGCCGCCATTGAATTGTCCTGCTTGCTTTTTTTTGAAAATAATAAACTCAGTATACCCATTTAAATATTGTATTAACCGTTTATATCCACTACATGATTCTCCTAACACCTCCACATACTTATCCGCTCAGGACTAACAAGGTGAAAAAAAATTATACGGGTAGCCTGTTCTACCGTTTTGCCAAATAATCATTATAATCAACAAGGGGAACTTTTACCATATATTGAATATTATCTTCCCCAGCCACCATTGCCAG
>ERZ795056.6232-NODE-6232-length-11691-cov-4.292025_pt1 | contig 11691 bp, 9 predicted proteins | sample MGYA00375140_ERZ795056 | MGnify/ENA primary metagenome ERZ795056 (study PRJEB30185, sample SAMN05720227) | activated sludge metagenome | isolation source: Anaerobic digester | place: USA | collected 2015-03-09 ...
ATGCTCAACTTTGGATAACTGCAAATTTCAAAGAAACGCAAATTGAGAAGATGAAAGAAGGTCAGGATGTGGAAGTAACTGTAGATGCATATGATGGAAAAAAATTCAAAGGAAAAATCGAATCCATACAAGCAGCAACAGGTTCTAAATTTTCGTTATTACCTGCTGATAATGCTACCGGAAATTTTGTAAAAGTAGTACAACGGATACCGGTTCGAATTGCATTATTAGACGATAAAAATGACAAATTCGAATTACGTGCTGGTATGAATGTAACCGTAGCCGTGAAAGTGAAATAAAATTAGATAATTAGATGATTAGATAATTAGTTTCTGAAATTAGTGTAGAATATTTAATCATCTCATCATATTATTACCTCATTATCTAATTAATTACAATGACTCAAGATCAAACCAACAGCTTAATAGAACATGGCGCACGACGTTACATTATTACAGTAACGGTGGTGTTGTGTACGCTGTTAGAGCTGATAGATACAACCGTGGTGAACGTAGCCACCAACACCTTAATGGGAAATTTAGGAGCTACACTTTCTGAAGTTAGTTGGGTAATTGCATCATATGCCATTGCAAACGTTATCATCGTACCCATGAGCGGTTGGTTATCTTCTCAGTTTGGAAGAAAATATTATTTCGCAGGTTCTGTTGCCATTTTCACGTTTGCTTCATTAATGTGTGGTTTGTCCGGTTCTATCTGGACATTAGTTTTCTGGCGATTTGTGCAAGGAATTGGCGGTGGTGCTTTGTTTGCCACTTCACAAACCATCTTAAAAGAAATCTATCCGCCTGAAAAAATCGGAATGGCTATGGCGATGTTTGGTATGGGTGTGATTTTAGGACCAACAATCGGTCCGTTTCTCGGTGGATATTTAGTCACCAATTATTCATGGCCGGTTATTTTTTATGTTAATATTCCAATTGGTATAATAGCTATTTTTTTAACGTTGAATTATATTCGTGATAATCCGTTTGAAAAGAAAACAGATGCAAGTGTGGACTGGCTTGGTATTATTTTATTGATAATTGGAATTGGTTCGCTGCAATTAGTCTTAGAGCAAGGCGAGCGCAACGACTGGTTCGAATCGCAGTATATTATTTCATTTACCTTGCTGGCTATAGGTGGTATTATCGGATTTATCATCAGAGAATTAACCACGGAAAATCCGATTGTAGATTTGCGCGTGCTCTTAAAAGGAAATGTTGCCATAGCAACGGTTATGAATTTTGTATTAGGATTTATTTTGTTTGGAAGCGTATTTATTTATCCGATTTATATGCAACGCTTTTTAGGATTCACCGCTCAAATGTCAGGTGCCATGTTTATCCCTGGTGCATTGCTGAGTGGTATGCTGATGCCATTGGTTGGAGGCATGCTTTCCAAAGGAACACCGCCAAAATATATGATTACAGGTGGATTTTTGATTACAGGAATCTTTGTGTTCTGGTCGTCATTCATTTTCACCAGCAACACCGGAACTGAAGCGATGTTTTGGCCTTTAATGGTTCGTGGTTTGGGACTGGCATTTATATTTGTGCCGCTTTCCGGACTTACCTTAGGTGGTTTAAATGGAAAAGATGTCGGACAAGCATCCGGTATTTCCAATATGATACGGCAAATTGGCGGCTCGATGAGCGTTGCCATTATCGGTGTGTTGAATGAAACCTTGAGTGCAGAACACAGAGCAAATATTCTGGAGCATGTAACACCGGATAATCCATTAGTTAACGAGCGCCTGAACGCCATGAAAATGGGATTGATGTCGGCCACCAGCGATGCAGAAAAAGCTGCACAACAAGCCTTGGCTTTTTTAGATTACAATATCAATAAACAAGCTGCTATCTTGAGTTATATTGATATTTTTCAATACATGACGGTGTTTATTATTTTAGCAGTTCCCTTGGTGTTATTTGCTAAAAACTTTAAGTTAAATCAAAATGATATGGGTGGACATTAAGTTATTTTACTCAACCCAGGGCACAAAATAGACATCTTTAAAATAACCTATTTTAATTTGTGAGAAGTTAATCCATTCGCTCCAGGTTTTGTTTTTTCTTAAATTATTAAGTGTGTTAAAACCGTTCATGGCAATTTGCACGCGTTGTTCGGCATTTGATAAATCAGAAACATGAGCGGGTATTTTGACCGTATAACCTTTCGTAACCTCCAGATTTTTATTGGTTCCGATAAAGATATCACCAAAGAAAACAAATTTATGATTAGTGAGTTGTAATATAAATTTATCGAGTTCAGCAAATTGCTGCATCATTGGTTGGTTCCACATAGGTTGTAAAATATAAATCTGTTCGTGTGCACCAAATTGTATGGCTGCAGCAGTTTGCAAGTCCATAAAAGCTGAGCAATCACCGGCTTTTAAAGCATTTTCTGCTTGTTCTTGCAAACGAAAACCTTCTTTGGCCTCATTAGTTAACCAGGTTTCATTTTTTATACTGGCAGCACCCATTTTTCTGTTTAAAATTCCCAGCGAACCAATATCTGTCAGCACATCAATTTGTCCTTGTATAAGAATTTGAGACGATTCCAGCATGGCATCAGAAACTTCAGCATTGTTGAACGGAATATGGATATTGTTTTTTAAAAGAACGTCGCGTGCCATCAACGCCATTACCAAACCGGAACGCACTTCATTGGCAGCAAATATGCCGAGTTGTGTCCACATAAATTCAGGATATTTGCGTTGCAATGCATCATAGCTCATCAGTACAAATGCATTTTTTGCCAATATAATTTTTGCTTCAGAACCGTTATAAAATATACTTGCTCTTTGTGTCACCAAATCAACATGCTGCAAAAAATTAGTTTTGATTTGATTGTAAGAATTTTGAATAGAAATAGTAGTGTCAATTGAAGAAGAAAGCGAAGTAATATCATTAGCAATCGTTCTTATTTCATTCATGAATTGTCGTTCAGCAGCAGAAATTTCTGTGGTATCGTGTGATAAATATTCTAAAGAATTTACTAAAGTTGCTTTTTGATTTTCATTCAAACATTCAGTAGATTGGTTTTCTTTCTTACATTGAGAAAGAAAGATTATAAGAATAGAAAGTATTGGTATTCTGATAAAATGGTGCTTCATATGCGAATCAATATACTGATTTTTTTTGTTGAAAATCTTACAACATACATCTTATAATTTTAATAATCCAAATTCAGACAATGTATTCATAGGTTTATTAAACCAAAATAGTTCAAAATCTTCTAAATTATTTTGCTCATAATGATTCTTTAATTCCTGAAGCGTGTATATTTTATTATTGTTTACAGAAATTAGCAGCAGGATTTCAATTAGCCAGTTGGCTTGATTCTTATTTAATTTGATTTCGTTTGTGTCAGTTTTTGAATGGAAAATTAATGAAGCCATTTCATAGCTGTTTCCTTTTTTTGTTTTTGTATAATAATCAACAATTGGAAGGTTGCCTAACCAGATAATTTTAGCGCTTGGTTGAAACGTACTTATTTCTTCTTTGTTTAAAATAGTTGCAATGTAATTTGGTGCAATTTTAGTTTTCGGAATTTTAAAATCAAACCAGCTTTGTAACGGCAATTCAAATCCAATTCCATGCATATAATTGAGCAACGATTTTTTTAAACCATAACTAAATAAATCGTGATTGATACCAGTTTCATCAAAAAAGAAAATATCGTTATTGGCAAAAGTTCCGATGGTTTTGCTTTGTTTTTTCACACCAAATTTTTCCGGTTGCAAACCAATTGGACTGTGTGCTGTCATGGCAAATTGATGCCAGAAACCAGATTGCAAAATTCCTAATTCAAATAATTGCCGAACCATTTCTAAAGAATCAATTGTTTCCTGAATGGTTTGTGTTGGATATCCATACATCAAATAAGAATGAACTAGGATACCGGCTTCGGTAAAATTCCGGTTTACTTTTGCCACTTGTTCTACGGTTACGCCTTTGTCTATCAATGCCAATAATCTATCAGATGCAACTTCCAAACCACCAGAAACAGCAATGCATCCAGATGCTTTTAGCAACACACATAAATCTTTTGTAAAGCTTTTTTCAAAGCGAATATTTGTCCACCACGAAACTACCAATTTCCGTTTTATAATCTCAATGGCTAATGCACGCATCAATGCCGGTGGTGCCGCTTCATCTACAAAATGAAAACCGGATTCACCGGTTTGCGCAATAATGGTTTCCATTCTGTCGCACAATAATTTTGCAGCAACAGGTTCATACACTTTTATATAATCTAACGAAATATCGCAAAACGTACATTTTGCCCAATAGCAACCATGCGCCATCGTTAATTTATTCCATCTGCCATCGCTCCACATTTTATGCATTGGATTGGCAATTTCTATTACGGAAATATAGTTGTCTAATAATAAATCGGTATAATCTGGTGTGCCAACTTCAGCTTGTTTATAATCAATTCTTGCAACATTATTTTTATAAACGACTTTATTGTTTTCTAACAAAAATGTTCTTTTATATGCTGTTGGATTTGGCAATTCTAAATTGTTTATTAAAATTTCAATTGGTAATTCACCATCATCTAAGGTAATAAAATCAATAAATTCGAAAACACGTACATCAGAAATGGAACGCAATTCTGTATTTGGAAATCCGCCACCAAATGCAATTTTTATGGTTGGGTGATTTTTTTTAATCCATTGCGCACATCTGAATGCACTGTATAAATTTCCGGGAAACGGAATGGAGATAGCAACTAATTTTGGTTGAACTAAATTTATCTTCTGTTCTAAATTTTCTATTAAAAGCTTGTCAAAAAAAGTGTATTCTTTTTGCAGGTATAAATAGATTTCATCGAATGTATTCGCTGATCTTCCCAATCGTTCTGCGTATCTGCTAAATCCAAAATGTTCATCTACACATTCAATAATTAAATCGGATAAATCTTCTAAATAAAGTGTGGCTAAATGTTTTGCTTTATCCTGATTTCCCATGTTGCCGAAAGCCCAATCTAAATCATCTGTTTGATGAAATCTGGATGCAGTTGGTAAGAAATTATCCTGACAAATAAGATTAGACAGCGTTGGGTTTTTTCCCTGAAGAAATAAAATAACCGCATCAATTGTTTGAATATAATCTTGTTGTAATGCAATTATTCTTGTTGCATTTTTTGATTTTGGATGTTGATTTGTTTCAATTTTTTGAAATAATTTCGTCAACCCATTTTTTGAAAATACGCTGAGTAGTACTTCAATTCCAACATCACATTGATAAGAAGAAATATTTTTGGTATTTAAAAATCCTTTTAAATAGGCTGTTGCCGGATACGGTGTATTCAGTTGTGTAAATGGTGGTGTTATTAAAAGTACAGTTGATTTCAATTCAAAAGTCTATTATGAAAAATAAGTACAACAGTTTTGTAAAAGTATAGTTTTTTTACAGATTATTCTTTTGGTAAAATTAGAATTAATACAAGGATTAAAAAATCGCAAATTTCGCCTGCAATAATTATTTATTTGTCAGATATTCTTTATCTTCACTGCATGATTTATACAGCCGAAATAAATGTGATGCCGCTTAAAGAACTCTTAGACCCACAGGGAAAAGCAGTGGAGCATGGTCTTCATAATTTAGGATTTAATACATCCAATGTACGTATTGGAAAACATATCACGTTGAAAATTGAAGCAGATTCTAAAGATGCTGCGATTGCAAAAGTAGAAGAAGCTTGCAAAAAATTACTGCATAATCAGGTAATGGAATATTACGAGTTTGTTGTTAGCGAATAACTACGTTTTTTGTGGTTTTTTCTTCGCTGCAGGAAATAAAATGTTATTCAGGATTAATCTGTAACCTGGTGAATTAGGATGCAAATTTAAATCAGTAGTTGGATCGCCAACGCGGTGCTGATAATCTTCCGGATCGTGTCCGCCGTAAAAAGTCCAGGTTCCTTTTCCATACACACCATGAATGTATTTAGCTTCATTCAGTCCTTTGTTTTCACCCATAATTAATACATCAGACTTGATCAATGGTTTTTTAAAGGCAGTAGTTTGACCCATAAAACCTTTTACTATTTTCTCATGATTCTGTGTTAGCATAGAAGGCACCTGATCCCATTTTGCAGAAAAATCAAATAAGCTGAAGTAATCCATTTCTTTGGTAACCGGACGAATGCCGGGAACATCAATGGTAGAAAATTCATACTCATACGGGTTGGTGCTTATCTGATAATTATGAAAGGCAAATCCGTTGGAGAAATTCAATTTACTCTGTGCGTTCGGGTCAATGGCATCATGATCAAAATGCTGTGTGCATATATCCACGCCTTCTGCCGCCAGTGCAATATCATAGGAATCTGTGGCAGAACACATCGCAAACATATAACCGCCACCCATCACAAAATCCCGGATTTTTTTTACGACGGCTAATTTTTCCTGAGAAACTTTTGAAAAACCTAAAGGAGTGGCTCTGGCTTCATAATCCGATACTTGTTTTTTGTACCAGGGAGCATTTTGATAAGCAGCAAAAAACTTACCATATTGTCCTGTAAAATCTTCATGATGTAAATGTAACCAATCGTATAAATGCAAATTATCATCTAAAATTTCTTCGTCATAGATGACGGTATATGGTATTTCTGCATAGGTTAATACTAATGTCACTGCATCGTCCCATGGATTACTTGTTTTTGGCGAATACACGGCTACTTTTGGTGCTTTTTCCAAACGTATGGCATCCATATTAACTTCCGGATTAGCGATATCTTCCAGTATTTTACTGAATGAGGCGTCTGCAATGGTTTCATATTTTACATTTCTGACCAGACATTCCTTTTCAAATTCTTTATTGTATGGAAAAGCAAAACTGCCGCCTCTGTAATTCAATAACCAGTCAATCGGTGCATTTTTTGTCAATACCCAATAAGCAATACCGTAGGCTTTTAAATGATTGGTTTGCACATCATCCATCGGAATTAAAATGAACGATGCTTTGGATGTAAAGGCAATAAGAAACAATATGGAAAACAGTATTTTCTTCATTACTTCAAATTTACTACAAATTCGATTCCAAATTGGTTAAAAATTTCTAAGAATGGCGTTTTAATATCCGTAATGGTTGAATAAATTTTCAATACCTGACTGTTGTGTCGGGTAAGTTGATTTCAATTTTGTTTTCAAAATATCCAGACTTTTAGTGTCAGTAGTAAGCTGACTGTAAATCTGTGGAAAGGTAATATTGGCAGTAATGTCAAAACTTTCATTAGAACCTGTATCGTATAAATCATAATATAAGCCATATGGAATCCAGTCTTCAATCGGTTCTTCATTTAAATCCAGGTATTTTTGTTTACCATACGTGTAATAGGAACAAATATTGGATAAGTCTTCTGCCCACGCTTCCGATAATCCAACAATTCCAGAGTTGGCCAAATCAGGTGTTCCGTAGCCGCCATTACCGTAAATATATTCCACATAAGGTAGCCAGAATTCCGGACCAGCCTTTGTATAATGACTGGTGTGTGATAATTCGTGAAACATGGTTTCTATAAAAGAAGCTCTCGAAGCCGTGGCAAAGCGTTCGTAAAAAGGTGCATATATATCCGGTAGCTGATCTTGAATGACCAACGCCAACACATCAGATACTATTGCAGGAACACCAAATAAATTCGTTAATAATTGAGATGGATTAGATACACTTAGCTGAGTCATATTGTGTAACATCGGTGCAGCATAAGAAGTGCTGATAGGTGCTTCTTTGCCGAGCCAAAACAGCATTTTTTTATCAGGCATCTGATAGCCGAAAGCAGCAGCAAAGATTTTGTACTTATTTAATGAATGCAAAGCTGCACAGGAATGATGCAACGCTGCATTATTAAATGCCCTGCCTATTTCTATATTTAAATCCGTAAGAGCACAGGATTTTTTATAACCTAAAGAATAAGTGTTCACACTGAAAATACCCAATAAGTCAGCAACATCTAAGGTGTGAATTTCCAGATAATCATTATCAAACCGCAGCAATACTTCCACCGTATCAGAAATAATCTCGGAAGAAGTCACCGTAAAATTTCCCAGCGAATCTGTAATTGTATTTTCTGTTTTAGTAACATCTTTAATAATAATTTTTACACCTTTGAGTGGCACTTGTACGCTGTCAATCGGATCAAAAAAGGTAAGTCTTCCTGTAAATTTTTTTTCTGACTTTCCTGATTTTCGTTCAGTCGGATTGTTTTCAGGCATGTTCAATGCACTTATTTTTTCTGTATCATAACCAGATAAATTAACGGCAGCAGGAACAACGGCATAGTATACGCCATATTGCTGTGTGTGTTCTGTATTATAATGTAAGTTTTTATCCGGAATGGCATCGAAAGGATGGTCAAGTAAAAATACACCTTGAGATTCTAATGCTCGAAACTGACCAATATTGTAAATTCTGATTTTTACATATTTATGAGTTGGATTTTTTCCGGTTAAAAGTACTTCTTCCGGAAGTTCATAAGGATTCATTAGCTGATGCGTGATTTCAACACTGCAGGAATCACCGGGTTGGTTTTCTTTTTTGCATCCGAAAAGCAGTATGCAAAATGCCATTATAATGTAACTACGTATCATAAACTATGGTTTATATAAAGATAAGTTTTTCGGATTAAAGTAGATAAATATCTTCACCGAAAAATTCATTGTTTATGAGTGTTTTGACTGAAACAGTATTAACGCTACGTTCTTCTTTAAATAGCACTTCGTTCATGGGCAACGATGCGTCACTGCAAATACTGCAGCTTAATACAGTTTGTTTTACATCAAAAACAAAACAGATGTCGTGTGTGGTATTATTCAGGATTTTGAAGTCTTTGTAGCCGTAAACAATGGTGGCGTCCGAACCTAATGGTGCAAATCTGGTTTGCTCGTTATAAATATCTTTACTGTGGTGGTGTCGCTCCAATATCGTAATGCCTGTTTGAAGACATAGATGATACATAATCCACGGCAACTGACAAAGGCCACCGCCAACTTCAGGAACGACGATTCCATTTTTAATACTTCTGCTTTCTTTGAAACCATCCGCAGCAGATGGATTGCCGACAATTTTATTAAATGAAAATTGTTTTCCAGGCGGAATTATAAGATGGTTTATTTTTTCTGTTGCCAGTAGAAGATTTTCAATTTTATGTTGAACATACTCGTTGGTTACTATTGATTGTTCTAATGTTTGCCTGACTGGTAAAACAGTTTTTTTTCCATTTGCAGATACATATTTCAGGATATTTAAAGTGAGTATATCTTTTATGGAAAGCATACTTACTTTGAGAAATACCTTTACGGATGGCGGTATGTACTGCTTCAGCTTCATTTCTTTTTTGCAAGAATACAATAGTAGGACGAAAATCTTTTTAAAAATGAAGAACATAAAAATATATCCAACCATAAAAAGTAGTTTCGAAAGAAAGTTGGAATTCTGTGAATCGGAAAAAATAAAATACCGTTGTATGTTGTGATTTCAAATTGATGACCAATTTCTTTTTCTATTTCATTTATGGAATAAGAAGTATTGGCGTGCCAGCCTTTTTTTGTTGGCTTTCTCTTTTTAGATAGAATATCAAAAATAAATAATCCGTTATCCGTAAGTTTTTCATGTATCAGAGTTGCCATCTGCTTGAATTCTGCAGGTGTTAAATGCATGATAACATGAAAAGAATACACCGCAGAAAGTGAATTTTCTTTTATATCGATATGATTATTTTGAATTAAATGGAATTTTTTTTCAGGATTTTTTTGCTTTGCAATGGATAACATTGCTTCACTTATATCGGCTCCGATGGTTGCAAAGTTAGTCAATCTGCCTGTGCCGCAACCATAATCCAGAATGAATTTCTTGTCAATTCCATTTAGCAATTTGTGTAGAATTATACGTTCTTCGGCATCGATAAATTTACCATACGAATTGGCAAATCTGTCATGGTCGTAATCGGTAGCAATCGAATTGTAGTATTCTTTTACTTCATTCATTTCTATAAAAATAAAAAAGACTTGCAGATATTCTGCAAGTCTTTCATTTATTAACGTATTATCTTAGAAATTCTTGATAATAGCATCACCAAATTCAGAACATTTTAGTAACGTTGCGCCTTCCATTAAACGTTCAAAATCGTATGTAACCGTTTTATTGATAATTGCTTTTTCCATTCCTTTAACAATTAATTCTGCTGCTTCAATCCAGCCTAAGAATTCAAACATCATTACGCCGGATAAAATGACAGAACTTGGATTTACTTTATCCAGATTAGCATATTTTGGTGCTGTTCCGTGTGTAGCTTCAAAAATTGCCATACCAGTCAGGTAGTTGATATTTGCACCAGGTGCAATTCCAATACCACCAACCAAAGCTGCTAATGCATCAGAAATGTAATCGCCGTTTAGGTTTAAAGTAGCTACTACATCAAACTCATCCGGTCTTAAAATAATTTGTTGCAGGAAGTTGTCTGCAATGGCATCTTTGATGATTAATTTGCCATCCGCAATCGCTTGTTTTTGAGCTGCATTTGCTTCTTGCTGACCTTCTTCCGCTAAAATTTTATCGTATTGAGCCCATGTAAATACTTTGTCGCCATATTCACGTTCTGCTAATTTATAACCCCATTCTTTGAATTTACCTTCTGTAAATTTCATAATGTTTCCTTTATGTACTAAGGTTACGCTTTTGCGTTTATGTGCCAATGCATAATTTAATGCAGCACGAATAAGACGCTCAGAACCTTCTAACGATACTGGTTTGATACCCAATGATGATGTTTCCGGAAAGCGTATTTTGTCGCCTACATTCATTTCTGTTTGCAGGAAGTTCATTAGTTTCTTGCATTCGTCTGTACCTTGTAGCCATTCTATACCGGCATAGATATCTTCAGTGTTTTCACGGAAAATTACCATATCTACCTGCTCAGGAACTTTTGAGTTGGACGGAACGCCGTCAAAATAACGAACCGGACGAACGCAAGCGTATAAATCCAGTAATTGACGTAATGCCACGTTTAATGAACGAATTCCACCACCAACTGGTGTTGTTAATGGACCTTTAATCGCAATAAGATTTTCTTCAATTACTTTTAATGTCTCATCAGGTAACCAGGATCCTGTTTGTTTGTATGCTTTTTCACCGGCTAATACTTCTTTCCAATGTATTTTTCGTGTGCCGCCATATGCTTTTTCTACCGCTGCATCCATCACACGCACGGATGCTTTCCAGATATCTGGTCCAATTCCGTCTCCTTCTATAAATGGAATAATTGGTTCATTTGGCACATTCAGGTGCCCGTCTTTCATCGTAATTTTTTCTGCTGACATAAATAAACATTTAAAAGGTTTGTTAGTACATCAATTATTTTTAATGATATACATTAAATTTTTGACGCTGCAAATATAATCATTATTCAGTGTTTTAACGTAAACTTTACAAAGATTGTTTATTAATAAGTGTGAAAATTAAGCGTTCAATTGTACTTTACAGGGGATGAAAAAACTTTTTTTTATAATAGCTTGTCTCTTAATTCATATTTCCGCTGTTTTTGCGCAGGAAATCAAGATAATGGCGTGGAATATATTTATGGTGCCACCGATGATATTTAAATCCTGCCAGACAGAAAGAGCTTTTTTGATTGCAGATTATGTGAGAAGTATAAACCCGGATGTGCTGGTGCTCGAAGAAACTT